>Ga0137403_10003105_pt1 | contig 20019 bp, 17 predicted proteins | sample CZOMad2_1_16fung_FD_122057 | JGI IMG/M metagenome (GOLD analysis project Ga0137403, IMG submission 122057) | Vadose zone soil fungal communities from Angelo Coast Range Reserve, California, USA - CZOMad2_1_16fungal (Hybrid Assembly) | ecosystem: Environmental > Terrestrial > Soil > Vadose zone...
GTAGTCAAACCGTTCACGCAAGGCCCCAGGCACCGCTTGATGTAATACTGCAAACAAGGCCGCGGGTGGCTGCGCGTTAAATCCACCGTGCAAGAAGGCACGAGGAATCGCTTGTGCACAAAATGCATGATCCGACGCGCCAAACTTGCGGGGAAATACGGTCCGAAATAAATGGAGCCGTCTTTCTTAATCCGCCGCGTAAAGTAAACGCGAGGATATTTCTCCGCCGCGGTGAACTTGATATACGGGTAGGTCTTGTCGTCGCGCAGGACGACATTGAATTTCGGCCGGTATTTTTTGATGAGATTGTGTTCGAGCGCCAGGGCTTCGCGCTCGTTATCCACCACAATCGTTTCCAGATCCGCAATCTCGCGCGCCAGCGAACCCGTTTTGGCATCCATCCACCGCGATTCCAGAAAATACGACCGCACCCGGCTGCGCAAACTGCGCGCCTTTCCGACATACAGCACCGTCCCGCCAGCGTCCTTGAACAGGTAGACGCCCGGGCTCTCGGGAAGCTGCGCGGCTTTTTCTCGGGGTTCCATTGCGGTCCGAAATACAAAACTACAATCGCCAGACAACTTCCATCATACTAGACGGAATCGGAGTACAGGGAGACCTCCGTGACCGGCATGCGATTCAGCAGGGCAATTCCAATCTACGCCGCGCTTTGTCTGCTTTGTGCAAGCCAGCAAGTGCGCGCGCAGGAGCCGCCCCAGGAGTCTTCCTCGAAACCAGCCGAGGCCCCAAGCGCCACGCCGCCAAAGCCTTTTCCCAAGCAAAAAAAGGACACCCCCACGCAAAACGCGCCCGACCAGCCCACGTGGGATCCCCTGCGCGCGGAAAAAGATCTCGAGGTTGGCCAGTTCTACATGAAAAAAGGTGATCTCGACGCGGCCATCGATCGCTTTCAGGATGCTACGAAAGCGAAACCCGGCTACGCCATCCCATTTCGTTTTTTGGGGGAAGCCCAAGAGAAAAAAGGCCTGAAGAAGCAAGCTCTCAAATCCTACCAGCGTTATCTAGATTTATATCCGCACGCCGAAGATGGCGACAAAGTGCGCAAGAAAATCGACAAACTCTACAAAGAAGTCGAAAAAGAAAAGAAAAAGTGATCCCAGGCCGGTTTCATCACCGCGCAAGCCGGTCCAAAATATGCCGTGCGCGTTCGAATTCCGCAAAGCGCTTTTCTTCTTCTCGAAATTCCCGTGAATGGGAAACCATGCTGCAGCCCGACCGCCGCGTTGGGTGCTTCACATGCAGCATTTCGTGAAACAAAACATATTCGACCGCGCACGCCGGAACGCCAGGACGATCCATCCGGCGATTCAGCAAAATCTGATTTGGTCCGGGATCGTAACAGCCGAATTGGCGCCGCCAGCTCCGCGTGCTCCAGCCAATGTGCGGCCGTTGCAGTTGGCCCGCAAAATATTTCAAATTGAGTTCGTCAAACATTCCTTCGAGATCGTAATGCTCTCCCCGTGGACCCGTAGGCGCCAGTCGAACGCGCCCGCGCCGCATGCGGTTCATGCGGCTGCGCGTGCGATCCGAGCGCGCATACTCCAGATACGGTTCCGTCAGCGCACGCGGCGCCTTGCGCCGGTAAACTCGCGAAAGCAGGAGCGCCGCCGCGCCCTCCAGCACCGCGAGGGGCGCCCGCTGCAACAGATCAGAGAAGCGCACGAAAACGACTTCCTCTCGCCGCCGAATCGTCAGCACCAGGCTCGAATAGGGATAAAACTCCACGCGGAATCGCGGCGGCCGTCCATCGCAGCCCAGCCGTGTAAACATCCGCTGAAATAGCGGCCCGCCCCCCGGAACCATCGAAGTTCCCCGGCGTCCCGATTGAATCGCTGTGTTCAGATTTCGCAAAAGTTAGTTTTTCCGGCGAACCGGCGGTGGCGCAACTTTCTTCTTCGCCTTTTCCGCGTCATTCATGGCGTCGCGAGTGCCCTCGATGGCGTCATCCAGGTTGTCCTTGTAGATCTCGCGCTCGGCGCCATCATTGGACAGTTTTTCAAGCACCACAAGAAATTCTTTCGTGCGCGCGGCCATCAGGTCAACCCCCAGCCTGATATTGTCCTGTTTCTCCAGTCCCAGTTGGATCAGGTCTGCCGCGTCGTCCACGCAGCCCACGTAAGCATTCAGCAGCGAATTCAGCATATCCCCGTGGCGATTCGAAGACGGATGGTCCAGTTCATACTGAAACTTCTTCAAGCGATCATCCGCAAACGTCAGGAAGAGCTTTATGCGGTCGTTGACGGTCTCCGCATCGCGGATCTTGTCGGCTTCCACCGACGAAAGATAGTCCTTCTGCGGTGGACTCCCGGCAGGAACCGCCGGCGATGCGGCAAGCATCGCGGAACACAGCAGGAAAACGCGCAATTTTGAGTTCATGGTTGTTTCTCCGCGGGAGGCGTAACGGGGTGCTGATTCAGCGGCCGCCTGGGAAATAGCATCTTCAGCAGTTCTTCATCCATCCCGATCAGGTCCCGCCGAACAATCTGCAGTGGCGGCTGGTAGCCTTCCGGGGAGACGATCAACGTATCGTCAACCTCGCGAATTCCCTTGCGCACGTAAATCTCCAGCTGCCGATAGCCATTGGATTGTTTTTCCGCGTCGGGGTGCTGCTTCTTCAGGGCATCAATCGCGGCGCGAACATTGTCCCGGTATTTTTCCAGCGTCAAACCGACCGCGTTATAGTCGCCGGCCTTTCCGGCGCGCCGCGCTTCTTCAAACTGTGCATCTCCCAACTTTCCAAGCTGTTTCGCCCGTTGAACTCCGCTGGTCTCCCGATCAAAGCGCCCCTGAAGATCGGCCAGGCTCTGCGCCGCAACCGGAGTCAACATCGCAAGCACTACGAGCAGGCCGCACACCGCACCCCGCGATGTACTGCTGGCCTTCATCCGTCTACCTTTTCCGTTCCAGCATGCGTTGCAGCACCTTGCTCCGTTCTTTCGCCTGCCACACTTGGTCAGGATTTTTGTCCTGATCAAGCTCCAGAAACTTCTGGTAAGCCTCCAGAGCAGGCTTCGTCTGCTTCAGTTTATCGTAGCAGAGCGCACGGATAAACCAGGTCCCCGCGCCCGGCTGTTCCACTTTCGCTATCTCGTCCATGGCCGCAAGAGCGGCCGGATAATTTCCCCCCAAGTAAAACGTCGAACTGAGATCCTTGAAATAATTCAGATTTTTCCCATCGAGATGCAACGCGATGCGCAGTTCTTTCTCCGCGGCGGGAAAATCCCGTTTTTGAAGGTAGATGCGCCCCAGACCGCCGTGGAGTTGCGCATCGTTTGGCGCCAGTGCGAGAGCTTTCTGCAGCGTAACGACGGAATCGTCCCATTTCTTAGCGGCTATTTGCACGTCGGCGCGAAGCTTGAGCGACTCGACGGTGGGCGGCTTGCCGGCGTCCAACCGAGCCAGTTCCGCCAGCGCCGCGTCGTTTTCTTTTTGTTCGACGAGCAGATGGACGAGCCGGGCCCGAGCTTCGGAATCGCCGGGAGCGAATTCGAGATATTCGCGGTAAGCGCCCGCCGCTTCTGGTTTTTTCTGAGCGTCGAGGCTCAGCGCCAGTCCTCTGCGCGCTTCAGCGCTATTGGGCTGCACTTCGATTGCATGCCGAAATCTCGTTTCCGCTTCTGCAGGCTGGCCTTGACGCAGTGCCGCCGACCCCAAGTAATTGATGGCCGTGATGTCGTTGGGATCCAGATGAATCAGCGCTTCAAACGATTCAGCAGCCCCAGCCTGATCTCCGGAGCGTTCCTGCGCCACGGCCAGCAGATATCTCGGGCGGCTCTGGGCCGGGAGCAGTTCAACCGCTTTGTGAAGAGGGGCTACCGCAGCGGCGTTGTCCTGTTTGTCCAGCAGCAGCATCCCGAGATTGAGATACGCTTCGGACATTTTCGGATCGATGGCGATCGTGCGAGCGTACTCGGCGCGCGCTTCGTCTGTTTTCTTTAGCGCGGTGTAGACGTACGCCAGTTGAAAGTGCGCATAGGCAAAGTCCGGCTGGTCCGCGATAACTTTCTGCAGCGGTGCGATAGCTCCCGCAAAGTCGCTCTTCTCGACGTCGCGCTGAGCTTCCGCCAGCAAGTCGTTGAGCGGATTCACTACTTTTTGCGACTTGGAGGTTGTGTCCGTTTTCTGCTTGGCCGCAGCTTGATTTCCCTGTGGAGCGCCCGCCGCCGCGCGCAGCGCGCCACTGGCGCATAGCCCGCAACCTAGAATGCCCGCCGCTATCGATCGGAAATGAACGCGTTTCATGGCTCAACCGGAGCAATCTTGCCCCCGTTGGAAATTGCTGCCGAAGGCCCTGTGGCTTTGGATGCGCCGTTGGTGCCACGCTTTGCCTGCCCATCCGCTGAGCGGGCCTGACCGTTTCCGTTCAAAACCTTCGCAAGGAAACGCCCCGTATGCGATTGGGTATTGCGCGCCACCTGCTCGGGAGTTCCTGTGGCAATAATCTTGCCGCCCTGATCGCCACCTTCTGGTCCCAGGTCGATCAGCCAATCCGCCGACTTGATAACGTCGAGATTGTGCTCGATGACCAGCAACGAGGCTCCGCCTTCCAGAAGTTTGCGGAACGCGCTGAGCAGCTTCGCGATGTCATCGAAATGCAAACCCGTCGTCGGTTCGTCGAGAATGTATAGAATGCCCTCATTGTCGGTGCGGCTCAGATGCGCAGCCAGCTTCAGTCGTTGCGCTTCTCCGCCGGAAAGAGTGGTTGCAGACTGCCCGAGGCGCAGATATCCCAGCCCGATTTCATTCAACACTCTAAGTTTTGAAATAATTTTGGGAACATTCACGAAAAATGCCAGCGCTTCACGCACCGTCAACTGCAACACCTCGTGGACATTTTTTCCGCGATACTTCACTTCCAGGACGCCGCTCTTGAAGCGCGTGCCCCGGCATTCTTCGCAGATCAATTCGACGTCCGCCAAAAACTGCATCTCCACCGTGACTGTTCCGTCGCCCTGGCACGTCTCGCAACGGCCCCCCGGTACGTTGAACGAGAAATGACCGGCAGCGTAGCCGCGGCGCTTGGCATCGGGTGTTTCCGCAAACACATCGCGAATGGCGTCGAATGCTTTGAGATAGGTGGCGGGATTCGAACGCGGCGTGCGCCCAATCGGCGATTGATCCACAATCACCACTTCCCGGATTTCCGAATCCCCTTCAATGCGCTCGCAGAATTCCTTGATGCTGCCGCCCACCCGCTGGGCCGCCAGCGCTTTATAAAGCACATCATGAACCAGCGTCGATTTGCCGGAGCCGCTGACGCCGGTAACCACCGTGAGAGTTTCGAGCGGAAACATCAGATCCAGATTCTGCAGATTGTGGAGGCTGGCACCGTAGAGGCGAAGAAATTTGCGCCCAGGCTTGTGGCGCACGTTGGGCACGGGAATCCGGAGATCTCCGTTGAGGTACCGGCCGGTCAACGATTTATGCTCTTCGAGCATCGCCGCATACGTACCGGCAAACAGCAGCTTTCCACCGAGTTCGCCCGCGCCCGGGCCGAGATCAATGACGCAGTCCGCCGCTTGGATGGTATCGGGGTCGTGCTCCACCACCAGCACGGTGTTCCCCAAGTCCCGCAGCGACTTGAGAATATCGATGAGCCTCTGGGTGTCGCGCGGATGCAGCCCGATGGAAGGTTCGTCAAGCACGTAGAGAGCACCGACAAGGTGCGAGCCCAACGACGTTGCCAGTTGAATTCGCTGTGATTCTCCGCCGGAGAGCGTGGAGGTCAAGCGGTCCAGGGTCAGGTAGTCCAGGCCGACTTCATCCAAGAACTGCAAGCGCGTTCGAATCTCCTCAAGAATTCTGTCAGCGATTTTCAGGTGCCCTTCGGAAAGTTGCAGCGTGGAAAAGAAAGCGCGCGCCTCTTTCACCGTGAGCTTGCAAACTTCCGTGATCGCTTTCCCGGCCACGCGCACGGCGCGCGCTTCGGCACGCAAACGTGTCCCAGCGCATTCCGGGCAAGTGGCATAACCGCGGAACCGGCTCAGAAAAACGCGCACGTGCAACTTATATTTCTTACGCTCCAGCCATTTGAAAAAGCCTTTTACGCCTTCGTAGTCGTTCTCTGGATCGCCTTCAAGAATCAGCCGGCGCTGCTCGGCGGTGAGTTGGCGCCACGGAACATTCGCCGGAATTCCGCGGCCGCGCGCCCATTTTTTTACGTCCTGGAAAAGCACCTTGTATCGGGGCTTGGTCCAGGGCTCGATCGCGCCGTCATCGAGCGACTTGCTCGGATCGGGCACCACCAGATTCAAATCGAAATCAATGGTATTTCCGAACCCCTGGCACCGCGGACACGCCCCGTACGGATTGTTAAACGAGAAAAGCCGCGGCTCCGGCTCCTGGTAGAGGGTGCCGTCCTTCTTGCATTCGAAGCGCTCATTGAAAGTGAGACGCTCGGCCGCATTCCCTGCCCCGTCGGCTGCAAATTCGAGAATCGCCTCACCTTGTCCTTCGCGGTAACAGATTTCAATGGAGTCCACCAGGCGCGCCCGCGATTCTGGATTTACCGCGAGACGATCGACAAGCACGTACACCGGTTTCGAAAAATCCACTTCCAGCAGCGTTTCCGGCGAAGAAAATTCATGAATTTTTCCTGCCTGGTAGAGCCGGTTGAATCCGCGTTTCTGCAGATCGAGCAGCGCCTGGCGGAGAAGTTCCGGAGGAGGAGCGCTGGCACTTTTCTTGGCGACTCGCTTGGAAATCGCCGCCGCCGCGGGCGCCGCGATTCGAAACTGGTGCAAAACGTAAAATCGCCGCCCGGGCGTAAGCCCTAAAATGCTTGTGGCAATCTCGTCCGGACTGTCGCGCCGAACTTCCGTTCCGCACTTGATGCAAAACGTTTGCCCGCAGCGCGCAAAAAGCAGCCGCAAATAATCGTAAATTTCCGTCGCCGTCCCCACGTTCGAACGCGGATTGCGCGTGGAGTTTTTCTGCCGGATGGCCACCGCGGGCGCAATCCCGGAAATTTCATCCACATCGGGTTTTTCCATGCGCTCCAGAAACTGCCGCGCGTATGCGGAGAGCGATTCCACGTAGCGGCGCTGCCCTTCCGCATAAATCGTATCGAACGCGAGCGAAGATTTTCCTGAGCCGCTCACCCCCGTCACCACGGTAATGGCGTTGTGCGGGATTTCGACGCTGATATTCTTGAGATTGTGGACGCGGGCGCCGCGGACGCGGATGGACTCCTGCTCCGTTCGAACGTCCGTGGTTGCGTGTGTGGTCTCTTTCGTCGCCAAGGGGAAGCCCAGACAGCGCGTTTCAAGAGCACTGCCTAAACTTCAAATTATACGTCCGCTGTCAAAGCGGGGCAAACGGCGGGTTCTCGCACGCACATTTGCCTGCAAAGCTAGGGTTCCACGTTCAGCGTGATCTGGCCGATCCCGCCTTGCACCTTCAAATGAATCGTCGCTGGAGACTTCCCATAAGCGTCGTTGGTGTACGAATCTCCATCGTGCTTTAGGCCATGAACATCGATGGAGCCGATGCCGCCAGACGCATGCGCAATGACGCCGACATTTTTCGGGAGGCGAATGTTGGCTTGTCCCACGCCCCCTTCAATGTCGGCGGTCAAATCCGTTTTGCGGTCGCCGGTGAAGTCGACGTCCATCTGGCCCGCGCCAATATTCAGATCCAGGCGCGTGAGCGGAACGTCGCGAAAATGCAGGTCCCCCTGCCCCGCCCCCATATCCACCTTCAACTCCAGAGGAATCTCCTTGCTGAAGTGCAGGTTCCAGTCATTTTGGGAACGCCCGAAATGCATGGAGTGGGAGTCCTGCGAGACCTTCAATTCGCCAACGCCATCAGACACGCTGTAGTCGACGCGCGGCTCTTCGTACTGGTCACTGTACGTAAAGTCTGCGTCCAGGAGGTCCTTTCCGCCGCCATTGATCGTGAGCTGTCCCGCCCCCATTTCCAACCGGGCCTGAGCAGACTTTGCCCGCTGCGGTTCGACCACTCTGGTGCTGTGCTTGGTCCCGTAAAAGGAGTCGCGGTGGTTACGGGCGAAACTGCGCCCGTGCCAGAGAAGCAAAACCAGGACAATGACGAACGCAAGCATACCGATGGTGGCGCCCACGGAGACTCCCGGAGGGGAGTTCGGGTTGCGGCTTCGGTAGGTACTGTCCCAAATTTTTCCGAGGCCCACGAAAATAAGAATGAGCGGCCAGTAGGTCGCGAGAACCGGCCAGGGATCGAATGCCGGACGCCAGTTGTGGAAGAGAAAAAGAGCACCGATGGTGATGAGAATGATCGGGAAGACGAGGGAGACTCTCCTTGGCTGACCGTCGCTGGGCATGGCACACCTCCGCTACCTTGTACTACGCACGCGGAAGGAAAATAGTTCAGCGAGCGGGTGGTATCACTCTACATCAATCGAAGGCGCGGAGAAGAACGAGCGGAGCCGGCTGGCGGCCGGCGCGACGATGAACCAGCCTCAAGACCGGCCACTGGCGGCGACGAAAATCAGACAACAGCGTTGTACAACAACGGTGTGTGGTAGAGTTTCGCTGAAAGAGGTTTGAGGCGCGGAAACATGAGGGAATTCGAGAGAATTTTCTGGATGGTGCTGGATAGCGTGGGAATTGGAGAGCTTCCGGATGCGGCCGAATACGGCGATGTGGGCCGGAACACGCTGGGACACATCGCGGAATCGCGGCCGCTGGAGATTCCGAATTTAGTGCGGCTGGGGCTGGCAAATATCGCACCGCTGAAACATCAGACGCCGGCAGCGGCCCCGCTTGGAGCGTATGGAAAAGGCGCGACGCGTTCTCCGGGAAAAGACACTACGACGGGACACTGGGAAATGGCGGGAGTTTGGTTGGACCAGGCGTTCCCTGTTTACAAGAACGGCTTCCCGAAAGAGTTGATCGAAGAGTTCGAGAAGCAGATTGGCCGGAAGACGATTGGAAACAAGCCAGCGTCCGGTACGGATATCATCAAGGAGCTTGGCGAAGAGCATGTGCGGACGGGCAAGCCGATCGTCTACACGTCGGGTGACAGCGTGTTTCAAATCGCCACGCATGAAGAGGTGATTCCCATCGTCGAGTTGTACCGCATGTGCGAAATCGCGAGGAAATTACTGGATGGCCCGCACCGCGTGGGGCGCGTGATTGCGCGGCCCTTCGCGGGAACGGCGGGTAACTTCGTGCGGACCACGCGGCGGCACGATTATGCCGTGGATCCGCCGAAGCCCATGCTGATGGATGTTCTCGCGGAACGAAAAGTGCGCGTGTTCGGAGTTGGCAAGATTCATGACATCTACAATGGCCGCGGCGTCGAAGAATTCGTCACGACAAAAGGCAACGCCGATGGCATGGAGAAGATTACGGCGGCCGTTCGCGAACGCAAGGGCGGACTCATTTTTTGTAACCTGGTGGACTTTGACATGCTGTACGGCCACCGGAAAGATGTCGAAGGGTTCGCCAAATCACTGGAAGAATTTGACCACCTGCTTGCCATGTTCTTGCCGCTGCTGACTCTCTCTGACCTCCTGATGATCACCGCCGACCACGGCTGTGATCCCGATCCGCGCTGGCCGACTACGGACCATTCGCGGGAGTACGTGCCGATTTTGGCGTATTCACCGGGAGGCGGCGCGGGAGTGAACCTGGGGGTTCGGGACACGCTGGCGGACATGGGGCAGACAATAGCCGAGAATTTCGGCGGAACGATTCCGCACGGGAAGAGCTTCTTGAGCGAGATGAGAAAGCAGCGAGGCACTGAAGCAGCGGGGTAAGCAGGGCAACTCGGATTCTCGCGTCAAAACCAGTCGCTGCGGTAGGCCAGCCACCAACTGAAGACGCCTATCGGAATTGTAGCCAGCAGGGACCACATGATGGGCAACGTGAAGTCCGCGATCAGCCCGAGCGAAACGAAAGTGGCCCAGAAGACCTTGCGCTCCATTCCTCTATTCTAGCGCGCCCGACAATCCAGTGGCGGACGGTCACTGAGCGGATTTCGAGGAGAAACAAGTCTCCCGAACGGCGTTGCGGGGGCGTTCCCTTGCTGTTATTCTGTATTGGCAATGGCGATCAAAAAGTCAAAGCTTGATATTGCTGTCCGAAGGACAGCGGAAATCATCGAAGAGCACCTTGGTACATTGCCGCCCGCCGAGGCAAAGACCATGCTGAGGGATATCCACAAACTCGCGGTCAAGTCTTCCCGCTCCGCAGGTCGCGGAAAAGCTTCACGATCTCGGCGAAGCGGGGGTCCTCGTCCTTTATCCCGCGCTTCCGCAAAACCTGCATAAACTCCCGCTCGTCCCCAAATTTGAGAATGTTCCGGAGGTCGCGCAATAGCGCGTTCATTTCCTCTCGCGTGAGTTTATATTTATCGGGCAAGGGCACCTCACATGCACTTGGTGTGGTCCATCCGCCGAGATTTGTTCTTATGCCTTATGTATCCTCTGTGACGGGTTTATGGTCGCCAAAAGCTCCCCGAAGTTTACGGCGGCGCACGCCCACATGAAACCGGCGACGCCACCCGTAAGTCAAGCCCTGATCACTCGTCCTAATTTCTCGGTTTTCCAACATTCTTTTCAAGGTGGAATGTACGCTTGCCATTATGTTCTTGTGCTGACTGAGGTCCTGGCCTCTGCTCTTCAGTTGCTCCTTGATCTCAACCGGACTGAGCGCTTTAGGATAGACCGCGCGAAGAATTTCCCGAATCGCTTCGGTTGTTCCAACGGGGTTCATGTCACCTAGAAAATCCCATGCTATGCCTTGTTCTTTGGCGAGCGGCGCAAAGGACATAATAGCCTGTCTCAGCTGGGCGATTTTTTGCTCGGTGTCCTCTTGCTGTTCGAGAAGCGCTTCCAGCTCCTTGCGCATCTCACCTATCATTCGCTTATAATCTTGATCGTTCACGAAGGAAGTATATGAAAAAGGCAAGCTGCCGTCAACTAAAACAGTTAAACACACAGCTAAACCTGAGCCTATCTATGAATTGGTGTTCCTCGACACTGAACCGGAGATTAATCGGCTGATGAGGTCCATCGAGATGCGCAGCACGACCAGAAGAGGGGGATACCTCTCCATAAAACAGCGCGGAATTAAAGCACGATTCGCCCGTACATTGAGTGTCCCGCAGCAGTCTAACTCATGTACACTCCTGAGCGTTGTGGATAGAGTACGGGCGCGACAACAACACCACTATGACGGACATGCGCAAAACACTCGGGCGAATCTTCGTGGCTATTTCCCTGGTCGTATTCGGGGTGCAACATTTTATTTATGGCGGGTTCGTGGCGACGCTGGTGCCGGCGTTCATGCCCGGGCGGCTGTTCTGGGCGTACTTTGTGGGCGTGGCGTTCGTGGCGGCGGCTGCCGGAATCTTCACAGGAATGCTGGCGCGGCCAGCGGCAACGATGCTGGGAGTGATGTTTTTTCTTTTTGTGCTGCTGCTGCACATCCCGAGGATCATAGGGAAATCGAGCGATGGGAACGAGTGGACCAGCGGCTTGGTGGCTTTGGCAATGTGCGGAGGCGCCTGGATTCTCGCGAGCGCCGCTCCTTTGGAAGAGCGCGAGAAGGCCGATCCATTCTTGGGGCTCGGACAGTATTTCTTTGCGCTGGCGTTTGTGGCTTTCGGGATTCAGCATTTTGTTTTTGGGCGTTACGCGGCAGGGTTGGGGCCGCCGTGGATTCCCGGGGGGCCGGTTTTGGCGTGTCTCTTCGGGGTAATCTTTGTTGCAGCGGGGGTGGTAATTATTATTGGGAGAAAGCAAGACTTGGCGGCTACGCTCCTGGGTTCGCTCACGATCTTGTACTTCCTGCTGCTTTATGTTCCTCGCATTGTCGGGAAACTGCATGATCCGGGTCCGTGGACGAGCGGATTCGAGATCCTGGCCATGTGCGGGAGCGCTTTGGTGCTGGCTGGCAGTATTCCAAGAGAAGAGAACGAACGGGTCTAAAGACTCGCCACTACAATTCGCCGGGCCCCGGTCGGGATAAATTCCGTCCGCCGCTACGAAACAGGTCGCGTACATCACAACTTCCTAACGCGTAGTGCTGTAAGCTGAAAGCTCAGATTCAAGGTGCTCGATTTTCGAGGGAGGATGCGTATGTTCAATAAGGGTGGAGGCCGCGACGACGCGGCGTTTGAAATGAGAAGGGACGGCCCCCTTCTGAAATTTGGGGCCATCGGCATCGGTGTAATTTTGTTGTTGCTAGTGCTGAGCGTTTTCCTGCTGCGCGTAACGCGCATCGAAGCGGGGCATGTGGGTGTGGAAATCAATCTGGCGGGCAAGCAGCGCGGGGCATCGGAAATTCCAGTGCGCACGGGCTGGGTGGTGTATTCGCCGCTGACCACACAGATCATCGAGTTTCCGACGTACGTGCAGACGGTGAAATGGACCAAGGATACGAGCGAGGGGCATCCAATCAACGAAGAAATGGGGTTTAACTCCAAGGAAGGAATGGAGATTTTCGTGGACGTGTCGCTTTCCTATGCCATCGAAGCAGCGAAGGCGCCGGACTTCTACGTGAAGTACCGCCTTGGGGACATGGAGTCGTTCACGCACGGGATTCTCCGCGACGTGGTGCGCAACTCGTTGAACGAAGTGGCTTCGACATACGTCGTCGAGGATATCTACGGCGAAAAAAAGGCGGAGTTTCTGAGCAAGGTACAGACCAAGATCGAACAGAAACTGTCGCCAGTGGGAGTAAGCGTGCAGCAGTTTGGTTTCATCGGAGCGCCACGTGTGCCGACGGTGATCGCGACTGCCATTACCGCGAAGGCGCAGGCGATCCAGCAAGCGGAACGCGCCCGAAACGAATTGGCGACCACACAAGCCGAAGCTGCGAAGAAAATCGCGGAGGCGGAGGGTGATGCCAAGTCGCTGGTGACCCGGGCGCAGGGCGAAGCCGATGCCAACCGCATCCGGCAGAATTCGTTGACGCCACAATTGCTGGAGTTGCGCCGGATTGAAAACAACCGCGCGATGATTGACAAGTGGAACGGGCAGATGCCGACGGTACAGACGGGGCAAGGCGGGGGGATGATTCTGCAATTGCCAAAGCCGCAGTAGACTGCCGGTTTTCAGTTGTTAGTTTTCAGCTCTAAGTCAGAAAAGAAGACTACACAATATGGTGTCGGTCTGGCTTAGCGAGTGTCGGAAGACTGACCTTCGGCTGAAGTAGGAGACCTGCTAAAGGCTTCAGCAAAGCGAAGCGGCCCGCCTCAGAAGGCGGGCCCTACGAGGAGAAAGAAAGAAGAGTCAGTTTCCGGCGGCGGAGGGTTTATCCAAGGGCGCGTAGTAGCCGTTGCGGGTGCGGGCGACCAGCTTGCCGTGGCCACGCGGGGGAACTACCGCAACGGAGACGGCTCGGAAGGTCCCGTCGCGATTGGTGTTGGTGGGATAGTAAGCCAGAATGTATTGGTTGCGGATGTCGTGGGCGACTTGTTCGCAAATGCTGTGCACGTCATCCACGTTTTCCGGGAAGTAGGCGAGGCCGCCAGATGCTGCGGCAATTTGTTCGAGCGCTTTGCGAGCGCGCTTGGCTTCCTTTTTATTTTCCTGACCGAGCAGGCCGATGGTGTAGATCACCGTATCGGTCTTCTGCACTTCACGAATCATTTTTTCCAGGGAATTGCGGCTGGCGTTGTCTTCACCGTCGGTGACGACGAGCAGAACCTTCTTGTCCTTGGAGGCCTTTTTCAGGTGATCGAGAGAGCCCATGATGGCGTCGCGCAAAGCCGTGCTGCCGCGGGAATCGATGCGTTCGAGGGCTTCTTTCAGCTCGGGAACGCTATTGGTGAAATCCTTGTCGAGATCGAGATAGAAGTCGTCGTTGAAGTTGACGACAAAGGCTTCGTCATTGGGGTTGCTGGACTGGACGAGGGTGATGGCGGCTTCATTGACGCGCGGGCGCTTGTCGCGCATGCTGCCGCTATTGTCGATGACCAGCCCCATGCTGACAGGCACGTCCTCGCGCTTGAAGACGGAGAGTTTCTGCTCGACTTTGTCCTCAAAGACGCGAAAATTTTCCGGTTTGAGGCCGTCGGCGAAGCGCTGACGGTCGTCGACGACCGTAGTGTGGAGCACCACCAGGCTGACGTCCACCTTGAGGACAGAACCCTGTTTGCCGGCGTTGGAATTCTGGCCAGGAGGCGGCGGTGCGGAATTGGGAATGGGAATCTGAGCAAAAGCTGGTAGAGCCAGGACTGCGGCCGCGCAGACAAGCAAACCAAGACTGCGCAAAGAAGGAAAGAGACGCCGGGAAAACTCAGTGGCTGGGGGCGTAGTATCCAGTCTTGGAATAGACGCTGAGCGGCGGAAGTCCCTTGGGAGCGCGCAATTTGATTTTGAGCTTGCGCCAGCGCGCGTCGTGAGCCTTGTTGCTTGGTCGATAGCCGAGGACATATTGGTTTCGCAGCTCCATGCCGATTTTTGAGGCGATATCCGGAAGATCATCCAGCTTCTCCACGGCAAATACGCGGCCCCCGGTCATTTCAGTAACTTCGCTGAGCAGCGACGGGCCGCCCAGTTCTTCCGGGGTCCGGTTGCGATAGCCAAGCGGGTCAAAGATACCGACGGCATAGAGCTGGGTGTCCGCTTCTTTTACCAGCCGCTTGATATCGCTTTCGTTGTATCTACTATGATTATCGCCCCCATCGGATAGGATGAGCAAGGCGCGTTTGGCGTTGTGTGCACCCCGCATCTGGCTCAGGCCAAGATAGATGGCGTCGAGCAGCGCAGTGCGGCCCTTGGGCACCGTGAGCATCATGCGGCTCTGCAAGTCTTCCACGCTGTTGGTGAACTCGCTGGTCAGTTCGGCGCGCTCGTTAAAGCTCACCAGAAAAAACTCGTCCTGGGGATTGGCAGTCTTGAAGAACTGCACGGCGGCTTCGCGGGCCTTGCCGACCTTGTTGGACATGCTGCCGCTGTAATCAAAGATCACGCCGATGGAGATGGGGACGTCTTCGGCGGAGAAAGTGACGACTTCCTGCTCGACGTTGTCTTCGTAGATGCGAAAATTGTCGGTTTCGAGGCCGGTGACCAGGCGGTTGTAGGGGTCGGTGACAGTCACGTTGACGAGGGCGAGGTCGACATCAAATTTGATGGTCTTGCCGGGCTTGAAAGACGTACTCACGGTATCTTTCCGCACGTCACCTATGTTGACTTGCTTCACTTCCCCCTGTGGCGGAGTGTCTTTCGGCTTGGTTTCTTCGGCAGAAGATTGGGCGGCGGCGGGAAGTGCGGATTGCAACGCCAGCAGGCAAACGAACAGCGAAACTTGCAATGAGAAAGATAGAACGCGAAAACCAGGTAGATCGCGTTTCACGGCACCCCCGTCATCCCGGCCTACCGGGACGGCCGCGCGGTTCGGACTAATCGCGATTCTACCACTCGGATTCCCGAAAACAAGAGCAATTGCTGGATGTTCACTATTGAACAGTTTGATGGGCCGGACGGAGTGACTGGCGTGTGATAGCATCGCCGAACGAGACTCTCCTGAGCATTCGTAGACTGTGTGCAGGGAGCTTTTATTCCGCCCCATTGGAGAAACGAAGGAGTTGCGCTTGGCTAAAGTGGTGGTGGTGATTCCCGCAAGATACGGTTCGACGCGGCTGCCGGGGAAGCCGCTGGTCATGCTCGCGGGCGCCTCCATGATTCAGCGGGTGTACGAGCGCGCCAAGCTGGCCAAGCGGGCCGACCGCGTGATTGTGGCGACCGACGATGTGCGCATCATAAAAGCTGTGGAGGGCTTTGGCGGTGAGGCCCGAATGACGCGGAGCGAGCACCGCACCGGGACCGAACGCGTCGCCGAAGTGGCGGCGCATGAAGAGGGCGACGTTTTCGTGAATGTGCAGGGTGACGAGCCGCTGCTGGATCCGAATGCGATTGATGTGGCGGTCAATTCCCTGCTGGAAGAGCCCGTCGCTTCGATCAGCACGGTGGCAACGCCCATCAAGACGCCGGGCGACATCATGGACCCCAATGTGGTGAAGGTGGTGCTGGACTTCGACGAGAATGCGATTTATTTTTCGCGTGCGCCGATCCCCTGGGTGCGGGATACGGCGAGCAAAATCGTGGTGCGGCATCTGAAACATCTTGGACTATATGTTTTTCAGCGCGATGCGCTGCTGGAATATCCAACACTGCCGCAGGGCGAACTGGAGCGCATCGAGCAACTCGAGCAACTGCGCTGGATGGAAAATGGATGGAAAATTCGCGTGGCGGAAGTGGAGCACGACGCGGTGAGCGTGGACGTGCCGGCGGACGTGGCACGAGTTGAGAAGCTACTGCAGAAATAATGAAAACGCCCGGCGGGGACTCCGCCGGGCGGCAGTGTTGAACAACGAAAAATCAGAAAAGCCTGAGTTACTGTTGCGTCTGCAAGATGCCCGCCACAGTGCGATTCGGGTCCTGATTGTTCATAAAGAAAGCCAATTGGGGATTCACAAAGTAAACGACGAAATTGACCGTCGTTGTGTTGCTCTTGACGAGTTTGACGGTCATGGTATTCCGGCTCGAACTGCCAGTGCTCGATGTTCCATCGCCGGCGATAGAAATGGAGCCGCTGGTGACGAGATCGAAGACGGGCACGCCGCTCTGGAATTGGAAGATGTCGGCTGCGCCAGTTAGGTTCAGGCTGGAGACTGTCACCTGGCCGACGAGGTCTTCTTCATCTTGAACGGAAAATCCTCCGCCGTTCTGGAGACTCAGGCCGCTCCAATTGATTGCGTAGGTTCCCGTGATGTTGCTGCTGGCGAATGGTCCGCCCGTTTGGGCCGCGAGAGTGCCATCGGCGACGTCGACTGCGCCATTGTTGTTCGCGGTTTGTTCCTGAATAATGCCCTGCGTGGAAGAATTTAAATAAAAAACGAAGGTAGAGGGCGCGTTAGGGAAGTTCGGGTCGGTGAACGTGAAGGTGCCACGGCCTGGATTTGCGGCGTCCAGGCTGAGGCTCGCAGCGGTCGTAGTGTCCGTCTTAATGAACTTGCCGTTGTCGTTGGTGTCCTCAAGAACATTGGTGACCGTCGCCCCGTTGGCGGTGAATCGGCCGATGCGGGTTATGCCGCCACTCCCGGAACTGCCAGCGACGATAAAGACAAAGCTGGAGTTAATGCTGCTGACGTTGGTGGGAACAGTGTTGTTCTGCGCCACTGCATCGCCGGAAAGCATCCCGCCATTGGTGCTGATGAACCGGACGCGGGTAGCATCGACGATATAGAACACGTAGTCTTGTCCGGCGATGAGTGCGATACCCCGGCCAAAACTAGTTAGCGTTGCGACTTGGAGGGGGTCTTGCGCGATGGTCCCGGTAAATGGCCCACTACTAAAGTTAGCGTTATCGTTGTCATCGAAAAAGCCGGAGGAAATCGTCCCATTGCTGGCATCGAATCGGCCGACAAAGGACTCCGGGCAAGGACACGGAAATGTTTGGTCCCCGTCCAGCCCTGGAAAATCGAAGACGTAGGGGCCAGAAATTCCCGAAACCTGGAAGGATCCCGCGTTTTGTTTAGTGAAGTTTCCGCTGCCCGTCGAGGATTGGTTGGCGTTCGACGTTTCATCGATCATCAGACCGTCATTCGTGGAGGTCAGCGTAATCCCAAAATCGATGGAGGTCTGCGCCAGTTGCAGCGTCAGAGTTCCGCGGCCATCGGCGTTGACGGTGTAACTGCCACCCGTGATGGGGAGTGCCAAGCTGGTCGTTCCCGCGGCGTTTACATCCTCGACCCCGGTTAGAATCTTGCCCGTTCCGTCCGCAGTGAAACTTCCCACGCGCGCAAGAGGAGTGGCATTCACGCCGCCACTAAAAGATTCGCCATTAGTCGCGAACGCATACTGGCCATTCAGACTCGCGACGCTGTATTTGCCGACAGGGGGCGGCGGATTGACGGTGCCATTCCCGCTGCAGGCGGCGCTCCAGAGAACAGCTGCCACCGAAAAGGCAAAGAGGAGGCGTTTCATCGCACACCTCGCAGCGCTTCCTTTTGTTCCCGTGTCATCAAGGATGCAGGAGTGGTGAGGAAACCTTTGGTGTTGCGGACGGCGACGGCTTGTGTGCCCTTCTGCACAATGCGGGCGGCAAAATAGGTGCTGTCCCCGAGAGCCAAAGGTTCGCCAGCAATGCGCACGCTGTCGCCAGGGTTCAATGTAAAATGCGCTGCCTGCAGGACTTTGGCATTGCCGAGATGAACGTCAACTTGCCCGGAAGCCGTCTGAAGGACTACGTGCGCGCCCATGGGCAGGGTCACGGAGGCAGAGTCGAATTTTACGACCGTGCCGAGAAGAAAAACTTCGCGGCTCATGCTATAGGAACGAAGTTGCTGAACATCGGGCTGGCTGGTTTGCTGGGATTGCGCCAGCGAACTGACACTCAGAACGATCCCAAGCGCCATAATTCCTGATCTGATTACTTTCGTGCTGATCATATCCCCTTTTCACCTGCAAGAATTCCACCCGGAACCTTTTTGCGTTGCGGGCACGAAACGGAAACCGCGCCGGAGCGCAGGTAAAGGTCCACTTCGTTAGATGGCGAATTCCCTCCCGGCGGTTTCCGTATGCCGTGAAATATTTCTTCAGCAGCAACGCTCATCAAGAGAAACCACCCTAGAGAGCATTCCCCAACAGTTGCAAACCCGTTGCCGATGAAAAAGTTTTGCGTGCGCAAAGAAAAATTAGCGATTTTTTGGCTCAAAGAGTTGCATTTGACAGAATCGCGAGTCCCGTCCATAATTATGCGTACGTCACTCCTGTGGAGGGCAAACAAGCCCGGCGTAGGAACGCGGGCTATTAAGGATGGCGCCAAAATATATTTTTGTAACGGGCGGAGTTGTATCCTCACTGGGAAAAGGCGTAGCTGCCTCCTCGATAGGCTGTCTCCTCGAAAGTCGCGGTTTCAAAGTCACCCTGCAAAAATGCGATCCGTACCTGAACGTCGATCCGGGTACGATGAGCCCATTTCAGCATGGTGAAGTGTTTGTGACCGAAGACGGGGCCGAGACGGACCTCGATTTGGGCCACTACGAGCGGTTCACGCACGCCAAGCTATCCCGCGACAATAACTGGACTACCGGACGCATCTACGAAACGATCCTGACCAAAGAGCGGCGCGGGGATTACCTCGGCAAGACCGTGCAAGTGATTCCGCATGTCACCGATGAGATTAAAGCGACGATCAAAAAAGTTTCGGAAGGCGTTGATGTCGTGATTGTCGAAATTGGCGGCACGGTCGGCGACATCGAGTCACTTCCCTTCCTCGAAGCCATCCGCCAGATGCGGCTTGAGCTTGGCGCGGAGAATACGCTCTTTGTACACGTCACGCTGGTGCCGTACATCGCCGCGGCAGGCGAGCTGAAAACCAAACCCACGCAGCACAGCGTGAAGGAAATTCTGAGCCTCGGAATTCAACCGGACATATTGCTTTGCCGCAGCGATCACCACATCCCCGCCGAGCTGAAGAAAAAAATCGCGTTGTTTTGCAACGTCGCGGAAGCTTGCGTGATTTCGATGGAAGACGTGGATACGATTTACGCGGTGCCCGCGGAACTCAGCAAAGAAGGCCTGGACGAGCAAATCTTGCGGCTATTGAAGCTCGAGTCGCGGCCTTCGGACATGAAACCGTGGCTCGACCTCGTTTACCGCATGCATCACCCGACGGGTGAAGCGCGCATCGCGGTTGTCGGCAAGTACGTGCAGCTTGAAGATGCGTACAAGAGTTTGCGCGAAGCTCTTCTTCACGGCGGCTTGGCGCACAATCACAAGACCGTTCTCGAATGGATCGAAGCCGAAGAAATCGATTCGTTGGCGACTGCGACCGCGCGTTTGCACGGCTACGATGGCATTTTAGTTCCGGGCGGATTCGGCAAGCGCGGCATTCAGGGAATGATCCACACGATTCAGTACGCGCGCGAACACAAGGTGCCCTTCTTCGGGATTTGCCTGGGGATGCAGTGCGCCACTATCGAATATGCTCGCGACGTGGCTGGCATGAAGCAGGCGGACAGCACGGAATTTGATCCGCAATCGCCGCACCGCGTGATTTA
>Ga0137403_10002973_pt1 | contig 20016 bp, 17 predicted proteins | sample CZOMad2_1_16fung_FD_122057 | JGI IMG/M metagenome (GOLD analysis project Ga0137403, IMG submission 122057) | Vadose zone soil fungal communities from Angelo Coast Range Reserve, California, USA - CZOMad2_1_16fungal (Hybrid Assembly) | ecosystem: Environmental > Terrestrial > Soil > Vadose zone...
GACCGGCTCGAGACGGCATCGGGATTTCAATCCGTGCAGTTTCGCGAAATTGAATTCGTGCTCGGATATAAAAGACAATCGACGCTCGCCTACGTGAAGCCAGATTTTCCGGGCTATGACCGGCTTCAGCAGCTGCTCAGAGAACGAACGGTAGTCGATCATTTTTACGATTTTCTCGCCACGCGCGGGGCGAAAATTCCCGAGGAGCTAAAGAGTCGCGACATCGCCCAGCCAAATGGGCCTAACGAACAGGTTCAGAAAGAAATCCTGCGGCTCTACAAAAGCTCACCCGAGCTCTCCATCCTTTTCGAATTAATGACCGACTTCGATGAGGGGTTGCAGGAGTGGCGCTACCGGCACATTAAGCTGGTCGAGCGAACGATCGGCGCGAAGAAAGGCACCGGCGGATCGCCGGGCGTGCCGTTCCTGAAAGAGTCACTGTTCAAGCCAATCTTTCACGACTTGTGGGCGGTCCGGCATGAGATGTAATCGCCTTCGCTAAGGCTACGGTGCGGCAAGGGCTTTATGCACATTGCGCCAGATTAATTCAATGGAGGGACACGCGCTGTCGTGTCCCAAATTTTACGGCGCCGACAGCGGCGCTCTCCAACTATAGATTTAAGATCGCCCGCCGGAGTGGCCGATCCACCGATGGCGCCCTAGTGCTCTTGACGCTTCAGAAGCTGCGCTCGAAGGTCTGATCCGGGAAAAAGAGACGAGAATGCAAACGACCGCAATACCTGCCTTTCGCAAAACCGCTGAAACTTTCGCCGCCGGAGCGAAAACGCTCGAACAAAAGTATTTTGTTTCGCGGGGGGTTTTTACTCAAGAGCAAGAAAAGATTTTCTCGAAGAAATGGGTGTACGTTGGGCATCAGAGTGAGATCGCTAAAGCTGGGGATTATTTCGCCCGAGAAGTGGCCGGTGAAAGCCTAATCGTGTTGCGCGATAAAGGAGGGCGAGTGCGCAGTTTTTACAATGTCTGTCGTCATCGTGGAACGCGGTTGCGCGAGGAGCAGAACGGGCATCTGTCAGCAATCCAATGTCCGTATCATGCCTGGACCTACGGGCTCGACGGGAGATTGATCGGCGCGCCGCACATGGACGACGTTGAAGGTTTCGATAAGGCCGACTATTCATTGCACGCCGTCAACCTGGCGTTATGGAAAGGATTCATCTTCGTCAATCTGGCGGATGGGCCCCTTTCGCTGGAGAAAGTGTTTGCGCCGTTGGCAGGAAAATTTTCGCACTGGAACCTGCCAAAGCTGCGCTCTGCGAAACGGATTGAGTATGACGTCCGAGCGAATTGGAAATTGATCTTCGAAAATTATTCGGAATGCTATCACTGTCCGGGAGTGCATCCCGCGCTCTCGAAACTGACGCCCTACGATTCAGCAGAGAACGATCTGTCTGAAGGACCCTTTCTCGGTGGATTTATGCGGATCGCAAAAGGCAACAGTCTGACGATGACCGGCAACAGCTGTGCGCTGCCGGTAGGCAACATCAAGGGCGAGGATCATAATCGGGTTTTCTATTATTCCATTTTCCCGAACATGCTGCTGAGCATGCACCCTGATTATGTCATGGTGCATCAACTTTGGTCGAAGTCTCCGGAACGGACGCTCATCTTTTGTGACTGGTTCTTCCATCCCGACGCGTTCGATCGCATCGATTTTCATCCGAACGACGCGATCGAATTTTGGGACATGACCAACCGGCAGGACTGGCATGTGTGCGAGCTAAGCCAGCAAGGCATCGCCTCCCGCGCATATCGACCCGGTCCGTATTCGTCCAGGGAAAGCATTCCGGCGGCGTGGGACCGCGAATATCTGCGTCACCTGGAGTGAAGTAGAAAGCAGAATTTAGGATTTAGAAACGTCGACATCCAAGACCAGGCGCTCGATGTGGGCGTAGACATTAAAAGTTGGTGGCCGAAGAAAACTGACAAGAGTTTGCCGGCTTTCTCGGGCGAAATTAACGGCGAGGGTCGAAGGCGCCGATACTGATGCGACGATTGGGATTCCGGCAGCCAGCGCTTTTTGGACAATTTCCAGCGAGCAGCGTCCGCTGACCAATAGCAGATGGTTTTGCAACGGCAACCGAGCGTCGAGAAAGGCGCGACCGATCGCTTTGTCTACGGCGTTATGCCGGCCGATGTCTTCCCGCAAGACAACCAATGCGCCTTCGAGATCGAAGATGGCGGCAGCGTGAATTCCGCCGGTGCGCGCGAAATTTCCCTGAGCACGCCGCAGCTGGTCGGGCATTTGCAACAGCCGCGCGACGGCGAGGCGGACTGATGCTGTTTTATCAAGCGGAGGGAATTGCTGCCGAATGAAGTCGATACTGGTCTTGCCACACAAACCGCAGCTCGTTGAGATCGTTCCAAAACGGTGCGCGGACGCGGCGCTCCATTGCACTCCCGGTGACAGGGTGACATTCACGACGTTTCCGAGTGAGCCTGGTAATGCGGAGTGCGCGATCTCGTGGACGTCAGCCCGGCACTGAACGATCCCTTCCGAAAGCAAAAAACCCGCAGTCAGATCCGTGTCGTCACCAGGCGTGCGCATCGTGACAGCGACCGAATCTTTGCCGATCCGAATTTCCAATGGTTCTTCTACCGTCACTTCGTCCGTAATACATTCACACGAACCGTCGGCTTTGCGGCAAACGATACTCCCCGCCGCAATTCCAGGAACTTCAGTTTTCGGTGCGCTCATTTCTGGGTTGATCTCCCTTCCACGTAGCCAACACGGCTGCTCCTAGCGTCCGCAATCGCGCAGGACGCTCGCAGTGATTTCGGGAAGTGATACTTTACCACGTGGAAATTACGCATCTCTACATTTCGCCCGGACACAACTTCTTTGGTCACCATGGCAAACCTGCCGGCACTCATCCAATTTTTGAAGTGTCTGTCATTGAATGTATAGCCGGGCGCGGAATTCGCAGCGACCGCTTTTTCGATTACAAAAACGCCTATAAAGGCCAGGTCACCTTTTTTGCGGAGGAAACTTACCACGCGCTTTGCAGCGAGTTCGGCGTAGCTGACAAACCGCCGTCGCTTCTGCGGCGGAATGTCATCACGCGAAATCAGGACCTCAATGAATTGATTGGGGCGGAATTCGAAGTTCAAGGTGTCTCCTTCGCCGGCGTAGAGGAATGCCGGCCGTGTTACTGGATGGATCAGGCGTTTGCGCCCGGCGCAGAAGAATTTCTGCGCGGCCGCGGCGGATTGCGTGCGCGCATCCTGAGCGATGGGCCAATTCGAGTGACACAGCTCGCAATGGTTAAGTAATGACGCTGACGGCGGTGTTGCTGGCGGGCGGCGAGTCGCGCCGCATGGGGAAAGAAAAAGCCACGATCGTTTTCAACGGCGAACCGCTTTGGCAACGCCAGATCACGTTGTTGCGTCACCTGGGAGCCAAAAAAATTTTGGTGTCGACGCGGGCGGAGCGCTCTTGGCGTCCGGCCGATACAGAGCTGGTATTGGATCAGCCGCCGTCGCGCGGGCCGATCAGCGGGCTCACCGCCGCCTTAGCGCGAACACGAACATCGCACCTCGTAGCGCTCGGGGTCGATATGCCCTTCGTCACCGTCGCTCAGTTGCAAGACCTTTGCCATCGGGCGAACGCGGGTTGCGGAGTTGTTCCGACGATCGGCGGACGCGCCGAACCGGTCGCCGCCGTTTACCCTGTGGAAGCATATGCCGATTTCACGGCGGCGTTGACGGGGAATGACTGGTCTTTGCAACCACTCGTTAGGCGTCTCGCCGACGAGGGCAAGGTTCAGCTGGTTAACGTCGCCGAAGCAGAGGTGGGCCTTTACCGAAGCCTGAACGACCCGCAGGATCTAACTTTGCGGCGTCGGTGAGCGCGACGCCGCTGATTCCGGGCGCGCCTCATCGGCGGTGCGGCGAAGTTCGTTAAAAGCTTCAGCCGCGCGCGTAGAAGCCGCCATTAATCACGGAAGGATACGCAAAACGCGAGGCGCGCCAATTCTGCCGTTAGGAGGATCGGACTTCGGAGAAGGTTGCGAGTTGAGAGCCGGAGGCGACCGCTCCTACCTAACCTTTGTGACCTTGGTGTTGTTTATGCGAGGAATCCATCCCAAGAAATTCGCGCGCAGTTCCGGAGAGCAGTCGCATCTTCTCTTGCGACGAGAGTTCTTTTATCGATTCGATGAGTTTGCCTGGGTGAGCTTCGCCCAGGGGGAATGGATAGTCCGAACCGAGCGCGACGCGCTCTGCGCCAAATAGGTTGAGCAGCAACCTTAGCGCCTCGGCATCGTGAACGAGCGAGTCCACGTAGAACCGGGCGGGCGTTATTTTCTGTTTATCGGCGCGAGCGAGATATTTTCTCGGATTCGTTTTGTTCTCCATCGAAACCAAATCCGGCCGGACGTGAAACGCATGTTCGATGCGGCCGATTGTGAATGGGAATGCGCCGCCGCCGTGTGCAAAAGCGACACGGAGCTTCGGGAACCGGTCGAAAACGCCGCCAAAGATCATCGAGCAGATAGCCAGCGACGTCTCAGCAGGCATGCCGACGAGCCATGGCAGCCAATATTTTGGCATGCGTTCCTTGCCGAACATGTCCCACGGATGAACGAAGATCGCCGCACCGAGCTGCTCCGCTGCATTCCAGACAGGTTGGAGTGACGCATTGTCCAGATTCAAGGTGTCGATCCGCCCGGAGTGCGGATTTGCGTCGACGTGCGTGCCGATTTGCGCACCGCGCAGGCCCAATTCGCGGACGCATCGTTCCAGCTCGCTCGCCGCCAGGTCCGGATCCTGCAGCGGGATCGTCGCTAGTCCTGCAAATCGCCCCGGATGATTACGAACGACTCCAGCAATGTGATCATTTAAACGGCGTGAAAGATCCAGCGCGTCAGCCGCTTTCGCCCAATAGCTGAACATCACCGGCACGGTGGAGAGCACCTGCATGGAAATCTTTTCGCGATCGCACTCTTCAATGCGACGTTTGGGATCCCACACATTGTCAGTGATCTCGCGAAAGACGCGGTCGCCGATCATCATTCGCGCGCAACACGGCTTGTAGTGATCAAGCCGAATGAAACCGCTGTAGCCGTATTTCGCGTCGAGATCGGGCCAATCGCGCGGGAGGATGTGCGTGTGCAGGTCGATCTTCATCAGTCGCGCTGCAACTGAAGCACGTCACGCCGAAGGAGTCGAAGAGGAGATACCCACGCGAGAATGATCGAACTTTAAAAGAGATGGCACGATCGCAAAAGGTGCATCCGGCAGCGTTGCTGAGGCACGTCTTATTGGCGTTGCTTGGGCGTGCGTGACGACTTCTTCGCCGGACGCACAGCCGGACGGGCCCGCTCGCGACCCTTGTCTGAGGCTGTCCGCGCCGACGGAAAGGCGTTCAGCAGCGCTTCGATCGCGGGAAGATCTTCAGGAATCCTTTGCTTCAGTTGTTGGCGGCATTTCGGCTCGAGATTACGTTGCCCGGCGAGCACTTCTAATGATCGAGTCTCGTTACGAAAGAGCAGACATTCGCGCGGAAGCCGTAAGTGCGAGTCAATCTGCGCAAATTGGCCCGCCAGGCATAACGCGATCGTGTTGACGATCGCCTTTTCCAGCACGCGCTCATCTTCGCTTGGAAATTTGAAGCCCGCGATGGAGATGAGCATGACAGGCTTCTTCGGATCATCCCACCAGGCGTAGAGATTTTTAGCAACCCCACTGCCCTTTTCGCGGCCACCCATCGGTTGGTTGGTAATACAAATGAGCGCGTCGATCCCGAGCTCGTTTGGCTTGTTGCGAAGGCGCCCGACCACCTTATTTGCATCGAGATAAGCGCGGTGTTTCACCTCTTGGCTCAACTGCCATGTGCCGATCGGCGCGGAGAGCGTGACCAACTCAAAGCCGAACCGTTGCTGCGCCGCGTTCATTCGAGCGAGAATTGTTTCGAGCCCAGCGAAGTCGTGGGCCACATCCCACACTCCAATGCGATATACATGAGCGGCGATAGCGCGACGGCCACTCGGCGCAGTAATCGGCGGCGCCACTGGACGGCCCGTGCCGCCAGCGTGAATGCGCGGACAAAAATTACCCCGTGGGTTGCGCGCGTACAAGACTGGAACGGCCCAATCGATGGTCTCGCCGTCGATTGAGTACTTCAGGGCGATACGTGCTTCACGCGCCGCGCGCGCCACGGACATACCCTGCGCCAGTGCCCAGTAGAAGAATTGCGCGAACGAGGTCGCTGATTGATCAAGTACCTTGTACTGGTTGGCCACGGCAGCGGGCACACCGCCGGCGACGAGCGCCGCGGCGGCGCCCGTATTCAATTGCCGACGACTGCCGCGCCCACTTTCACAAGCATTAAGAAAGACGAGTCGGATGCCGCGTTGGCACATGATCTCACGCAACGTCCGAGCCGTGAGAGATTGAGCGGCACCGCGCATCCCTTCGAAGAGCAAGGCTCCGCTGTCGTCCAGGAATTCACCATGTCCGATGAAATGGACAACGTCGAAATGCCCGGTGGAAATGTAGCCGTGAAAACTCATGGGCGTCGCACGAGGCAAGACCTCGACAGCAACAGCGCCGATCTCGATCAGCGGTTTGAAATCCCGGCTGATCAATTCGATTTCCTCTTCAGTCGATAACCCTGCAGCGCCCACTGGCTCCGGCGCCACCACCAGGATACGCAGCGGCAGATCGCGTTCGGAGATTTCCTCGGCCGGGATCGGCGTCAGAACATTGCGCACGAAATGAATTTCTTCGGTGGCGAGGAATGCGCTGCGCTGTGGATCGTAGGCAAACTCCCATGGCTTTTCCGCGATCCAGGGAATCATCGATGTAAAGATTAGGTCAAGCCGTTCGCTTCCGCGAAGGGACCGCGCCACATCGTAGAGCCGACGCACATCGCTCGGAAAGAGCGTCTCGAATAACAGCTTGCCGAAATCGATCAACTCCGAGTCCTTTGGCAGTGTTGTGCCGGGTTTGCCGTCGATGTAATTTCGCAACCGTTCCTGCATGCGGATGATTTTGTTGAAGCGCTGACCAGCCTCGCCACCACTGCGGTGGAATGGCACCAAGACAGAGGCGCCGCCGTAGCTGGCCAGTAGTTGCGCGGAACGCGCAACCTGCTTGCCCTTCCTCTCACTCGTCTCAGGCTGCTCGTTAGGCGTTTCCAGGACGCTTAGAAAAAATGTGTCAACGGGAGCGAGCGACCCCGGAGCCACACCCAAAGGCTCGACCATACGCGACGACTGTGCGATCTCCACAGACGGTGTGCTCATCGGCTCGTCCCGTCGGTCTATTGCCTCCGCAACCCGCGGAAGGAATCTGCCTGCCACTGCGCCCGCCCGCCGTCCTGGCAATAAGCGCAACGGATCGATTGGTCGGAACGGGTGGGGCTTGCGCGCCAGTGCATCAACGATAAAGTCGGCCGAATCGGGTTGCTGGAAAAAGTTCAGGTGATGCACAGGCACCGAGCCAGCCAGATTTCCACCGGCGCCGAAGCAACCGATCCGCTCCGGCGGCACATAAGAATTCACGCCCTTGTCAATGTGCCAGCCCCCGGCTGTCGGCACAACCAGGTCGTTAGGCTGAGCGAAGAAGCTGTCGATGCCGACATCGAGCAGACGCATCCAGACACGGTCATCGGGTGAGAAGTTGGCAGCAAGAGCTGAATAGGCGTCAGGTGGAGGAGGCGGCGGCGCTTGCAATTCACTAATGAGATCGCCCGCCGCATTCATCGAACTGATCCCCGGCAAATTCCCATTCGCGTGTCGCGCGAGCCAGACGATTGCTTCCCCGATCCACGACGCACCAGTCGTGAATGGATTGTCCGGAAACATCTCCGATAAATTCGCAATCCAGCCAACAGTACGTTCCCATCGTTCCGGAGTTGCGAGCGGCGTACCCTCGTTAGGCGAGGCAACCAGCACGGCATGCCCGAGCCGAAATCGCTGGCCTGCCGCTCCGAGCGCCGCTGCTTTTTCGACTAGATTTCGCAGCACGAGGCCCCCGCGCGAATGCGTAATGACATCGAATTCAAATACGCCGCCGGGAAGCGCCTCGACGAGCATCCGAGCGTTTTGCTCCGGCGTTCGACTGACGGAGAAATGATCGAAGGCAAATATTCGATCACCGTAAAGCGGCTTGATCCGGTCAAAGAAATCACTTCTCGCCAGCTCGTGGAATGCGCCACCGGTGTTGGAAAAGGTTCCGTGCAACAACAAAAGCGACCGTCCGCTGCCTAACGTTTTTTTCTCAGGTTGCCAGCGGTCGAGTTTCTTCGCGGCAAGTTTTTCGCGGTCGACGCGGAGCCAGCCTTCGCTTAGCCGCTCCTTTTCCCACGACCGTTTTTCCCATCGTTCCGCTAGAATCGGCAGCGCCACATCAGCGACAGCGTCGATGATTTTTAGAATCGTCACCTCAATGGCCTTGTGGACGATCGCGCCGATGATCCCGCGTCGTTGCGGGGCAGCGGGTGGAGGTGCGGACCGTCGCACCGGCACGCGAAATCGGACGAGAGCTGGCGCGGCGACGCGCGTCCCCGTCCGGCGTGTCAAAATATGTTCCTCCGGCCGGTGGAAAGTCACCGTGCTGCGCGACTGCGATCCGCCACGCGAGTCACTCACGAAACGACGCAATAGTAACACGCTTCCTTCGCCGGGTCCGACTGGTACGCTCAGGTCGAGCATCGGAATACCGCCAGAGCGCCGGACCGCCGCCGGCTTAGGAACGGCCTGAACTGTTTTCTCAACTCGGACTTTTCCGGATTCAAGGACACCCGGCGGGAGCTCCGCAGCCGGCGATATAATGGAAATACCGCGCCGCCCCCGCATCGTCACGGAAGAAGGGAGGAATTCCCATTCTTCCGCATTATTCCAAACGACCCCGCTGCCGATCGATTTCTTCATTTGATCAGCGGGGGTTGGTTCAACCGCGGCGGCGCAGTGGCTTTCTGCGCTGAAGTGTCTTCAGCCATTCGACCAGAAATTTCCGCCAACTGCCATCCTTTGCGAAGTCCAGGTTGCCGTAAAGGGGCGAGAGCGGCTGCGAGGGGTCCGCTGGGAAATGAATGGAGACACCGTGCGAATTCGCGACCCCATCACCTTTTGCACCGCTGGCGACGACATATTTGCCAACGGCTTGATTGACTGTCTTCGCCGCCTTCACAATTGATTTGTCGCCAGCGCAACTACTTTGCAGTAATTCGCACAGATCGCGCAGATCGACGTAGTCCGGAACCTCGTACGATTGCACTTGGAGACGCGATTGGCTGATTCCGGCTCGAGCAACGGGATCGGTCAATCCGTTGCGGAGGGCCGTTGCCAACTGATCAACGGCGCGCAGCAAACCAGTTGTTTGTGATAGGTCGCAGGCCGATTGAGTCACTCCATCATTGGTCCCGTAGGAGGCGAGGTAACGCTTGACGATCGACTTTGAGAGATCGCGTGGTTTCATATTCGGATTTTTGGCGAGATCGCTCAGCAATGTGTTGTAGGGCCAACCATCTCCCGGTTCCGTCTGTTCCGAGCCGACGGTAAAATCGGCACTGTCACGCAATTGGTATCCGATTTCCGCCATGCTCATAAGACAGGCATCCATGCCCAGAATGTCGAGGTTGCGCCCGATCTTCTTCTTCGCCGCAGCAACGACGCGTTTGAGCTCAATGTTATCGAGAAAATCCTGCGCGTTATCGTCGTAAGCGATGGCGCGAAGCCGCACCGCTTTCTCGATCGAACTGCGGAAAAGCGCGCGATGGAACTTGCGGCCGCCGATAACGCGTATGCGCCGCATCGAAATCGAGTTGCTCCCAGCGTCCAATGCAGGATGGATCGGCGCGCCGCGTCTGGTCACATTCACTCCCGCTACCCGGCGTGCCAGGCGATACACATCGGTGTCATCCCATCCACCACCATGGTTCCAGATGACGAGCATGTAGCGAGCGGCCGGATAATTCTTGACTGACCAAACGATGAAATCCGTCAGAACACTTGGATCACCCGTGTTGGTTTCGCCAAGATTATCAACCACGTCGCTTTCGAGGTTGCCGCCTTTCCTCAGGAAATAACGGTGGGTTTGGCGGCTGGCGGCGCGTCGATCAAATTGTGCGACAACGTTCAAAGCGTTGGTCGAACCGACTTTTTTCATCTCGTTGAGGTCGGTAACTCCGGCCGAGTCGAGGTTGTTATCGCCGGCGAGATAAACCATGACGCTCCAGGATTTTTTCTTCATGTTTTCAATGCCCGTTTTTGGTCGGTGGTTTCGCAGAAGCAAATTCCGTAATCGTGTCCGGGGCCAAACACCTGCTGAGCCGCGCAACGAGCTCGATAGAGGCCCGCTGTCATGTAGCTCAGCCTAACAAACCCGCCAACACGGCGGCAAGATTTAAGTTGTGGCCGGTCGTCTACGTATCGAACGGCTTCACCGGTTCGGGCTGCGGGACTTTAGTGCCACACTTTTTGCACGTCCGCCGCACGTCGTCGTTCCAAAAGTCGAGCATCGCTTGGCTGAAATGTTGGACGATATCGGCGCAGTCGAAGTGAATATCTTCGACCAACGCCCCGCAGTTCTCGCAGTAGAAGATGACGTGTTCTTTCTCTCCCGGCGGGCGGCGACGCTCGACCACCACGCCGATCGTATCCGGCGGTCGCTGGGGCGAATGCGGAACATTTGGCGGAATGAAAAACGTTTCGCCTTCGTGCACAACGTGATCGATGATGCGATCGCCTTCGCGAACGCGCACTTTGATGTCGCCCTTGAGCTGATAGAAATACTCCTCCGAATCGACCAGATGAAAATCGTTTCGCGCGTTCGGACCCTTGATGACCATCACGAAAAAATCGCGCCCGTCATAGAGATAACGGTTGCTTACCGGTGGCTTGAAAAGATGGCTGTTCTCTGCGATCCAGTTTTTGAGATTAATCGGCGGCTGCACTGCGGGTCTGGCGCGGCTTTCCAATGACGTTTTTGTTTTCAACTCAGCAGCAGTAGCCATAAGACGAGCGTATTTGCTTCCGCGCGTAGCGTCAAACTAATGGAGCTTATGCTGACGGGGAACGGCCAATATAACGCTGAGGATCGACATTTGCATTTAAATGGATAAAGCAAGACACGGTAGTATTTAGACGGCTATGAATTTTGCTCGTTTCGTTCAACTCCTGGGTGGCGCGGTAATTGTTATTTTGGGTTCCAGTTGCGAAGAGCTTCCATCCTATATCGAACATCCGCTCGCCGCATTCGCACCACAGCCGTCCGGCTTTTGGAATGGCGACGGTGTGCCCGGTTCACCGAAAATCGTTGTTCGTGTCGGCGAACAGAAAGCGTACTTTTACAAAGGCAAACGTGTAGTCGGCGAAACCACCGTCTCTACCGGCAAACCCGGGTTCTCTACTCCTCCTGGTCATTACCAAGTGGTTTCGAAAGACAGGGACCACGTTTCAAGCGAATTCGGCGATTATGTCGATGACTACGGCAATGTGGTGAGGTCCAACATCGACGTGCGCAAAGATTCTCGGCCGCCAGGCACCCATTTTGACGGAGCGCGAATGCCGTATTGCATGCATTTCAATGGTGGCTACGCGATGCACGAGGGCTATGTCCCGCCGTATGCCGCGTCACACGGCTGCATTCGCTTACCCAAAGGAATGGCGGCGCACTTCTTTAATGCCGCACCCGAAGGTACGCCGGTCATCGTCAGAGAATAGAATTCCTCTAATTTCGAAATCCAAAGCTCGGAGCCCAAAACGGCGGCGAACGAGCAAGGAGACCGAGACGTCCAGCCAAAACTAATGCAGCTCTAAAGGTCCTCGCCTATGCGTTTTCTTGTTCCGCTCGATCTCAGTGATGCGACGACTCGGGTTCTTGCGGTCGCCCGCCACGTCGGACAACGATGTCCACTCAGAATCGGCCGCATCGCGTCCCCGCCGGCAACAAAAACTATGCTAGAATAAGGACAACGGCATGAAGCCCAGCATCATCGACGACAAACGAAGCAACGCAATGCAGTTGAGCGCTGAAGAACTGCAACGGTATTCACGCCACCTCATGATGCCCGAAGTTACACAGGAAGGGCAACGACGTCTGAAAGCGGCCCGCGTTTTGTGCATCGGCGCAGGCGGATTAGGGTCGCCTGCTGCACTGTATCTGGCCGCGGCCGGTACGGGAACAATTGGGATTGTTGATTTCGACGATGTCGATCTTTCGAATCTGCAACGGCAAATTCTTCATGGAACAAAGGATGTTGGCCGCGGCAAACTGGAGTCCGCGCGGGACCGGTTGGGCGACATCAATCCGAAAATCGATATTGAATTGCACAGATGCCGGTTCACCAGTGAGAATGCACCCCAGCTGGTCGCGCAGTACGACGTGATCGTGGACGGCTCCGATAATTTTCCGACACGATATCTGTCGAATGATGTGTGCGTTTTTGAGCGCAAACCGAATGTCTACGGCTCGGTCTTTCGTTTGGAGGGACAAACTACAGTGTTCGCGCCTCATTTAGGCGGGCCGTGCTACCGCTGTTTATTTCCGGAGCCACCGCCGCCGGACACAGTACCAAACTGCGCGGAGGCGGGAGTGCTCGGCGTCTTGCCGGGCATTATCGGGATGTTGCAAGCGATTGAGACGATCAAGCTGATCGTCGGCATCGGTGAACCACTCGTCGGACGTCTCCTCCACTTCGACGCGTTGAAAATGAAATTCCGAGAACTTAACTTGCGACGCGATCCTCAATGTCCCGTTTGCGGGGAGAATCCAACAATTTTCTCTCCGATCGATTACGAAGAATTTTGCGCGGCGCGCGCCGTGCGCGACGACGATGGCCTCACCACAATCAATGTGCATGAGTTAAAGCGAAAAATGGAGAACAACGGGACGTTTGCGATTGTCGATGTGCGAGAGGAGTTCGAATATGACATCGCGCGAATTGAAGGTTCGAAACTAATTCCGCTCGGCGAATTGCCGGAACGTCTTGGCGAGATCCAAAAGGACGAGGAGATCATCCTGCTTTGCAAGAGCGGCACGCGCAGCGCACATGCAGCGCAATTGCTACACGCCGCTGGATTCGCGCGGGCGCATAGTCTGGAAGGCGGAATCGATGCATGGGCGGACCAGATCGATCCGGCGATGCAAAAATATTGAAGAGCTACTTGATCACGGCGGCCAAATCTGCTGCGGTTGGCACATCGTTCCATTGCTGCAGCAGCTCACCGTTTCGACCGAAAACGAAAACGCGAAAATCCAGCGAGCCGGGTTGTGCGCCGAGCTGGGACGACAGCGCACCATCGAAATCCGTCACAGCGAACGTGTCGCGTCTGGCATCTCGCGCAATTTTCTTTGCGTCGTATCGTCTCTGAAAGCGCTTCGCTTCTTCGTCGAGGCGATGCCGCACCAGCATGGTCGCGATCCTGCGCACGATCCCGCTGTGTTTCTTGCTGAAATTCAGGACCGTAATCATTCTGTAATTCGGGTCGCCTAGACAATAATCGGGAACACGGTCTCCGACGCTGCGCGCCTTCTCCGGATCCGCGGTCGTTGTCACGACCACGACAGTGACGTGACCGTCGCTGGTCGAAAGTGTGCGTCCATCTACGTCGGTAAAATTCAACTTGTAGATTTGGCCGGCGGAGAGAGCTGCCTGCAGGGGTAAAACCAAGAGGAAGGAAACGCTTTGCGCGAAGAAAAAGAATTGATGTGCGCGCAGGCTCACAAGTAAGCACATTGGCGACAATGACGCGCGCTGACAAGGTCTGGCTTCCCGCGTCCATTTCGTTTTGCGGAGTGCCAAAAAAAGTGGGTCTGGTCTGTGTCTGGTTGTCGATCTTTGTTGGTTGCGCTTTTACTGGCTGCGATCGCCTCATGAGTTCTCGCTATGCACAGCTCGTTCAAGATGCGGATGGGAAATCAGCCCAGGGAGACTTTGAGCGCGCGATCAATCTCTACGAAGCCGCACTCGATGACAGTCCACGATGCGCTGAGATTCATTACAAGCTCGCGCTGCTTTACGACGACAAAATGAACGACCCGCTCAGCGCGCTGCACCATTTTAGGCGTTATCTCGCGCTCAGTCCAAACGGCTCTCATGCAAATGATGTGAAGAATTCGATGAAACGTGACGAGGTCGCAGTGCTCACGACTTTGTCCGGCGACTCCGTCGTCACTCGAGCCGAGGCAGCCCGGTTGCGAAATGAGAATCTTAATCTGCACAGGGATCTCGAAGCGCGCGCTGGCACATTGCGGAGCGGTTCGGAGAAATCGAAAGCGGGTGACGCGAGTTCGACAAGAACCGCCTCCAAGAAATCCGGAGGACGAACTTATATTGTTCAGTCAGGCGATACCCTCGCATCGATTTCACGGAAGTTTTATAAATCACCGAGACGCTGGGAAAAGATCCTCAACGCGAACAAGGAAAGCATCCACAATCCTGAAAATTTGAAGGTCGGTCAGACCTTGATTATCCCGTAGTGCTTTTGCCTTCGAAGGCAAGCCGCGATTTCATTTCGATCCACAAGGCCGGCGAATCGTCGCTGGTTCGGTCAGGCTTCTAAGCAGCCCGTGGCACGAACATCTGCGGCTCACATCTTAATTCCGATCAATTTCCGTTGCCATGGAACCAGCAAAGTCGTCGCGCAAGTTTCATCCGCCGCGACTGCTTCAAGGCTGCTGCGCGATGCGATAAAGGTCGGCTCCAAATCGAGTTCCCTTGCCCCGCGATCCCGTCGCCGTCGCAGTTCTTCGGTCCGAGCCATTATCCCAGGGTTTGGCCGCGTTCCGAAGCGGCGCCGCGAGACCGGCCATTCCTCTTCGGACAACTGCAATGCGCTCTGCGCTGCTTCGCGGAATGCTTGACGGCGGCGCGAGGAAAAATGCCTGTAATCAGGCAGCTTTTCTGAGGCGAAACTTACTGCGGCACTCAAGAGCTCGTGATTTTGCAAAACATGAAATGGTGGCCGGTCTGCCGCTTTCGCTTCTTGCTCGCGCCATTGCCAAAGCGCACGGAGCACGGCAGCCGCGCGGCCCCGCAACAAACCAGATCCGCGGATGCGCCAAAGTTCCTCCTTATCGCGCGCGCGTTCCACCGCTGCCTGTTCGACTGCGCGCTCGCAGGATTGCCGCAGCCAATCGAGTCGATCGCATTGTTTCAATTGCGCCTCGAAGCGTTCGGCAAGAGGCAATAGGTAATGTGTGTCGTTCATCGCATATTCCAGCATCCGCGCAGAGAGCGGACGCCGCGCCCAATTCGCCTTTTGGGACCCTTTGCCGAGTTCGACATCGAAGTACTGTCTTACCAAAGCGGCCAGACTAAATTCACGGATCCCGAGCAGGCGCGCTCCAATCACCGTGTCGAAAATGCGCTGCGCGATAAAGTTCAGACCCCGGCGGAGCAATCGCAGATCGAAATCCGCTCCGTGCAAAACAATTTCTTTTCGGTCCAGCGCAGTACATAACGGCGCCAGATCGACATCGGCGAGTGGATCGACAATATAGTCCCGTCCCGGCAGGCTGACTTGGAGCAGACAAAGCTTCTCTCGATAACAATGGAGGCTATCCGCTTCGGTATCGACCGCCACGCGATCGACTGAGTCTATTTGTGAAACCAGCTCGTAAAGTTGCGCGGCGTTCGTGATCAGACTTCCTGGCATGACAAATGACGAAGGTCTAATGACGAAGGAATGACAAAATCTAGATGACGATGAGACGTTTCCAGCTCTTGTTTCGTGATTCGAGCATTCGAGCTTCTTTCATCATTTATCATTCGAGCTTTGTTATTTTTCCAGGTATCACCTCAACCCGCTCAGGAGCAACTCGGCGTTTGTTTTCGTCACTTCAAGATTCTCGATCAACTTTTCCATCGCCTCGATCGGAGGAAGCGCCGCCATCGTCTTGCGCAACATCTGCACTCGCTCCCATTCATCGGGATGATACAGCAAATCTTCGCGGCGCGTAGCCGACTGCAAAACGTGAATCGCTGGGTAGAGCCGCTTCTCAACCAGTGCACGGTCAAGATGCAATTCCATGTTCCCTGTGCCCTTGAATTCTTCGAAGATTAATTCGTCCATGCGACTGCCGGTTTCAATCAACGCTGTCGCGAGAATCGTGAGGCTACCGCCTTCTTCGACATTGCGAGCGGAGCCGAAAAATTTCTTTGGTTTGATCAGCGCCTTCGCCTCGACGCCGCCAGACATAATCCGGCCTTTGCCTGGTTGTATATTGTTATACCCGCGCGAAAGCCGGGTGATACTGTCGAGCAAAACCACGACGTCTTGCTTCATTTCTACCACACGTTTGGCGCGGTCTAGCACCATCTCCGCGACCTGCACATGTCGATGGACACTTTCGTCAAAATTCGAATGATAAATTTGACAATCAATTTCCCGCTCCAAATCGGTCACTTCTTCCGGCCTTTCGTCCACTAACAGAAGAATTAGCACGATGTCCGGATGATTCACCCGAATCGCCTTAGCAATCTCCTTGAGCAAGATTGTCTTGCCCACTCGCGGTGGCGCTACGATCAGGCCGCGTTGTCCTCGCCCGAGCGGCGCCAGCAGATCGACCGCCCGAGCACTGATGGAATTCGTCTCCGGATTTTCAAGCATGATCCGGCCTTGCGGAAATTGCGGCGTAAGTTTGTCGAAGTCCGTCGGCTCGCTCCACTGCTCGGCCGGTTGGCCTTCGATTGTTGTGACTTGTTCAAGCGTGAGGAATTTCTCCCGGTGAGCAGGAAGCCGTACAATTCCGGCGAGCTTTTGGCCGGGCCGCAGGTGATATTGCTCTATCAACGCGTGTGGAACGCAAACATCCTCGGGAACCGGTAGGAAGTTCAATTGTGGCCAGCGGAGCATTGCGAGCGAATCACTTACCTGGTCGAGAAATCCCTCCGCGGTGATCCCTGCCCCGCCGGACAATGCCGCGCAGATTACGTCAAGAACTTGTTGATGGCGCGAGCGCGCAGGATGCAAATGTAGATGCAAATCTCGCGCTAAGGATTCCAGCTCTTCACCCGAAAGTTCTTGCACCTCGTTGAGATCAAGTGAGCGTGCTGTAGTGGTTGCGGCGTCGCCCGCAATTTGGGAGTCTGCAGGCGACACGCCTGGTTCTGCAGTTTGCCTGTCTGATGAGGTTAGGTTTTCGTCCATGATTGCTTTTGCCAGAGCGCAACAAGGCACCGCGCTTGATCGGCCAGCACCATCCGAGCGCCGTTATTCCACACGACATGGTCTGCGCGTCCGATTTTTTCTTTGAGCGGCATTTGTGAATTGATCATTTGTTCCGTCGCGGAACGTTCCAGCGACATGCGCTCCATTAGCCAGCGGAGTTGGGTCCTGTAGGAACAGGCGACCACGACCACTCGATCGCACAACCTTTCGCCGCCGGTTTCATAAAGAAGTGGGATATCAGCGAAGAAAAAATCGGGAGAGTTGCGATGCGTTTCCGCCTCCGCGCTCCATTGACGGCGAATCCGCGGGTGGAGAATCTGTTCAAGCGCGCCTCTTTTACTCGCGCTGCCAAACACTATGGCGCGAAGTTTCTCTCGATTCAAGTCCCCAGCGTCCGAAAAACCCCCCTCCCCAAATTCGCTGCGAATTTCCTTTTTAACTTCCGAGTCAAGATCGACAAGTTGACGTGCAGCATAATCGGCGTCGAAAAACTTCGCATTGGGAACAATCTCGCGTAGACACGCGCAAAGCGTGCTCTTGCCCGTGGAAATTCCGCCGGTGATCCCGATGACAGCCATTTAAAGGACGATTAAAAGCAGAGGGCTTTTCGAGCGGCTCCATTCTCCATATCGGTAACGATTTGTCCAATCCGGTCTGAAATCACGTTCTAAATTCTATTCATGGATATGGGAGTTTTAAAAATTTCAACCAATTCGATCGATAAACGATCTTTCAGGTCGACGGACTGGCTCCGATTTTCATTTCGGCTTTTTGCGGCCCGTTAAAGCTGCGTATCTTTTCCGCTTATGACCCAGCAAGTTTTGGCAGGAAAAATAGGTGTCGTTTTTGGGGTGGCGAACAAGCGCAGTATCGCCTGGGCGATCGCGAAGGCTTGGGCCGCAGCGGGCGCACGCTTGATTTTTAATTATCAGGGCGAGCGGCTAAAGGAGAATATCGAGGAGCTCGTCAACGAATTTGGAGAAAAAACGCCGTTTTTTTCCTGTGACGTCTCGAGTGACGCCGAGATCGCGACCTTTTTTGAAAAGGTGCGCGGCGAGACCGATCGCCTCGATTTAATGCTGCACTCGCTTGCGTTTGCACCCAAAGAAGCGTTGGAAGGCGATTTCTTGAGCACAACACGAGAAGCGTTTCGGACGGCACATGACATCAGCGCTTATTCGCTCGTTGCTCTTACGCGTAAAGCCATGGGCTCGCATACAACGACATTCATGCTCACATCGCGCCTCTTCAGCAATGCAACCGACTATGCGAAACATCGCAGTCAATCACACAACTTCGTGATTCGCGTTTACGATGAAGCTGGAAGTGTGATTGAGACGCACGAGCACACTGGCGATTTCAAAGAAGCGTCGTAGGTCGGCGCGCCAAACAAATTCCGCTTTATCCGAATCGCTGGATTGTCTTGCCGCCCTTTTCTTTTCGCCCCATCCAACCGATCTTCGGACCAGGCGGCGGCGCTTGCTCCGGTTCTCGCTTTACCTCGGATTTTTGCTTTTTCATCTTCTCTGCGCGTTGCCTTGCCGCTTTGATCTTCTTTTCTGCGCTCGCAAGTTCCCTTAGAACTGCGCGGAGCGCGCCGGCTGATTTGGATTTGGACATGGCTGCTTTATCGCAGATTCCGCCGCGTTTACGAACGCCCTTTTTTTGGATCCAGTTGGATCCAAATCCACGAATTCCCGCGCCCGGGATGCCCCTAGAATCGTTTTTTGATTGCCGGACGGCGAATGATCCGGCCACAATCATTAGCAATTTTATGCCCGAAGAATATGAAGAAGAAACTCACATTCTTGCTCGCGTTCGCCTTAATCAGCTGCGCGTCAATCGACAGCAAAGTGGCACGGCTTTCCACAAGCGAGCTGGAGCTGCGTCGGCAACAAATTCAGTATCGCTTGGCTGTGACTGCCTTGCAATGGAGCGTTGGCGGGGGGCCCGTGAGAATCGGCGCGCCCACGGTTAGTGGATACACCGAACAGTTCCGACACGAAGTCGGCCCGGGCAGCCAGGCGGTCATCGGCGAGCGCCACTATTTGCTCGAAGAAAAAGAGGCAATCGAGCGGGAACTAGCTCGTCGCCATATCGCGTTTTGAAACTCCATTACCATCGCGATTGTCAGTTGCTCGCGATAATCCCACGCTTAGGGCGCGCCTAGAATCGTTTTTGAGAGGCGCGACGGCCCGGTAGATCGCGCTCCGTTTCGATTGCTCGATCAAGGGTCTGGGACGTTGGGTCTAGTATTAGGTCCGGGAGGGGCACCGCCTTTAGGGTTTTTCGACGGCTTCAGATCGTGAAGAACCTTCACCCTAACCACGTTTTTCTTTGATTTCTCTCCCGACGGAAGACGAACAATACGAAACCTAACCATTTTGAAATCCCCCCCCTTCCCTCATTGATCAAATTTGTTTGCCGATCCCGTTTTTTCCAGGCGAGATCCGCAATTATTATATTGTCATCGCGATGAGAGCCGTGAGCAACCATTTTCCGTAACAAATGCGTAACGAATTTTGCTTGACCGTTCGCTTGCTTTGCGATTTAAGAGTATTCACTCGCACATCGGAGCGCGGGCAGCGGAGGCTCGCGCTCTGTTTTTCTTTCTGTTGTAGCGTTGCTTAAACCGCCCGCGCGTTTACGAACGCTTTGAACTTCTCAGGATCGATTTTCATGCTTGACCGTTCGCTTGCTTTTTGATTTAAGAGTCGTCGCGGGCTGCTTTGGGTGAGGACAGCTCGGATTTCATCGTTGAAGTGCGGAGCGCGAGTTGCGATACTCGCGCTTCGTTTTTTCTCGCTTCCGCCGCGTTCACGAACGCATTGAACTTGTTGGGATCGCGAGCAACGCCAGAGCGGGGCCGTGATTCGCG
>Ga0137403_10002348_pt2 | contig 20014 bp, 15 predicted proteins | sample CZOMad2_1_16fung_FD_122057 | JGI IMG/M metagenome (GOLD analysis project Ga0137403, IMG submission 122057) | Vadose zone soil fungal communities from Angelo Coast Range Reserve, California, USA - CZOMad2_1_16fungal (Hybrid Assembly) | ecosystem: Environmental > Terrestrial > Soil > Vadose zone...
AGGATGAGCACTTGGCCGTTGGAGTGAAAGGTGCCGCCGGTGGCGGTTTTGGCTTCTTTCATAGGATTGCCGGGGAGGAAGTGGGAGATTTCGGTGACGAGGCCGATGGTGCCGTTCGAGGAGTGCCGGTATTCAACTCCAGGGATTCAGGAGAGGGATGCCGGAAGCGGTGAAATCCGAAACGTTTCGGGTGACGAGAGCAAGCGCTCGAACTTCAGCAGTAGCGGCGAAGAAGGCATCCATAACGCCGATGGGCCTGCCTGCGGCCAAACATCGGCTTACGAGGCGTCCCCAAGCGTCGGCGATTACAGCTTCAATGATCAGAATACGGCCATCGAAGCGCAGAGGTAGTTCTTCACGCAGCCAGGAATCGAGCCGCGATTTGCGGGCGCCGGAGGCCAGACGCTCCGTTCCGAAGCGCAATTCTGCCAAAGTTATTACCGAAAGAAAGACGCGATCTTCATCCACCTCCGCCAACCAACGAATTACGCCAGGGTTCGGCGCCGGCTTCATCCATTCCGAGACTACGGCGGTATCCAGTAAGAAATTCACAAGTCGATCTCGCGCGGGGCATCCTTCGCGCGTTCCAACTGCAGCGGGGAATCGCGCAGGGGCGAGGCGGCAAAGAATTCCGCCAAGTTTCCGACCCTGCGGGTCTTGCGCTCCCACTCCTCAGCCGAGACGATGACGGCGGTGAGGTGTCCATGGCGGGTAATGGCTTGGGGGCCGCGGGAAACGGCTTTCTCGAGGACCTCGCTGAATTTGGCTTTGGCTTCTGCTACAGTCCATTGGCCGTTAGGCACAGGAACCTCCGAGGAAATAGTCACACAGGTCATTATAGTTATTTATTCGATCTAGCGCAATTGGAATCTAGCGGTGGCGCAACTAGCTGGAAGATCGGGAGTTTCGATCGAAATCACGACTGCATGGCGATTCCATTTTAGGGAGAGGGTGCGGACTCGTCGAGTTCCAGGATGAGCACTTGGCCGTTGGAGTGAAAGGTGCCGCCGGTGGCGGTTTTGGCTTCTTTCATAGGATTGCCGGGGAGGAAGTGGGAGATTTCGGTGACGAGGCCAGTGCTGGCGAGAGTCTTTTCGACGTAGTCGCGTTCGAGATCGATATCGGGATCGATTTTATGGGTGACGCCATTGTTGCGCTGGTCGCGCTCGAATCCGATATCGTGAGTGGCGGCACCTACCCACAGCATCCTGCCACTGACTTCAAATGGCGCTTTCCAGATGCGTAGATGATTGCGTGTCTTGACCACGCTAATGGGCTCGGCGTGAGCCCAGCCATAGTCTTGCGGGCGGCCAAAGAGGTAGAGCGGGCTCATAGGCATGGTCAAGTAGGACTCTTTGGAGAGGCTTTCGATGAGGCCGTGGAGAACAGTGGCTTCGACGTTGGCGTCGACTTTTACCCAGCCAGCGGAGGTAAAAACACGCTGCATGGCCTCTTCGGAACCCAGGACCAGGAAATTGACCATGTCGCCGGGGTTACCCTGCTTGTCGCCGATGCGGCGCGGGAGCTTCGAGAAGAGATCGTTGTCGATGCCCGGAAGTGAGCTAACTTGCTTGGCGACCACGCGCGCGATGCCGCCTTCGGGCGCGTAGACCTCGATGCGTACGGCATAGTTGCCGTCGCCGGTGTCACTGGTGGTCTGATTAATGCCTACGGAAAGGCGTCCGGAGATGGGGGCGACTACTTCGCGGCGAGCGCCGATGGCAAAAGGCTGCGCCGTGTCTTGATTGCCGATGCGCCCGATGAGCGCGCCGCGTCCGGTTGCGTTAAACGGCAGCACGCGGAGAAGGTCCTTGAAGCCGCGGGCGAGGCCTTCGGGGCCGTTGTCATCTTTCGCGTCCGCATAATGGAGTTTGCCAGTGGCAGTGACCAGCACGTGTTCGCCGGCCTGAACGTCGATACCAGTATCGATCCAGGATTCATCGCCAGTGAGTTGAACTTCCTGGGATAGACGTTTTTTGCCCGTCGGCGTTTGGACGGAAGTGGAATCTGGCGATTGTTGGGTGGGAGCCACTTGCGGCGACGGGGGTGCCACATTCTCGCGGACGAGTTGAGCGTGCAGTGGGCTTAATAAAGTTGCCGCAAGCAGGGAACTTCCAAGGAAAAACGGCAGTTTTCTCAAGCGAAGTCGATTCATTGGGCGGCCATCCCGTGCAGGGTCAGGAAGCATCTCCACTGTTAGCAGATGCCCAGAGGGGGTGCAAGTGTTGTCCTCACTTCGAGCTGATGTTCCAGAGCGAGAAGCGGATATTGACTAGAGACCTGCAAGCGGAGATCGTTTGTAGAGAAGCCGCAGGATTCCTTGACGGAGCGTAGCGAGGCTTGTAGATTGGCAATATGCCGTAGAGTTGTGAGAGGACATACCCGCTCCCAGATATGCCCTTCCGTGCGGAGAGCCGCGACAGGCGGAGAGAAAATCAGCAACTAACCCGAGTGAGGACTGCGGCAAAAGGCATGAAAAAACTTCAACGACAGCTGGTGATGACTGGATTGTGCGTGGCGATAGCACTACCGGCGGCTGGGCAGGTCCAAGCGCCAGTTCCGGCCGCGGTACAAACACAAACCACACCGCCGGCGCCACAAGCCCCTGCCCCTGCGCAGCGCGCGCGGGCTATCCCGCAAGGCACGGTGAGCGTGGATGGCAGCGAGGCGATGTTTACGACGATTTGCGCGTTGCTGGCGGCGGGCTTTGAATCAAACGTGAGCGCCGACAATTGGACCGCCTTCCGCGCGCAAATGCGGGAGCGCTTGCGGCAGCAACAGGGTCCGGCAGTGGAGGCGGTGCGGGAATTTTACCGGCAGCATGAATTGCGCGATCCCGGGGCGACGCTCTCAAGATATTTGTGGTTTGGGTTGGTATCAGGACCTGCGCCCTCGTTTCAGCCGGTCCTGAAGCGGGATGAGTTGCCGCCGGAAATCATCGCCCTCGAAGGATTCAGCGAAATACTCGCGAGCTATTACAAGGAGCAGAAAATCGGGCAACTGTGGCGGCAAGTGCAGCCGATTTATAACCGCGAAATCGAGCGGCTGCACGATCCGGTCTCGCAGATCGTGTTTGTCACTTCAGCTTATTTGCGTGAAATCCTTGAACAATCGGGGCCGCGTTCGTTTGCCATTGTTGTCGAGCCGCTGGTAGGCCGCATCACCAACGTGCGAAATTTTGGAAATCACTACGCGCTGGTCTTGAGCGGCGGAGAAGAAATTCCGACGGACCTGGTGCGACACGCGTTCCTGCACTTCCTGCTGGATCCGTTGCCGCTGATGTATGCGCACGTGACCGCGGTGAAGCGGCCGTTATTTGAGAAGGCGGCTGCGGCGCCGCGTCTGGCGCCAGAGCTAAAAGACGACTACGCCTCGTATTTTGCGGAATGCATGGTGCGCGCGGTGGAACTGAAACTCAAGCGCATGTCGCCGGGCGAACGGGAAGCGGCGATGAACCGGGATGATGAAGCTGGATACGTGCTGGTGCAGCCGCTCTTCGCGGCCCTGCCCAAATTCGAAAATTCCGAACCGTCAATGAAGATCTTTTTTCCGGATTTGGTGAGGTCCATCGATCTTCAAACTGAAAGCAGACGGCTGACGGCGGTGAAGTTCGCATCCGCCGACGCCGCGAGTCCGGAGGACGAGGCGGCGAATGAAAAGATTGCGCGCGAGAAAAAGGCCGCGCCCACCACGGTTCCGAATGATGCGGAAGTCATCACGGCGCTGACGGAGGGGGAGCGGCGGATTGCGGAGAAAAATCCACGTGCGGCCGAGGCTTCGTTTCAAAAAGTCCTGACGAAATATCCGGATCAACCGAGGGCCTGGTATGGAATTGGATTGGTGGCGATGCTGGATCACGATGCGGCAAGAGCCAAGCAAGTGTTCGGGCGACTGACGGTGGGGGAGCACGCGGCGACAGAGGATCCCATGGTACTCGTGTGGTCGCACGTTTACCTCGCGCGGATTTATGATTATGAGGGAAATTCGGAGGTGGCGAGAACGGAGTATCAATCCGCACTAGCGGTGCAAGGCGGTCCGGATCAAGCCAAGCAGACGGCACAGAAAGAGTTAGCTACTTTGGGTGGAACGAAGCCAGAAGCGCGTCCGTGAACGAAGTTCAATTTCGCCTGCACCTGTCAAGTCGGCAGAATGATGGCGAAGTCGCAATTCAGATGAAGCAGTGAAGTAAGCGAGGACTGCAAATGAAAACCAACAAACGATTCTGGAGCAGCGTACTTGTGATTGGCGGATGGATGCTGTGCTGTAGTGGAAGTGCCGCCGCCCAGGGCGGTGCCGCGTCAGGGGCTGCTGCAGGGGCCGCCGCGACGGCCGCGGGTGCCAACATGCGAAACGCGGGTATTGGTAGGGATACGTCGCCGCTGAACGCGGAAAACTCGTTGGAATTGATCAAGCCTGCAGAACATCGTGAAGAGGAAGCTTACCGATCCTTCCAGGCGGTTTCACCGGAAGACCCGAAAAAAAAGGTAGATCTCGGGGAAGCGTTCTTGAAAAAATATCCCTCGAGCCAGTACCGGCCGCGTGTTTATTCTGGACTGGTTGCTGCCTACCTCGAAACCAATCAGGTTCAAAAGATGGAAGAAGCCGGCGACCAGGCGCTCACATTGAACCCGAAAGACGTGCAGGTGCTGGCAATGCTGGGGCAAACGATCCCGCGGACTATCGCCGCGAGCACGCCTGAGCCAGAAAAACGGCTGGACAAAGCGGAACAGTACGCGACTCGAGCAATCGACGGGACACTGGCGATCAAGAAGCCTGAAGGTTTCACGGATGAGGAATTTGAAAAGGCCAAGAATCAGACTTTGGCAATTGCGCACAGCGGGCTCGGATTAGTGGATTTCCACCGCGGGAAATTCCCCGAAGCGATCGCGGAACTGGAGCAGTCCGTAAAGCTGGATCCCCGGGCTGATCCCGCAAATTATTACGTGCTGGGAGTGGCCCAGCACAATACTTCGCATTTTCGTGAAGCGGCCGCCGCCTTCCGCAAATGCGCGGAGTTTAAGGGAAACTTGCAGGCCACGTGCAAGGACAACGCTGATAAGGATACGATCGCGGCTGCGGCGCCGGGCAGTTCTTCGAATTAGATTGAGGTTGAAGCAGTTGCGATTTTCGTCCGAACCAAGAAAGGAATAGGAGAAAAGGGATGAGCAGGATTTGGAAGATCTGTTTGGAGACCTTGGCTGTCGTAGCGATGTTGGCATGCACAAACGGAGTGGCCGTTGCGCAAAGTTCGCAATCTGGACAGGGAAGCCAGAGCCAGCCTCCGGCGCAACAGACAGACAAATCGAAGCCGCCAGAGGTTACCCCTCTCACGCTGGACGCACTGGCGCCGGTGAATGCGGATGAGGACGCCGCCTACAAAACTTTTTTTGCGGTGGTCCCGAATGATTCCGCCAAGAAGATCGAACTCGGTGAAGCCTTTATCCAGAAATATCCGGAGAGCCGCTACAGGTCTCCGGTCTACGGCGCGTTGACTTTTGCCTACGTGCAGGCTGGCAACATGCAAAAGATGCAGGAAATTGGAGAAAAAGAAATCGCGCTGGCGCCGAATGATGTTTCCACGCTGGCACTTCTGGCGCAAACTCTGCCGCGAGGCATTCATGGGAGCGCCAGTTCGGCAGAGAACATGCAGGCGCTGGCCAAAGCCGAACAATACTCCAAACAGGCCATTGAGATTGCGCCAACTCTTCCCAAGCCGGACGGCATGACTGATGAATCGTTCGCCGGGGCGAAAAATCAGGCGCTGGCGATGGCCCACAGCGGGTTGGGATTAGTCTACGTGAGGCGAGGGAAGAATGCCGAGGCGATACCGGAGTTGGAGCAGGCGATCAAGGTAGATCCCAACCCCGACCCGGTGAACTTTTATCTGCTCGGGATGGCAAACAAGGCTACCTCCCATTTCGACGATGCCGTAGTGGCATTCAACAAGTGTGTGGCCATCGCTGGTCCGATGCAGGGGACCTGCAAGGCGCAGTCGGATGATGCCAAGAAGCTTGGCGCGACGGAATTGAGCGCGCCGAAGTAAGCTAGCACGCCGGCGCGGCGGAATTATGCAAGAAACAATCCGGATCGCCGACGGAGCGCTTGAGGAGCGTCTGGGGTATAAGTTTTCGACGGGCGAGCTCCTCGATCGAGCGCTGACCCATAGTTCGGCGGTCCCTGACTTGCGGGCCGCAAGTTCCGAAGAGGCTGTCCCGGCGTTACTTCCGCGGGATAACGAGCGGCTGGAGTTTCTCGGGGATGCTGTCCTCGAATTGCTTACCAGCGAATACCTCTTGGCCTCCTTTCCGGAGTGGAGCGAAGGACAACTCTCCAAGAGCCGCGCGCGGATCGTAAATGCCGGTTCCCTGGAGGTGGCTGCGCGCCGCCTGCGACTGGGAGAGCATCTGCGATTGGGGCGCGGGGAAGAGAAAACGGGTGGGCGGGAAAAGCAGACCCTGCTGGCCGACGCCTTCGAAGCGGTAGTCGCGGCGGTTTACCTGGATGGCGGGCTGGGTGCTGTTCGCGAAGTGCTGCGAAAGCACTTGTTCGACCAGGCCCTTGAAGAGCGCGGCGAGAGTATCTCCGAGTCCGATCGCAAGTCCGCATTACAGGAGCTTTTGCAGGGACAGGGGCGGGCCCCGGCGGAGTATCGCGTAGCAGGGGAGAGTGGCCCCGACCACCAAAAAGTTTTCCAAATCGAGGTTTGGATTGACGGGGCGTACATAGCAACCGGCGAAGGCAGCTCGAAAAAGGAAGCGGAACAACGTGCGGCACGCAGCGCAATGGAACAACTCGAACGTGCGGAAGCGAAAGGCTGAGGCAGAATGCCGGAAGAGACACTAACACCGACATCGACACGGACGGAAGAACAAGCCGCGGAAAAGAAACAGGAGCCGGAGAAGAAGCAAGAGCGCCACGAGGACCAGACTACTATCTCCGAATACCTGGAGTCGCTTCTCGTAACCGTAATCCTGGCCCTATTTGGGACAAGTTTTATCGTTCAAGCCTTCAAGATCCCCTCCGCTTCCATGGAAGGTACTCTGCTCATCGGCGACCACTTGCTGGTGAATAAATTCATTTTCGGCGGAACTGGGGCCTGGTACGAAAAAATTCTTCCGTACCGTCAACTGGAACGCGGCGACATAATTGTTTTCAAGTACCCCTTTGCCGACCACCAACATTTTGTGAAACGTGTCATCGGCCTGCCAGGCGACCATCTCAAGGTCGTCGACGGAGATGTGTACATCAATGGCAAGCACTTGAATGAGCCTTACGCCGTCCATGACTCCTCGGTGTTCGCCGACCCCTTCAACTATTCTTTCCCTCCCGCGCGTGGACAGATGATGTCTCCCAACGCCATACCGGAATGGAGACCGGAAATCCGCAAGTATGTTCAGGGAGACGAGATCGTCGTTCCGCCCGGGAAGTATTTTGCCATGGGCGACAATCGCGATCACAGCCAGGATAGCCGCTACTGGGGATTTGTGGACCGCGACGCCATTATGGGTCGGCCTTTCCTGATCTACTGGTCAGTCGAAGCGAGAAGCAGCGACTACAACACGGAGAGTACCTTCTGGTCCCGATTGGTAGGCGTTTTTGAGACGCTCGCCCACTTGCCGACCCGCACGCGATGGGGCCGAATGCTCCACACGGTTCACTAGGATTCGGACCAGCGATCCACGCCGCGGTTCCCAGAAGTCTTTTCGTTTGGTTCTGAGTCCAGGCGCGCCCCTACCTTTTTACCTATGAGTCTGCGAAACTTCCGAGCGAGATGACCCGGCTGCAAAAGTGGTGGAAGCCAGCGCTGGCGACGGTCGTGTTCGTGATCGCCTTGCAGGCCTGCGTGTCTTACTTGGCGCGGACTCGCCGCGTGCACGCCTACCTGGTAGCACATCTGGAACGGGCCTTCGGACGGCAGGTGGAAGTCGTCAGTTTCGACGCGCGGATTTTGCCGAGCCCGCAACTGGACGCCAATGGTGTAACCGTCGGGGAGGATCCTGCGTTCGGGCACGAATACTTTCTTCGCGCAGAGCGTCTGAATGCCGGACTCCGCTGGATGGGCCTTCTGCGCGGACATTTTGAGTTCGGGACCATATCGCTCAACAAGCCGAGCTTGATTCTGGTGAGAAACTCGGAAGGCCGCTGGAATCTGGAGAGGTGGCTGCCGCCGGCAAAAGCCGATGGGGGGAAAAGCCCGCTCTCCTATGGACCGCCCTCGCCGGTCGCTCCCGTGAACCGGTTGCAGAAAATCGATTTTGATGAAGGACGCATCAATTTTAAGGCCGGTGACGACAAGTTGCCCTTTGCGTTCATAGGAGTTTCGGGGAGTGTGGAGCAGATTTCGTCCGGGCGCTGGCAATTGCAATTGGAGGCTCAGCCCTGGCGCAGCGGAGTTTCGCTGCAATCGGCGGGGAGGATTCGAGTGGCCGGGGACGTGGCGGGAACTTCGACGCGTTTGCAGCCCGCGGAAATCACTTTGCACTGGAGTTCGGCATCGTTGGCGGATGTCTTTCGCCTCTTCCGCGGACAGGACTACGGGGTACGTGGAGTGTTTTCCTTGGATGCCAGCGCGAAAAGCGGGACGGCCAAGGAAGACGCGACGGGAGACTGGAAATTCTCAGTGCTAGGACGCGCCGGACAGATTCATCGCTGGGATCTCACGGAACGCGGCGATAATCCCCGCCTGAATGTGAATGTAAAGGGACGCTGGAACGTCGGCGTCAGGAGCTTGCGTGCGGAAGAGATCGTTGTGGAGGGTCCGAGATCGAATCTGCGCGGGGTGTTCAGCCTTGAAGGTGGAAGCGCGCCGGCGATGGAATTGCGATTGGATTCGCTAGGCGTACAGGCCTCGGACTTATTGGCCTGGTATCGGGCCTTTCATGCGGGAATCGACGATGGTGTGGCGGCAGAACAGTATTTCACGGGCGGAATGATTTTGCGTGGTTGGCCGCTCGCGCTGGAATCGGCGGCGCTCTCGAGTAGCGGGGGGATCATAAAAGTGCCGGGGTTTGCGGCGCCGGTGCGAATCGGCCCTTTCATCGGAGGGCGCGAACGAGGCCTGCTCTCCATGGGGCCGGCGAGGGTAGCACTCGGCGGAGAACTACGTGATGTTGTGGCGCCCAAACGCCGCCGCGTAGCGCTGGCGATGGAAAACGCTGCTGACCTGACATTCGCGCACGATCTGAATTCGCAAACAGGCAGCATCAGCGTTGAAGGAAACATCCGCAAAGTAGAAGATTTTCTTAAGCTGTCTGCGGCGCTCGGACATCAACTGCAACATGGTTGGGAGCTCACTGGCCAGGCTACTGCGGTCACCAAATGGGAGTGGAAGAAGCCATTCGACGGCCAGTGGAATGGCAGGATTGGTTTCAACAGAGCAAATTTGACGGTTGCGGGGTTAAACCAGCCACTCAAAATTGCCGAGAGTGCATTGGACTGGATGGATGGCAGGCGGAACGTACGCGTGTTGAAAATCGATGGTTTCGGTGGGACCTGGACGGGAAATATTGAAGAAGTGCCTCAATCCGATGGAGGAAGCGGGCCGCAATGGAATTTTCACTTAAGTGTGGACCAGTTGAACGCGGCCGACCTGGATCGCTGGGTCGGCCCGAGAGCCCGGCCGAGCTGGTTGCAGCGGCTATTGCCCCAGCTCCTTGGTGGCTCGGCCCCAAGCACACCAGCGAGCGAACTTGTCCGTCGCGTAAACGCTGACGGCGAGCTGGACATCACCCAATTGACGATCGAAGAGTTGAAGCTCGAACAGGTAGTCGCCAAGGGATCACTGCATGACTTGGAACTCGACGTGCGCGAGGCACAGGCCGAGTGGGCCGGCGGCAAAGTGCAGGCAAAAATAAATGCCAAGTTCTTGCCGCGGCCGGTCTACGATATTGCCGCCAAACTGGAGCGCGTAAACCTGGCACAACTGCCGGGGGCCGGTCGGATTGCGGAGCGAGTGGGCGGCGCGGCTTCCGGAACCTTGCAGATGAAGACCGCAGGCGTGGGCCGTGACGAACTTTTGGGAAAGCTGACAGGCCGGGGCGAGTTTCATTTGAACAAGGTGGAGTTCCGCGGTTGGGATGTGAATGCTAGCGTGGCGGACGGAGCGGCCCATGCTGGAGTGTCACGCTGGGTCACTGGTGAATGTTCGCTGCGATTGAAAGACAGCAGTATTTTTCTGGAAGACTTTCGGCTCGATGGCGGGAAGGAGTTGACGCTGGTGAATGGAACGCTCAGTTTCGGGCGAAACGCTGAATTGGCGATCGAGACGACCAGCGCGCGCAAGAGCAAAGACCCTAAAGCGAGTGACTACAGCGTTGGACACGTGCTGAAAATATCAGGTCCGCTCGATGGGCCAAAAGTTTCCGTGGAAAAGTCGGGTGTCCGGCAGCCTGCGGATTGATTCTCTGGCATTCGAATGAAAAGGAATTCTTTAGAGTGAGGGGGAAACGATCGATGAGGCGTTACGCGCTGTTGTGTGCAATTGGCCTGCTGATTTTGATTCCAGGGGCGAATGCTCAGAAACCGTTCACGCTGGAACAGGTGATGAGCGCGCCATTCCCCTCCAATCTGACGGCGGCGAAAAAGAGCAATCGCATTGCCTGGACGATCGATCAAGAAGGCCGCCGCAATATCTGGGTGGCCGACGATGCGGGAACTGCTGGGCGACAACTGACCAAATACACGGAAGATGACGGGCAAGAGATGTCAGGGCTGAATTTCTCCGCTGACGGGAACGCGATTGTGTACGTGCGTGGCGAAGGAAAGAACCAGGCCGGCCAAGCGCCAAATCCGACGAGCAATCCTGCGGGCACGGAGCAAGCCGTGTGGTCCGTGGCGTGGAGCGGGGGCGAGCCGAAACGTGTCGACGCGGGACATTCCCCAGAGATTTCTTCGCGCGGCACAATTGCTTATGTGAAGGATGGGCAAATCTGGCTTGGCCCGCTGGACGGGGCAGGCAAGCCGCAGCAGTTGGTAGTGCGCGGGCAAAACTTCGACGTGCACTGGTCTCCGGACGGAAGCCGGTTGACGTTCGTTTCGGCGCGTGGCGATCACGCCTTCATCGGTGTTTATGATGTGGCAGCGAAGACCGTGCAGTTCATGGCGCCTTCGGTGGATTCCGATGGCGATCCCGTTTGGTCGCTGGACGGAAAGGGCATCGCCTTCGTGCGCCGCCCGGCGGAAGCGCGAGACACGCCACAGGGCTACTTCATTGCTCCCGATAAACCGCATCCCTGGGCCATTTGGGTGGCCGACGCCTCCACGGGATCCGCCAAAGAAATCTGGCGCAGCAGCGCGACACCGCAGGGATCGTTTCCCTACATGGCGGACGACACCGGCGGCGGAGTCATAAATTGGGCCGCCGGCAACCAACTGGTGATCGCTTCCGAAGAAGATGGCTGGCAACACTTGTATGCACTCTCTGCCGATGGAGGAGCTCCAAAGCTCCTAACGCCTGGAAACTGTGAAGTAGAACAATGGTCCTTCACCACCGACAAGAAAACCATTCTTTTTAATTCCAATTGCAACGACATTGACCGCCGTCACTTGTGGAATGTCGGCATTACTTCTGGTGTGCCACATCAATTGTCCCTCGGCGAGGGAATCGAGTGGAGTCCCGTCGCAGTGGGCGGAGACATCGCCTACATAGGCGCAGATGCCACTCATCCGCCCCAGGTCTCTCACGCCAATGTTCCGCAGAATCGAAATACCGCGCTCGCGGCGGAACTGCTTCCACGGGATTTTCCTTCCGCTCAGCTCGTTGTGCCAAAACAAGTGCTCTTCAAATCCGCTGGCAACTATGAAATCCATGGGCAACTATTCCAGCCCAAATCCGCCAAGCCCGGCGAAAAACTTCCCGCGCTCATCTTTCTCCACGGCGGGTCCATGCGGCAGATGCTGCTCGGCTGGCATTACATGTACTACTACTCGAATTCGTATTCTATGAATCAGTACCTGGCGAGCCGTGGCTACGTTGTGCTGGCGCTGAATTATCGCAGCGGCATCGGCTACGGCCGCGCGTTTCGCGAAGCCCCAGGGCGAGCCGGACGCGGCGCGACCGAATATCAGGACGTCGTGGCGGCAGGAAAATACTTGCAGAGCCTGAGCAACGTCGATGTAAAACGCGTCGGCTTGTGGGGCGGAAGCTACGGCGGGTATCTAACCGCGCTTGGCCTGGGGCGTAACTCCGATATTTTTGCTGCAGGCGTGGACATGCACGGCGTCCACGACTGGCCCACCGATAACTGGGATGGAAAAAATATCCCCGCCGAGCTCAACAAGTTCGCGCATGATTCTTCTCCGGTCACCGCAGTGAACACCTGGAAGTCGCCCGCCCTGTTCATCCACGGTGACGACGATCGCAATGTCTACTTCACGCAAACCGTCGATCTTGTTGCCCGCCTCCGCGAAAAGGGCGTGGAGATCGAGCAGCTCATTTTCCCTGACGACGTGCACGATTTCCTGCTGCACAGAAATTGGCTCGCGGCGTATCACGCCACCAGCGATTTCTTCGACCGCCATTTCAAGGCGGCCGGGAAATAGAGCATCCATCGGCTCCCGTCAGCGTACATATCGAGGGCTCCGAGGACTCGCGAAATACCAACACATCCGATGGCTCACAAATTACAAAGGACACTCGGCGTGTTTTTACTCGCGACCGCCACTCTCGGCGCGGGCGGCCGCCGCGTTCATCTCCTGCCCAAATTGCAGCCGGGCCAAATTATGACCTACCTGATTCGTTTTCAGAGCGACAAGAACATCAAAACCGAAAGCAAAGTTGTCGCCCCCATGGCGCCGGATGCTGCGCAACTCGACGTTCACGGTTTGTTGCGCGTCGAAATTCTCCAGGTCCAGGAGACGGCCGGCAACGCTACCATCCACGCACGCGGCCAGTTTCTGACTTCAGACTCCGGCGCGGCGATCCAGCTGCCGAATGAAAACAATTCCGACGTGAATAATTCGCACGCAGACGCCAATGCCAAAAGCATCGAGTTCACGATTTCTCCCGACGGCTCGGTGAACACTGCAAAAGGTCTAGACTCTCTTCTGCCCGGCCAGCAACAAGCCTGGCAGCAATGGGTCGCACGTTTCGCGCTGGCCTGGACCCTCCCCGCCGACGGCATGAAGTCCGGCGAAAAATCGCAGTCTGAGCAAGCGGAACAAACCGGAGCGCCCATCGCCGGATTGCATTGGGCGCGTAAGTCGCTCTACGTGCGAGACGAGCCATGCCAGTCAAGTCAGCTCTCTCTTTCCGGAGATGTATCTCCCTCCAATGGCCCACGCGATAGCTGCGCTGTGCTGCTGACCACCGCGACGCTTAAGCAGAAGTCCTCCTCAAAGGACGCGACTCCCGAAGACTTCAAAGTGCACGAGCTACGCACCATGGGTACTGCAAATGGCTCCGGCGAAATCATCACCTATATCTCCTTGAAAACCGGTCTCGTCGTGCGTGCCACCGAGGAGACCTCGCAATTCATGGATGTCGTGATCGCCAAAGCCGATGGCTCCAACCGCGTGCACTACAACATTGAAGCAAAGAGCCACGCCGAAGTCCTTCTGGTCACGGAAACGCCGCCGCATCAACCTTGATCTAACACCGCCCTTTCTTTTTTCATCAAAAGCCACAATTTGCCACCGAGAGTATAATCAAGGTTTCGGCATCGGCCGCCAGAGCTCCAGGAGACCCTTCCCATGAACTTCAAGTTGCACAGCACTTATCAGCCTCGCGGTGACCAGCCCGCCGCGATTGACCAGCTCTATCGCTCCGTGGAATCCGGTGAAAAGCACCAAGTCCTTCTCGGTGTCACCGGCTCGGGCAAGACTTTCACCATGGCCAAGCTGATTGAGCAAGCCAATCGCCCCGCTCTCGTTCTGGCGCACAACAAAACTCTGGCCGCGCAGCTCTATCACGAGTTCAAAGGTTTCTTCCCGGAAAACGCGGTCGAATATTTCGTCAGCTACTATGATTTTTACCAGCCCGAGGCTTACGTTCCTTCCGCCGACATTTACATCGACAAAGAAGCCACCATCAACGACGAACTGGACAAGCTGCGCATGAGCGCCACGCGTTCCCTTTTCGAACGCCGTGACGTTGTCATCGTCGCTTCCGTCTCCTGCATCTACGGCATCGGCTCGCCGGAAGCGTATTACGGCATGTTGGTCACTCTGGAAAAGGGCCAGCAGACTTCGCGCGAGGCGCTCCTGCGGCGCCTGGTGGATATTCAATACGAGCGCTCCGAAGATTTGCGCCGCGGCACCTTTCGCGTTCGCGGCGACATGATCGAAATCTATCCCCCTTATCAGGACGAAGGCTTCCGCCTCGAAATGTGGGGCGAGCAGATCGATACCATTCGCCAGATCGATCCGCTTACCGGCGAAGTGAATTCCGGCCAGGAAGATCTCCCGCGCGTCACCATTTTCCCGAAGTCCCACTACGTGATGCCGCAGGAACAGCGAGACCGCGCTATCGTCACCATCCAAGAAGAACTTTGGTGGTGGAAAAAAGAACTCGAGAAGCAGGGAAAGTTTGTTGAGGCCCAGCGCGTCGTCCAGCGCACCATGTTTGACATCGAAATGATGCGCACCATCGGCTACTGCCACGGCGTCGAAAATTATTCCCGGCACTTGAGCGGCCGTTTGCCCGGCGAAGCTCCGCCCACGCTGCTCGATTACGTGCCGCAAGACTATTTGCTATTCATTGATGAATCCCATCAGACGGTCGGCCAAGTGCGCGGGATGTTCAACGGCGACCGCGCGCGCAAACAGACCCTCGTGGACTATGGCTTTCGAATGCCCTCCGCTCTCGACAATCGCCCGCTCACATTTGAAGAATTCGAGCACCGCGTCAATCAGGTAGTCTATGTGTCTGCTACGCCCGGTCCGTACGAACTCACCAAGGCCGGTGGCGTAGTCGTCGAACAAGTAATCCGCCCCACCGGCCTGGTGGACCCGCAAGTCGAAATTCGTCCCGTCAAGGGCCAGGTGGATGACTTGCTGGAAGAAATACGCATCCGCTCCGAAAAAAACGAGCGCGTTCTTGTGACCACGCTGACGAAACGCATGTCCGAGGACTTGTCCGAGTATTTCACTGAAATTGGTATCAAGTGCCGCTATCTGCATTCGGAAGTCGAAACGCTCGACCGCATCAAAATCCTACGTGATTTGCGCCGCGGCGAATTTGACGTGCTCATCGGCATCAACTTGCTGCGAGAAGGTTTGGATCTTCCGGAAGTCTCGCTCGTAGCCATCCTGGACGCCGACAAGGAAGGATTCCTGCGCAGCACCACATCTCTGATCCAGACGATCGGCCGCTGCGCCCGCCACATCGAGGGCCGCGCGATCCTTTACGCCGATCGCCGCACCGACTCCATGAACCAGGCCATCGACGAAACGAACCGTCGCCGCGCCAAGCAAGTCGCCTACAACAAAGAAAACAACATCACGCCGATGTCCATTATCAAGTCCGTGGACATGGAGCTGGCCAGAATCGTCGAAGCCGACTACGTGACCGTGCCTGTCGACGACGCCAGCCTCGACGCCGCCGCGGCAAATATCAAAAACGAGAAGCAGCTCGCGGAAATGTTGCAGCAGCTTGAAACGCAAATGCGTGAAGCCGCCAAAAAATTCGAATTCGAGAAAGCCGCCCAGCTCCGCGACCGCATCCGTTCTCTAAAGCAAAAGGATATGACGGGAATGTTTTCAGCAGCGGCGGCTGCCGCGCCTGCGGAGCCTGCAAACTAGACCACTCCGCGTTTCAGTTCATCCAGCGGATAAAACGTGTCACGCCAGACAATGCCGCCCTGCTTGAGCGTGACGACGGCCGAGCGGAGAAGCATGTAACTCAAGAGGATGGAGCCCAACGGATACGTCAGAGCGTAAAATGGCGTCACGCGCATGCTGGCCGCGGCTCCTCCATAGAAGCCCAGCGCGATAACCAAGGCAATGGCAGCAAGAATGCGAACCCACCCGTGGCCGAATATGAGCCCGAAGAGCGGCGCGATGTTGAGCAGAAGGAGAACTGAGATTCCCACCGCAACAAAACCCATGTTGTACCCAAAGCCCGCGAAGAAATTTTTGGTAACTCCGCGGGTGAGATTCCCGATTCCGGCGTGCCAGCGGACAACCACGCTATCCTGCGAAATGCCGACCCCGGAACGAAGTCCCGCTCGCTTGATCAATTTTCCGAGTTTCATATCGTCGATCACTTCCATCGCCAGCCGGCGATGCGTCCCACTGGCCTCGTACGCGGAGCGCTTCATGAGTTGAAAGGCTCCAATTCCCACATAGAACGGAGAGCGATGGCTGCCCACCATGCGCGGATTGGTGGCGAGATGGAAGATTGCGACGAAGAAGGTGATCAGCGCTTTCTCCCAGAATCCCACCATCTCCACGTCGCACAGGAGCGATAGATGGTCCAGGTTCTGCCGCTTCGCAAGAGTAACGGCGCGCCGCAGCACGTCGGGTTTGAATCGTACATCCGCATCGGTAAAAACCAGCCACTCGCCAGTGGCAGCCTCGTAAGCTTTTTGGAGCGCATGCGGCTTGCCGAGCCAGCCCGGCGGAAGAGCGACGACATGAACAACGCGAAGCCGCGGATGCAGGGCGGCGAAATCATCCAGGATCTGGCCCGTGGCATCACTGGAACGGTCGTCAACCGCCACAACTTCGAAATGCGGATATTCAATCTCCATCAGCGTCGCGAGTGCCGCCGCCAATTTCTCTTGTTCATCGCGGGCGGCAAAGAGGATGGAAATGTTCGGGCAGTCGGCGTCGGCCGCAGGTGCGATGTCTTTGATGATCGGCAGGCGCAGCGCGCCGTAAGCGATGTGGAGTCCGTAGAAAACCCAGAACGAAGCGATGAACCCGCAGAGAATCAGTCCGAATAAGTGCATGGCGATTGGTACGAAATGCAGCCCTCAGGTTATCCTAACACGTGATGGAAAATAGCCTGGCTATCGTCGGTGCGGGACGCGTGGGAAGCGCTCTGGGACGCCGCCTGTCGGAAGTGGGCTGGAAAATTGGCGCGGTTGTCACGCGTAGTGAAGCAAGCGCGCGTCGCGCCGTTCGATTTATTGGAGCAGGGAAGGCCTGCGCCGGGATGACCACCCGGATCCTTGCCTCGCGCGTGATCCTGATTGCCACTCCCGATGACGAAATTGCGCATGTTGCGCAAGATCTGGCGCGCATCGGTGAGGCACAGCTCGCTGGCAGTGTTGTCCTACACACTAGCGGCGCCATGGATTCCGAAGTGCTTGAAGCCTTACGCGAGCGAGGCGCGAAGGTCGGATCGCTCCATCCTCTCCAATCTTTCAGCGGCGTTGCCGTGCCCTCGCTCGAAGGCAGAATATTCACCATCGAAGGCGAAACCCAGGCGGTGCGAGTAGCCCGGCGGATTGCCAGGGCGCTCGGCGGTTCGCCTGTGCGCATTGCCGGCAGTAAAAAACTCCTGTACCACGCCGCGGCAGCGATGGCCGCTGGCCATGTTCTTGCGGTGGAAGAAGCTGCCACCCAATTGCTTGTCTCGCTGGGAATGAAGCGCAGCGAAGCGGTGCGCGGGCTATTGCCTTTGACCCGCCAGGTGCTGGAGAATTTTGAGAGGTTGGGGCCTCGCACGGCATGGACGGGCCCGCTCTCTCGCGGGGATTACAAAATCGTACGCGCCCATTTGAATGCACTTCAGAATTCGCCGCGGGAATTTGCGTCGGCCTACGAAGCGCTCAACCGTCTGGCTGCTCGCGTACTCTCACAAGATCCCGCGGGGATGTTGGACGCGCTGGAAAAGAGTTTTTTGGAACAGAAACCAAGAGCAAAAGCGATAGGGGGCAACGCGTGAAACGACTCCAGATTGGAATCGAAAATACCAAACTGGCAAATGGGCTGCACGTGGTGGTCGCGCCGGATTCCGCGGCGCCAGTGGTAACCGTGGGTATCTATTACAAGATCGGGTTTCGCCTCGAGCCGCAGGGACGCAGCGGGTTTGCTCACCTCTTCGAACACATGATGTTTCAGGGCTCCGAGAATGCCCCGAAGATGCAGCACATCAAGCTGGTTAATTCCAGCGGTGGCGTGCTGAACGGCTCGACCAGCTACGACGTCACGAACTATTATGAAGCCGTGCCCTCCAATGCTCTTGAGCGCGTGCTCTGGCTTGAAGCCGATCGCATGCGCGCCCTGAAAGTGGACGATGAAAACCTGAAAAACCAGCGTGACGTTGTGAAGGAAGAAGTTCGCGTCAACGTGATGAACCAGCCCTACGGCGGTTTCCCCTGGCTGGACATGCCGCCGGTGGCCTTCCGCAATTGGGCTAATGCGCATAATTTCTACGGTGACTTTGCCGATCTCGATGCCGCGGACCTGACCGACGTTCAGGCGTTTTTCAAAACCTACTATGTGCCGAATAATGCAGTGTTGCTGATGCTCGGCGATGTGAAGGCCGACGAAGGCATCGCTCTGGCAAAGAAATATTTCGCCGATATTCCTGCCGGAGCACCGCCGCCGTTCGCCGATCCCAGTGAACCTGAACAGAAAGAGGAGCGGCGCGGCCACGTCGAGGAAAAATTTGGAACGCTGCCCGCGATGGCGATTGGCTATGTCATGCCGCCGCGGCGCACCACCGATTGGTGCGCCATGGCCCTGCTGGACCAGGCGCTGCACGGCGGCCGCGCGGGACGAGTGCACCGGGAGTTAGTTCTTGAAAAGCAAATTGCCGTTGATGCCGGTGGCGGCATTGATGACCTCTTCGGTTACAACGGCCCGACGCAGATGACCACACGCGTTATGCACAAGCCGGAATATTCGAGCGAAGCGACACTCGAAGCGTTCGACGCCGTAATTCGCGAAATCCGAGAAAACGGCATCAGCGCCGACGAACTCGAACAGTTGAAAGTAAAGTGGCGCTCGGATTATTTCGCCACTCTCGAAGGCGGCCGCGGTGGCTACATGCCCAAATTTGGATTGATGCATCTTCTTGCCTGTTTCACGTTGTTCGACAACGAGCCACAACTGGTGAACACCATTCTGGATGGATTCATCGCCGTGACTCGCGAAGAGATTCAGGCCGCCGCAAAGAAATACCTGCGCAACGAAAAACGCGCCATCGTCTTCCGCACGCCGGTGAAGGCGAATGCAAAGGAGGCCGCATAATGGCCACCAGTGCCGTAGAAGTAGCCGTCGGCGTTCCCGCGCTCTCCTCCGAGCGGGCGGTGACTTGGCCCAAGCGGACCAGGGCGCGCCTTTCGAACGGCCTCGAGGTGATTCTTGCGGAAGCACACTCCATTCCGAAGTTTCATGGTGAACTCTTTTTTCGCTCCGGCAACGCGGCCGTAGCGGGCCGCGCTCCCGGGCTCGCCGAAATGACCGCCACCGTCGTCCGAACGGGAACTGCGAAGCGCGCCAGCCGCCAAATCGAAGAAGATTTGCGCCGCATCGGCGCGGACCTCTCTTCCGGCGCTGGCGCGGATACCAGCGCCATTTCCTTTGCCGGACTTTCCGAATTTGCAGAACCGCTGCTGGGTCTGGTAAATGAACTGGCGCGCGAAGCGTCATTCCCCAATGGCGAATTCGAACGCGAACGCCGTCAAAAGTTGGAAGAAGTAAAGCTGGAGCGCACCCAGCCTGGATTTCTCGCCAGCGAGCGTTTGCGGAAAGTTTTGTTCGGCGCGCACCCGTACGGCCAAGTCTCACCCAGCGAAGAGCAAGTCGCCGCCTACAAGCGTGAAGATCTGCAAACGGTCTATCGCGAGTTTTACACCCCGGAAAATGGCATCCTGTTGTTAGTTGGCGATTTCGATTCGAACGAAATGCTGAAATCCGCCGAAAAAGTCTTTGGCAACTGGGCTGGCAAAAAACCGGATTCGAAACCATCCGCCGCTCCAGCAAATCCGCGCGGCCGCCGCGTCTACCTCGTGCACGTGCCCGGAGCTGTCCAGACGCAAATCCTGGCCGGCTGCCACGCGATCACCCGCAAGCATCCGGACTGGGTGAAGCTCGGCCTCACCAATAGTTTGTACGGTGGTGC
>Ga0137403_10003107_pt1 | contig 20005 bp, 17 predicted proteins | sample CZOMad2_1_16fung_FD_122057 | JGI IMG/M metagenome (GOLD analysis project Ga0137403, IMG submission 122057) | Vadose zone soil fungal communities from Angelo Coast Range Reserve, California, USA - CZOMad2_1_16fungal (Hybrid Assembly) | ecosystem: Environmental > Terrestrial > Soil > Vadose zone...
CCGGCGGCGTCAGCGGCGCGCACGCGATAGCTGTACGAGGTGGACGCGGTCAGGCCGGTGTTGGAGAAAGTGGTGGCGCCGGTGGTGGTGCCGATTTGCGCGAATGACGTGCAGCTTGCTCCGGTGCAGCGTTCGATGCGATAGCCGGTAACGCCAACATTGTCGGTGGATGCGGTCCACGTGAGGGCGATTTGCGTACTGGACGAAGCGGTAGCGGCGAGTCCGGTCGGTGGCATTGGCGGTGTTGTATCGGCAGCAGCTTGCGTGGCGGCCGAGGAGGTATTCGAGAAATTGCTCAGATTGCCTGCGGCGTCGGCGGCGCGCACGCGGTAGCTATACGAGGTAGAGGCGGTCAGGCCGGAGTTCGAGAAAGTGGTGGCGCCGGTGGTGGTGCCGATTTGCGCAAATGAAGTGCAGCCGGTTCCCGTGCATCGCTCGACGCGATAACCCGTCACGCCTACGCTGTCAGTGGACGCCGTCCACGCGAGGCCGATTTGTGTGCTGGAAGACGCGGTGGCCACGAGCGTGGCTGGCGCCGTTGGCGGCGTCGTATCGGCACCTGCCTGAGTGGTGGCCGAGGACGTATTTGAGTATCCGCTGACATTGCCAGCAGCATCTTTGGCACGCACTCGGTAGCTGTAAGAGGTTGAGGCGGTAAGTCCGGTATCCGAAAAATTTGTGGTGCCAGTGAGTCCGACTTGCGCGAAGGAAGAGCAGTTCGTGCCGGCGCACCGTTCGACAAAATACCCAGTGACGCCGACACTGTCGTTAGAAGCGGCCCACACTAGATTGACTTGGGTGCTGGAAATTGCCGAGGCCGCCAGACTCGTTGGCGCTGTTGGCGGAGTGCTGTCGGAATTTGTGCCTTTGGGCGTATTCACGTAGGAGACATTCGAATAGCTGCTTAAGTTGCCCTTCGCATCCGTCGCGCGCGCTCGATATCCATAACTGGTCGCATTGAGTAGCCCAGAATCACTATAGGTTGCGGAAGTGGTCGTAGTGATTTGCGCAAACCCAGCGCAGCCATTGCCCACGCAGCGTTCAACCATATATCCAGTTACACCAACATCATCGGTAGAAGCGGTCCAGCTGAGGCCTACCTGGGTGCTGGAGGACGCTGTGGCAACCAGATTCGTTGGCGCAGTCGGAGCAGTGCTCTCCGTTGGCGGCGGTGGATCTGGTGGTGGCTGCATGGTGGAAGAACTCGCAGCGCAACCTTGCAGCATTAAGATCGAAAACGATAGCAAAAGAATGTACAGAGAGAGAGGACGCAGTTGTAACGACAAGTTCGAGGATTTCAAGTGGGCTCTCCGGCAATCTCAAATTACAGGTGCTGACAAGACACACGGGGTGAGGGGCAGGGCAACACCGCCGTCCGAGGACGCACAAAAGTACCATAAAATTGCCCGGTTAACATCGGCGACCAGTCGATTTAGATTGGCAGATTATGATTTAATAGTAAACATGTTGAATCGGCTGGCATCGCCAATGCAGTTCGTATTTGCCCTAAGAACTGGGCGTCCACAGACTCTTAAAGAAAGTTTTCACCCGGTCAACGACCGAAGTGCTCACCGCCGGTGCAGGCTTCGCCGCCGATTGTTGTTGCGGCTTCGTCTTAACAGCACTCAATTGAGTTTGTGCAACTGGCAGCGGATCACCTTCAACCCGGCTCTGGAAGATGAGCGTGGGGCGCACGCGGACTCGGCGCACCAGCACGATCAGTCTTGGATCGACTTCATCTTGAATTTTGGCATTGGCATCGTAACGGAGTGGCGGCATGAAGACCTGATACGTCGGTTCGACGGCGGGTACCTTTGCCAATTCAGGAGCTTTAGGGCTCGCTGCCGTTTGTGGCGCGGGTTTGCGTGGCACCGAATCTTTTCTTATATCTCTTATGTCTTCGCTGCTGGCTAGTGCGCTGATTTCAGGCCCCATGCCGTTGGAGGGTCCCGCTGCCGAATCGAACGCTTCGCAGGCGCACAGTCCAGTATTGTTGTGCAGATTCTGCAGTTGGCCGCCAGCCAGCGTTACGTCACCGCCTTGCGGCACAATTACGGTCGTCCCTCCGAATTGTTCCTCTAGCCGTAGTGCGCCGAGTCCGGCTCGCACGCACATCAGGCCGGGCGCATCGAACCCTACCAGGAAATCCTGCGGCCCGTCGCCGACCGCAATCGTTTTCGCCACAATCTGCGCGGTAAAAATATTCAGAGTGAGGTTGCCCGCGACATGAGCGTGAATCGTTCCGGTATCAAGCGCGACGGTCAGCGCATTTCCCGATTTCAGCATGGAAATGTGCGCTGGACCGCAAACCGCGATGGTGCTGCCGTCGGTCAGCGTGATCTTCGCACGGCCTGACTTTACGCGGATGTCCACTCCGCTGCGCAGCAGGGTCTTGACTTCGTTGCCGACCACTTGCACGCTCATCGGCCCCTTGACCGCAATGGCCTGACCTTCCACTGTGCCGATGATTTCGCCTTGCGGTTCCTGAGGGAGGGGAGCCGCCGCTGCGTTCTCCCCGCTGGCAAAAGATAGTGCAAACAAACACCCGCGCATCGCCACGCGCGCGAGGCTGTTCATAACCGTGCCGTCACAAGGCAATTGTTTTGGCTGTATCTTCATGACCGCGCGACAAGTCGCCGAAGCACTCTCTTCCCTATACTATACGTCAGGTGCTTTGCCGCCACAGAAAGATGCCCACATCGAACCTACCAACAAACCGTTCCGGCAGCGGGGAAACGCCGAAGACCGAGAAGGAGCTTGAAGCGCAGAAGATCGGCGTGCACTACGACACGCAGCTGCCCAAGTTACCGTGGTCGCGCCGCATTCAGATTCCTTTTATTGCGGCGCTGGTGTATTCCGTAATTCGCATCCTGGGGCCGACACTGCGATTCGAAGTGCTGGGCTGGCAAAATGCCGAAAATGTTTATGCATCCGGAAGCCGAATCATCTGGGCTTTTTGGCACCGCGTGATTATTCCCGTGGTGTGGTGGCGGCGCAACTGCGGCGTGGTGGTGATGAATACCACGGCGTTTGACGGGCAATGGACGCGCAAAGTAATCGAATGGATGGGTTATGGCACCGCCCAAGGAAGTTCTTCGCGCGGAGGTTTGCGCGGGCTGGCCGTGATGGCGCGGCGTATCGCGGAAGGGCACGATTGCGCTTTCACAATTGATGGGCCACGCGGCCCGCGCTATGTCGCCAAACCCGGCCCGGTGATGCTGGCCCGGCGCAGCGGAACTCCCGTGGTCGTTTTTCATATCGGAGTCGAGCATGGAAAAACATTCGAAAAAACCTGGGACCGTTTTCTGTTGCCGCGGCCGTTCACAAAAACAATTATGATTTTCGCTCCGCCGATCGAAGTCCCGCCGGATGCCGATGCCGCCTTACTCGAAGCCAAGCATGCCGAAATGCAGAAAGAATTAGAGCGAGTGCGCGACATTGCCGAAGGCTGGTTTTCGCTCAGCGATTCCGAGCGGCAGAAATACCGAGCCGAGATTTCCAAATAGTGCGGACATTTACTTTGCGTCCGACGATTCGGCTGGATTCATCACGTCCAGAATGCACTTCCACGATCCATCGGGTTGCTTTTTCCAGATGGCGACACTCCTGTTGTCTGCGGCGACGGATTTCCCATCCGCAGCTGCATAGGAAATACGGTCCGTTCCGGTGGAGTAAGCTATGTCGCCCGATTGAGATACCTCGACTTTTTCCGTTTTCCAGCTGATCGAAAACCCTGGTGTGGCAAACGCCCCGGAAACGTATCGACGAATCGCTTCTTTGCCGACGATTGCTGGCGCTCCTGGCGAGAGAATGGTGGCGTCGTCGGTCCAGAAGGGCAGGACGCGCTCAAGGTCGCGTGCAGTTGATGCCGCGAGCCATTCGGCATCAGTCCTGCGAATGGCCGCCTCTTCAATAGCGGCATCAACCTTTCGTTGCGCGGTGCATCCAAAAGCGGCGGCTGCAGCAAACACCATCACCGTCAGAAGACCCAGTTTGCTCATGGCCACAGTCCCCAGGTTTTAATTTTTAATTGTTGCCCGGCCGCTCCGCGAGTTTTATCTGTAAATCCATCTTTTTGCCGCCGCGGAATAGCGTGACATCTACTGTGTCACCCGGCCGCTTTTTGTTGAGCGCGAGATTTACATCCAGAGGACTGGAAACTTTTTGACCATCGATCGCCGTAATCACATCGCCGCCAATGTAAAAACGGCGCATGCCGGCCTGCGCAACGCGATCGCCGCCTTTTATGCCAGCCGTAGCCGCCGGTCCGCCTCGTGTGGTTGTTTGCACCAGCAGTCCTTCCTGTGCTGGAAGTCCCAGCGCTTCGGCAAAGGATTCGTTGATGGGAATCGTTTCCACGCCCAGAAATGCCGAGTGCACACGACCGTCGGTGATCAGATCGTGCGCAATCATCTTGGCGGTGTTGATGGGAATCGCGAAGCCGATACCGGCGGTCGTTCCGCTCGGAGTATAAATCGCGGAATTTATTCCGATCACTTCGCCGTGCGTATTGATCAGCGGTCCGCCGGAATTCCCGCGATTGATGGCCGCGTCGGTCTGAATCGCTTCATCAATCAAGGTGTTTTGTCCGGTTTGCACCGTGCGCCCCAACGCGCTGACCACACCTGTGGTCAAGGTGCTCTGAAACCCAAATGGATTGCCGATCGCCAGAACTTTTTGCCCGACTTGCAGTGCGGAAGAATCACCCAGTGGTAACACTGCCAGCGGTTTGCCGGCTGGATCGATCTTAATCAGCGCCACATCGTTGCGCTGATCCGCGCCAATGAATTTTGCGGAATGCCGCGACTGGTCACCCAAAACCACTTCGATCGTTTGCGCGCCTTGCACCACATGGTAATTCGTCAAGATGTAGCCCTTGGCATCCATCACGAATCCAGAGCCTGCACCTTCTACCGGAACCGGGTCCATCCAGAAATCGTATTCCGTCGCTTTGGTCAGGACATTTGCTACTGCCGACGCCGACTGCCGGTAGATGCGAACATTAAGCGCTTCGTCGCCGCTCAGCGCCGCATCACGCTCGGCAAAATTGGCATTCTTGACGGTCCGTGCATCCGGCTCGCTTGGCACTGCGCCGACATTGATCGGCTGCCGTGCGCCCCAGCGTGCACCAGCCCAATAAGCGCCCAGTATCAGGATGACGATGACCGCAAGCGGCCTGAGAAATGAAGTTTGATTTCGGGGTGACATAAATCCTTCCAGTCTGTGATTCTTAGAGATGATGATAGCGCAAATCGTGGCGCTGGGTTATTTGCCCGGCGAAGTCTGCCGAAGCCTTTCCGCAAACGCTTGCACTTGACGCCGGGTTTCGTCGAGCGCCCCGGAACAATCGATTTTTGCGGCGGCCAGTGCCATTTTCGCCGCAACCGGCATCTGCGCCGCGATGCGTTTGCCTGCCTCGACTTCGCTCAGCCCACGCTCCATTAGACGCGCCAGTTGCTGTTGCGGCAGGCACCACGCCACCACCACGCCGTCCAGTTTTTTGTGCAAACCGGCTTCGAAAATCAGCGCCGCTTCGATAAACGCAGCCGCATGTTTTCCGCTTTGCGCCAACTCCGCGAACATTCGCAGCATTTCCTCCTCGACTCGCGGATGGATGATTCCATTCAGCTGCGTGAGCTTTTCGTGGTCATTAAAGACGATTGCTGCAAGACCGCTGCGATTGATGCGTTTGTCGGAGTCCAGAATTGCGCCGCCAAAGACAGAAACAACTTCGTTGTAAGCGGGCTGGCCTGGCTCCATCACTTGATGCGCCACTCGATCCGCTTCAATCACCGGAAAACCAAGTTCACGCAGCATCGCCGCGACGGTGGACTTGCCACTCGCGATTCCCCCGGTCAATCCGTAGCGCAGCATTATGAAGTCAACGTGCCACGGATGCCGGCTGCGATTTGCCGGATAGACGGCGCAGCCTCGCGGCCTTCACGGTGTTGCTCATCAGCATGGTGATGGTCATCGGCCCGACTCCGCCGGGAACGGGAGTCAGCGCGGCTGCGGTGTTCACCGCGTCGGGGTGTACATCGCCGATGAGCACGCTTCCTTTGGCCAGGAATTTTTCCAGCCGTTGTGGAAAATTTATGAGTATGCCCTCCGCCTGCGCGCGATCTGTCACTTTGTTTGTGCCAACGTCAATCACTGCTGCGCTGGGCTTGATCCAATCTGCCTGCACGAATCCAGCCCGGCCGATCGCGGCGACCAGAATATCCGCGCGGCGAATGATTTCCGGCAGCTCGCGCGACTTCGAATGGCAAATCGTCACGGTAGCATTAGCGTGCAGCAGCAGCAGCGCCATGGGCTTACCAACGATGTCGCTGCGGCCCAGCACAACGGCATTCGCGCCTTCAATCGCGATGTGATTGCGCCGCAAAATTTCCATGCATCCGGCTGGCGTACACGCGACCAGCCCTGGGCGGTTGCTCACCAGCATGCCCATGTTCACCGGATGAAATCCGTCCACATCTTTGGCTGGAGAAACAGCTTCCAGCACCCGCTTCGAATCGACTTGCGCCGGCAACGGCAGCTGCACCAATATCCCATCCACATTGTCGTCACGATTCAAATCATCCACCAGTTGCAACATATATTCGGTAGTGGAATTCGCTGTTGGGGTGTGTAGCCAGCTAGCCATTCCCAGCTGCTCGCAGGCGGCTACTTTGCTTTTTACGTACATCTGCGAAGCCGGGTTTTCTCCCGCCAGCACCGCGGCCAAGCCGGGACGAACGCCTTGCGCAGCCAGCTGCGCAACTTCCATCTTCAATTCCGCGAAAATTTCATCGCGAATCTTAATTCCATCCAGAATCCGTGCGGTCATAGCAAGAGAATAGCATATGGACCACAACAGCCTGGCGTGGGACGCGCGGTTTTCGTACGCCGGCACGTGTATCTGCGCGAGCGCTTGGTATAGAATTCCTCCGCCTCTCCAATTCACGCTAAGGAAGTCCGATGAACAAATTCTATTTCCGGCGCATGCATCTCGCACTACTTTCTCTCACCACACTAATCCTGGCATTCGTCTTCGGATTACCTGCAGCCGATACTTCTTCTTCGCTGCCCGCGCCGCCGGTCGCCAAGAAAGAACCCAAAGTCACCGAGGTCAATGGGCAAAAATTGCTAGACAACTACTTCTGGCTGCGCGACAAGAAAAATCCGGACGTCAAAGCGTATCTTGACGCAGAAAATGTCTATACCGACGCGGTGATGAAGCCGACCGAGCCACTGCAAAAGAAGCTCTACGACGAAATGCTTAGCCGCATCAAAGAAACCGATGTCGAAGTGCCCTACAAGGAAGGCGGCTATTTTTATTATGCGCGCACCGAAGCGGGCAAGCAGTACGGCATTCGTTGCCGCAAAAAGGACAGCCTTAACGCGCCGGAAGAAATTCTAATCGACGTGAATGAACTCGCCAAAGGCCAGAAGTTCATGTCCCTCGGTGCATACAACGTCAGCGACGACGGTAATCTTCTCGCGTATTCGATGGACAACACCGGGTTCCGTCAGTACACGCTAGCCGTCAAGGATTTGCGCACCGGCAAAACCCTCGTGGACCACGCGGAGCGCGTCGATTCCATCGCCTGGGCCAATGACAATAAGACCCTCTTCTACACTGTCGAGGATCCCGTCGCGAAACGCCCGTACCAACTGTACCGTCACGCTGTCGGCACGACCGGCCCCGACACCCTGATCTACGAAGAGAAAGACGAAAGGTTTGAGGTTGGCACCGGCAAGACTCGCAGCAAAGCCTATTTGTTGCTCATCATCAGCAGTCACACCACCAGCGAAGCGCGTTTTATTCCCGCCGACCAGCCCATGGCCGAATGGAAAATCATCGAACCTCGTAAACAAGACGTCGAGTACTACCCGGACCACAACGGCGATTTCTTTTATATTCGGGTCAACGATACCGGTCGCAATTTCCGCCTGGTCAGAGCTTCGGTGTCCAATCCTGGGAGCAAAAATTGGCAGGAAGTCGTTCCGCATCGCTCCGACGTGATGCTCGACGATATCGACTTCTACAAAAAGTTCTACGTCTTGTTCGAACGCGAAAAAGGCTTACCGCAGATTCGCGTCACTGACCTGCGAACTGAAAAATCCAGGCACATCGAATTTCCCGAGCCCGCCTACACGGTCTACGCGGGGGCCAATCGCGAGTACGACACAACGAAATTTCGCTATCGCTACCAGTCCTTTATCACTCCGCCTTCCGTTTTTGACTACGATGTTGCGCGTGCCTCAAGTACTCTGCTCAAGGAGTGGGAAATTCCCGGCGGTTACGATCGCACCCGTTATCAGGTGGAAAGAATTTTCGCCACTGCATCCGACGGCGTGAAAATTCCCATCTCCGTTGCGCATCTCAAAGGTGCCAAGCTCGATGGAAAAGGGCCAATCTATCTGACTGGCTACGGGTCGTATGGCGCTCCGTATGACATCTCTTTTGACTCGCCTATTTTCAGCATGGTTGATCGCGGCGTAGTGGTCGCCGTCGCTCATATCCGTGGCGGCGGCGAAATGGGCAAAGCCTGGCACGATGATGGTCGCATGATGCACAAGAAAAACACTTTCACCGACTTCATCGCCTCCGCTGAATACCTTTTGGCGCAAGGTTACGGTTCGAAAGACCGCCTGGTCATCGAGGGGCGAAGCGCCGGCGGCCTGTTGATGGGAGCAGTTCTGAATATGCGGCCCGACTTATTTCACGCCGCTTTGGTGGGTGTTCCGTTCGTGGACGTTATGAACACCATGCTGGACGAATCCATTCCCCTCACCGTGACCGAGTTTGAAGAATGGGGCAATCCCAAGGAACAGCCCGCGTTCGATTACATGATCACCTATTCGCCTTACGACAACGTACAACCCAAAGCCTATCCCAACATGCTGGTCAGAACCTCCTTCAATGACAGCCAGGTAGGCTATTGGGAGCCCGCGAAGTACGTCGCCAAAATGCGCGCTCTGCGCACCGACCACAATACGTTGATTCTGAAAACCAACATGGACCCCGCAGGCCATGGCGGCGCATCGGGGCGTTACGATCACCTCCATGAAAACGCCTTTGACTACGCCTACTTTCTGACTCAAATGGGAATCAATAATTAACGCGTGCGTTGATGATCGATTTTCTACAACCGGGCGATCGCAGAGAACTGGAAAAAAAGGCCAAAGCTGAAGGCCGCCTGCCGCCCGGCCAGTCTTTAACTCTGAAATGGCCGGTGCTGCACTACGGCAGCGTCCCCCACTTCGACGAATCGAAATGGGACTTCAAGATCTCCGGCGAAGTCGCCGCCCCGCTGAAATTATCCTGGAAAGAATTTCGCGCCCTTCCGCAAATCGAAGTCACTTCCGACTTCCACTGTGTCACTCGCTGGAGCCGACTCAACAATGCCTGGAAAGGCGTCCTGTTCACCGAAGTCCTGAAGCTGGTCAAACCGAGGTCCGAAGTGAAACACGTTCTGGTACTGGCCGAGGAAGGCTACACCGCAAACATCCCGCTCGAAGATTTGCGGCGCCCCAATGTTCTGTTCGCGTTCGATCACGACGGTGTGCCTCTAACCGCTGAACACGGCGGCCCCGTCCGTCTAATCGTTCCCCATCTCTATGCCTGGAAAAGTGTGAAGTGGGTTCGCGGTTTCATGTTGCTCGATGAAGACCGCCTGGGATTCTGGGAACGCAACGGCTACCACGCTTATGGCGACCCTTGGAAAGAGCAGCGCTACTCCGAAGGTTAACTCGAGTTCCGGCGATCGACAAAACGCTTTGTGGCCTTCTCATCTTTGAACGGGCCGGTCCGTCAGCGTCCGTAAACCAGCACGTGAAACGTTCCGTGAATTGCCTCTCCACGTGGATGCGGATGGTCCGCCGTTGGCGCGGGCGCCGGTGAAAAGTCTGCTGTGTCCAGAAATAATTTATGAGTTTTGCTGTCGAGACCCATTGTCTTCGCGCCAACTTCCGTCTTGATGGTTTCGGCTTCGCTGAATTTGTCGGGCGAATCTTCGTGGAACACATGCACTTTGCCTTCGCGCGTGGAGGCGAAGATCAGCCCGGTTTCGGGCTCGTACGCTGCGGCATCCACTCCGCCGGAAATCGCAAATGACTGCAGCACTTTTCCGCTGCCGGAGTCGATCACCACAAGCTTCTGTGGTTCGCGCCCCGCGCTGAACAACCGATGGTGCTCCACGTCCATGGCCAGAGCAGTCGGTCCCCCCGCGGGGGCGACCGGCCAGCGCGATTTAATCTTTAACGAATTCGAATCGACCGCGACAATTTCGCTCTTGTCTTCCAGATTGATGTAGATCGTTCCTTTCCCGTCGGCCACCGCAAACTCCGGACCGCCGCCAAGGTCAATCTTTCCCACCACGCTGCCACTCTTGGCATCAATCACTGTCGCGTTGTGCGGGTCGCCATCCATCACGAAAACGCGCTTGGAAAATGGATCGTAGATCACGCAGTCGGCGTCCTTATCAGCAGCGGCTTCGCCAGTCACCTTCAGCGTCTTCAAATCGAAAATGATTACCTTGCCCTGCGCTCCGTCACTGATGAAGCCTCGGCCAAACTCGCTCGCCACCGCGACTCCGTGGTCCTGCTTCAATCCCGTGATGTTGCCGATCAGTGCCCCGCTGTCCGCATCGATCACCTTGACCTCAGTGCCGTGCGACAGGTACACGCGTCGCGCCGCTGAATCCACCGTGATGTAATCGAAATATTCTCGACTGCTTCCCTCCGCCGCGCCAAAAGTGTATTTCTTCAGCAGGTGATATTCATTCGCGGCCGCCAGCAAAAGCGAACTACCCACCAGGACCAGTAGCGCTCCACTTGCGATACGCCCGAAATTCAAGGACATCATGCGACCCCCTCGCGACGGAAAGCATTTCCAAAACTAAATGCTTCGCAGCGATTCTGTTTCGCTGCGTGGGCTCTCCGTCGCGAAAGAAACTAACTCATCGCGGATAAACACAGCATAAATTGCGATGAACCATCGAGATCAGCATGCAGACAATTCTCAACTAACCGCGGCCTTCGAGGATGTCTCTGCCTCGGTTGCGGTGCCGCCAGATTTGGCCGTAATTTCCAGTCCGTTCTTGTTCATATCGAATCGCTGTTTCCGGTCCAAGCCTTTGACAAACTCACGTACCGCCTTGCCGACCCCTCCTGGAAGACTCGACGCCTCCACTTTGACCGTCGCTTCCACTGTTCCTTCACTTCGGTCTTGATAGCGAAATTGCACCTCAAACGTTTTCATGCTCCGAACCTCCCTTTTCTGACCGTGATATTTAAGTCCGATGATGTTTTCGGCTCGCGGCTTTCGAGTGCTTCTTCCGGGGCTTCATCTCTGCCTTAAGCTTTTCGTTCTCTTTCTGCAGTGCATCGCGAGCAGCCGTCATTGTTTCCAGATCGTTTCCCAATTGGCCATTGTCTTTCTGCAGTTCCGCCACCTGGGCCTTCAGTTGCTCGTTCTCTTGCAGCGTCTTTGTGTCTTTGCAGGCAGTCAACGGCAAACTCAGCGCTGCTGCCATGGCAAGTATTGCCCAAGTATTTTTGCGCATCATACGGCATCCTTCGTTTCACGAAATTTCAAATCCAACTGGAACAACCATAGCGGACCGGGAGGGAAGAAACCGCTGGCAACTCGGCCAGCGTAATGGAGTTTTTCACATCGCGCAAGCTGATAAACCCGGATACCGGAAAAGGGAATCGCTTGCGCAGCTTCCGGTAAATGCGATGCTTCCCCTAATCCCTGGAACTGCCACACGGCACAAAAGTTTCATTCAACTAACGCTCGCGCAGCTGGCCTTTCCGTTTTCGCGCCGCTCCAGGACTTCTCCGCTCTTTCGGTATCTTGCCAATCCGCGCGTCCCCGGCAAGGATCAAGTCACAAGCGTGCAGCGCCGCTTCCTCAAAATCCGCCGCGTCCGCCGGAAGCACCTGCCACCCGGTCACCTTCCTCCCGAAAATCTGGATCGACCGCATGTTCGGAAATTCGCGGCGCAAGCTCTCGTGGTGCTCTGCAGTCGTGGCCAGCCACACACCGTTGTCCGCTGTCCCCTCGCGCTTGTCGCGCAGGATCAGCACAATCTTTTCTCCGACGTATACCGCCAGACATCCGAACATCGGATTGGTTCTGGCCGACAGCGGCGAAAGGGCCTCGAGAACGAATTCATGCGGCACATTTCTGCGCTGCTTCACGCGAAATGACGCATCGTCCGCTGGCGCAAATAAAGTTTTGCTTCGAAGTTTCGCCATCGAATTCATGATACAGCGAATTTCCGCTCGCGCCCTCAATCGAGAACAGCGTCATCATGGTGCCATTGCGCAACCCTTGATATCCGGTTATCCGACTAAGTAAGTCGACTGACAGAATGTGCCTATAATACTCAGAGCTGGAGGAGCGGAATGGCCAGAGTAAAACTCATTGCAGCTATCTTACTGACCTTGGGGGCGTTGAGCAGCATAGCGCAGGAGCACCAGCATGGCAGTGGCGAGAAATTGGGAATGGTGCACTTTGCCACATCGTGCAACGCAGCGGCGCAGAAAGAATTCGACCGGGCGGTGGCGCTGCTGCATTCCTTCCAGTTCAGCCGCGCTATAGAAGGATTCAACGCGGCGCTGAAGGAGGACGCGACGTGCGGAATCGTGTATTGGGGAATCGCGCTTAGCGATTGGAGTAATCCTTTCGCGCCGGGAATGAAAGAAAAGAGCCAGTTGCAGGCCGGGCGGGGAAGCGCGGAACGCGGCAAGACCGCAGGCACAAAGACGGAGCGCGAACGGGCGTATCTCGCGGCTGTCGGCAAGTTGTACAGCGACTTCGAGAGTACACCGCAGCGAACGCGCTTGATCGCCTATCGCGACGCCATGGGGGAAGTGGCGGCGAAATATCCACAGGACCATGAGGCGCAAATCTTCTACGCACTGGCGATCGCTGCTTCGGAGGATCCTGCGGACAAGACCTACGCCGGGCGGCTTCAGGCAGGAGCGATTCTCGAAAAACTGTTCGAGGAGCAGCCAACGCATCCTGGGCTGGCACATTACATTATCCATACGTACGACGTGCCAGCGCTGGCGACGCAAGGGCTGGTGGCGGCGCGACGTTACTCCGAAATTGCGCCAGATGCGCCGCATGCGCTACACATGCCATCGCATACGTTCACTCGCACGGGCTACTGGCAAGAGTCCATCGACAGCAACATAGCGGCGGCGGCAGCGGCGCGGCGCGAGAGTCAGACGGCAGAAGAGTTGCACGCCAGCGACTATGAAATTTACGCTGACCTGCAAACCGGGCAGGACGAGGCAGCGCGGCGGATAGTGGATTCCTTACCGGAGATCGCAACACGCTTCGATCCGAAGGCGGTGATCAGTGGCGCCGGCGGCCCCTCGGTTGGATATTTTGCGCTGGCAGCGATACCTGCACGGTACGCGCTGGAACGCCAAGACTGGAAGCAGGCCGCGCAACTCTCGCTGCGCGAGACACCGTTTCCTTACGCAGATGCAATAACGTGGTTCGCCCGTGGGCTAGGATCGGCGCGATTGGGGCAAGCGACGGCGGCGAACGAGTCCGCGACCGCGTTGCAGCAAATTCGAGAGCAGCTCTCGAAGGCCAACGAAGACTACTGGGCGCAGCAGGTCGAAATCCAGGAGCTTGCGGTCGGTGCATGGGCCGCATTGGCGGCGGGTAAAAAAGAGGAAGCGCTGCGGCACATGAAGTTGGCAGCGGAACTCGAAGATGGGACGGAGAAAAGCGCCGTGACACCTGGTCCGCTGGCCCCGGCGCGCGAGTTGCTGGGCGAGATGTTGCTGGAGTTGATTGAGCCTGCGCAGGCGCTTGAGCAATTCCAAGCGACGCTGAAGAAGGAGCCCGGGCGCTTACGCGCATTATATGGGGCGGCGCGGGCTGCGCAGCTCAGCGGAAGCCGCGATACCAGTCAAAAGTATTTTCGCGAAGTGTTGAAGGTTTGCAGTCGCGCCGACAAGCCGGGAAGATCCGAAGTTGCACAAGCGCGGCGGGCGATTTTGCAGAATTAGTGGTATCGTTTGGTCAGTTTTAGGGTTTAGCCCAACTTAAGACCCGCCATTCTGTCAGCCCAACTCCCAATCCGTCATTCTGAACCGAGCAGGCCGATTTCATCTTCCCGTCCCGTTCCTGCGGGACGGTGCGCCTGCATAGTGAAGACCCCTTCCTCTCCGACCGCTATGTGGGAGGAGAATCTCTCTTCGTACCCGTCTTATCGCGGCCAGTTAGACGGCGATTCCCAATTCCGCGTTCAAAAAAGAAACGAGGTATTTCCATACCAGATAATAAAGAATCATTGCGACGCACAAAACAATCGGCGCAAGACTGAGCACATGATGTGGAATCGGGAATCCCAGCAGCTGCGCGACGAAATAGCCCAGCGGCCCCAGCAGCAAAGGAAGCAACGCTCCAAAAAGTCCCAGCGAAAAACGCTGAGCCAAAAACGCCGTGTGCAGAAGATTCCACAATCCCCATAGGTTCGGCACAAAGGCCATGGGAAACACAATCAGACGCTCGATCGGAAGCGGAATATTGTAACCGTAACGAAGCAACGTATAGGCCGTCATCATCAACAGCAGAAAAACTGTCGGGACGGCAATGCCCGCAAGATAAGCGCGCAGCAACGGATGCTTGTTCATGATGCCTCCTTACAAGTGGTACAGCAGCGCGGGAATCAGCGCTGGGAAAAATATCGCCGCTGCGCCCGCAGTGGCCAGCAAAGCCCAGTCAAACCACGGCACGCGAACTCGCGGCCGCTCTAGCCGGCGCAGCATGTCTGGCCAAAGATCGCGGCGCAGTTCCGCCCCATTCTCCAACCCGTCGAGCGGCGGCACGGCCTCACGCAACTCTTCGCGGATGTCCGCGAACTCCTCCGCGCTCGTCCGATCGTTCATGCCGTCTTTCGTCGACTTCTTCATGCGTGCACTCCCACTCGTTGCAATTTTTTTCGCAGCACGCGCACTGCGCGGAACATGCGCGTTCTCGCCACGCCCGCCGAGATGCCCAGAGCTTGCGCAATCTGCGCGTAAGACTCGTCTTCGACCAGCCCGAGCTGCGCGACAACGCGCAGCCGCGGGGGCAATTCCGCAAATGCTTTGCGCAGAGCGACCCGCGTTTGCTGCTGCACAACAGAATCCGGCTTCCGCTCAGCGGCAAGGTCTTCCGGTAACTCGACGTACGGCCGCCTCTTGCGCAGATGGTCCAGCGCCAGGTTCGTCGCGATGCGCCGCAGCCACGCGGGGAAATTCGCTTCCGGATCAAATCCCGCATGTGCTTTGTGCGCGCGCCAAAAAGCCTCCACCGTCAAATCCTCCGCTGTCGCCGGATCGCGCACGATGCGCATCACCCAGCCATACACTTCACGCTGGTATTGCCGGAAAAGCGATTCAAAGGCGTCCAGATCGCCCGCCGCGAATCGCTGCAGCAATTCCATGCCCCGCCACCCTCTTATCTGTACTTACCGTGAATCGGCACCAAACGTTACATTTATTTCTGGGTCGATGCCGATATGTATTCTTGCGACTTATTACCGAATACTGTGATGGATTCGCCAGAAACAAATCGAAAAGTACAGGTGGCAGAGAAGAGGAGGCAACCGCAATTGCTAATGGCGCATGTAAAGCCCGTAATTAGGACGGCTGGCGACCCAGGGCTCTTTATCCAACATGGCGCCGACCTCACCATCCAGGACAACCAGGGTCGGACCGTCTTCGATGCCGCTAAAGGAAAAGGTCCTCTCCGCCAGGAGGCTCTGCGCATAGCGGTCCAAAAACAGAACCAGCCCTCACCGGTACCGTTTCCGCATACCGAAGGGAAGTGCGCAAAACAAAAACGCCCGGAAGCGATTTCGCTTCCGGGCGTAAGATGCGGGGAACCAAAAAACTGGCGACTGAAAACTGAGTACCGGCCACTGGTCGCCGGCGACTGTTCACCAGTCACGAATCACCAGCCACTAATAGATATCGTACTGCTCCCAGTGCAGGGTGGCGTCGGACTGAATGATGATGTGCTTGTGCGCGTTCTGCTCCAGTTCGTCGATGAGCATGGACTCGCGAGTTTTCAAGGCTTTTGCGATTTCCGGATGCACGCGCAGCGTCAGATTCGGATTGTCGGGAGTTGCGGCGGCCATCTTGCGCGCTTCGTTCTGGATTTCGTAGCACAGCGTCGGAATGGATTTGACCATTCCGGAGCCAGTGCACGACGGGCAAGGCTGGCACAGCACACGTTCCAGCGCTTGCTTGGTGCGCTTGCGCGTGATGCATACCAGGCCGAATTCGTTGAAAGAAAGTGCTTTCGATGGCGCTTTGTCCTGATCCAACGCTTGTTGCAGCGCGGACAAAACGCGTTCGCGATTGCGGCGCTCTTCCATGTCGATGAAGTCCACCACGATGATGCCGCCAAGATCGCGCAAGCGAATCTGCCGCACGATTTCTTTCACGGCTTCGAGGTTGGTCTTGACGATGGTGTCTTCCAGGCGCGTCGAGCCTTTGCCGACAAACTTGCCGGTGTTGACGTCGATCGCCACCAGCGCTTCGGTGTGGTTGATGACGATGTAGCCGCCGGATTTGAGCCAAACCTTGGCACGCAAGGCCTTGTCGAGTTCGTGCTGAATGCCGAACTCTTCAAAGATGGGCTGTTCTTTGGCATAAAGTTTCACGCGACTGACCAGCTTAGGCTGAAAGCGGCTGACGAATTCCGTGACCTTGGCGAATTCTTCTTCGTTGTCGATCCAGATTGCGGTGAAATCGTCGCTCACGTAATCGCGCAGAATACGTTCCACGAGATTCAAGTCGCGGTGCAGAATTGCCGGAGCTTTGCGGTCATCATGCTTCTGCTTGATTTCCAGCCAGGTCTTGCCCAGAAAATCGATATCGGTACGAATTTCTTCATCGGTCGCTTCGCCTGCGGCGGTGCGGACGATGAATCCTCCCGGATAGCTGCCGCGCGCTTCGCCCACCAGACGCCGCAACCGCGAACGATTTTCCGCGCTGGCGATTTTGCGCGATACGCCAATGTGATCGATGGTCGGCATATAAACAAGAAAACGTCCCGGAAGCGCAACGTGACTGGTAATGCGCGCGCCCTTTTTGCCGAGCGGTTCCTTGGCGATTTGCACCACGACTTCCTGCCCGGCCTTCAACATTTCGGAAATCAGTTGTGGCCGCCGCGAGTGTCCGTGCCCACCGGAATGGCCGTAGCCGGGACGTCCACCGCCGCTGCGATGCTGTCCGCCGCCACTGCTACCCCCGCCGGGCCGGCGTTCAAATCTTCCACGTCCGCGGTCACCACCGCGACCACGGTCGCCGCCGCTTCCGCCACGGTCACCACCACGGTCTGGGCGTCCGCCTCTGCCGCCGCGATCTCTTCCGCCACTATCCCGGCCGCCACTGCGAAATGGCCGCTGAAAGCGGGAACGGGGATTGCCGCCAACGCGCGCGGATTGCCTTGGGAATTCGCCCCGCGGTTCCGGCGCCTGCCCGGAAACACGCGAACGTGTTTCACCTGGGAGTAAAATTACGTCGTCGTTAACATGAGCGGGAGTGTCACCGCCCTGGTGCTCATGCTGTTCGCCATGCGCTTGGTGCAAATCATGCGACTGCCGCGGGGAATCGGTTTCGATGTGATCGCCAAGAGCGGCAACATGCAGCGCGTTTTCGTGCGCGGCGTCGGCTTCCGCTTCAGCCACCGCTTGCGGCGAACTTACAATTTCCTGAACGTCGTGTTCGTGCTCGCCCTCATGTTCATCGTCGTGCTCTTCGTCTTGGTGCTGGCTGGATTCCTGCACCCGTTCGTTTTCTTCGTGCAGCTGGTCTTCGTCGTCTTCATCCTGTTCGACTTCCGCCGCCGAGCGCTCGTCAACGGATTGTTCCTCTTCTTCGTCTTCTTCAGCTTCGTCTTCTTCAAAAATCGCTCCACCGGAGCTAGAAGCCGCGGAAACTTCCTGGCGAACCAAATCCTGCTTAGCTTCGATTACGCTGGCGGAAAGTAGTTTGGCTTCTTCTTCGCTGATGTCCACTTCCGGAGCGGCTTCCGCTTCGGATGCGGAGCGCAGAGCAGTCTCTTCTTCTTCCTGCTCGGTTTCGGATATTGCGCCGCCACGAACTTCGTTTGCCAGATCCTCAGCTATTGATTGGTTCGGTTCCGTTGTTTCGATTCCTTCCGTGGAAGCGCCAGCCAGAAGCCAGCTGGGCAAACCGCCACGTGAACGGCGCGGCGCATTCGCAGGAGCGGGCTGGCCGGAAACGCGTGGCTGCGGCTCATCCGGTTCCACTTGTGGCTCGAAGCGTTCGGGCTCGGCAACGGGAGCAGCGGCGGTGAGTTCCGGCACCGGACGCCCACGATATTTGGCCAGCGATTCACCCGGCAACACGAACGGTTCTTCCGTCGAGTCGATTGGAGCAGATGGTGCAGAACTGCGTGGAGCATCACCGCGATTATCGAAGTCACGGCGGGGGCCACGATTATCATAGCCACCGCGTTGCGAATAGCCGCCACGGCCGCCGCGGTCACCACCACGGTCCGGGCCGCGATCGCCGCCACGAGATTCGCCGCCTTGCGGGGAAGCGTATTTGGACGGAGGAAGGTCACGGCCACCGCCGGGACGGAACCCACCGGCACTGCTGCGACCGCCACGGCCTCGGCTACCGCCGCCGCCGCGTCCAAAACGTCCTCTGCCGCCGCTGCGGCCAAAGTTTTGCCGATCGCCGCCTCGGTCGCTGCCACCACGGTCACTGCCCCCGCGATCACCGGCAGCTCGCGGACTGAAGCTGGGCGATGGACGATACTGGGTGGGGTTGTAGCGTGGGGCAAAATTTTGCGGAGCCGATTCGTTCGAATCGGGTTGACGTTCTTCTTCGCTTGTGTGCTGGACTTCATCGACCCCCGGCGCGCCCGGTTCTGATTCTTCCACGTGTGTGTGCACATCGTGCTGCAGCGATTCGCCGTGGGATTCTTCGCTTACGGATTCCGTGATTGGCGCTTCGTGCGCGTGGGCCAGCATTTCTCCGGGAAGCTCGAGGTGCTCGGAACTCGCGGGCGGTTCGCCGTGAGTAACCGCCGGCGTTGGTTCGTGACCGTGGCCGTGATCGTAATCTTCCAGATTTTCGAAAACGTCACTGACGTACAGGAAGGCGTCACCGTCCAGGCCGATATCCACGAATGCAGACTGCATGCCGGGTAAAACGCGGGTGACTCTGCCTTTGTAGATGCTGCCGACGAGCGCGAATTCTTTTTCGCGCTCGATATAAATCTCGACTAGCTGGCCTTCTTCCAGAATCGCGACTCTCCGCTCATGGGAAGTCGCGCTGATGACCAATTCTTTTGACATGAAAACTCCTTTTCACCGTCCCGACCAAGTCGGGAACAGGACGCATCGCCGCGGGCTCTGCCAAGCGGTTGTCCGGGAAAACGGAACCAGTTCCGGCGTTGCCGGAATACACGCATACCGAACTGGCGTATTTCAGGATTTGTAACTGCAAGTCCTGACACCAGTAGGGAAGCGGCTTGTGGTTCGTAGCCGAAGGAGAGTTGTTTGAACTCTGCGTAGCTTACGAGGCTGGTCCGTCGCCGACTAAATCCGGGGCGAACGGCGGACGATGCTGTCCTCACTTAAAAGTACCTATTCAGCTTCAGGGCTTATAAAACGAACTCTCTTGCTGACGGCTTCCCAAAAGAAAGCCTGAACCCTGAATGCCTAACTTTCTAAATAACTTTCTACTTGAGCGACCCGGAAAAATCCGGAATCGCTGATTACTGGTTCACGGCCTAATTGACGAAGCGGCGCAGCCGGACATTCATCACCAAGCCGATCGCCATGAACACAAACAATGTGGCAGAGCCGCCGTAGCTCATTAAGGGCAACGGTATGCCGGTCACCGGCATTGCGCCAATGACCATAGCCACATTCACTAAAACATGGAAACCTAGCGCTGCTGCGACACCCATTACCAGAAACATTCCTGCGCGGTCTTTCGCGCGCTGTGCATTCTGAAC
>Ga0137403_10003108_pt1 | contig 20003 bp, 9 predicted proteins | sample CZOMad2_1_16fung_FD_122057 | JGI IMG/M metagenome (GOLD analysis project Ga0137403, IMG submission 122057) | Vadose zone soil fungal communities from Angelo Coast Range Reserve, California, USA - CZOMad2_1_16fungal (Hybrid Assembly) | ecosystem: Environmental > Terrestrial > Soil > Vadose zone...
CCCCCAGCCAGAGCTCGCCGGGCACCCCGAGAGGCACCGCCTCGGCTCCCCTGCCCAGGACATAGGCCCGGGTGCCGGCAATCGGGCGGCCGATCGCCGGGGGGCGCGCCGCGCCGCGGGGCACCAGGGCCGAGGTCGAGTAGGTGGTGTCCTCCGAGGGGCCGTACAGGTTGAAGACCCGCTCGACGCCCAACTCGTGGACCTGGTCCACCAACCCCTGCGGCAGCGGCTCGCCGGCGAGATTGACCGTGCGTACCCCGGGGGGCACCGCGCGCAGCCGGACCAGCTCGGCCATGGCGGAGGGGACGGTGTTGACCAGGGTGACTTCCGTGTGAGCCGGGAGGTGCGGCAGGTCCAGGGCGTTGGCGGCCAGGATCACCGCGCCCCCCTTCGCCAGGGGGACGAACAGCTCGAAGACCGAGAGATCGAAGCAGAGCGAGGTCGCGGCGAGGACTCCCGCCAGCTCCGCGCGAGCGAAGACCCCATGCGCCCAGGCGACGAGAGCGACCGCGCCGGCGTGCCGGATCGCCACCCCCTTGGGGCGCCCCGTCGAACCCGAGGTGTACATCACGTACGCCAGATTCTCCGCCGCCGGTTGGGGGAGGAGCACGGCTAGCGCGCCCGCCGGTGCCGGCAGCTCGCGATCCAGGCAGACGATCCGCGTCGGCGCCGGGAGCGCCGGCAGCCGGGCGAGGAGCCGCTCCTCTGTGAGCAGCACCGCGGTTGCCTGATCCCGCTGCGCGTCCTCCAGCATGAAGGCCACCCGCTCGGGGGGATAGAGGGGATCGATCGGCACGTAGACCCCGCCGGCCGCGAGGATGCCGAGCAACCCGGCCACCATCTCGGGCGAACGCTCGGCACAGAGGCCCACCCGCACCTCCGGCCCCACCCCCAGGGCCACGAGGTGCCGCGCCAGCCGTTCGGACCGGTCCATCAGCGCCCCGTAGGTGAGGCGGACCTCTCCGCAGACCAGCGCCGTCGCCCCGGGCGTACGCTCGGCCTGCGCCGCCACCAGCTGGTGCAGGCAGGCCACGCGGGGGACCGGCGCGGCGGTGTCGTTCCACTGCCGGAGCACCTGCTCCCGCTCGGCCGGCGCGAGGAGCGGCAGGCCGTGGATCTCCCATCGCTGCTCCGCACGGTCGTCGGCAAGCCCGGCGACGAGCTGGACCCAATGCCCCAGCCAGCGCTCCATGGTGGTGGCGTCGAAGAGGTCGGCGTTGTATTGCAGGCTGGCGCCTAACCCCTCACCCATCGTCCCCACCACCAGCGTCAGGTCGAACTGCGACCGGCGTGGCGCGAAAGGCCAGGGCTCGACCACCAGCCCGCCGAGATTCATCGCGGGTCCTCCGCCCTCCCGCGGAGCGCCGAGCGCGCAGGCCACCAGGGGCTCCTCCTCCGGGCGTCGCGCCTGCTGCAGGGCGAAGAGCACCTGGAAGATCACCGGCCGGCTCGGGTCCCGCACCGGCTGCAACCGCTCGGCGAGGAGCGCCAGGGGCAGGTCGGCATGCGCCAGCGCCCCTTGAACCGCGCTCCGCGCCTGGGCCAGGAGGTCCTCGAAGGTGGCGACGGCGGAGAAATCGGCCCGCAGCGCCACCGGATTCACCAAGTAGCCCACCACCTCCTCGAGACCGGCGACGGTGCGCCCCGCCGTGGGAGAGCCGACGAGGAGGTCGGGCTGCCCGGTGTAGCGGTGGAGCAGCAGCTGGAAGGCGGCGAGCAAGGTGACGTTGAGGGTGCCCCCCCGCTCCCGGCTGATCCTCCGGAGCGCTGGCGCCACCCCGGGGTCGAGCCGCCCGGCGCGCGCACCGCCGCGGTAGGTCTGCAGGGGGGGACGCGGCCGATCGAGGGGGAGGTCGAGCTGCGGCAGCTCGCCGGCGAGCCGCTCCAGCCAGTAGACCCACAGGGGGTGCGCCTCCGGTCCCGCCAGCCGGGCTTCCTGCCAGGCCACATAGTCGCGGAAGTCGACCGCCAGCGGCGCGAGGACGGTCGGCTGGCCTGCTCTCTCCCCGGCGTAGAGCCGTCCCAGCTCCCGGGCCAGTACGGCGAGGGACGAGAAGTCGGCCACGATGTGATGAATGGCCAGCAGCAGCACCGCCTCGCCCTCCGGCCGGGTACCCTGCGGCAGGGGGGTGAAGAGGACGAGGCGCAGGAGCGGTCCGCCGGCCAGGTCGAAGGGGCGGTACGCCGCCTCGGCAAGGCTGGCGTCGAGCCGCTCGGCGCTCCAGCCGCCCGCATCCACCTCCAGGAGCTCATCGTCCAGCTGCTCGTGGACGCGGAGCACCGGCTCGCCCGCTGCTTCGGGGAAGGTGGTGCGCAGGGCGGCATGGCGCGCCACCAGCCCGGCGAAAGCCCGCCTTAGGGCAGGTGCGTCCAGCCCGGAGACGATCCGCAGCGCGGCCACGACGTGGTGGGCGGCGCTCTCCGGGGCCAGCCGGTCGAGGAACCAGAGAGCCCGCTGGCCGGCCGAGGGTCGGCTCTCCCCGCCGCGCCCGGAGACCACCGCCCGCGGGATCCGGCTCACCCCGCGACCGGCTGCGGAGGCACCAGGGTCGGCCAGCCGGGCGAGAACGGCGTCGGCCAGCTGCTGCAGGCTCACTCCCTCCAGCAGGTCGACCAGGGGCAGCGATACCTCCAGCGCGGCCTCGAGGCGGGTCTGGAGCTCGGTCGCCCCCAAAGAGTCGAGGCCGTACGCGGCGAGCGGCAGTCTCGGCTCGATCCGCGCCGGCGAGAGCCGGAGGACGCGGGCAGCCTCCTGGCGCAGGAACGGCAGGAGGGCCGCCGTGCGATCATCCCGCGGCAGCATGGCCAGCTCGGCCCAGGCTGGGCAGGTCTCGCTCGAGAGCGGCGGCGTCATCTGGCTTTCTCTATCCTGATCACGTTTCTTTTTCGTGTCGCTATTAAAAGATGAATAGAATTACACCGCACTGATGCTGATGTAGTGTAAGATAAGGATCGCCTCTTCTCGCGGCACTCTTTTTAGAATACCGGTTGTCCTTAGCCGGTCCTGAGGACCCTGGATGAATGTTAAGAACAGGTCTTTTACTTTTCACATTGACCGCATTGAGCAGCTACTTAAGATGCTAGCATACCCGTCGTGCTGAGGTGACCGCGTGCCGCGACGTTACGGAGAAGCTATGTCAAAGACCATCCTTGTTGTAGGGGCTACCGGCAACTATGGGCAACCCGTAAGTTGGCAGTTGAGCAAAGATGGTTTCGACGTGCGCGTTTACACCCGCCAGCGGGACAGGGCAGAGCAGAAGTTCGGAGAGGCCTTCCCCATCTATGAGGGAAATCTTGAAGATGATGCTTCTTTGAGCAGGGCTCTCGAAGGTTGCCATGGCGTTCATATCAACCTTCGTGGATGGTGGAAGCAGAGGAGCCACGACGCGATCGAGCACCGCGGAACGGCCAACGTGGTGCGGCTCGCCAAGGAGGCCGGCGTCCAGCGACTGACCTATCTCTCGGCCCTCTATGCCCGGGAGGAGTACTCCTTCCTTCCCCACCTCAAAGCGAAGCTCGACGCCGAGAAGGTCATCCGCGCCAGCGGCATTCCCTTCGCCATCTTTGCCTGCACCTTCTTCATGGAGAACGTGCATCATCTGGAGCCGGGAGACCGGATCCGCCTACCCCGGCTGAACCGCTCGTACCATTACCTGGCCGCCGAGGATTACTGCCGGATCGTCTCCCGTGTCTACCAGCTGCCGGAGGCGCCCAACAAACGCTTCGATCTCTACGGGCCCGAGGCGATTCCGGCCGACGAGGCCGCCCGCCGTTTCTGCTCGATCGTCCGTCCGCAGGCGAAAATCATCAACGTGCCGCGCTGGATTGCGGCGCTCTACATGCACCTGATCGGCCACGCCAACCGCCAGTACTCGATGCGGGCGAACAAGTTCTACCAGAAGGTCGGCGAGCCTGGCGACCCCTTAAAGGCTGACGATTCCCTCGGTCGTCCCGCCATCCGTTACCAGGAGTGGTGCGAGGCGCAGCGTCCCGCCGCCGGCTGATGGCTTCGAGGCCCTGAAGAATGTCGGATCTCTGGCAAGACCTCCGCTTCGGCTTCCGTCTGCTGCTCAAATATCCCCGGGTTGCGGTCTGGGCGATCCTCTCGCTCGCCCTCGGCGTGGGCGCCAACACTGCCATCTTCTCGCTGGTCGACGGCCTGCTCCTCCGGCCTCTGCCGGTGGCCGACCCGGGCCGGCTGGTCGCCGTGTATGGTACCGATCCGACCTCCGCCAACCTCGCCTTCTACCCGCTCTCCTACCCGAACTTTCTCGATCTCCGCGACGGGAGCGACGCCTTCTCCGGTATGTTCGCCTTCCGCCGGCACCGCCTGAGCTTCGCCGACGGCCAGGGGGAGCCGGAGCTGGTCACCGGCCAGATCGTCTCGACCAACTACTTCGAGGTCCTCGGGGTCCGTCCGGTCCTCGGGCGGACCTTCACCCCCGGCGCCGACCGCGCCATGGGGGGGGACGCGGTGGTCGTCCTCGGCCACGGCCTCTGGCAGCGGCGCTTCGACTCCGACCCGCGGATCGTCGGCCGTACCCTGTCGCTGAACCGCCAGGCGTTCAAGGTTGTGGGGGTCGCGCCGCCCGGTTTCCGCGGCACTCAGCTCATCGCGGCGGCCGAGTTCTGGGTGCCGATGACGCTCTTCAAGACCCTCGCCCCCCGCGGCAAGGTGATGGACCAGCGCGAGTGGCAGATGTTCAGCGCCATGGGGCGCCTGCGGCCGGGAGTGAGCCTCCCCCGGGCCCAGGCCAACCTCTCGGCCCTCGCCCGGCGGCTGCGGGAGAGCTGGCCCAAGGAGAACGCCGGGCTGGGCGTCGCGCTCCTCTCCCTGACCCAGAGCATGATCGACCCCAACCAGCGCCAGACCTTCACCCGCACGGCCGTCCTCCTCCTGGTCGCCGTGGGGCTGGTGTTGCTGATCGCCTGCGCCAACGTCGGCAACCTCCTCTTGGCCCGCGCCACCGGCCGGCGCCAGGAGATCGCCGTCCGGCTCGCGGTGGGAGCCGGTCGCGGTCGCCTGGTCCGCCAACTGCTCGCCGAGAGCGCCGCCCTGGCACTCTCAGGCACCGTCCTGGGGCTCCTCCTCGCTCTCTGGTCGAGCCGCCTGCTCTGGGCCCTGCGCCCGCCGCTCCTCGCCCCCGACGCCATCGAGCTCGGGCTCAACCTGCGGCTGCTCGCCTTCGCCCTGGCCCTGGCGCTCGCCACCACGCTGCTCTGCGGCCTGGCTCCCGCCCGCGAAGCCTTCCGCGCCGACCTCGCGAGCGTCTTGAAGAGCGGGACCCCGCTCGCCGAACGCCACCGGACGCTGAGCTTCCGGGATCTCCTGGTCGGCGCCCAGGTGGCCCTCGCCCTGGTCGCCCTGATCAGCGCCGGCCTCCTGATCGCCAGCCTGCGGCACACGGAGGGTATCGACCCCGGTTACCACAGCGACCAGATCCTGATGGTGACGGCGTACGTCGGGACGCAGGGCTACAAGGAGGCGCAGGGGCAGGACTTCTACCACCGCGCGCTCGAACGGCTCGCGGCGTTGCCGGGAGTCCGCTCGGTCGCCCTCTGCAGCCAGAAGCTGATGGGCATCGCCCCGGAGATGGACAAGGTCCTGCTGGCCGGCGAGTCCCAGGTTCCCGAGGAGAGGCTCACCATGATCGGCTACGTGAGCCCCGGCTATTTCGCGACTCTGGAGACCCCCCTGCTCCGCGGGCGAGACTTCAACGCCGCCGACCGCCGGGGCACGCCGGAGGTCGCCATCGTCAACGAGGCCCTGGCCCGCCGGATCTGGCCCGGCCGCGACCCCCTGGGCCAGCGCTTCCGGCTGGCGGCCCAGCCGGGCGAATGGACGGTCGTCGGGGTGGTCCGCGACAGCAAGTACCTGAGCCTGATCGAGCCGCCGCAGCCCTACATCTTCCGCCCCCTGGAGCAGCACTACCAGACGGTCATGATGTTCTACGTCCACGCCGCCGGCCGGGCAGACCGCCTCCTCGCGCCGGTCCGCAATGCGGTGCATGAGGTGGACCGCTCGCTCCCCCTGCTCGACGCCTCGACCCTTGAGGGCCTGATCGAAGGCTCGCTCTGGCCGCAGCGCATGCGCGCCGCCCTCCTCACCCTGCTCGGCGTCCTCGCCCTGGTCCTCGCCGCGGTGGGGATCCATGCCGTCGCGGCCTTCTCCGTGCGGCAGCGCCGTAAGGAGATGGCCCTGCGCATCGCCCTCGGGGCTCAGCGCAGGGACGTCGTGCAACTGATCGTGCGGCGGGGGATGCTGGTGGTGTCGGGCGGCGCGGTGCTGGGTCTGATCGCGGTGGTCGCCGCCACCCGCTACCTGGAAGCGGTGCTGGTCGGGATCCACACGACCGACCCCCTGATCCTCGGCGGCATCCTCCTCCTGCTCGCGGCGGTGGCCCTGGCGGCGAACGCCCTGCCCGCCTACCGGGCCACCCGCGAGAACCCCAGGACCGCGCTCCAGGAGGAATAGGGATCAATGGCCCTGGTCGTGCGGCACCGCCACGGTCACGGCCGCCGTCGACGAGCTCCCGGCGGTGTCGGTACAGGTGAGGGTGACCGTATAGGTCCGCCCGCTGCCGTTCCCCACTCGTTCGGCGCGCAGCTGAACGTGATGGTCGTCCACCACCGTCCAGTCCGCACCGTTGCCCTCGTTGCTCGCGACGTCGAGCGAGCAGCTCACCGGCGCGGCGGTGCCGCAGGAGCCGGTCGCGGTATAGTCGACCGTCACGTTCACCAGCTTGTGGTTGGGCGGCCAGAGCACGGACGGATCGGCCGCAACGCCGGCGAGGTCGATCGAGCAGGTCCGAAAGCCGAGACCGCCGAGGAAGGTCGGGCTGGTGTTGCCCAGCAGGGTGGCGGCGCCGGTCGCGGGGTCGAGGTTGAAGATCTCTCCCTCGTCGCCGTTGCCGCCGAAGAGGACCCCGTCGGTCGGCCGGACGGCCAGCGCGCCGTAGAAGTCCACCGTGGGGACGGAGGAGAGAACGGCGCCGGTGGCCGGGTTCAGGGTGTAGAGCGCCGGCGGGTGGGTGCGGAAAGCGGATTCGTAGAGCGTGCCGTCCGGCGCGAAGGCGAGGGTCGCGCGGCTGCTGCTCGGCGCCGTGTTGCCGACGAAGGTGGCGACAGCCGTGGCCTTGTCGATGGTGTAGAGCCTGCCCCCGCCGCCTTGCAGGTCGATCGGCGCCTTCACCGCGAACAGCCGGTCGGTCCCCGGCTGCACGGCGAGGTCGGCGATACTCATCGGCGGCCCGCCGGGGCCGTTGGTGATCGGGCCGACGACCGCGATCAGGGCTCCGGTATCCGGGTCGATACGGATCAGCGTGCTGGTGATGGGGGTCCCCCCGGTACCGCTCGTCGAGGCGTACAGCGCGCCCGTCGAGTCGAACGCCACTCCAGAGAGTCTGGTGCCCGGTATCGGGCTGCCGACGACGGTGAACGTGGCGTTGTGCTGGTCCACGATCACCAGAGCGCCGATGTTGTCGGAGTCGCCCGCATCGTGACCGCCCACGCCACCGTACAGGATCACGCCCGTAGCGGCCACGGCCGCGCCCGGCGTCACCAGCAAAAACCCGGACGCCAGCAGCATCGCACCTGCAATCCTGATTCTCATTTCTATCCCTCCTTGGTTTTCACATGACAAACATCGCAGACTTCACTTTGAAGTTTAGCACCTTTGGAGGACGGGCAGCGAGGGCGTCGACTGGGAGCGAGAAGCCTCCGGTCGATGCAGAAATCTTGAGGAAAAGCCTACGTCGCCGCGCGCCCCCGACAGCTGCTCGACGTGGAGGTCATCGACGATCCTGCGGCCGCGACCGTCGCCCTCGACCCGGTGCGCAGCCGCCTGCTGGCCGAACCGGCTTCGGCGGCGGCGCTGGCGGCGCGCCTGGGCATCGCCCGCCAGAAGGTCAGCTACCACCTGCGGGCGCTCGAAGCGCACCGGCTGGTCACGGTGGCGGGCGCGCGCCGCTGGGGCGGCCTCACCGAGCGCCTGCTGGTTGCTTCGGCCGAGTCCTACGTTGTGTCGCCGGACGCGCTGGGACCGGTCGCCGCCGGGCCAGGAGAACGAACCGACCGGCTCTCCGCCTCGTACCTCGTCGCCCTCGCGGCGCGCGCCATCCGCGAGGTGGGTACGCTGCTGCGCCGCGCCCGCGAGCTGGGCAAGCGCCTGCCGACCCTCTCGATCGATACCGAGATCCGCTTCCGCTCCGCGGCGGAGCGTGCCGCCTTCAGCGCCGAGCTGGCGCACGCCGTGGCCGGCCTGGCCGCGCGCTACCACGACGAGACCGCCGCGGAAGGCCGCTCCCATCGTCTGGTGGTCATGGTCCACCCGCTGCTCAGTCCGTCCGCCGGCCAGGATCCGTCGCCTCCGGAAGGAACGGAAGCAAACCGCCCGTCATCTTCCAATTCAAACGTCGCGATCGGCAACCACCGATCGTCAGATTCCAAGGAGCCATCATGAGCGTGAAGACAGATGCCAACGGCCGGCGCTGGATCTCCGTCGAGGTCGAGGTGCCCGGAACCCCTGAGCAGGTGTGGGAGGCCATCGCCACGGGTCCCGGGGTCTCGTCCTGGTTCGTGCCCACCCGGTTCCACACCCGCGAGGACGGCGTCGGGGTGGTCACCTCAAGCTTCGGTCCCGGCATGGAGTCCGTGGCAATCGGCACGGTCTGGGACCCGCCACGCCACTTCGCCAAAGAAAGCCCCGGCATGACCCCCGGTTCGCCGCCGCTGGCCACCGAATGGTTCGTCGAGGTGCTGTCCGGCAGCACCTGCCGGCCAGAGGTGGGAGAGGAAATAGGTGGCGGCGACGAGCGGCGCCACGCCGAGCCGGCGAACGGGGGGCACCGCGGAATCCTACTCCAGAGGTGGGGCCGAGATCTGCCGAGATTTTGCCGAAAAGTGACGCGAGCTTGCGGCCTCCGGCCGTCCACCGGGCGCACGACCTTGCGTATAGTCAGCGTTACCTGCATCGAAGGACTCGGACTGACTTGGAACGTCTCTCTTGAAGCCCGGTAGGTTGCCGCCTCCTCAGGATGCGGGGGAGCCGGCCGCAAGCTCGCAGGTGGAGATCGAGGCGCGGGTCGCCGGCTGGCTGCGTGCGGCGGTCGAGCGCATTCTGGGCGCGCCGGCCGCGGCGGTCGCGGCGGAGCGGTCGCTCGTGGCGCTCGGCCTCGATTCGCTCACCGCGGCCGAGCTGGCCGAGGCGATCGAGCGCGAGCTCGGGGTGGAGGTGCCCTTCGCGGCTCTCCTCGAAGGGCCGGCGGCGGGCGAGCTGGCGCGCACGATCGCCGAGCGGATGGCGGCGGGCGGCGGCAATGGGGGCGGTGCGGGCGGCGCGGCGAGCGGCCCGGGTGAGGAGGAGGAGGCTCCGGGCGGCCCGGGCGAGGCGGCGGCGGCTCCGGGCGGCGGTGGCGCGAGCGGCAGGTTTCCGCTCACCTGGGGGCAGCGGGCGCTGGGGCTGGTGGACCGGCTGGTGCACGGCGGCAATCCGGCCTATGTCCTGGGGGGCGCGGCGCGGGTGTGCGGGCCGCTCGATGCCGCGCGGCTCGAGCGGGCGCTCGGTGGCCTGGTGGCGCGCCACCCGGCGCTGCGCACGACCTTCGACCTCGCCGCGGCGGAGGGCGCGGCCGCCCAGGTGGTGCACGCGGCGGGGCGCTTCAGCTTCGCGGTCGAGGAGGCGGCGGCAGGCGCCGCGGAGTGGGGCGAGGCGGCGATCGTCGAGCGGCTGGCGGCAGAGGTCCACCGCCCGTTCGACCTGGGCGCCGGACCGCTCCTGCGGGTGAAGGTCTGGCGCGACGGCGCCGCCGGCACCTGGGTGAGCCTCGCGGTGCATCACATCGTGGCGGACTTCTGGTCGCTGGGGATCGTCCTCGGCGAGCTTGGCGCGCTCTACGACGGCCGCCCGCTGCCGCCGCCGCCGCGGCTCACCTGCGCCGAGATCGCGGCCGAGGAGGAGCGCCTGCTCGCCAGCTCGCGCTGCCGACCGACCGGCCGCGGCCGGCGGTGCCGCGCGACCCCGTTCATGACTCTCCTCACCGGGTACGCGGCGCTCCTCGGGCGCTGGACCGGCCAGCAGGGGGTGCGCGTCGGCACGCCGGCCTCGGGGCGCGGCGGCGGGGAGCGCGCGGGCGTCGTCGGCTACCTGGTCAATCCGGTGGCGATTGCCGCCGACCTCTCCGGCGAACCCGATCTGGCGGCGCTTCTCGGGCGGGTCCGCGCGGCGACGCTGGCCGCCTTCGCGCACCAGGATCTCCCCTTCGCCAGGGTGGCCGAGCTGGCGCCGGCCGAGAGCCGGGATGCGGCACGCTCGCCGGTCTTCCAGAGCGCGCTGGTGCTCTATCGCAAGCCGCCCGGGAGCGCCGCCGGCTTAGGCGCGCTGGCGCTCGCCGCGGGCGGCGCGGCGTTCGACCTGGGCGGCCTGCGGCTCCAGTCGGTGGCGCTGCCGCGGCGGGCGGCACCTTTCGATCTCACGCTCTACGCGGCGGAGACCGGCGCGGGCGGCGGGCTCACGGTGAGCCTGGTGTGGAACGCCGATCTGTTCGATGCGGCGACCGGGGCGCGCCTGCTCGGCGGGCTCGCGTCGCTGGTCGAGGCGATGGCGGCGGCGGCGCACGAGACGGACGCGGCGGACGACGCCCGGCGGCGGCGACCGGTGGGGATGCTGCCGCTCCTCTGCGCCGCCGAGCGGCAGCAGCTCCGCGAATGGAACGACAGCGCGGCAGCGTTCGCCGGGCGCGACGCCCTCCTCCACCAGCTGATCGAGGAGCAGGCCGCGCGCACGCCGGAGGCGGTCGCGGTGGTCGCGGCGGACGCGCACCTCTCCTATGCCGCGCTCGACGAGCGCGCGAGCCGCTGGGCCGGCCTCCTCTGTACGCTGGGCGTGGGGGCCGGAGGCGGTGGTCGCCGTGCGCGCCCAGCGCTCCCTGGCCCTCTCCATAGGGCTCCTCGCCGTCCTCAAGGCAGGCGCCGCCTACCTGCCGCTCGACCCCGAGCACCCGCGCGAGCGCCAGCGCCAGATGCTCGAGGACTCGGGCGCGGTGGCGCTCCTCGCCGGCGACGCCGCTTGCGACGAGGAGCACGGCGGGCGGTACGCGGTGGTCCGCCTCGACTCGCCGCCGCCAGGTGACGCGCCTGCGGCTGGCGGCGCCGTGCCGGAGAACCTGGCCTACGTGATCTACACGTCCGGTTCGACCGGGCGCCCCAAGGGCGCCATGAACACCCACCGCGGCATCGTCAACCGGCTGCTCTGGATGCAGCGCGAGTACCGGCTGAGGGCCGACGACCGCGTGATGCAGAAGACCCCGATCGGCTTCGACGTCTCGGTCTGGGAGCTCTTCTGGCCGCTCACCGCCGGCGCCTGCCTGGTCATGGCCCGCCCCGCCGCGCACCGCGACAGCGCCTACCTGCTCGACGCCTTCGACGAGCAGGGGATCACCACCGTGCACTTCGTGCCGCCGATGCTCGCCGCCTTCGTCGAGGCGCTGCGCGCCGCCGCCACCCGGCGCGAGAGGACGCCGCTCCGCCGCATCCTGGCAAGCGGCGAAGCGCTCCCCCACGAGCTGCAGCAGCAGCTCGACGAGCTGCTCGCGGTGCCGCTCCACAACCTCTACGGCCCGACCGAGGCGGCGGTCGACGTGACCTATTGGGCCTGCGACCCACAGAGCGGGCGGCACAAGGTGCCGATCGGCAGGCCGGTGGCCAACACGCGGATCCACCTGCTCGACCTTAACCGCGAGCCGGTGCCGATCGGCGTGCCGGCCGAGCTCTATATCGGCGGCGTGCAGCTTGCCCGCGGCTACCTCGGGCGCCCCGACCTGACCGCGGCCGCGTTCGTGCCCGACCCGGCCGGGCCTCGGGGCGGCAGCCGGCTCTACCGCACCGGCGACGTGGCGCGCCATCTCGCCGACGGCGCGATCGAGTTCCTCGGGCGCGCCGATTCCCAGGTGAAGATCCGTGGCTTCCGGATCGAGCTCGGTGAGATCGAGGCCGCTCTCGCGCGCCACCCGGCGGTGGCCGAGGCGGTGGTGTTGGCGGTCCCGGCGCCGACCGCGGGAGAGGGGGCGCGGCTCGCCGCCTACGTGGTGCCGGACGCCCGGCGGGCGGCGCCGCTCCTGCGGCGGCAGGCGCTCGCCGCGCCGGGCGGGCCGCTCGCCGGGCGCGAGCTGTACGAGCTGCCGAACGGCATGGCGGTGGCGCATCAGAACCGCGGCGAGACCGACTTCCTGTACGGCGAGATCTTCGTCCGCCGCGGCTATCTCAAGCACGGCGTGCGTCTCGCGCCGGGCGACTGCGTCTTCGACGTTGGCGCCAACATCGGGCTCTTTTCGCTCTTCGCCGCAGAGCTCTGCGGGACGGTGGACATCTATGCCTTCGAGCCGATCCCGGCGGTCTTCGCCTCGCTCGCCGCCAACGCCGCCCTCTACGGCCTCGCGGCGCGGCTCTTCGACTGCGCGGTGGGCGAGGCGGCGGGGAGCGCCGAGCTCGCCTACGCGACGATCCTCTCCGGCCGCTTCGGCGACGCGGCGGCGGAGCGCCAGGTGGTGCGCGGATTCCTCGGCGCGGAGCGGGGCGCGGAGGCGGCGGCGCTCGGCGAGGCGGAGATGGCGAGCCTCCTCGACGACCGCCTGCGGCGCGAGCGGGTGACGGCGCCGGTGCGCACGCTCGCCGCGGTCATTGCCGAGCACGCCGTCGAGCGCATCGACCTCCTCAAGATCGATGTCGAGAAGGCCGAGATCGAGGTGCTCTGCGGGCTCGGCGAAGGCGACTGGCCGCGGGTGCGGCAGGTGGTGGTCGAGGTGCACGACGTGGACGGGCGCCTCGCGGCGGTCACCGAGCTCCTGGAAGGGCATGGCTTTCGTGTCGCCGCCGACCGCGACCGCTCGCTCGGCGCGACAGGCCTCTGGAACCTCTACGCCCGGCGGCCGGAGCGGCGGCGGCGCGGCGCGGGCGAGCCGCCGCCGGCGTTGCCGGAACCCGCCGCGGCCGAGGTCTGGAGCAGCGCGGCGGCGCTCGCCGGCGACCTCCGCCGCCACCTGCGCGGCGTGCTCCCCGAGGCCATGGTACCGGCCGTCTTCACGGTGCTCACAGCCCTGCCGCTTTCACCCAACGGCAAGATGGACCGCAAGGCGCTGCCGCCGCCGGCGTGGGAAGCGGCCGCGGCGGGAGACGCGCGGCGGCCGCCGGCGAGCGCCACCGAAGTCCTCCTGGCGGGTCTCTGGGAGGAGCTTCTCGGGCGCGAGGCGGTGGCGCTCGACGACGACTTCTTCGCGCTCGGCGGCCACTCCCTGGTGGCGACCCGCCTGCTGTCGCGGATGCGCCAGACCTTGGGCGTCGAGCTCCAGCTCGGCCGCCTCCTGGCGCTGCCCACGCTCGCCGCCCAAGCCGCCGAGATCGCCGCCAGGGCCGCCGCCTCCGCCGTGGGCGTGGGCGCGCTCCCGCCGCCCGTGCACCGCCCCGGCGCGGGCGAGGACGGCGACTCCGCGGTCCTCGCCTACGCCCAGGAGCGCCTCTGGCTGCTCGCGCAGCTGGCGCCGGCGAGCGCCGCCTACAACCTCCCCGGCGCGCTCCGCCTGCGTGGGGCGCTCCCTCCCGCGAGCCGGCGGGCGCTTCGGCAGGCGCTCGGCGAGATCCTGCGCCGCCACGCGGTCCTGCGTTCCGCCTACCCGCCGGCAGCCGACGGCTCCGGCGAGCCGCGCCAGGTGGTCGTGCCGTTCGCCGCCGCGGCGCTGCCGCGGATCGACCTTACGGCGCTCGGCGCGGCGGCGCAGCGGACGGTGGTGGCAGTGGCGGGGGCGGTGGCGGCGGAGCTCGGGCGACGGCCGTTCCCGCTTGCCAGCGGGCCACTCTTCCGCTTCGCCCTGGTGCGCTCGGCGCCGGACGATCACCTGCTCGTCCTCGCCTTCCACCATATCGTGGCCGACGGCTGGTCGGTGGCGATCTTCCTGCGCGAGCTGGCCGCGCTCCACCTCGCGTTCTGCGCCGGCCGGCGCGCACCGCTGCCGGAACTGCCGGCGCTGCCCCTACAGTACGCGGACTTCGCACGCTGGCAGCGCCAGCATTTGGACGCCGCCGCGCTCGCCCCGCATCTCGCCTACTGGCGGCAGGCGTTGGCCGGCGCACCGAGCCGCATGGCGCTCCCCATCGACCGGCCGCGGCCGGCGGTGCAGAGCGCGCGCGGCGCACGCCTCGCGCTGCCGCTGCCGGCGGGGCTGGGCGAGGAGCTGCGCCGCGCCGCACGCCGCGCCGGAGCGACCCTCTTCATGGCGCTCCTCGCCGCCCTCGACCTGCTGCTCGCCCGCTTCACCGGCGAAGAGGATCTGGTCGTCGGGGCGCCGGTCGCCAACCGCGAACCGATCGAGACCGAAGGCCTGATCGGCTGCTTCGTCAACACCCTGCCACTGCGGCTCGACCTCGCCGGCGCCGCGACCTGGCACGAGCTCGTGCACCGGGTGCGGCGGACCAGCCTCGCCGCCCTCGCGCACCAGGCGATGCCGTTCGAGAAGCTCGTCGAAGCGCTGGCGAGCGCGACGCCGGCTCGACGCCGCTGTTCCAGGAGGCGCTCGCCAGGAGCGGGTGCAGCCGGAAGCGCTCGCGGCGCCCGACGCCGATGCCGATGCCGGCGCCGATGCCGGCGACGGCCTGACCGCCGAGCTTCAGGCGGTCGAGATCGGCACCGCCAAGTTCGACCTCACGCTCGCAGCCGAGGAGTCGCGCGAACGCCTCGTCCTCACCTGGGAGTACTGCCGCGACCTCTTCGACCGCGCGACCCTCCGGCGCCTGGCGGGCGCCTACCTCCTGGTGCTGGCCGAGGCGGCGAGCGCCGGCCCGGAGCGGCGCCTGGACGAGATGCAGCTCGTCACGCCCGCCGAGCGCCACCAGGCGCTCGTCGAATGGGGCGGGGGGCGCGGTGCGGTGCCCGAGCCGGCGACGGTCTATGGCAGCTTCGCCGCGGCGGTGCGGCACCGCCCGGATGCGGTGGCGCTCCTCGCCGGCGACGGCAATGCCGCCAACACCGCCAACACCGCCCTCTCCTACGGCGAGCTCGCCCGGCGCTCGCGGCGCCTGGCGCACCGGCTGCGGCGCCGCGGCGTCGGTCCCGAGGTATGCGTCGCGCTCTGGCTACCGCGGTCGCCCGAGCTGATCGTGGCCCTTCTCGCGGTGCTCGCGAGCGGCGGCGCCTATGTGCCGCTCGACGCGAGCTTCCCCGCCAAGCGCTGGCTGCGCATCCTGGCGGAGACCCGGGCTCCCCTGCTGTTGACCACGGCGGAGCGCCGCGGGCAGCTGCCGGAAGAGGTCGCGACGAGCGGCATCGCCATCCTCGGCGTCGACCTTGACGCGGGTGGGGCGGCGGAGACCGGTGGGGAGCCGGAGGTAGGGATCGATCCCGACAACCTGGCCTACGTCATGTACACCTCCGGCTCGACCGGCGAGCCCAAGGGGGTGGGAATCACCCATCGCGGCGTGACCCAGCTCGTGCGCGCCAATCACCTCGCCGGCTTCGGACCGGACGAGGTGTTCCTGCACCTCGCGCCGCTCGCCTTCGACGCCTCCACCCTGGAGATCTGGGGGACGCTCTTAAACGGCGGCACGCTCGCCCTCTTCCCGCCGCGGTTGCCCGACCTGGCCGGGCTCGCCGAACAGGCGAGTCGGTGCGGCGTCACCTCGATGTTCCTCACCACCGGCCTCTTCCATCAGCTGGCGCAGCTGGCGCAGCTGGCGGACAACGGCCTCGGCACGCTCGGACCGCTGCGTCAGCTGGTGACCGGCGGCGAGGCGCTGTCGGCGGCGCACGCCGGCCGCGCCCTCTGCGAGCTGCCCACGACCACCCTGATCAACGCCTACGGACCGACCGAGATCACCGTCACCGCCACCCGCGAGCGGCTCGGCCCCGGCGAGCCGGCGCTCGCCGGGGCGGGCAGCGGCATCGTCGCCATCGGGCGGCCGCTCGCCTACACCCGGGTGAGCCTCTACGACCGCGGCGGGCGGCCGGTACCGCTCGGCGCCCCGGGCGAGATCCTGATCGGCGGCCCGGGCCTGGCGCGCGGCTACCTCGGGCGCCCCGACCTCACCGCCGAGCGCTTCGTTCCCGACCCGCAGGCCAGCGCGAGTGAAGGCGGTCGCCTCTACAGGAGCGGCGACCTGGCGCGGTTCCGCGGCGACGGACGGCTCGACTTCCTCGGCCGCGTCGATCATCAGGTGAAGCTGCGCGGCTTCCGCATCGAGCCGCGCGAGATCGAGGCGGCGCTTGTACGGCAGCCGCATGTCGAGCGGGCGGTGGTGTTGCTGCGCGAGGCGGCGCCAGACGACCGCCGGCTCGTCGCCTGGTTGGTGCCGGCCGGCGGCGCGCCACCCGAGGAGGAGATGGCGGCGGCGCTCGCCCGCGGCCTCGCCGCCGAGCTCCCCGCCTTCATGGTGCCCGCCGCCTTCGTCTTCCTGCCCGCGCTGCCGCTCGGCCTCGCCGGCAAGCTCGATCAGCGGTCGCTGCCGCCGCCGGTCTGGGGGGGCGCCGCGGCCGGCGCCGCGTACGTCGCGCCGCAGACGCCGACCGAGGCGCTCCTGGCGGAAGTCTGGAGCGAGGCCCTGGCCGTCCCGCGGGTGGGCGCGAACGACGACTTCTTCGCCTTAGGCGGGCACTCTCTCCTCGCCGTCCGCGCCGTGGCGCGCCTGCGCGAGCGGCTCGGCATCGACCTGCCGCTCGCCCGCCTCTTCGAGCGCCGGCGCCTGGCGGACCTGGCGCGGGCCGTGGACGAAATCCTCGGCCAGGCGCGCACCGCGCCGCACGCGGACGCGATCCCGGCGCTTGTCGGCGCGCGGGGCGCGCGGGCCGAGCTCCCCCTCTCCTTCGCCCAGGAGCGCCTCTGGTTCCTCGACCGTCTGGCGCCGGGGAGCCCGGCCTACAACCTGCCGGCCGCCGTGCGGCTGACCGGCCGCCTCGACTGGGCGGCGCTCGCCGCCGCCCTCGCCGCGATCTGCCAGCGCCACGAAGCGCTGCGCACGCGGTTCGTGGAACGCGCCGGGGGCACCGTCGCGGTCGTGGCGGTCCTCGCCGCGGGTGCGCCGCTGCCGCTGGTCGATCTCCGAGCGCTGCCGCCGCCGCGACGCGCGGCGGTGGCGGCAGCGCTCGCCGCCGCCGAGGCCCGCCGTCCGTTCGACCTCGCGGCCGGGCCGCTCCTGCGGACGACGCTCCTCGATTTAGGCGGCATCGGCGGCAGCGGAGCCGGGCGCGAGCACCGGCTGCTCGTGACGCTCCATCACATCGTCGCCGACGGCTGGTCGCTCGACATCCTGGCGAACGAGCTCCACCACTTCTACAGCGCCGGCCTCGCCGCGACAGCCGCGACCCTAGCGCCGGCGGCCGCGACGACGGCGGCCCTGCCGCGGCTGCCCATCCAGTACGCCGACTTTGCCGCCTGGCAGCGGGGCTGGCTCAGCGAGGAGCGGCTGGCGGCGGAGATAGGCTTCTGGCGCGCCACCCTGGCGGGCGAGAGCGGTGCGGCGCCGGCGCTGGTGCTCACGCCGGACCGCCCGCGGCCGGCGACGGCGGCGACGACGCCCGGCGGGCGGCGGATGTGGGCGGTCGGCGAGCCGCTCGCGGCGGCGTTGGCGGCCGCGGCGCGCGGCCGCGGCGTGACGCTGTTCATGCTGCTCCTTGCCGCCTTCGATGCGCTGCTCCTCCGTCACAGCGGCGAGAGCGACCTCGCGGTGGGGACGCCGGTCGCGAACCGCGACCGCCCCGAGACCCAGGGGCTCATCGGCCTGTTCGTCAACACGCTGGTCCTGCGCGTCGACGCCCACGGCGATCCCACCTTCGCCGGGCTGGCCGAGCGCGTGCGGCGCGCGGCGTTGGCGGCTTACTCCCATCAGGATCTCCCCTTCGAGCGCCTGGTGAGCGAGCTCGCGCCGCGCCACGGCCTTGAGACGCCGCTCTTCCAGACCGTCCTCGCGCTCCAGCCGACCTCACCGACGCTCGCGCTGCCGGGGCTTTGCGGCGAGATGACGCCAGCGGATACCGGGACGGCGAAATTCGATCTGTCGCTCGCCGTCGAGGCCGTCCCCGGCGGCGGCTGGCGCGGCACCTGGACCTGGCGGCGGGACCTCTTCGACACGCCGACGATCGCCCGCTTCGCGAGCCAGCTCGGCCGCCTGCTCGCCGCCCTCGGCGAGCCGGGGGGCTGGGAGCTGCGCCTCTCGGAGCTGCCGCTCCTCGGCGCCGCCGAGCGCCATCAGCTGCGGCGCGAGTGGAGCGCAGGCCCCTGGCAGAGCGCCGCCCCGCAGCTCCTTCACGAGCCCTGCTTCGAGCACGCGGCACGGCGGCCGGACGCGGTGGCGGTGGCCGAGGGAGGAGGGAGCGGCGGCGCAGCGCCGCTCGCGGTGTCGTACGGCGAGCTCGCGGCGCGGGCGCGGCACACCGCGGCGGCGCTGCGGCAGGCCGGGGTGAGCGGCGAGTCGGTGGTCGCGCTGGCAACGGAACCGTCGGCGGAGCTCGTCGCCGGCATCCTCGCCGTGCTCGCTTGCGGCGCCGCCTTCCTCCCCCTGGACCTCGGCGCGCCGCCCGAGCGGCTGGCGCGGGTGCTGGCGGACGCCGGCGCCGTGGCGGCGCTGGTCGCGCGGGCGGTTGAGGGCGGGCCGGCGGCGGAGGGGGTGGCGGCGGCCCTGCCGGCAGGCGTCGCGCGGGTGCCGCTCGGCGCCGCTCCACCCTGCCGGCGGCGCGCGGAAGCGGCAGCGGCGCTGGAGATGGAACGGGCGACGCCGGAAGCGGCGCCGGGGTGCGGCGCGGCGGCCGCGGCCGACCAGGCGGCGTATGTGATCTATACCTCGGGCTCGACCGGCACCCCCAAGGGGGTCGTCGTCTCGCACCGCGCGGCCGCCAACCGGATGCGCTTCCAGGTCGAGGCCGACCTCACGGCGGAGGCGCGCGTCCTCCAGCGCACGCCCCTCGCCTTCGACGTGGCGATGGTCGAACTCTTCGGGCCGCTCTGGGCGGGCGCCACGCTCGTGCTGGTGGATGCCTGGCGGCAGCGCGATCCCGGCGCCCTGGCGGCGGCCATCGCCGCGCACCAGGTCACCCATCTCAATGCGCCGCCTGGGCTCCTGCCGCATCTGCTCGACGAGGCGGCGTTCCGCTCGGCGCGGGCGCTGGTGCGGGTGGTGACCGGCGGCGAGCGCGTGCCGGGAGACCTGGCGCGCGCCTGGCGCCGGGCGATGCCGGAAGCGGCCGCGCCGCCGCTCCTCGCGCGCTACGGACCGACCGAGGCCACGGTCTCGATCGCCGAGTGGTCCGCGGCCGCCACCGCCGACGACGCGGCGACCGTCCCGCTCGGCCGCCCCATCGCCGGCGCCCGCTTCCACGTGCTCGACGCCCGCGGCGCCGAGTCGCCCCCCGGCGAGCTCTGCCTCGGCGGCGCCTGCCTGGCCCGCGGCTATCTCCGCCGCCCCGACCTGACCGCGGCGGTCTTCGTGCCCGACGCTCTCGGCACCGGCGGCGAGCGCCTCTACCGCACCGGCGACCTCGTGCGCCAGCGCGCCGACGGCGTCGTCGAGTTCCTCGGCCGCATCGATCGCCAGGTGAAGATCCGCGGCTTCCGCATCGAGCTCGGCGAGATCGAAGCGACGCTCGCCCGCCATCCGGCGGTCGCCGCCGCCGTCGTGATCGCGCGCGACGGCGGTGCCCCAGCCGGCAAGCGCCTCGCCGCCTACGTCGTCCCCGGCGACCCCGGCGACGGCTGCGGGCAGATGCTCCTGCGCTATCTCGCCGCTCGGCTGCCGGGGTACATGGTGCCGGCGGCGGTGGTGACGGTGGCGCGCCTCCCCTACACTGCTCATGGCAAGCTCGACACGGCGGCGGGGCGCACGGCGCCGCGCACCGCTACCGAGGAGCTGGTCGCGGCCTTCTGGCGCGAGCTCCTGGGGGTAGCGCAGGCCGCGGCGGAGGACAGCTTCTTCGCCCTCGGCGGGCACTCCCTGCTCGCCACCCGCCTGGCGGCGCGAGTGCGCGATGCGCT
>Ga0137403_10003109_pt1 | contig 19999 bp, 16 predicted proteins | sample CZOMad2_1_16fung_FD_122057 | JGI IMG/M metagenome (GOLD analysis project Ga0137403, IMG submission 122057) | Vadose zone soil fungal communities from Angelo Coast Range Reserve, California, USA - CZOMad2_1_16fungal (Hybrid Assembly) | ecosystem: Environmental > Terrestrial > Soil > Vadose zone...
GGCGCACCTGCTGGTGTCGCCGCTGGATTGGGCGATCATGGAGGCGTGGCAGAAGGCGGGAGTGCCGCTGGACGCGGTGCTGAAAGGGATTGATAAGGCGTTCGAAAGCTATCAGCGTTCGCGGCGTGGGGCGGGCAAGGCGCTGAAGAGTCTGGCTTATTGTACGGACGCTGTGCTGGAGGCAGCGGAGGAACAGCAGGAAGCGGCGGCGGGGAGCGGGCCGAAGTGTGAACGCCCGGCGGCTGCAGAAGCATTTTCGCGAGAAGAGCTGAAAGCGTACTTCGCAAAAAATGTAGCGAAACTAAGTCAAGCGGCGGGGAAGAACGATGCCGGGCATCCGGAGTTGGCTGCGCGATTGACGGAACTTGCGAAGTCGCTGGGGGCAAGTGTTGGGCTGCTGGACGTGCCGGGCAAATTGGATTTGGAAGACTTGGAGCGACGGCTGACGATCCTCGACGAAAAAATGCATGTCGCGCTCACGAGTCATGCGCCGGAAGAGATGATGCTGAAAATTCGGCGCGAAGTGGATGGGCAATTGGCGTCGTACCGGCGCAAGATGAAGGCGGAGCAGCTTGCGCTGATTGAGAAGCAATATGTGCAGAAGCGGCTGCTGGAGGAATTCGGGCTGCCGCGGTTGAGTCTTTTCTATCTGACGTGATCGAACGCTGAGAGGTTTAGTTCAGATTCCCGCAAAAAGTGGCCCTTCGAGACTTCGGGCAAGTGGGCAGAAGCCCGCCTCTATCCATTCGAGGCAGACAAAGATAGGATATACTATGGCTGATGAGTTAAGATTATCAATCGAGAAGCTTGTGTATGGCGGTGATGGCTTGGCGCACGCCGATGGAAATACCGTGTTCGTGCCCTATGTTTTGCCGGGGGAAGAGGTGCGCGCGGCGACGAAATCGAAGAAAAGGAAATTGATTTGGGCGGAATTGCTGGAAGTCACATCGGCGGCGAAGGATCGTGGAAAAGCCAAGTGCGCGCATTTTCAGAAGTGCGGAGGCTGCCACTATCAGCATATTTTGCCGGAGGAACAGGTTCGGCTGAAGAAAGAGATTCTGCGAGAGACGCTTTCGCGGCTGGGAGGCATCTCATGGGACCGGCCAATCCTAGAGCATACTGCCGAACCGTACGGTTACCGGAATCGCGCGCAGTGGGCGGTTCGCAGCGGGATGCCGCGGGCGATCGGGTATTTCCTGCCCGAGAGTTCGGTGATTGTTCCGATTGATGAATGTCCTGTGCTTTCGCCGCGGCTAACACATGCGTTTCTGCAAATTCAGGAAATGGCGCGCTCCGGATCACTTCCGGCGGGGATTCAGGAAATTGAAGCGTTTGCGGATTCCGCGGATGAAAAGATTGCCTTGAATGTGGCGTTTGAGAAGTTCACGAAGCCGGCAGGCGAGTTGGCGACTACTTTTCGAGCAGCGTTGCCGGAGCTCGAGAGCCTGCTGCTACTCGATCAAAAGAAAGACCGGTTTGAGCTGACGGGACCGGGATATTTGGTTCACGAAGCGGGCGGGTTCAAGTACCAGGTCAGCCATCTGTCGTTTTTCCAGGTGAATCGGTTCTTGATTGAAGATTTGCTGAAAACGGTGACGGGCAACGCGCGGGGGACTTTAGCTCTGGACTTGTTCTCAGGCGTGGGATTTTTTACGCTGCCGTTGGCGAAGACATTTCAGAAAGTTGTGAGCGTGGATGCCAATCTCGCTGCGACGCGCGATCTCTACGCGAATGCAGAGGCCGCGGGTGTGGCCATCACATCGCACAACGAACATGCGGAAGAGTTTCTAAAGAAAACGAAAGAGAAGCCGGATTTTGTGATTCTGGATCCTCCGCGTGCGGGATTAGGCGCGGAAGCATCGGAAAAGCTGGCGGAGCTTGGAGCTACCGAGATTGTGTATCTTTCCTGCGATCCTTCCACACTGGCTCGCGATTTGGCGGTGTTGACGGCGTCGCCGCGGAAACCCAAGGAGATTGCGGGGCCGAGCATCCGCTACGAAATCACAGAAATGCATATGTTCGATCTTTTTCCTCAGACATTTCATATTGAGACCCTTGTGCGGTTGCGAAGAGTGCCATGAAGCTCCCGGCTGTTGCGATTGCCGCTGCGTTTGCAAGCGGTATCGCACTCGGCCTCCATCCCGCGGTGGCGGGCCACGCTTCGTCTCTCGTCTTCCTCTCACTTTCTTTCTTGGGCGTAACTTTACTCGTGTCGGCGGGATTCGTGCTCTTGAAGTTGGAACATTTCTTCCTCGCTGCAGCGACTTCCCTTCTCTGCTGGGCTTTTCTCGGATGCCTCGGAGCTTGCGTCGCAGAGCAACCGCGGCCTGTGAACCACGTCCTTGCACTTGTGGAGGAAGAGCACATTAGTTTAGGAACACCTTTGCGCTGGCATGGCCATCTTCGCGATGAACCCGCCCGATTGCCATGGGGCTACGGATACGAAATCGAACTTTCGGGAGTCGAGTTCGAGGGCGAGCTCCGGCCGACGCAGGGTGGGCTTCGATTGAGCTTCACGATGCACTCGGACCAGCCGGTGCCTCCGGAACTTCATGCGGGGGACAAGGTGGCAGTTTTGACGGAGGCGAAGCGGCCGCAGGCTTTCAAGGATGAAGGCGCGTTTGATCGGCGAGGGTACCTCGCGCAACAGGGCATGCACTTAGTGGCGACGCTACGCGCACCGCAGTTGATTGAGCGAATCTCCTCACCGGCACCAACTCCAGGAACGAGGCTGGCGCGCGCGCGGCGGCATCTTCGCGATGAACTGGATGGGCTGTTCGAAAGCACGCCCCAGGTCTCAGGGGTCTTGCGGGCGATGCTACTTGGCGATCGAAGCTTCGTGGACCGGGCGGAATCCACGGATTTTCAGAAGACGGGAGTGTTTCATGTGCTGGTTATCGCGGGCTTGCATGTGGGAGCACTGGCGTTTGCCCTGTATTGGGTATGCCGCAAGCTCCGACTAGCGCCGCTGTGGCGGGCACTTTTCACGCTCACGCTTTTATTCTCCTATGTGGCGGTGGTGGAACAGCGCGCCCCTGTGGTACGCGCGACGCTCATGGCGGCAATTGTGGTGCTGGGCGGATTCTTCTTCCGGCGGCTGGACTTGCTGAATTCCGCGGCGCTGGCCGCGCTGATCCTGCTGGTGGCGAAGCCGCTTGCTTTGCGTGATTCGAGCTTTCAATTGAGCTTTCTCGCGATTGGCTGCATCTCCGGGCTCGCGGCGCCGTGGCTGGAAAGGACGGTGCAACCTTACATGAGAGCGATGCGCGGCTGGCGGGAGGTCACGCGTGATGCGGCGCACGAACCATCCGCGGCGCAGTTTCGCATCGATCTTCGTTCCCTGGCGCGATGGATCTCTTCGCGACTGCCACAGTGGCTCGGCAAGACGGCAGAGGGCTCGCTCGCGGGCGGACTTTCGCTGACGTTTCGCGCGTGGGAGCTGCTGGTTGTCACGCTGGCACTGCAAGTCGGCATGTTGCCGTTGATGGCGCGCGATTTTCACAGGATCACGTTATCTGGACCGGTGGTAAACCTCGTAGCAGTTCCGTTGACGGGCGTAGTGGTGCCTCTCGGATTTCTAACGCTCGCTACCGGACTTGTCTGGCAGCCCATCGGAAAGATTCTCGCCATGCCGCTTGCGTGGCTGACGGAACTGCTGCTGCACATCGTGCAATGGTTCGCGCATTTTCCGCGATGGAGCTACCGAATTCCGGGGCCGCCCTTGTGGCTGATCGTGACTTTTTTCGGCGCTGCCGTCTTCCTCGCGGCGATGATGCGCCTGAAGCATGCGCTGCAGCAGAAAGTTGCCTGGACCATTCTTGCAGCCTGGGCAGGGTGCGCGCTGGCCGTGGCGGTTTTTCCGTTTGGATCCAAATGGTCCAAAGGACAATTGGAGGTGACCGTTCTGGATGTGGGCCAGGGCGATTCGCTCTTCGTTGTGTCGCCGGGCGGGAAGACGATGCTGATCGATGGCGGCGGCGCGTTCGGCGGATTTCCCGGTCACGAGGAGCACCAAGGCGTTGATCCGGGCGAAGAAGCGGTGTCGCCATATTTATGGTCGCGAGGATTTCAGAAGTTGAACGTCGTGGCGCTGACGCACGCACATCAGGATCATCTGGGCGGGCTTACGGCGGTGCTCGAAAACTTCCGCGTCGGAAAACTCTGGATTGGGCGCGAAGTGTCTACGCTGTCACTCGCTCAACTGGAAGGATTGGCGCGCGAGAAGAAGATCCCCATCGAGCATGAGCTGCGGGGCAAATCGTTTTCCTGGGACGGCCTGGAAGGTGAGTTCCTGTGGCCAGAAGTTTCTCCGGAGGAGATTGCGCCTTCCGCGAAGAACAATGACTCGCTGGTGCTGCGCTTGCGCCTTGGGAATCAAAGCATGTTGCTTCCGGGAGACGCGGAAAAGGAATCGGAGCGCACCATCCTCGCGGAACACGATCCGAATGCGCTACGGGCGGATGTTCTGAAGATCGGGCACCACGGCAGCAAGAATTCAACGACGTCTGAATTTCTCGCGGCCGTGCAACCGCGCGTCGCAATTATCTCTTCGGGTGAAAGCAATCCTTATGGGCATCCCAGCCCAGAGCTGCTGCAAAGACTAGAGAACGCGGGCGTACGAATTTTAAGGACGGACAGCGACGGGGCGGTGCACGTTTTGACGGATGGAACGCGGCTGGAAATCTCTTGCTTCGTGGCATGTCCGGAAGCGAAAAACAGTACAGAGATTTCAATGCGGGCGGAGATACCAAATCAGAAGCAAGGCGGCGAGAAGAAGTAGGTAGCCAACTGCAGCTTGCCATTCATGATTTTTCTTATATTGCGAAAAAGTGAATGAACCCGCGGATGCTTGCGGCACTCTGACGGCGGTCAAACGCGGGATGAGAAGCGGAACAGCTCGCGCGTATTCCTCGAAAGCAGCCCCGTGACGGAGATGTAGTTCCTTCTCTTCCCGCCGCATAACAATGGAGTAGACCAGTGCGAAATAGACGAACAATACGACAGCGGAAATCCAGGAGTGCGCCGCGATCGCGGTGCCAAGAGTTAGAATGGCACTGCCCAGATAGAGCGGATTGCGCGTGTAAGCGTAAGGACCGGTGACCGTGAGAACTTCCTGCTTGTGGAGATATCCCGCCGCAAAGGCGCGCAGCCACAGGCCAATCGCTCCCACCAGAGCGCCGGCTAAGATGCTGGGCGGCGTGGGATGGGCGAAAAACAGAACGGCAATGGCAAGCGGATAGCCGAGCCGGACGCGCCAACGCGCGAAGAATGCGGCGATCGCGCTCATGCGCGGGCCCCGACCTGGCGGCGCACGGCGTCAAAGACGGAATCGACTTCCAATTCCAGCATGGAAGGGTCGGGCTGATCGCCGCGCTTGTAGGTGGTGATTGCGCGGGAACTGCGGAGCACAATGTCCTTGCGGGGGACGGCACCGGCTTCGCTGACACGATACGGGCCGTTGCGCGCAGGATCGGTGGGCCCGAAAAGAGCAACCGCGGGCGTTCCGAGAGCGACGGCCAGATGCAGTGGACCGGTATCCCCGCCGACGATGCAAAGCGCGTTTCGCAAGAGAGCCATCAATGGGCCAAGGTCGCCATTATAGAGAAGTGGATCGGCAGTGCCGCTGGAATCGCGGACCATGGCCGCAAGCTGTTCTTCGCCAGGGCCATAGTTGACGACACAGCGCAGGCCCAAGGTTTCACGTATCTTCTTGCAGAGCACGCCGAAACGCTCGGGAGGCCAACACTTGGAGCGCCAGCCTCCTCCGGGACTGAGAGCAACGTAGCGCTCGATGCCGTGACCTTGCAAGTAGTCGCGCACTCCCGCTGCGTCTGATGGCGAAACGTTCAGGGAGAAGCCAGCGCAACCGCGTGGTGCGCCCGCGCGCAACGAAAGCTCACCATTCTGATCGGCGATGTGAGTCTGTGTGCATCGGACGCGATCGGTATAAAGAATGGGAACCCCATACTCGCGAACTGTTTCTGAAGAAAATCCGATCCGGCGCGGTATGCCGCCGAATCGCGGGAGTGCCGCCGACTTCCACAAACCTTGATAGTCAATTGCGGCGCTGAATTTCTTTTCACGAATGCGGCCGAGGACGGCACGAAGCGAGGACAGCGAGCGCGTTTCAGCAGTCCATGCTTCTGTGGCAAGCCCACTGCTTTCGACGAGCAGTTTCCAGCGCGGATGGGTCAGCCAAATGATTTCAGCTGTTGGAAAAGTTTCCCGCAGCGCTGCGACGGCGGGAAACGTGTGAACAATGTCGCCAAGAGAGCTGAGCCGTACGACCAGGAATCGCTGCTCAGGCATGCGGCGCCTTGCGGATGGATTCGAGAAGTCCGCGCGTCGAGTGATCCTTTGGGTCGCCCACAATGGCGACGCGGATACCGAGTCGCGCGGCGACGGCGCGTTCCGGCACGCTCTCTGCCGTGTAGTCCGTGCCTTTGGCGTGAACGTCGGGCCGCAGATCTTCCAAAAGGGCTTCCACGTTAGGTTCGGCGAAGAGCACGACGTAGTCTACGCTGCGTAGCGCTGCAACGAGTTGGGCGCGGGCGTTTTCATCGAGGACGGGCCGGCCCGGACCCTTCAGATTGCATACGCTGGAATCGGCGTTCACGCCAACGGCCAGAATATCGCCTTCGCGGCGCGCTCCTTCGAGATAGCGGATGTGCCCGACGTGCAGGGTATCGAAGCAGCCGTTCGCGAGGACGATGCGCCGGCCATGGCGTTTGTGCTCCGCGAGTTTCTGGTGGAGCGCGTCACGCGAAACGATTTTGGAAGCAGCCTCGCGCATGACTTAGCGGGCAGCTCCGGAGGCTTCGCCGCGGATGGCATCGAGGAGTTCCTCACGCGAAACGGTGGCTGTGCCGCGCTTCATCACGACGAGGCCGCCAGCGATATTGGCGATGTGGGCGGCTTCGAATGGAGTGGCACCACAAGTGAGCGCGAGAGTGTAGGCGGCAAGAACCGTGTCGCCAGCGCCGGTGACATCGACGGCTTGATCGCTTCCGTGCACGGGGATCTGGGTAAGTTGGTCATCTGCTTCGAAGAGTGCGACGCCATGCCGCCCTCGGGTGACGAGGAGCGATTGAAGTTTCATGGTGGCAAGAGTTGCGCTGCCGACTCGAGCGAGTTCTTCGATGGCTCGTCCGATCGTGGTGTGATGTTGGGATTCCAGCTCAGCTTCGTTTGGAGTAGCTGCGGAGATGCCGGCCTTCGCGTAGGCGTGAAGTTGATAGCGAGCATCGAGCGTGACCTGCAGGCCATTCCTCCGTTTCCTGGTTGCCTGTTGCACGAGCTCAGGCGTGGCCACGCCGAAGCCGTAATCGGAAACGGCGAGCGCATGGGCCTTGCGGAGCTTTGAGGAAAGATTCTGAAGTAGTTTCTTTCGAATGGCATCCGGCAAAGGAGACTGTGGTTCGTAGTCGACGCGGAGAACCTGCTGCGCGGTGGTATGAGCCCAATCGGCGAAGAAGCGAGATTTTGTCGGCGTGGTCCAACCCTTGACGCGAACGATTCCGGAAACATTGATGCGTTTGCGGCGAAAATGCGCGATGAGTGCGTCGCCGGCGGAATCGGCACCGACGGCGGCGACGGGCAGGACGCGTGCGCCAAGTGAAGCCAGATTGTTTGCAGCGTTGGCGCCGCCACCTGGAACAATTTGCGTTTCGCGGTGCTTCAGGATCAGCACGGGGGCTTCGCGCGAGACGCGGGAGATTTCGCCAAAGCGAAATTCATCGGCGACAAAATCACCGAGAAGTACGACGGTCTTCGAACTGAATTGTTCGACACATTCCGCAAGGGATAGGAGGTCTACGGATCGCGACGCTTGGCTTTGCGCAGGGGGACGCTTCATCGTAGTTGCCTCAGGATCCAGTCTGCCGCTTTCGAAAGATCTTCCGCGACAAAATCGGGTTGCGTAGGCCATTTCGCGGAATGCCAGGCCAATTCGCCTTCGCCATAACCGGTGCGCACGAGGATGCCCCGGGCGCGAACATTGCGAGCGAGTTCGATGTCGCCGTAGCGGTCACCTACAACGAACGATCGCGACAGCTCGATCAAGTGCTCGCGTGCAGCGCGTTCCAGCAGGCTGGTCTTGGGCTTGCGGCAATCGCAGCGGTCCGCCGAAGTGTGAGGACAATAGTAGACTGCATCAATGCGCGCTCCCGCTGCGGCGAGGTCTTTTTTCATCAGTTCGTTGACGGAATGCACGAGCGATTCCGGAAAGTAGCCGCGACCGACACCAGACTGATTGGTCACCACGATCACCGGAAGTCCGGCTTCGTTCAAGCGCCGAATCGCGGCTGCCACGAAGGGAAACATACGAAAACGGCTGGCATGATTCAAGTAGCCGACTTCTTCGGCGATAGTTCCGTCACGATCCAGAAAAACGGCGTTGCGCGCCCCGCCGGAATCAGGCACGCTGCACCTCAATCGTGGAAAGCCAGGGCCGGACCGCGGCTTCCACCATGTCCGGCGTGACTCTTGTCATGCATCGATGATCCGTTGGGCATCGCCGGAGGAAGCATGGGCTGCAGTACGGTTTCTCCCGGACGATAGTGCAGCGCGGCGTGACCGGAGCGGTGCCGAGCGGATCCGTGGGCCCGAAAACGGCGACGACCGGAAGTCCGACTGCGGCGGCCACGTGCATCGCGCCGGAATCGTTGCCAATGAAGAGATGGCATTGCGACAGTAACGCGGGGAGATCTGCAATTGCGGTTTTTCCAGTGAGATCGATGGGTGGCCGGCGCATCCCAGCTGCGATCGCGTCAGAAACTGGAGCTTCCATCTCTGTGCCGAACAGAATGACGTCGGCATCGCTTTGTGACTGGAGACGATTTGCCAGCTCTGCGAATCGCGGAGGCAGCCAGCATTTCGCTGAGCCGTATGATGCGCCAGCACCGATGGCCACGCGCAGGGCATGCGGACGCGCACCGGATTCCACCAAGCACCCAGCTGCGCGTCGGCGCTTCTCTTCGGGAATGGACATAGCAATGAAAGATTCGTCGGCAAGCGAGTCGAGCCATCCCGCGCGGCGAAGGAGCTCCAGGTAGTAAAACTTCTCGTGTGATGGGATCTCGCCGCGCTTGGGAACGGGCACGGGGTTCGTGAGAAGAAGGCTGCGGCCGTCGCGTGCGTAGCCGATGCGTTCAGGAATATTCGCCCGCCAAGCGAGCCACGCCGCATCGAATGCATTTTGCAGCAGGAGGGCAACGTCGAATTTCTGCGCGCGAAGTTCGGTCGCCAGCCGCTCGTGCCCGGAAAAGCCGGCGTGGATGCCGTTCGCGTCGAAGTCGATGAGTTGATTGCAGATTTGCTGGTCACGATAGATGTCTGCAACGTAAGGCCGGGCAACAATCGTGATCTCCGCATCGGAGAATCGCGCGCGCACCGCGCGCAACGCAGATAATGCCATAATCGCATCGCCAACCCAGTTCGTGGCGCGAATCAGAATTTTCACGCCGCAGCTCCTGTGGTCCGTTGCAACGTTTGGTCGAGAGCGCTCTTGAAGTCGGCCTCCGGACTCACAACCAGATCAATCACGGAGACGTACACAGACGCGTGGTCGAGCCCCATTCCAGCGAGATTTTGCTCGTCCTTCTCCGTGGTCACAAATGCATTTGCGCCAGCGCGTTTTGCTCCCTGCTGAATCTGCAGAACATCTTTCTCTGTATAGCGATGATGATCGGGAAAAGTCATCTGTCCGCAAACGGCGAGCCCCCAGTTGTGAAGGTCACGAAAGAAAGCATTTGGATTACCTAGCCCGCAGAAAGCGAAGAAGGGGCCGGTTCCAATCTCGGAAGTAGAAAGCAAAGAGACTTCGCCGCCCAAGCGGCGGAATCCAACTAGTTGGGTGGCAGCTGCAAACACCGGAAACTGATTCAGTTTTTGAATCGCATCGACGGCCTCGGGCATGTTTTCGGTGCGTGTAAAGACGAGAATATTCGCACGGCTCATTGCCGAAAGCGGCTCGCGCAGCCGGCCAGCAGGCAACAACGCCTCGCCTGCCAGTCGACGAGACGCGTCCATCAAGAGGATGTCCAGATCACGAGCAAGTTGTAGATGCTGAAAGCCATCATCAAGGAGAAACACGTCGATGGGTTGCTGCGACTCGAGGCGTTGGCCTTCCGCGAATCGATTCTTGTCAACCCCGAAGGCGACGCGACCTTGGAGGCGGAACTTCATCAGCTCGATTTCATCGCTTGTGCCATTCGCACCCTGATAGCCACGGCTGAGGATGGCAACGCGCTTTCCGTCAGAGAGAAATTTCTCAGCGAGCCAGATTACCATGGGGGTCTTGCCGGTGCCTCCAACGGTGAGGTTGCCTACGCTGACCACCGTTCCTCTCAACCGTTTTTGTTTCAGCCAGCCACTGGCATATAGCCCCGCGCGCACACGAACGAAGAGACCATATGGCAGTGAAAGCGGCCACAACAGGCCCCGCAATAGCGGCGAAGCTTTCATCGAGCCACGCTACTCAGAAGTTTTGCGATTTCCGCGATTGCCCGATCCGTAGCGCCTCGGCTGCCTTCGACAAGGCTACGCGCGGAGTCGCTCATTTTCTTCATCCGCTCGGGATTGCGGAAAAACTCGATCCAGGCTACGCCGACATCTTCGGGGCTCTCTACCTGGACCGCTGCGCCAGCCGAGACAAAGCGCGAAGCGATTTCCGCGAAATTCTCCATTGAAGGACCAAACACAGGGATCTTGCCGAAGGCAGCGGGCTCGAGAATATTGTGCCCGCCGGACGGGACCAGCGAGCCGCCGACAAACACGCCGTCGGCAACGCGATAAAGGGACGCAAGTTCGCCGATGCTATCCACCAGTATCACCGTAACGTCTTCCGAAATCGCACCGTTCTCGGAGCCTCCAACCGAATACAATGGGCCTGGGATCGGGAGCCTCGAACGGCGGATAAATTTGCGATGCGATTCGTCGATGAACTCGGCGGTCGCTTCGAAGCGTTCCGGCTTTCGCGGAGCGAGGACCAGGAGCGCTTTGGGATACTCGCCTTGCAATGTGCCGAAGGCGATTAGCGCCAGCGGTTCTTCGGTAGCGACCACGCTGCCTGCGACGATGATGGGCGAGCGGCCGCGGCGCCGGGCCTCCGTTTCCAGCCAATTTGAAAGAGGCGTCGCCGCGGGAAGCTCGAGGTCATATTTCAGATTGCCGCTGACGAAGACGCGATCTGCAGCTGCTCCGAGGGCGCGAATGCGCTCGGCATCCCTTTCGCTTTGCATGAGAAAGCCGCCGGCGTTGGAAAGAGTGTCTTTCAAAAAGGGCTGCAGGAAAAAACCGAACGCGCCGAGATAGCTCTGGTATCGCGCAAACGATCGATCGGAGATGCGCCCGCTCAAGAAAAGTACGGGAACCTTTTGGCGGCGCGCTTCGCGCAGAAAATTTGGCCAGATTTCGGTCTCGAGAATCAGAACGACAGAGGGCCGCACCGCGTTCATGGCACGGCGAACGCAAAAGGTCCAGTCGAGCGGAAAATAGATGACGGCGTCGGCAAAGGGCATCCGTTCGCGCGCGAGCGCCTGACCTGTGATCGTCGTCGTAGAAATAATGAAAGGCCGGTCTGGATAGGCTTCCTTCAGACGCCGGGCAAGTGTCACGCCGGAAAGCGTCTCGCCGACGGATACAGCGTGAAGCCAGATGGCGCCGGGGCGCTCCGCATGCAGCTTGGCGAGCGCCGGAAACGAAAGGCCGAGACGCTGTCCAAGATTAGAGAAATATTTGCCGTGGCGCAGCCCGTGCACGAGCCAGTACGGCAAGAGCAACAGGGCCGCGAAGCCCAGCAGAAAGCTGTAAATGAAATACACTACGCGTGGCTCCGGTCTGTCTCCGCTCCGCCACAAAGAAGCGGCGCGGCGCAGGGCAACCCTGCACGTCCCCCAGGAATCGAAGGCGTCGAGATGAGAAAAGTCTATTATAACCAGATGCTGAAACTAACCATCTCAATTCCCATCTTTGCGCTGCTGCTAGCGGCGATGCCCGGCGCGCCGCAACAGCCGGCATCGCTGCGCACCGCGTCGTTGCAATCCCACGAAGCCATGACCATCACGGCTCTTCCATGGACGGATCCTTCACTCTACAAGGAGAAGTTCCCGAAGAAATCACCGTTTGCAGCAGGTGTCCTGGCCGTGATGGTTGCGTTTCGGAACGATTCCGACGAGAGCATAAAGCTGAATCTCGACCGCATCCGCCTGACCGTGCGGATCGATGAGGACAACCGGCAGCAGTTGGAGCCGCTCACGCCCGATCAGGTCGCGTATGAGACGCTGGCGCCAAGCAGGAAGGACCCGACCAAATCCAGAAAGAAGTTCCCGTTTCCCACAGGCGCGCCGAAGAATAGTCCTGACAAGAACTGGGCGGAAGTGCAAAAGCAGGCGGAGAACGCGGCCGTTCCTTCGAACATCGTGGCGCCGCATAGCACCGTGCAAGGACTCCTCTACTTTGATTTGCAAGGGCAATTTGATCTGCTGAACACTGCGCACCTCTACGTGCCCGATCTTTTGGTGTTGGAAAAGAACCGCTCCTTGACCTATTTCGAAATTGATCTGAGCCGGCCGGGTAGCAGCTAGCGAAGAGAAAACGTGTGAGTTTGCGCAGCTCGTCGCAGTCGGCTACCATGACGTGTGCAAACTTTCTTCGATCACCGCGGACAGATGCTCACTCTTCTCGACGAACTAAATCCGGAACAACGACTTGCCGTGGAAACGATCGAAGGCCCGGTGCTGATCCTAGCGGGCGCGGGAACCGGCAAGACGCGCGCGATCACCTATCGAATGGCCAGCTTGATCGCCGGCGGGGTGCCTGCGGAAGCGATTCTCGCCGTGACCTTCACCAACAAAGCAGCGGAGGAGATGCGCAATCGCGTCTCCAGCCTTTTGCTGCGTGCGGGAGTGCCCCCTTCACCGCCGTGGCTTTCGACGTTTCATTCCCTTTGCGCGCGGCTTCTGCGGCGCGAGGCTGCCGCCGCTGGACTGCCCCGCGATTTCGCTATTTACGATGACGATGATCAGCTTGCCGCTGTCAAGCTGGCGATGAATAAATTGCAAATCGAAGATGATTCCCTGACGCCGCGAAACGTTCTGAGCCGCATCAGCTACGCGAAAAACCACGGCCAGACCTCGGAACAACTTAGGGCTGAGGCGTTCGATCAGAATGGGCGGCATACCGCCGACATCTTCGCGGCATACGAAAAACTCCTTCATGACAGCAGGGCGCTGGATTTCGATGACCTTCTGCTGCGGTCGGCCCGCTTACTGCGGGAATCCACGCCCACGCGATTGAAGTGGCAGGCGCGCTTCCAATACATCCACGTGGATGAGTACCAGGATACGAATCGCGTGCAATACGAGCTGATGCGGCTGCTCACCGGGCCACAGCAAAACGTCTGCGTGGTCGGCGACGAAGACCAGTCCATTTACCGCTGGCGCGGCGCGGATGTTTCCATTCTCCTGAGTTTCTCAAAGGATTTTCCGGCGGCCCGCATCGTCCGGCTGGAGTGCAACTATCGCTCGACACAAAACATCCTCAACGCCGCGGGCGCAGTGGTCGCGAACAATCCGGGGCGCCTGGGAAAATCGCTGAGCGCGGAAAAGGGCGAAGGCACAAATCTCAGGTATTTCGAAGCGCGTGATGCCCAGGCCGAGGCCGAATTCGTCGCCGGTGAACTGGAGCGCATCCTGAATGACGACCTCGACCAGACGTGCGCCGTGGAATACCGCACGAATTTTCAGTCGCGCGCTTTCGAAGAAGTCTTCCGTCGCCGTGGTTTGCGCTACAAACTAGTTGGGGGCTTCAGCTTTTACAACCGCGTGGAAGTAAAGGATGCGCTGGCTTACGTACGCCTGGCGATCCATCCCGAGGACGACATTTCGGTCTTGCGCGTGCTGAACCTGCCGCCGCGCGGAATCGGTAAGGCGACTGTGGACTCGTTGCGCGAAACAGCGCGAGTGGATGGCACGCCTCTCTGGGCGGCCATCGAAAAATTCATCTCCGGTGCATCCGCCGGGAGAGTGGTCACGCCGCTGCGAACGTTCCGGGAAATCGTGGGCAAGCTTCAGACTGCGCTAGCAGAAAAAGAGCCGCCAGAATTCCTGCGAACCGTTCTCGAAGAGTCCGGCTACATGGACATGCTGAAAGATCGCAACAGCGCAGAGGATGTCGCACGCATGGAAAACCTGGAAGAACTCGCCCGTGCCGTGGCGGAAAGCATGGAGGCCGGCGAAACGTTTACCGATTTTCTGGACGCCGCGGCTCTTGTCAGCGACGCCGATCAATTCGAAGGCAAGCCCGGAGTGACGCTGATCACGCTGCACAGCACGAAGGGGCTGGAGTTCGACCATGTGTTCCTGACCGGCATGGAAGAAGGTATCTGCCCGCACAGTCGCTCCATCACGGAGGACAAGGGCATCGAAGAGGAACGACGGTTGGTGTATGTGGGAATGACGCGGGCGCGCCAGTCACTAACAATGACGCGCGCCGTATACCGGCGCATTTTCGGAAATGAGCAGCAACTGCGCGCCTCGCTGCCCTCGCGTTTTCTAGCGGAGATCCCGAGCGAGCTGGTGGACACAGTTCGCGGCTCGATGGCTGAAATCGGCGAGACTCGTCGATACGAGCCGGACCCGGAGTACTCATATTCGGCGGAAGAATTCACGCGGCGCGTGCGGGGGGGACAGAAATCGTCAGGCGCCTCAGCTCCAAAGAGGCCGGCGACGCAGAGTTCGTTTGGCCGGCCTACGGCGAAGCGCAGCGGAGATGCAAATCCCATGCTAGGACGAAAAGTGCGGCATCCGAGCTATGGCGTCGGCACGATAGTGGGCGTTGAAGGCGAGGACGAGGACCGGCGGGTGTCAGTCAGTTTTCCGGGGCGCGGCACGAAGAAATTCATAGAGCGTTATGCGCAGCTTGAACAGGCATAAAACGAGAATGCATGAGCTCAGAGCTGAATATGCCTACAAGTTGCGTGACAGGTCATCTCGGGGTACATTGAGGCACGCATTCATTCCCCAGAGGCGTATTGGGTAGGTTCAAGCTTCGGGTTGGCCCGGATGCGATCGGAGAGCATGGGTGGGATCACAACTCTTCCGCTGCAAGAGTATCGACCAACTGCTGTCAGATTGCGAAAACGCTGAAGTCCGATTAAAAAAGTCTCTCGGATGGCTGAGCTTGACCTCGCTAGGAATCGGCGCGGTCATCGGCTCTGGAATTTTTACGATCATCGGCACGGCAATCGCCGGACAGAAGTTTCAAGCCTCTTCGATTCTGAACGCACCCCTTCTTGAATATTTGATCCACCACTCCGCTTCGTTTGGACGCCCCGGCGCCGGGCCGGCCATTGCTCTTTCGTTCATTTTGGTGGCGATCGTGTGCGGCTTTGCATCGGTTTGCTACGCGGAGCTGGCCGCGATGATTCCCATTGCGGGCAGCGCCTATACCTACACGTACGCAACGATGGGAGAACTTATCGCCTGGATCATCGGCTGGGATTTGATCCTGGAGTACGCGGTCAGCAATATGGCCGTGAGCGTGGGATTTTCGGCGCACATGGTGGGCCTGCTCGATTGGTTTGGCGTGCACCCCGATCCACGTTGGATTTCTCCCGCCTATCTTCCGAGTGGATTGAGCGACCTGCAAGGAAACATGCTCTATGGGCCGGGGTGGCATTTTGGTTTTAACTGGCCCGCCTTCATAATTGTGATGCTGCTGACGGTGATCCTAGTGCGCGGCATCAAAGAGTCTGCGCGAACCAACAACATCATGGTGTTGCTGAAAATCATTGCCATTCTGGTGTTCGTGAGTTTCGCGGCTAAGTTCATCCATCCCGCGAACTATCATCCCTTCGCGCCCAACGGCTGGCCCGGAATTCTGACGGGAGGGTCCATCGTTTTTTTCACCTACATCGGATTCGATTCGGTCTCCACGGCCGCTGAGGAGTGCAAGAGGCCGCAACGAGACCTGCCGATCGGCATCATCGCGACACTGGTCATCTGCACGATTTTGTACATCGCCGTTGTGGTCGTGCTCACGGGTTTGGTCAGGTGGGAAACGCTGGTGGACGATGCCGCCCCGGTGGTCAACACGCTGAAGAAGCTCCATTTCACTGGAGTGCGGCTGGTCGTGCTCATCGGCGCATTGATGGGAATGATCTCTTCCTTGCTGGTTTTCCAGCTGGGTCAGGCGCGCGTGTGGTTTGCGATGTCGCGCGATGGCCTCTTTCCCAGAATTTTTAGCCGCGTGCATCCGCGCTATCAGACACCTGATTTTTCCACATGGATGGCGGGCTTCGTGGTGGGTATTCCAGCGGGCCTGCTCGACATCGGGACGCTGGCCGATCTTTCCAACATTGGCACCCTGTTCGCGTTCGCTTTGGTCGCAGGGGGTGTGCTCATCCTTCGATATCGGGAGCCGGACCGGCACCGTGCTTTCAGGGCCCCCGGCGGACCGCTGGCGCCCGTCATCACGATATTCACGTGTCTTCTCCTGATGGCAGGCCTTCCAATCATGAACTGGATTCGATTCTTTGTTTGGATGATCCTCGGGCTGGTGCTTTATTATTTTTATGGCCGGAAGCACAGCACACTGAGGGCCGCGAATCGCATGTAAGAGGGATTGTAGAATGCAGCGATGGTCGAATTGCCATCTATGGAAGTGGGCGACCGCTGTCCTCGCTTATTTTCTGGTTTTCGTGTCGTTTCCTCAAGAATCGCAGGCGTGGGGCCGAAGCGGGCATAGGCTCGTCGTCAATAAGGCGATTGACACCCTGCCACCGGAGATTCGCTGGTATTTTGAAGCCAACCGTGCCTTGCTTCTGCAACATGTGACCGATCCTCTTGATGAGATGATCAAATTTCCTGGCGATCGGCGCAATCATTTCATCGCTCTCGACAAATACGGCCGGTTTCCGTTCGCGGCGCTCCCGCGTGTGTACAAAGCGGCGGCAACAAAATTCGGCAAACCCAAACTGGACGCCAACGGCCTCCTGCCCTGGCAGATTGGCGTGTACAGCGAGAAACTCACCGAGGCCATGAAGTCCGGAAAGTGGGAGGAGGCCAGGCTCCACGCCGCGATTCTGGCGAACTACGTCGCTGAGGCGCACGACCCCTTCAACACCACGGATAATTTCGATGGCCGCCTTAGCGGTCAGCCGGGAATCAACGAGCGCTTTGGATCGGCCCTGATTGACCGCTATGCTTCCTTCTTCCCCATGCGGCCCAACGACGCAATCTTTATCGATGACCCCACGGATCGCGCTTTTGACGCTTGCCTCAGTTCTCACAGCTGGCTGGAAACCGTTCTTCTCGCCGACCGCAAAGCGCGTCGCGGCACGAATTCCTTCACCGACGAATACTACGACCGCTTCTACAATCAAGCCGCTGCCATCCTGATCCGGCAGCTCTCGGACGCGGCCACCGATGTCGGCTCGTTCTGGCTTACGGCATGGATCAACGCTGGGCGGCCGCAACTCCCGCGCTGATTCCTCCGGATGACTTCATCCTTGCTCCCGCTTCGCATTGCTTCCCTGCCGAAGGCGGAGCTGCATCTCCATCTCGAAGGCTCCATCCAACCTGCGACGGTTTGCGAGTTGACTGCTCGCCATGGTGTCGTAATGACTGAGGAGGAGGTCCGCCAGCGGTACACCTATCCCGACTTCCCCGGATTTATCGAAGCCTTCAAGTGGGTTACGTCTTTCCTGCGCGAACCGCGGGATTACGCTCTCATCGCGCGCAATCTCGCCGAACACCTGCTGGTGCAGAATGTTGTGTACACGGAAGTAACGCTCTCCATCGGCGTGATGCTACTGAGAAAACAGCAGCCCGAAGGCAATTTCGAAGCGATTCTCCGTGCGACGGAACCTTTCGAAAGCCGCGGCTTGCGCTTCCGCTGGATCTTCGATGCGGCGCGCCAATTCGGAGCCGACGCCGCAATGGAAGTCGTCGAGTCCGCCCGGAGCTGCAATTCAAAAGAAATCGTAGCGTTCGGCATGGGTGGCGATGAGCTGAGTATTGCGACTGAAGCGTTTCGCCCAGCTTACGAGAAGGCCTCAGAAATCGGCCTCCACCGCCTGATGCACGCTGGCGAAGTCGGCGGCCCCGAAAAAATTCGTGAAGCCATTGATCTCCTCGGCGCCGAACGCATCGGCCACGGCATCGCCGCAATCCACGATCTAGTCTTGATGGATTTGCTCGCCGAACGCCGGATTCCACTGGAAGTCTGCCCCGGCAGCAACCTGAAAACGGGCGCACTCGCCCGCCAACTGCGTAGCGAAGGCGTCCAACTCGAGAACCATCCTCTGCCGAAGTTTTTGCGGCACGGGATCCCCGTTGTCCTTTCCACGGATGACCCCGCGATGTTCGATACGACGTTGCAGACCGAATACGAAAACGCGGCTCGCATGGGACTTCAGGAAGATGAACTTGCCCGCATCGTCGAGACAGGTTTCCAATACGCGTTTTCGCCCGCCGGCGTAAAGCACCGCTCCTAAGCCATCCGAAGGGAATGTTATACTGAACAAATGAAAGCACACGTTTGGGTCATGCCAAAGCGCACCGTCCTCGATCCGCAAGGGCAAACCATTCAGCACGCCCTCTCCGGCCTCGGCTATGCCGAAGTGAAAGACGTTCGCCAGGGAAAATTCTTTGTCTTGAATCTCGACGGCTGGAATCGCGATGAAGCGCAGAAGCAGCTCGAGCGCATTTCAAGGGAAGTGCTGACCAATCCGGTCATCGAAGAATATCGCTTCGAGATCGTCGACTGAGCTGCAATCCATGATCAAACGGCAAGAACACTGCAATCGCGACACCCTCCTCGGAATTCACATGGGTGAAATGCAGGCCGTGTTACGCTTTTGAAATCGCAGTCAGGAGATCCCGCTCATGTGCGGAATTGTCGGCTACATCGGCCCTAAGAAAGTTGTGCCTGTAGTCATCGAAGGTTTGCGCAAGCTCGAATACCGTGGCTACGATTCCGCGGGTATCGCCGTCGTGACGCAAGACGGCAAATTGGAGATTCGGCGCGCTCCCGGGAAGCTCCGGAACCTGGAAGAAGTCATCGCCAAATCCCCTATTCAAGGCACCTATGGAATTGGCCATACGCGCTGGGCGACTCACGGCCGCCCCACCGAAGAAAATGCTCATCCGCACCGAGACTGCACCGGCCAGATCGTCGTGGTGCACAACGGCATCATCGAAAACTACCTCGAACTGAAAGAAAAACTGCAGAAAGAAGGCCACAAGTTCGTCACGGAAACCGACACGGAAATCGTGGCGCACCTGGTGGAAAAGAATTCGCAGGGCGGCGTGCCCCTGGAGGAAGCCGTGCGCCGCTCGCTCAAGGAATTGCGCGGCATTTACGCGCTGGTTTTCCTCTCCGCCAAGGATCCACAAAAAATTGTGGCTGCACGCCTCGGCCCGCCCTCTGTAATCGGTCTCGGCGAGGAAGAGTATTTCGTTGCCAGTGACATCCCTGCCCTGCTCCAGCATACGCGCGAGATTTTTTTCCTCGCGGACGGCGACATCGCCGTTCTTACCGCGCAAGGCGTGCGCGTGATGGACCACGACGGCCGCCCTGTCGAGCGTCCCGCCCACCACGTGGCCTGGGATCCCATCATGGCGGAAAAGGGCGGGTACAAGCACTTCATGCAGAAAGAAATCTTTGAACAGCCGCGCGCCGTCCGCGACACCTTGCTCGGCCGCATCTCGCAGGACACCGGAAAAGTCTTCCTCGATGAAATGAAAATCACCGAAAAGCAGTTCCGGGAATTTCAAAATGTGCGCATCGTCGCGTGCGGCACGAGCTGGCATGCGGCCCTAGCCGCAAAATTCATGATCGAGCGCCTCGCGCGCCTGCCCGTCGAAGTGGATTACGGCAGTGAGTTCCGCTACCGCGACCCCATCATCGATTCGAATACCCTGACCGTGTGCATCAGCCAGTCCGGCGAAACGGCGGACACCCTCGCGGCGCAGCGCGAAGCAAAAACCAAAGGCTC
>Ga0137403_10003111_pt1 | contig 19995 bp, 8 predicted proteins | sample CZOMad2_1_16fung_FD_122057 | JGI IMG/M metagenome (GOLD analysis project Ga0137403, IMG submission 122057) | Vadose zone soil fungal communities from Angelo Coast Range Reserve, California, USA - CZOMad2_1_16fungal (Hybrid Assembly) | ecosystem: Environmental > Terrestrial > Soil > Vadose zone...
ACCGAATCTCGTATCCGGCGGATTTTGGAGTTGCAGCCTGAGCTGCGACGGAGAACAAAGAAGGGGGACGTTAGACCATTGACAATCCCGCTCGATAGAAAAAAATGGGCCATATTACTCGCTGCCGTTAAGATAGATCCGATCAAAGCGATACAGGAGGCTTATGCGCGCAGCACGTCACAAAGGCAGACACGCGATCCTTGCGGGAGTCATCATGATCGCAATCGGTATCTTCTACTTATCGGGAGTGCCGCCTGCTCATGAATCCGCGACGGGTTCCGCTCGACTGGTTTCCATCCGGGAATTGCCCGATCTGGCAGAGATGTGCCTGTGGGAGCCCGCCGGTGCCAATGCCAATGGGACTGCCGCCTTACATGAGAACAATCTGTTTGCCGCGTTTCAGACGTCCGCCTATGCGGCCTCGCAGGAAGCGGGACTTACAGGTGAGGTAACTCGCCCACCGCTCCGCAACATCCGGGATACGGATCCCATTTACACTGCCGTCACCGTCGACACACGGCTCGACGAGGTATTGCTTCAGGACACCAACACGTGGAGCATCCGAGTCTTCAACCGGCTCGACAATACCCCGGCCAGTGCCCAGCGTAGCGAACCGAAGCGGGTGATTGGCGGTGAGAAGACGGATGTCCAGTTCAACAGTTGTGTTTACGTTGACCCGAAGAACGGAGATATTTATTCCGTCGAGAACGACATCGGGGACAGTATCGTGGTGTTTTCTCACGATGCCAATGGAGATGTCACGCCCATCCGGAAGTTGAAGGTTACGCACCGGGCCTACTCCATGGCCGTCGACGAAGAGCGCCAGGAATTCTACCTCTCGGTCCAATATCCTCCTCAGGTGGCGGTCTACCGGAAGATGGCTTCCGGAGATGAGAAACCGCTGCGTCTGATTCAAGGAGAGAGCACCCGACTGTCGGACGTCCACGGCATTGCCATCGACGCAAAGAACAAGCTGTTGTTCGTCAATAACTGGGGCAACGTCAGTGACTATAGCGTTCCCGGCACGGGCAGATTCGAAGCTCCGTCGATTACGATCTATCCTCTCGACGCGAACGGTGACGCGGCGCCATTGCGCATCATTCAAGGTTCTAAGACCCAGTTGAACTGGCCCGGGGCAATGTCTCTGGACCCGGATACCGGGGACCTTTATGTCGCGAACGACGTGAACAGTTCGATCATTGTCTTCCGTGGAACGGACAACGGCGATGTGGCGCCGGCGCGTGTAATAAAAGGAGGCAAAACCGGTCTGAGCTATCCCACGGGTGTGTTTGTCGATACGAAGAACAAAGAATTGTGGGCTTCCAACCTCGGGAACTCGTCGGTCACCGTCTATCCCCTAACCGCCAATGGCAACGTCGCGCCGGTACGCACGATCCGCAGTGCGCCTCTCGGCAAAACTTCTCTGAAATTCGGCAAGACTCAGGCCGTCGCCTACGACAGTAAACGCGAAGAGATACTGGTGCCGAACTGAGTGACTCATCCGCAGATTGCGGTCTTCGCCAGGCTGGCGAAGGAGAATACGCCGCCCGTTCGAGTTCTGGAAGGCCAGAAGACTCTGATCAGCAGGACCATGCACGGCTTTGCATACGATGCGATGCACGATGAAATCGTTGTGACGAGTCCTCTGACACAAGCGATCCTGATATTCCGGGGAGGGGCTAACGGAGAAGAACGGCCCGTTCGCGTCATCCAGGGACCCCATACTCAAATATTGGGTACGGCATACGGCGCTCTCGATAAGGTGAGCGTGGACCCGGTCAATAATGAGATCGTCCTTCCCATTGCTCCCAGCGGTGTTTTGGTATTTGCGCGGGACGCGAATGGAGATGTGGCTCCCAAACGAGTTCTCAGCGGGCCCGACACGAAAATCCGGGGCGTTTCGCCTGTCGGTGTAGATCCGGTTCATGACCTCCTGCTCGTCAACAGTGGTGGTGCAATGTTGATTTTTGATCGGACCGCCAGCGGAAATACGGCGCCGCGAGCAGTGATCCAGGGACCGAAGAGCGGCATGGGACGCATCGACACGTTCCAGGTTTATCCGCCGAAGGGCTGGATTATCGGTGGCTGCTCCGGGGGGTCTGTTTGCGCATGGAGCATCAATGATAACGGGGACGTTGCTCCCCGCTGGAGACTTCCCGTTCAACAGCTCACCGGATACGTGGCATCCGGAGTTGTTCTGGATCCGATTCACAAGGAGGTCATCATGAGCGCTGCGGGGCAGCGGGTCCGTCCGCCGAGCGGCATCATGAACACGGTTATCACTTTTTCCTGGCCGGAGATATTTTAGAATGTTGCGGAATGGAGACAGTTTTTTAGCCGCGGATTACGCGAATTACGCGAATGGGGCGCAAAAAACAATTCTTGATGCGCCCCATTCGCGTAATTCGCGTAATCCGCGGCCAAAAAACTGTCTCCATTCCGCAACATTCTGCTAGCAAAGGAGGCCGCATGCGCCCGTTTGGTCTTGGATGTTTGATTCTGTGCATGGTTTCGACTCTGGGCGCGCAGGTTCCAGAGTTGCCGAAGGATCATCCGCCCGTCCCTCCAGCAAGCGGCAGGTCGGCTGCGTCGGACCTCACCGAGCAACTTCGGCCTTCCCGGGCAGAGTTGGCATCGACTCCGGTAGCACGTAAGAACCTCATTGATGAATTCATCTTCGGAAAGATGGAAAAGGATGGGGTGCCCCATGCTTCCCTGTCGTCCGATGAGGAGTTCTTCCGGCGGGTCCACATTGACCTGACGGGGCGAATCCCGCATGACGACGAGTTACGCGCATTTCTGGCTTCCAGCGAGGCCGACAAGCGGGACAAGCTGATCGATCGCCTGGCAACATCCAAGACGTACGAGGTCAAGTGGACCTACTTCTTCAACGACATCTATCGGCCTGCGCCGGGACGCGTCAGCCAGGCTGCGAAGAATCTTTTTTACCGCTGGGTTTACGACAACATTCACCTGGACCGCCCATACAACGTGATGGTCCAGGAGATGCTGACGGCGAATGCCGTCTCGAACTGGTATGTGGGCCCGGCCACTTACGTCGCCCGTTGGGTTGTAACGGCGGTCGCGTGCGATGACGAGGTTCACGAAGACACGTCCGACGAGTTGGCCGTCCATGCAACAAAGGATTTCCTGGGCGTGGATATCAGCTGTGCTTCCTGTCATGACGGCGCCCGCCACCTGGAGAAGATCAACCTCTGGCTCAGCCAGCGGAAGCGTGAAGAGATTTGGAGGATGGCGGCCTTTTTCGGGAGAACAAACGTTCTTCGCCGCACCGAAATAGACACAGCCCAGGATGAGTATTCCATCGATGACAACGGCCCCGGCTACGACCCTTCCGGCCGCACCGTGATTCGAGTGGAGCGCCGTGGGAAACCCGGATTGCTCGATCCCTTATATATGTTTACCGGCGAGAAGCCTGACGCCTCGAAGCATCCACGGCCCGAGTTTGCCCGGATGCTGACTTCGGATCCGCAATTCGCCCGCGCCACCGTGAATCTTCTGTGGTCGGAGATGTTTGGTGTCGGCATCGTTGACCCGCCGTTCTCCTTTGATATGGCGCGTCTCGATCCGAAGAATCCGCCGCCGGCCCCGTGGACCTTGCAACCTTCACATCCGGAGCTTCTGGAAGCCCTCGCGCAATACTTCCGCGAAAACAATTACAGTATTCGCTCCGTCTTGAAGCTCATCGCCAGGTCCAATGCGTACCAGCTTTCGTCGCAGTTTCCGGGCGAGTGGAAGGCCAGTTATGCCCCGTACTTCGCACGAAAGTTCGTGCGGCGGCTGAAGGCCGAGGAGATCTACGATTCGCTCGTCAACGCCACGAATCTCACCACAGACGTTCCAATACGGGGCACGGACATTAAAGTGAAATTCGCAGCCGAGGCCTACGCTCCGGACGAGTTCATACGGGGAGTCAATGATCCGGCTCTGAAAGAAATTCACTTCTTCCTCGAATCTTTCGGCCAGACGAACCGGCAATCGTCGGAGCGCACCAATGACGGCGCGATCACCCAGGCCGTCCTGCTGATGAATAGCACGCTCGTTCAACGCCAGATTAAAGCAGCGGAAAACAGCTACCTGGCTGGATTGCTCAAACAGGAATTGCCGCAGGAAGAGAAGATCAGCCGTCTCTTCGAGCGCTTCCTGGTCCGGCGGCCGACGCCCGCAGAAATGGCGAATGCGAGACAGGTGGTAGCGAGCGGTCCCGAAGGATGGGAAGACCTGCAGTGGTTATTGGTCAATAAGGTCGAGTTCGTGCATAACTTTTAGCGTCACTTATGAGGGATCAGAAAGGATCAGCCGCGGATTTCACGGATAACGCGGATGGCGCGCAATTAAAGCCATTCACGCGCGCCATCCGCGTAATCCGTGAAATCCGCGGCTAATCCTTTTAGGAGAAACTTCGATGTCCAGTCTTCTCGACACTCTTCTCACTCGCCGCGAGGCTTTCAAGGTTGGGGCTTCTGCTGTCAGCGCGTATTGGTTTCTGCCGCTGCTGAAACCCGCCAATGTCTACGCCCAATCGAAAGTACAACCCCGCGGGTCCGCGCGCTTCGTCATCTTCATCATGCTGGAGGGCGGGCAATCCCACGTCGATTCCTGGGATCTCAAGGAAGGCAAATGGACGCCGGAAAACTTTGATATTCGCGAGGTCGAACCGGGCGTGAAGTGGCCGATGAAGCTGTATCCGCAGCTTGCCAGGCAGCGGGACCGATTCTCTCTGGTTCGTTCGATGGAAGCCTGGGACAGTGTGCACTTCCGCGCTCAATATTACGTGCAGTCCGCGCATATGATGAATCCGGCGCTGCAGAAGGAACTCCCGCCCGTCGGTTCGGTGGTGGCCTACGAGTTCGCCAATCGGCGGCAGCCGACGGACACGTTGCCCGGTTATGTCGCCATCAACGTGACGTCCAGCCAGGCGGGGCTGCTGGGCTCCGGTTTCCTGCCGGCAACCTACAACCCATTTCATATCGACACGACCACCGGCATGGCCGCCATTGCGATGGACGATCCCAGCCGGAAAAACCTCCTGCGCCGCTGGGAACTCTTGAAGAATTTCGACGAGCGTTTGCGCAACGATCCGTCGCTTGCGGCCAAAGCCTATCGCGATTATCACAACTATTACGAGGGTGCGATCAGCATGATGTCGGACACACGCGCCTCCCAGGTTTTCCAGGTCGATCCCGCGGATCATGATCGTTATGGGAAAACTCTGGTCGGAGACGGATGCATCCTTGCGCGCAATCTGGTCGAAGCCGATGCCGGAACTCACTTCGTTTTTGTGAACTTTGGATATTGGGATTTCCACACGCGCATTTACAACGAGGGAAATCAGTACAAGCTGTCCAAAGATATCGACACTGCCCTTTCCTCGTTACTCGATGATCTGGTCGCCCGGAAGCGCAAGGATGGACGCTCGCTGCTGGATGAGACTGTCGTCGCCTGCTTTGGCGAATTCGGCCGGACGCCCGGCGAACTCAATCCGATGAAAGGCCGTGATCATTATCAATATGCCTTGACCGGATTGTTTGCGGGCGGCGGTATCAAAGGTGGCCGAGTGATCGGGAAGACGGATGAAATCGGCGCCAAGGTAATCGAGTCCGGCTGGAACATCAAGCGGTCTATCTACATGGAGGATGTTGCCACTACCATCTATTCGGCGCTCGGCTTCGATTGGACGAAAGTCATCGACGGAACGCCGTCGGGGCGCAGCTTCCACTACATCGAACCTTTCGCGTCAAAACAGATGATCAGAAGCCAGGAGATCTCGCCGCTGTTCGTATAGATGGCGACCGCGTGAATTTAGCCGCGAATTACGCGAATTACGCAAATGGGCGCGTCAAGAATCCTTTGATGCGCCCATTTGCGTAATTCGCGTAATTCGCGGCTGATTCTGGTATTTTGCGGAGAATATGGTCGAGACCTTCAAAAACTTCATCGGCGGCAAATGGGCAACCTCTCGAAGCGGCGCCACGTTTGAGAATGAGAATCCCGCTTGCCGCGGGAGCAACCTCGGTCTGTTCCAATCATCGACTGCTGAGGATGTCGCAGAAGCCATTGCTGCAGCGGACGGCGCTTTCGGGACCTGGCGGCGCGCACCGCTTTCCCAGCGCCAACAACACATTGCGGAGTTCCTGAGATTGTTGAAGGAATCGCGCGAGGAGATCGCGCGCATCGTCACGCTGGAGAACGGCAAGACTATCCGCGAGTCGCGCGCCGAAGTGGATTCAGCGCTGGTCGAGGGCAGTTACCACTTGAATCAGGTAGCAGCCTTCTACGGCCACACAGGGCCGGGTGCGTTCCGGGAAATCACGACGTGGGTCCAGTACCAGCCGCTCGGCGTGGCAGGGGTGATCAGCCCGTGGAACTTCCCGATGAACGTGATGTGCCGCAAGGCACTGCCGGCCCTGCTCACGGGCAACACGGTCGTTTTTAAGCCGGCCTCGTTCACACCATGGTCGGGCGTTTACATGACGCGTCTTTTCGAGCGCGCGGGACTGCCTGCGGGCGTCTTCAATTGCGTCACCGGCCTCGGCTCATCTATCGGCAACGTCATAGTGGAAGACCCGCGCGTCCGTGCCATCTCGTTTACGGGTTCCACGGTGGTGGGCAAGAAGATCCAGGCGAAGGCCGCAACCAACCTGACGAGGACGCAGCTCGAGCTGGGCGGGAAGAACGCGCTGATTGTCATGGATGACGCCGTTATCGGCGACGCCGTCGAAGCCGCCATCACGGCCGGCTTCTCCAACGCGGGCCAGTGGTGCACCTCTACGAGCCGCCTCCTGCTGCATCGCGCCATCGCCAAGCCGTTCTTGAGCACGCTCACCGCGCGCTGCGAGAAGATGAAGATCGGCGACGGGCTGGAAGAGACAACCGACATGGGACCCGTCGCCGGCCCCGAACAATATAAGGATATCTGCGCTGCAATTCGACAGGCGCAGTCGGACGGCGCACGGATGATAGCAGGCGCTGACGCACGCGATTCGGCGGGCTACTTCATCCGCCCCACTGTTTTTACCGACGTCAAGCCCGACATGGCTTTGTTTCAGGATGAAATCTTCGGGCCCGTCCTGGCCGTCTGCGAATTTGGGTCACTGGACGAGGCCCTCGAGCTTGCGAACAACTCGATTTACGGCTTGTCCTCGGCTATCTTCACCAAAGACCTGGGCACGGCAAAGAGGTACATCGATGGTATCGAGGCGGGCCTCGCACACGTCAACATACACACCGGTTACAAGGAGCCATCCATGCCGTTCGGGGGCGTCAAACAATCCGGGGCGGGCCTGCCTGAGAACAGCCAGACCGGCCTGGAATTCTTCGTCGATCAGAAGGCTGTCTACCTGCGAGATTGAATTCGTAAGCTAAAAGCTCAGCCGTCCATTGAGCTGGATCACCCGCTGACCCCGGGTACCGCGTGCCTGCCCAAATGTTCCACTGTTAATGCTGGTGGTGATATTCGACAGGTTCAGCTTGTTCAGCGCATTCAACATGTCTGCCCGAAGCTGGAGCTTGACGTTCTCCCGTATCGCAAAGTTCTTGCCCAGCGATAAATTGAGGTTCCAGAAACCAGGACCTCGAACGGCACCCCACCCGAGACTGCCGGGGCGCGCCGCGCCGCCGGAAGCCTGGATCACTGGAACCTGGGCAAACGCTGCCAGGTTCAGGTACTGACGATTCGGAGTTTCGCTCCAGTTGTCATTAATCGGGTTTTGACCAGACACGTAATCGGGACGCTGGTGGTAAGCCGAGGTGGTCTGAGTTATTCCCAAGGGCTCTCCCGTTGCGGCGGAGAACACACCGCCGACCTGCCAGGTGCCGACAATCTGCCGGACAATAGAACTATTCACGCTCGAGAGACGCGGCGTGTCATATCCCCATTCTGCGACGAAGTTGTGAGTCACGTCGCCGGCACCGGGGCTTTTTTCAATCGCGATGTTGTAGAAATCCTGTACCCGCGTATTGTTGTCGCCTTGATACGCGGCTCCGATATCGCCTCCGCCGCCATATGCGAGCGCTTTGCCCCACGTGTAGTGCACGCTCGAGCTCAGGTTGTGGGAATACCGTTTACGAAGCGACGTTTGCCAGGAGAAATAGCTCGAAGTCTGCGACTCGTCCAGATAGAAGTTCGTCAGGAATTTGGGATTCGGACGAATGCCGGTAACCCGATCGGGCTCGTTGGGAACGCGATTCAACAGAAATTTCCGGCCCGATACTCCGACGAAAGATGTTTCCAGGGCCAGGTCTGAAGCCAGTTCACGCTGGACTCCAAGGGTGTAATGGAACGTGTATGGGTTCTGGATCTTTGGATTCACCACCTGGAATACGTTCGTAATGCCCTCATCTTTGATCTGCCGCGCAACGACGGCGCGGAAATCGTCGTTGTACATGGGATACTTCAGACCATATTTGATCGCATCCTGGCGACTGAATACGACACGCCTCGGGGCGTTCAGGGAGTGAACACCCGACCAGAGTGCCGCCATAATCTGAGGGCTGAAGAGGACGCCCGTACCGCCTCGAACTACAGTTTTACCGTTTCCGCTCACGTTGTAGGCGAAGCCAAATCTGGGTCCGAAGTTGACGGCGTCGCTCTCATAGGCCTTGTCCGCCGGCCGAATGGGTCCGGGCGTCATATTGCTGATGTTGAGCCCGTCGGGATTCACCATGAAACTGCGCGCCGCGTCAGTTGCTGTCGCGACCATGTGCCCGAAAAAGTCATAACGAAGCCCGAGATTCAGCGTCAACCGCGGATGGATGCGCCAGTCGTCCTGAATGAACAGTCCCCATTCCGACAGCCTCGCAGAGTATTCTCCCTGGCCGAACGAAACGTTGATGTTGCTCGGAATATTGGCCAAAAGGTCCGCCACACCCGTGTAGGTCCAGCCGACGGCTTCGACATTGGCGCGCTGGCAGCAGTGGGTCGAATACTGAGCACCGAACTTCAGCGAGTGCTGTCCAAGCTGTTTGGAAAACTTCTCGCTCAGGACCTGTGTCGGTCCTCTCAATATGACGATCTCCGACGCCGGAGTAGTGAATCCGAGGTTCGTGCTGACTCTGCCAAGACGGCGTCCAAATGCAAACTCTTCTTTGGGATTCACAGGATCGAGGAGATTGAAACAACACGTCAGACGATTGGTATTACTCCAATTGGCGCCGTATCGGCTTTCGGAAGTCCAGGTCGAACCTCCGATGACGAAGCTTACAGTTCCGCGTGAATTTTTGGCCTGAAGCGGCGAAGTCCAATCCGGATTGACTACGGTGGTGATTGAGGTCGCGTCCTGGAAAGGACGTCCACGAGTGAACGTGAGCGCAAGGTTACTATTGCTGCTGATCTTGAAGTCGCTCTTCAGATCAATGTGGTTGTCTTCCCGATAATCCGTCGCAGCGCCCACAAACAAACCGGTGTTCGCCGTCGCATTGCCCGGCTGGTTCGGAAGCGGCAGGAACTGCAGTGACAGCGCATAGGACGGGACAGCAGCGACCATCTGGTCCCTGAAGAACTTCGTCGGAACGGTGGCCTCCAGGCGCCGGCCACGCGCCTCGCGATATCCTTCGTACGCGCCAAAGAAGAAAATACGGTTCGTCCGGATTGGACCGCCAAGCGATCCACCAAACTGGTTATATGTGATTCCCGGTTTCGTGGCCAAAAACGGATCTCTTGCATTCAGGTTCTCGGCCTGAAAGTTTTCAAACAGACTGCCGTGAAATTGATTCGTGCCCGAGCGCGTGAGGACGTTCACCTGCCCGCCCAGCACTCCGCCATACTCCGCCGGGAGCACACCCTTGACGACGCTCACTTCCGAAATTGCTTCAAGGCTCAGGGTGTCCACATAGCTTGCGCCACCGAAATTCTGGGCGCCCCGGCTTTCCAGATTGCCGTTGGAATCCGTACCGTCCACGGCAAATCCTGTTCCGGCTCGCCCCACGCCATTCATTCGGACGCCTTCAGACGAACCTCCAGTCGCGGTGTTCACACCCGTTCCGATGCTCAGGATGCCGGCGAAGTTGCGGCGGGCCAGAGGCAGGTCGGTCACTGTCTTCATGTCGAAGGTCTGTTGCTGCTCGGGCGATACAGTGTTCACCAGCTGAAATGAGGCCTCTACTGAAACGGTCTCGCTGCTCTGTCCCACTTCCAGCGTGTATGTCTGGCGGATGCTCTGTCCGGCCCCCAGTTGGATGCCGGTTTCCCGGTATGTCTTGAATCCGGGAAGCTCCATCGAGATGGTGTACGTACCGGCGCGCACAAAATCAAACTGGAAGTCGCCCGTCTCCGTAGTGGTCTTTGTCGTTACCGTGCCGGTTTCCTGCTGGGTCAAGTTCACAGTCACGCCGGGAATTCTTGCTGAACTGGCGTCGATCACGGTTCCATATATAGTTGCAGTCGTAACTTGCGCCCGGATCGGCGCAGCAACCGCGACACACACGATGAACGTTCCAAGCAGCATTGGGAATCGCATCGTCATTCTCCTTTGGCTGGCTTCTGTAAACGATTTGTGAGTTGGTGTGAAACGTCGCAGATCCTAACAGCAACGGTCCTGCCCGACAAGAAACGTTTTACTGCGCCCGGACGCTACTGTCGCCCGGACGCTACTTGACAAAAGGTGGCAGCGCGAATACCGTTGCAGTCTGTTAGCGTGGTCTTAAAGCCCGCGCTTACAAAGACGGCGCTCTCCCCACACAAACCGCACGAAGCGAGTAGAGACAATGGCCAGAACGTCAAAACTCGCGGCCTTTATCGGTTTCACGATTACGCTTCTCTGGACGCTTCTTCTTTATTCGCAAAGTCCCACGCAGGTCGGCTATCTCATCCTGGACGCAGATTCGAGCACCCGGGTTCCCATAGGCACAGTGCTGTTTTCGTACACGAACACTGATGGAGTGTTGGTGAGCGAGGCTGGTGTGGGATCGGCTGAACCGATGCGCACAGGCCGCATTTTCGTCGAAGAAGAGGCAACGCAGACAACGCGGACAACGCAGACAGCAGTCGCCCTGGTCAACACGTCGGATCAAGCAGCATCTGTTGGTCTGGTCCTTCGCGATGCGTCCGGAAACGCAGTCAACTGCCAGAGCCAGGCGCTGTCCGCACGGCAACATTTGAGTAAGTTCGTTCGGGATCTGTGCCCGAATCTTCCGCTGCAGTTTTTGGGAAGCCTCACCTTTGAGAGTGACCGGATGCTGGTGGCTCTAACGTTGCGGCAAAATAGCAACAGTCGAGGTGAACCACTTTACGCCACGCTGCCAGTCGTGGACCCTTCGGTTCATTCGAACGATCGAGTCGTGTTTCCGGACGTCGCGGCCGGTGACGGCTATGTGACCCAGCTGGTTTTGATCAATAGATCCCGAGGAAGGATTCGCGGACAGGTTCGATTGACTGCCTCCGACGGCAGTGAATTGCGGCTGCAGGTGTCTGGAACGACGGTTTCCGAATTCCTGTATGAAATCGAGCCGGACGGCGTTTACCGCGCCGAACTCGAAAGCCCATCAGGTTTGAGCGCCGGTTACGCGATGTTGTCGCCGGAGGCAGGCAGCGAAACTCCAGCGGGCGCTGCAATCTTTCAGTACAAGCCGGCCGGACAAATCATCACGGAGGCCGGAGTTGCGGCCACCACACCAACAACTTCGGCTCGCATTTTCGTGGATCAGGCTGCTGACGGAAGCCGCCGCACCGGGCTAGCTATAGCGAATCCCGGCGGTGACAAAGCCAACCTTACATTGATACTCATGGATCGGTACGGCGAGAACGCGCAAACAATGCCTCTGACAATTCCGCCTGGTGGACACGTGGCAAAGTTTGTTGACGAATTGTTCATGAATGTAACCGAAGGCTTCACTGGACTACTCGAGATGCGCAGCACGGCAGCAGTTGCTCCGATCACATTGAGAGTCACGACGAACACCAGGCATGAAACCATTTTGACAACCTTGCCGGTTGCCGATTTAATGCGCGCCGCCACGACGACGACTCTGATTTTTCCTCATTTTGCGTTCGGCTCCGAGTTTAAGACACGGCTCATTTTGATCAATACCGACACGACGGGCACTGCGTCCGGGAGAATACGGTTCTATCGGGAGGATGGGGGGCCACTCCAAACACCCATGGGTGGCGGGCAATCTGCCCAGTTCAATTATCAGCTCAGCTCGGGAAGCGTGCGCCAATTTCTGCCCGGCAATGCGGCCACAGCCAGGAGCATCGTTCTCCTCAATTCGTCGGACCGGCCCATAACCGAACTCACGATCAACGAAGGCAGCAGACGTCGGCCGCGATTGCGCATTCTGGACTCGGACGATGCTTCACGCGATGACTTTGACGTTAGCTACTCGAGTAGTGCGCCTGACGTGGCGGGCGTGGACAACGGCTGGGTGGTCGGCAAAATGAGGGGGTGGTCCACCTTGAGCATCTCCGCTGGTTCGCAGCCTGGAGGACCAAGGAAAGACGTCCCCGTGACGATCGTAGGAATCGATTCCGGTGACGGTGGATACCGGTTTAGCGGAATTGTTCAGGCTCCGGACCTGGGAGTCTACCTGGCTGCCACGGACCTGCACACCATTGTTCACAAGAAAAGCGTCACAGAGGCACAGGCGCCGGAGACTTATGCGGGGATCCCGCAAAGGCCGGGTCTAAACAATGATGTGAGGCTCCTTTCACAGTTCCGCAGTCCGGCATTCCTGGCCGTTAGTCCCTATGACAGGAATCTCTATGTAAGTGACGCCGCCAATAACGTCATCCGCATCATCCGTGCAGGGACCACCGGGCGCGTTGAAACGTACGGAGACGCAACGTTCAGCAATCCTCAAGGCATTGCGCGCGATACCCTTGGTCGACTTTGGGTGGCCGATTCGGCTAATCATACGATTCGACGAATAAATCTAGACCTCAGCGTTGACACCGTTGCCGGAGAAGCCGGCAGTCCGGGTTTCACTGATGGTATAGGCCCGGCTGCAAGATTTCGCTCGCCCGTGGGAATCGCGATTGAACCGCAGTCAGCGGTGTCACAACTGCAGGGACGAAGTCCGGTACGCCTTCTCGTCGTCGACGCAGGCAACGGCGCCATTAGACGAGTGTATGAGGAGGACGGCCACGTCGTAACCCTCAGTTCGGCGCTACCTTCTGGCGCGCCTGTGGCAAGTCAGTTTCAGAACAGAAAATTCGGTTTCCAGAATCCTGTTGGCGCGCAGCCTCTGCGTTTCTCGAATCCGTTCGGTGTCGCCGCAGACTCGTTCGGTACCATCTACGTTACTCAACCGGATTCCAAAGAAGTCGACGCCATACTCCCAAATGGAGATGTCGTCGCTGCAGCCGAAGAAGGAACCTTCAACAGCCCAAGAGGTATTGTCGTTTCTCAGAGTTCAGGATTTGTTGTAGCGGATAGGCGCCCGCAACAAATCCATTATGGTGAACCGGAGATCACGCGCATCTCGCCGGATCACATCAGCGTGCGGGGCAAAGTGAACGTCACGATCCAGGGGAGGAATTTTGCACCCGGCTCCGTGATCGTTGCCGGTGATGTCGAAATTTCGAATATCGATTCCATGAATACCGAGACGATCTCTTTCACGGCTCCGCAACTCGCGAGCGGCAAGATAACACTGACCGTGCTGAATAGGGGTGGACTGGCCCAAACGGCGCTGCTCGTTGAACCTGTTCCGCTCGACGAATTAGCGACGGGTTACATCACTACTGTGGCTGGAGGATCGACCTTCGCCGGTGACGGTGCAAGGGGCACCGCCGCGCCACTCACGCCCTCAACAATCGCACTCGATGCGAACGGGAACCTGTTCATTGCGGACTCGTTCAATAACAGAATTCGCCGCGTCGACGCGGGGACCGGGATCATTACGACGGTTGCGGGAAATGGCGGCAGCCGATATAACGGTGACGGCGGTCTGGCCATTACTACGAGCTTGAATAATCCTTTGGGAATTGCTTTCGATCGTGCCGGTAATCTATTCATCGCGGATTCATACAACGAGCAAGTCCGCCGCGTCGACGCCGGAACGGGACGGATTAAGGCGGTCGCGGGCACTGGCCGCGACGGCAGCGATGGCGATGGGGGGCTTGCCAGTGAAGCCCAACTGAACCTTCCGACCGGACTCGCGATTGATGCGGCAGGGAATCTTTTCATTGCCGATACGCTGAATAACCGAATCCGCCGAGTCGGCACCAACGGCTACATTACAACCGTGGCCGGTGGTGATGGATCTCTCTACCGGCCCGACGCGCTCTTCTTCGATAGCGCCGGCAATCTCTTTTTCACCGATAGCGGCAATAATCGCATCAAGAAAATCGACACCAACGGAGTCATCATGACGGTTGTGGGCAATGGCGGGAACGGATTTTCCGATGACTTTACGCCCGCCTTGAATGCTCAACTGGCGAACCCGGCCGGTGTGACGGTCGATGTGGATGGTAATCTCTATTTCTCCGATACGTTCAACGGCCTCGTCCGCAAGCTAACCGCCGGAAACTTCCTCACTACCGTCGCCGGCAATCGCGATCGCGACCCAACGCTTTTCGTGGATGGCAGGCCGGCGAAAGAAACAGCCTTGCGCCAGCCGCGTGCCATTGCCATCGATGCCAGAGGAAATCTGTTTATCGCGGACCTGGGCAATCATCGTGTGCGCCGAGTCGATGGGAAGACGGGCTTCATTTCAACCGTAGCCGGCAATGGTGATGAAGTGTTCCTCGGGGACAATGGGCCGGCAACTTCGGCGGTCCTCAATTATCCAAGGGCACTCGCTTTTGATGCTCTTGGAAATCTCTTTGTAGCCGATTCATACAATCGGATCCGAAAAATCGACGCCAGCACAAAACTGATTACCACCGTGATCGCAGGCTTGTCGTTCCCCTCGGGCATCGCGTTCGATCCTGACGGTAACCTTTATGTTGCCGACACGGGAAACCACCTGGTTCGGAAAGTCGATGCACGAACGAACCGCATGACAACGATTGCGGGAACGGGCAAACAGGGTTTTTCCGATGGCGGCTCTGCCACCTCAGCGGCCTTGAACGGGCCGGAGGCATTGGCTGCCGATGATCGTGGGAACCTCTTCATTGCCGATAGCGGAAACGGTCGGATTCGGCAAGTTGATCTGGCAAACCATACAATCTCGACGTTCGCTGCCGTACCCAACATTGCAGACATGATTCTGGACCGAGCCGGCAATCTTTTGATCAGTCACTTTGAAGATTCCGAGAACGGAAGGATTCTTCGGGCCGACACTGTGACGCGATCAATTACCATCGTCGCAGACGGCCGTTCGGTGTCTCCCGTCGATAAGAATGCGAGACTGCTTCCAACCGCGATGGTTTTCGACGGCCGGTTGTTCTTCATGGAGCTCTACCGAGAAGTGATATTGAAAATGGATGCAAGCAATCTATTAACGACAGCCGCCGGCAATGGCAGATCGGCGTTCTCTGGTGACAACGGACCAGCCGTCATGGCCAGCCTGCGCTATCCACGCGCGATGGCGTTCGATCGGTCCCGCAATCTCTTTATCGCTGACTCTGAGAACAATCGGATCCGCGTCATTCGTGGCTCTATCCCCTAGCGACCTTCGGACAGCCGTCAGAAAACCACCTTCATCGAAACGCGGAGGGATCGCTGCGGAAGCTGCACATCGAACGCGCGGCCAAACCCTGGCGATTCCAGGATTCGGATGGGCACGCCGAAATTCGTCCGGTTGAACAGATTGAAGGCTTCGACACGCAATTGCAGAGAAGTTGCTTCTCGAATACTCAGAGTACGCGATACCGCCGCGTCGACGGCCACGATGCGATCGGCGCGAAAGCTGTTTCTGGAAACGCGTCCGTCTGTGCCCACCGGGGCAAGCAGAGTAGATGGATCCACACTCGGATCAATTCGAATCTGTTGGGACGAATGCGGAGAAAGGCTGAGCCCTCGCAGAGAATCCAAACGGTCGGTTAAATTGCCGTCACCATTGCGATCGAGCGCGGTATTCACAGTGAACGGCTGGCCCGTCTGAAATTCGCCGGTCAATGCCAACCGAAAGTCCCTCAACCAGGTAGAACCCAGCAACGGCGTAATATCCCATACCAGAAAACCCGCTACTCGATGACGGACGTCGAAATTGGCAGAACCTTTTTCGAGATCGAGCCTCTGACTGTCCTGGGGCAGCGCAAAGAAGGCGCGCCCGTCGAATTGATCCGACACTTCGTCGATTGCATGGGACCAGGTCCAGGATGAGTGAAAGTGCAAACCTTCCCGGAATCGCCGCTCGATCGAAAGCTGCAGCGAGTGATATGTCGAAGACGCGGAGTTCTCGAGCAGCGTAAATGCTCCCAACCCGGCAACCGGACGGCCATTGCCCGATCCCCGCGGCGAAGGAGGAAGGTCACGGATGCTCAATTGGCCCTGGTCCGTTGCACCAAGAAAAACCGGCGTTGAGATCAGCCCACCATTCGGGGTCGTAAAGCGTGGTAATTTAACGCCGCGCGATGCAACGTAGCTCAGCGAAGTGAGAAAGTCATTGCCGAACTGCCGCTCCAATGCGAGCACGAAGTGCTGTGCATAACCGGTCCGAAGATCCTTTGCAGGAAGCGTGAACGCCAGGCCATTGCCACTCAAACTGCCGTCTGAAGTTGCAAGACCCTGCGTCAACAGGCCTCCCATTGCAGTCGCGAAGATATCGCCAAGGTTAAAAACATTCAGCGTGCCTGGCCGGATCAACGGAGTATTGGTCGGTTCAAACGTAAAGAATGCCGGACTATTGACGTACTGGCCCATCGCCGAAAAGCGATTAAAGTTCAGATCCAGGTTGACCGGTACGAACGTGGGGAAAACATTACGCGACTGGCTTGTGAACGCTCCCAGGTTTGCGTCAAACGCCAGATCATAGCCACCCCGGACGACACTCGTTCCATCCCGGGAAGGATCCCAGGCGAAACCGAACCGCGGCGCAATGTTGTTTCGATCGGCGTCATAAATTTGCTTTCGCTCACCCCAATATCGCCGAAGCGCATCGACGGCGCGATCGAAGGCATCATTGTTTCTCGCAATGAGCTGTTGATTGGCAAGAGTACCCGTTGGAGAAAGACGGGGGAATGCGCTTGCCGTGGCGCCGAACGTTTGTTCGATCCTGCCGTTTACTTCGGATGGAGCCTTTGGCAGTTCATACCGTACGCCGAAATTGAGCGTGAGGTTCTGCCGTACTTTCCAATCGTCCTGCAGGAAAAAGTCGAACTGAGAAAGCCGCAGTCCGATCGTGGTGTCGGCGGACGGATCCGTACTGATCGCTTGCAGAAATCCAGCATGCGCACCGAGCGATGCGAGGTCGGTACCACGCAGCAGACCATCGGGAGTGCCGAACACACAGGATGGATCGAGGGCACAGTCCGAATAAACACGTCCGTAACCGAATAACAGCAGAGGCCGGCTATTACGATCGGCGAAGCTGTTGAGCTGAGAATGGCGGAAGTCGAAGCCGAATTTCGTCGTGTGAGCCGGCCGGGTGAGAGTCACAAAATCGCTCACTTGAAATGTATTGTCGACGCGCCCCTGCGGAAAATTGAAGACATCAACACCGATGGTGCTGTATGGAGCGATGGCCAATTGACCGATTGGCCCTGTTACGCCGAATGGACCGAATCGTCCGTAACGTGTCTGGACAACTTGAGTGGCGGCGCCAGGCAAAGGAGACGATCCGAAGATCAACGGAGCGCCCTTATCCGGAGGAAATGCCAGACGCGTCCGGCCGTATGAAACACGCAGCGCGTTGCCGTAATCGGGAACCGTTGTGTTCAGGAATAAAGAGAGGTTCTGAGTGCGAGTGCGTGTCGAAAGCGACGAATTGATCGCGTCGCTGGTGAAAGGAATCAAGGACCGATCTTCAGTGAAGTTGTACCGCCCGGCCAGGCTGTGCGATTGCGATAGATACCAATCTACCTTTCCTGAAGAGATGACTCCGTCGGCCCTTTGCCCTATTACCTGTGAATAATTGTTCGCGCCAAAAGGCCCTGCGGAATTGTTGGGAAGCGGGTAGAGCGAAAACACTCCTTTGCCGACGAGGTCCGAATGAGCAAACCGATCAGCAAAAAATCCACCCAGTTCGCCGATCGGAACGAAGCCATCCCGGGTTCGCAGGCCTCGCTCGCCCGCCGCAGGAACTACGAAATGTTTCAGGGCCGCACTCCGGCTCTGTTGCCCTTCGCCCGAAAAAAAGTAGAAGAGCTTGTCTGCACGCAGTGGGCCGCCGATCACACCGCCATACTGCCGTTCGTTGAGATGATGGCCGGAGAAACTTCCGCCATTCAGATTGCCGCGATTGATCGTATCTACAAACGGCGTATCAAAAACATTCCGCGCGTTGAGCCCGCCGCCGTTAAAAACACCATAGAGTGAGCCGTGCGTAGAATTTTGGCCGGAGCGGGAAACCACATTGACCATGGATGCCGAGTTGCGGCCGAACTCTGCAGGGAACCCGGCTGTGACAACCTGAAGATCTTGGACGCTCTCGATGCTCTGAGGGACCAGCGACACGAAACCCTGCCGCCGTACGCCGATGTCTTCATCGTTGTTGTCGGACCCGTCCACCGTGAAGTTGTTGCTCCGCCCTCGAAGCCCGTTTGCAGAGAACTGCCCGGCGGTTCCCACACCAATCCCGACTGCAGGTCCTTCACCGGCCGATAACGGAACTCTGAAAACGCCAGGGGAAAGCAAGGCAAGCTGATCGAACGTTCGTGTGCCTCGAAGCGGCAGACTCTGAACCAGCAACGTCCCAAAATTCGAACGGAGCGCGCCATCCTTTAGTGAAACCAGGGTGGTGCGGTCCGATTCGACTAGAGAGGCAAGCTCAGATAACGCCGGGACCGGAGCGGCCAGATCAACGGCAATAGTTTTCGGCCTTTCGCCAAAAACTGTAATTACGCGCACGATCGAAGGCACGAGCGGCCGCAATCGAAATGGCGGGACCATCACTTTGGTGTCGTTAAGGCGAACCAGAATATCGATCGCGCTCCGGCTGAGGTAACCATTCTTTGAAGCAGTCACCTTGTAACTTCCAGGTTCAAGTTGAATGAAGATGAAGCTGCCATTGGTATCCGTCGAGGTCTCCTTGCTCCACCCTCGATCCGAATTTACTAACGTGATATTTGCTCCCTCAATCGGGAGGTCTCCTGTCAGGTCCAGAACTCGACCCGATACCTCCCCCGTGACAGTGTCCGCATGGCTGCGATTTACAACAACCGCGACCAGGACAATTGGCACAACGACGTAAAGGTAGCTACGAATACGACTTGACACGCTTCAGCACCTCACGAATCGGTTTGTTCTTCGGGAAAAGCCGCAAGCCCATATTCAGTGTGGTTCGTCCAGTGCCGCAATCTCCCGTCCGGCATTGAGCCTCACCCAACAATTCGTACAGCTCAGAACTGAGATCTTTTTGTTCGGCCTGCTGAGTGACGCCACTCAAGATTGAAATCACTTCCTTCCACCGTCCTCTCCGCTTCAAGGTTTGCGCGATCAGAACGCGACTGCCGACATCGGGTGTTGTCGATTCCAGCGCGCGAAGATAAGTCATTGCCTTGTCCAGGTCGCCGAGGCCGGCATGAGCGGCCGCATAAATCTCATGTGCCCGCCGATCTGCGTGAAAAGCCGTCTGAAAATCCGGACAGCTTTCTGTGCTGACTGCATTTGGCGGAATCATCAGACTGTCGATGATGATTGGGAACTCTGAGACGACACAAAAGAATCTGTTTCGAATTGACAACTCCATCAATTGAATAGCGTCGGTATAGTCGCCTCGATCGATGAAGCGCCGCCCCCAGCCATAAAGAACCTGATGGATACTTTGATTCGGATTTCGCAGGTTAAACGATAGGGCCCCCAGATTTTGTCTTTCTCTGCCGTCCACATCCTGGAGCGCTTTCAAGAAAATCGTGGTCGCTTGACCGGCGTCATGCAGCCATACATCTTCCGCGCGCCGAGTATCTTTCCAGAACGCGCTGTCCAGCACTTC
>Ga0137403_10003113_pt1 | contig 19990 bp, 16 predicted proteins | sample CZOMad2_1_16fung_FD_122057 | JGI IMG/M metagenome (GOLD analysis project Ga0137403, IMG submission 122057) | Vadose zone soil fungal communities from Angelo Coast Range Reserve, California, USA - CZOMad2_1_16fungal (Hybrid Assembly) | ecosystem: Environmental > Terrestrial > Soil > Vadose zone...
CGTCGACGTGGAACGAGTACGCGTCCTTCATGATGAACTCGCGCCCGCGCATGAGCCCGAAGCGCGGCCGGACCTCGTCGCGGAACTTCACCTGGATCTGGTAGAGGTTCTTCGGGAGATCGCGGTAGGAGCGAACTTCTCTCCGCATCAGGTCCGTGACCACCTCCTCGTGGGTCGGACCGAAGCAGAAGTCGCGCTCGTAGCGATCCTTCATCCGCAGGAGCTCGCGCCCGTACTGCTCCCAGCGCCCGCTCTCCCGCCAGAGCTCGGCCGGGATGACGGCCGGCATCAGGATCTCCTGCGCGCCGGCGCGGTCCATTTCGTCTCGCACGATGTTTTCGAAGCGACGCACGGCGCGGAGCCCGAGCGGCAGGAGGTCGTAGATGCCGCGCGCCACCTGCCGCATCATGCCCGCGCGCACGAGCAGCTTGTGGCTCACCACCTCGGTATCGGCCGGATCCTCCCGCAGCGTCGGCACCAGGAGGCGGGAGAGGCGCGTCACTTGCCGGCCGCGTGGTGCTCGTCGAGCGACTGGAGAGCGAGGCCGCCGTGGCTCCAGGCTGCGCCGGCCGCCATCGCCATGGCGACGAAGGTCGTCTCGGCGATCTCCTGGTCCGTGGCGCCCGCCTTGGCGGCCCGCGCCGTGTGCGCGTCGATGCACCACGGGCACTGGGTGATCTGCGCGATGCCGAGCGCGATCAGCTCCTTCGTCTTCACCGCCAGCGCGCCCTCGGCGAACGCCTTGCCGTCGAACTCGAGGAACGCGCGGTACACCTCGGGCGCCAGCTCCCGCATCCGCTTCAGCTGCTTCCTCATGTCGACCCCGTGGAACACCATCGTTGCGCTCCTTTCCCGGAAGGGACGCCTCTCTTTACACTACCGCGGCAGCGGTTGCAGCCCGTCGGCGCCCGTCCCTATAGTCGCGCGCCGTGAGGTCGATCGCCGTGCACGGCGGCGCGGGGGGCGAGACGGCGGAGGAGCGAGCGCCGCGCCGCGCCGGCCTCGCGCGGGCGGCCGACGCGGGGTGGGAGGTGCTCGCGCGCGGCGGGAGCGCGCTCGAGGCGGTCGTCGAGGCCGTGGTCGTGCTCGAGGACGACCCGCACTTCAACGCCGGTCTGGGCTCGGTGCTGACCGTGGAGGGGACGCTCGAGATGGACGCCTCGGTCATGGCGGGCGAGACGCTGGCCGCCGGCGCGGTGGGCGCGGTGAGCGGCGTCGCCAACCCGGTGCGGCTCGCGCACGCGGTGCTCGCCGAGGGCCGCGAGGTGCTGCTCGTGGGCGAGGCGGCCGCCGCGCTCGCCGAGCGCCACGGGCTCCCGCGCTGCCCGCCCGACGCGCTGGTGACCGAGGAGGCGCGCCGCCGCTGGCGCGAGCGCCGGCCGCCGACGGGCGAGACCGTCGGGGCCGTCGCTCGCGACGGCGCCGGCCACCTCGCGGCCGCGACCTCGACCGGCGGCGTGGCCGGCAAGCGCAGCGGCCGGGTGGGGGACTCCGCGGTGATCGGCGCCGGCACCTACGCCGACGATCGGCTCGGCGCCGGATCGGCCACCGGGCCCGGCGAGGCGATCATCCGCCTCTGCCTCGTGCGCAGCGCTCTCGAGCTCACGGGGCGCGCGCTCGACCCGGCGTGGGTAGCGCAGCAGGCGCTCGCCGAGCTCGCGCGGCGACTCGGTGCGGCCGCGGGCCTGATCCTCGTCGACGTGGCCGGCCGCGTCGGTATCGCGCACACCACCGAGGCGATGGCGGCGGCGTGGCACTCGGAGGAGACGGGGCGCACGCTGCTGGTCGGTTGAGCTGGGCAGCCGGCGTGCGGGTCTATCTCACCTGCACCTGAGGAAGCTGCGCGAAGCGTTGAAGGCGCAGTGCGGCGCCGGTGCCGGCCCGGGGAAGAGCATCTCCCCGCACTGCCCGGTGCGTGCGACGGGCGAGTCGATCACCATCGTGCCCTTCATGGGCAGCTCCGCCGGCGACACGCCGTAGCTGCCGTGCCGGCCGATCACCAGGAACCTGAGCCGCCCGGAGGTGGAGGAACCGCGGATGCGGACCCTGGTGATACCGAGGATCCCGCCCCGGTTATCGTAGCGCCAGGCCGTGCCGGCGGCATTCACCGTCCAGCCCGCGCCGCCCGGGATGATGGCGTCGAGCATGTCCCGGCGCTGCGCATCGGTGAGCAGGACGCGCACGCCCTTGGTGGCAGGGTCGATCGGCGGCGCCGCCGGGACGGTCATCGTGCCCTTCATCCTGAGCCTGTCGTCGCCGCCGGGGGTGCGGAGGTGCCTGATCATGATCCTCGGCGTGGTCGCGAACACGGGGACGACGTTGGTGCACGGGTCGCACGCGTCCCCGATCCCGTCGTGGTCGTTGTCGGCCTGATCGGGGTTCGGGACCGTGGGGCAGTTGTCGATCGCATCCGGTATCCCGTCTCCGTCGGAATCCAGCAGGGTCACGTCGGGCGGGCAGCTCGCGCTGGTCCCGGTGCACAGCTCCGCCGGGTCGGAGGGGCCCGTCGATGCCCGGCAGACGGTGCCGGCAGGCAGGAAGGTGTCGGCTGGGCACGCGACGGAGGAGCCGTCGCACGTCTCGGCCGCATCGCACATGCCTGCCGCCGCGTGGCAGACGAAGCCCGCCGGCTGGTGCGAATCGGCGGGGCAGGTGTCGCTCACGCCGTCGCAGATATCCGTCACGTCGCACGGGCCGGCGGCCGGGCGGCACACGGCCGTGCTCTTCGCATCGGCCGGGCACGCGGCGCTCGTCCCGGTGCAGCTCTCCGCCGGGTCGCAGACGCCGGCCGAGGCGCGGCACTCGACCGTCGCCACCGCAAAGGCGTCGACCGGGCAGTCGGGTCCGGTACCCGTGCAGGACTCGGCCACGTCGCACGGGCCGGCTGCCGCACGGCACTCCATCGAGGCCGGCTGGAAGGCGTCCGCCGGGCAGTCGGGTCCCGTGCCCGTGCAGGACTCGGCCACGTCACACGGGCCGGCGGACGCACGGCACTCCGTCGAGGCCGGCGCGAAAGCATCCGCCGGGCAGTACGCGCTCGTCCCGGTGCAGGTCTCGGCCACGTCGCAGTCGCCGGCCGCGGCGCGGCACACCGTCCCGCTGCTGGCGGGATCGGGCGGGTGGATGCAGCGGCCGCTCGCGTCGCACGTATCCGAGGTGCACACGTTGTCGTCGGTCCCGCAGGGGGTCGAGGCCGCGGCCGGCGTGCCGCCGCACCTCCCTGCCTGGCAGCTGTCCGACGAGGTGCAGTCGCTGCCGTCGTCGCACGTAGTCCCGTCGGCAACGGCGGTGCCCTTGCACGTCCCGCTCTGGCAGGTGTCGGGACCCGTGCAGTCGTTGTGGTCGTCGCAGGCGGTGCCGTCCGTAACCGCCGCCCCGACGCAGACCCCGCTCTGACAGGCGTCCGAGCTGGTGCAGTCGTTGCCATCGTCGCACGGCGTGCTGTCCGCCACCGGGGTGCCGGTGCAGACGCCGCCCTGGCACGCGTCCGAGCTGGTGCAGTCGTTGCCGTCGTCGCACGGCGTCGAGTCGGGCGCCGCCGTGCCGGCACACGTGCCGCTCTGACAGGTGTCGTTGGTCGTACACGAGTTATTGTCGTCGCAGGCGGCCCCGTCGAGCGGCGCCGGATCGCCGGTGCAGGCGCCGCTCACACACGCGTCGCTCGCGGTGCAGTCGTTGCCGTCGTCGCACGCCGTGCCGTCCGGCTTGAGAGCGTCCGTCGGGCACGTGGCGCTCGAGCCGGTGCACGTCTCGGCCGCGTCGCACGGGCCGGCCGCCGGCCGGCACTCGACGCTGCTCGGCCGGAAGGCATCGGGCGGACAGGTCGGATCCGTCCCGTCACAGGTCTCGGCGACGTCGCAGACACCGGCGGCGGCGCGGCAGACCGTGCCCGCGAGGCTCTTCGCGTCCGCGGGGCAGTCGGGTCCCGTACCGGTGCAGGTCTCGGCCGGGTCGCAGACGCCCGCCGAGGCGCGGCACTCGACCGTGGCCGCCGCGAAGGCATCCGCCGGGCAGTCGTTGCCGACGCCGTCGCAGCTCTCGGCGACGTCGCAGGGTCCCGCCGAGGGCCGGCAGACCGCGGTGCTCTTGGCGTCGGCCGGACAGGTCGGGCTCGTCCCGTCGCAGGTCTCGGCCGAGTCGCAGGCGCCCGCCGAGGCCCGGCAGGTCGCGCCGGCGTTCCCCGCCGGGTGCTGGCACGCGTCGCTCGACCCGTCGCACGTGTCGGTCGTACACGGGTTGCCGTCGTCGGTGCAGGCCGTGCCGTTCGGCTGCTTCGCGTCCGCCGGGCAGCTCGGCCCGTTGCCCGGGCAGAACTCCGCTGCGTCGCACTCGCCCGCCGAGGCGCGGCACTGCGTCGCCGCCGAGGCGAAGGCGTCGGCGGGACAGGTCGGGCTCGTCCCGTCGCAGGTCTCGGCCACGTCGCACGCACCGGCCGCCGCGCGGCAGACCGCGCCGGCGTGCCCCGCCGGGTGCTGGCAGGTGTTGCTCGTGCCATCGCACATGTCGGCGGTGCACGGGTTGCCGTCGTCGGTGCAGGCGGTCCCGTTCGGCTGCTTCGCGTCCGCGGGGCAGTTCGGCCCGTTGCCCGGGCAGAACTCCGCCACGTCGCACTCGCCCGCCGAGGCACGGCACTGGGTCGCCGCCGAAACGAAGGCGTCGGCGGGACAGGTCGGGCTCGTTCCGTCGCATGTCTCGGCCACGTCGCACACGCCGGCCGCCGCGCGGCAGACCGTGCCCGCGGCCTCGATCTGGCAGCTAGAGGAGCAGCAGTCGCCGTCCTGCGTGTTGCCGTCGTCGCACTGCTCGCCCGCGTCGATCACGCCGTTGCCACACTGGGAGCGATAGGTGGCGATGGCCGCAGCCCACTGGTGGGATGTCGAGATCGTAACGCCCGCCGCGTAGGATCCCGTCGCCGACACGATGCGGTACTCGGGTTCGATGGTCACGTTAGCCGTGTCGGGGCCCGAGGGAGCCGACTCCGCGCTCGCCAGGGCGGTGTACATCGGCCCCGGAGTGAACGTAGTCGTCTTGGTCTCGACACCGATGGCGCCGAGGAGCAGCTCGTCGGGCTGCGCCGTCGCCGCCGTGGAGCCGGAGGATGGCGCGCTGCTGTTGCCCGCGGCGGTCGCGGTCTGGTCGAGCGCGCTGGCTCCCCTGAGCCCTGAGAACTCGTTGGCGCTGAGTGACCGCGCGCTCACGGACGGATGGGTGACCGTGATGCTGTCGCCAGCCACGAGCGCGGTCGTGACGGCGGCGGAGAAGACGACCGTCCGGACCCCGGAGGTGCCCGATCCGTTCGTGACGTCCGCATCCTGGCTGTACGCGTTCCCCTTAGCGTCGGCGCAGCTGACTGCGCCGGCTGCTGGGTCCATCGCGAACGTTACGATGACGGTGTGGCCCACCGGCACGCCCCCGGCCGCCACGGTGGCGGCGAGCGTCGTGCCCGCCGTACTACTCCCGGTCGCGCCGACGTTCTTGACGAACGCGATCGCCGCCCGGGCCTCCGAGTGGGCCGGTCCCACGAGAAGCGCCACGGCAAGGATCGTCCGCGCCGCGAGCTGGGTGGTCTTCCGAGGGGGTACGCCGGCCATCCTTCCTCCTCCTCCAACCGGACCCACTCCCGGCTCCGGCGCTAATCGTGCACGATCTCACTCGGCTTCGGGCCGTCCCTTCGTGTATCGGCGCCTGGTGGCTGGCCCTTTAGCGTCTGCATGGGAGGGATCGTGAGAGACTGGAGAATGCGAGGAGATCTGGGCACTTGTCTGGTCCCCGGGGGCGCCAGGTCGTGGTCGACGGGGAGCGTCGCCGCTGCACGACAGCCGCTCGGATGCCGGCCATCACGTGATCGCGCGGATCGGCTTCCGGCGCGCAGGAGAGGCGTCCGCTGACCGCGCCCTCCGCATCCACTCCCAGCCGCGCCTCCATCCGCGACCTCTTCCTCCACCTGCTGGGTGTGGTTTTTCTGTTCGCTTTCCTGTCCCTCCTGGCGCAGGCGACGCTGCTCGTCGGCCGCGAGGGGCTGCTCCCCGCGCAGGACTTCCTGCGCACTCCGCGCGGATTCCTCGACGCGCCCACGATCTTCTGGCTCGGCGCGAGCGACGGCAGGCTCCGTGCGGGGGCGATCGTGGGCGCCGTCCTGAGCCTCGGCCTCGTCCTCAACCTGGCGCCCCGCTACTGCCTGGCGCTCCTGTGGGTGCTCTACCTCTCCTTCGTCACCGTGGGGCAGGACTTCCTCGCCTTCCAGTGGGACAACCTGCTCCTCGAGACCGCCGTGTGCGCGCTCTTCGTCGCGCCGGGTGGCCTCCGGCCGCGCGCCGCGCCTCCGCCCCACCCGCTCGCCGTCTTCCTGATGCTCTGGCTCCTCGTCCGCGTCCACGTCGAGTCGGGCGCGGCGAAGCTCCTGCTCGGCGACCCGACCTGGCGCGACCTCACCGCCATGGCGAGCTACTACGAGACCGCGCCGCTCCCCACCTGGATCGGCTGGTGGGCGCACCAGATGCCGCTCTGGGCACACCGGGCGAGCGGCGCCTTCGTCTACGGGACCGAGCTCGGCCTGCCGCTCCTCATTTGGGGGCCGCGCCGGCTGCGGGCGGCCGTCTTCGCCGGCATGGTCGCCATGCAGGTCGCCGTCCTCGCCACCGCCAACTACGGCTTCTTCAACTACCTCACCATCGCGCTCGCGCTCTGGGTGCTGGACGACAGCCACCTCGGCCGCGCCGCCGTGCCGCGCGAGCCGCCTCGGCGGTCGCTCGTCCTGCCCATCGCCGTGCCGGTCCTGGTGGCGCTCTCGGTGGTCGAGTTCCTCCCCTTCCTGCACCCGCCGGCCGGCCTCGAGCGCCACCTCCTGCCCGTGCGCCGCGCGCTCGCCCCCTTTCGCTCCGTCAACTCCTACCATCTCTTCGCGCACATGACGCTCGTGCGCCGCGAGGCCGTGATCGAGGGCTCCGCGGACGGCGCGGCCTGGCTGCCCTACGAGTTCCGCTACAAGCCCGGCGACCCCGCGCGGCCGCCGCCCTTCGTCGCCCCGCACCAGCCGCGGGTCGACTTCCAGCTCTGGTTCCTGCTCCTCGGCCCGCGGCCCGGCGCGCGCTACTTCGACGCGCTGCTCGCCCGGCTCTTGACGGCTCCGGAGATCGTGGCGCCGCTCTTCGCTCGCGACCCGTTCCCGGCGACGCCGCCCCGCTTCGTGCGCGTCGCGATCTACCGCTACCGCTTCACCGACGTCGCCACGCGGCACGCGACCGGCGCCTGGTGGCAACGCGAGCTCGAGGGGCGCTCGCGGCCGCTCGACGCCGAGGGCATCCGCCGCTGATCTCAGTCGTCGGCGGGCCGCCAGCGGCCGCCCTGCAGCACGAGCCGGCGCGGCGGCGCCGCGTTCCCCGGGTAGCGGATGGCGGTGAGCGAGCCGTCCTGCACCAGCTCGGGCGTCACGGCGCGCACGACGCGCCCCGCGGCGTCGGCGAGCACGGCGTCGATCGACGGGAAGCGCGCCAGGTCGTCGAGCGTGCGCACGGTGGGCGGGATGAGCACGATGCGACCCGCCTCGTAAGCGCCGAGCGCCGCGCGCGGGCTCATCCACGTGCAGCTCACGGTCTCGGTCCCGTCCGCCACCGGCTCCTGCCCCGCGGGCAGCCGCGCCACCAGGAAGCGCGTGTCCCAGCGGCGCGGGTTCGTGACCGGCGTGATCCAGCGCGCGAAGGAGAAGAGCGCGTCGGTCGCGGGCACGAGGCCGGCGGAGGCGAGCACGCCCGCGAAACGCTCGCCGGCTGCCACGCGAGCGCGCAGGGGCGCCAGCTCGGGCGCGAGCGGGCCCTCGAGCAGGCGACCGTCGCGGGCGGCGAGGAGGATGCCCGTCTCCTCGAACAGCTCGCGCAGCGCCGCGACCCAGTAGGCGAGCGCCTCGGGCGGGCGGTCGCCCTCGGCCGGCGGCGCCCAGCGCTGCGCGGCGGGGAGCCGCGCGCCGGGCGCGTCGGCATCGCCCGCCTCGACCACGCCGCCGGGGAAGGCCGTGGCGCCGGGGAAGGCGATGCTCCCGTGGCGCTCGAGGAGGAGGACCGAGAACGGGCCCTCGTCGTCGCGCGGCTCGCCGAGCAGGATCACGGTGCTGGACGGGCGCGGGACAGCGGGGGTGGGCGCGGGCACGGGGGCGAGCATAGTCGCCTCGTCCCGCGAGTCCAAGCTACACTTGAATCGGCGGAGGGCCCACGGCAGACCCTGTACGATGATCGAGGTGCGGGACGTGTCGCGCTTCTATCGGCGCGGCGTGGACGTGGTGCACGCGCTCGAGCACGTGAGCCTCCACATCCCCGCCGGACGGTTCATGGCGCTCATGGGCCCCTCCGGGTCGGGCAAGTCGACCCTGCTCAACCTGCTGGCCGGCCTCGACCGTCCCGACACGGGCGAGGTCGTGGTCGCCGGCCAGGCGCTCTCCGTGCTCGACGAGGACGGCCTCGCGGCCTGGCGCGCGCGGCACGTGGGCCTCGTCTTCCAGTTCTACAACCTGATTCCGGTGCTGAGCGCGGTCGAGAACGTCGAGCTGCCGCTCCTGCTGACCGGCCTGCCGCGGGCCGAGCGGCGACGACGCGCGGAGATCGCGCTCGCGGCGGTCGGCCTGGCCACGCGCCAGCGCCACCGCCCGCAGCAGCTCTCGGGCGGCGAGCAGCAACGCGTGGCGATCGCGCGCGCCGTCGTGACCGACCCCGACCTGCTGGTCGCCGACGAGCCGACCGGCGATCTCGACGCCAGATCGGCGGTCGAGATCCTCACCCTCCTCCGCGAGCTGAACCGCGCCTTCGCGAAGACCGTGGTCATGGTGACGCACGACCCGCGTGCCGAGCGCTTCGTCGACGCGGTCGTCCATCTCGACAAGGGCGTGCTCGTGAACGGGACGGGAGGCACGCCGTGACGTACCCCCGCCTGGTCTGGAGGAACCTGCTCCGTCATCCCCTGCGCACCGTGTTCACCACCCTCTCGATCGCGCTCTCGATCTTCCTCGTGTGTGCGGTGTTGACGCTCCCGGGCGCGCTCGACGCGATCATCGAGCGCTCGGCGTCGAACGTGCGTATCACCGTGCACCACAAGGCGGGGCTCAGCTACTGGCTGCCCTACGCCTACGTCCACAAGCTGCGCAGCGTGCCCGGCGTTACGGCGGTGAACCACTACTCGTGGTTCGGCGGCGTCTACGACGAGCCGAAGAACATGTTCCCCAACTTCGCGATGGACCCCGAGACGGTCGGCCAGGTCTGGGCCGAGTATGGCTTCGACCCCGTGGCGCTCGAGCGCTTCCGCAAGATCCGCAACGCGGCCCTGGTCGGCGAGCAGACGATGCGCAAGTTCCACTTCCGTATCGGGCAGCAGGTGACGCTCAGGAGCAGCGTCTACCCGGTTGATCTGACCTTCCAGATCGTGGGCGTGATCCCGCGCCCCGACAGCCCGCTCTTCTGGTTCAACCGCCAGTACCTCGAGGAGGCGATGGAACGCTACGGCGGCATGCGCATGGTGGGCTGGGTCTGGCTCCGCGTTGCGCGGCCCGAGGACGCCGAGCGCGTGATGCGCACCGTGGTCGACCTCTTCCGGAACTCGGAGGCCGAGGTGGCGGCCGAGACCGAGAAGTCGTTCTTCGCGAGCTTCTTCAGCTCGATGCAGGGCATTCTCCGGGTGGTGCTCATCGTGGGCTTCCTGGTCGTCGGCGCGGTGGTGCTGATCGCCGCCAACACCGCGGCGATGGGCGTGCGCGAGCGCATTCCCGAGATCGCCGTCCTGAAGAGCCTCGGCTTCCAGCGCCGCCCAATCCTCCTCGCGCTGATGGCCGAATCGGCCCTGGTGGCGCTGCTCGGCGGGCTGCTCGGCGCGGCCGCGGCGTACGGCATCCTCGGCGCGCTCGCGGCGGCTGGGAAGACGGGCGCCATGCCGTTCCTCGGGCCGCTCGCGAGCTTCCGCATGTCGCCCGGCGTGGCGGCCCAGGGTGTGAGCATCGCGCTCGCCGTGGGCCTCGTCGCCGGCATCGTGCCAGCGTGGAACGGCGCCCGCCTGAACGTGGTCGAAGCCCTGCGGCGACTCTTCTGACGTGCCCATCCCCCTCGCCTACAACCTGCGCAACATCGCGGTCCGCCGCTGGACGACCGCGTTCACCATGGGCGGTGTCGCCATGGTGGTCGCCGCCACCATGCTGCTCGCCGCGCTGGTCGGCGGGTTGCAACGCATGCTCGCCTCGACGGGCGAGCCCGACAACCTGATCGTGCTGCGCAAGGGAGCGACGAGCGACGGCGCCAGCGTCGTGCCGCGCGAGGCCGCGCAGGCGCTGCGTGCGCTCACCGGCGTCGCCCGGGCGCCCGACGGGACGCCGCTCGCGTCGCCCGAGATGCTGAACCAGCCTTTCCTCCACACCGAGGCCGGCACGCGCGAGAACGTGCTCGTGCGCGGGGTGGAGCCGGTCGCCTTCACGGTGCACCGGGCGGTGCGCGTGGTCGAGGGGCGGATGTTCCGCCCGAAGCTCGGCGAGGTGGTGATCGGCCGCGGCGCCCTCCGGCGCTACGCCCCGGGCGGGCTCGGCAGCGCGCTCGCCTTCGGCCGGCGGCGGTGGATCGTGGTCGGGGTGTTCGACTCCGGTGGCACCGCCTTCGACAGCGAGATCTGGGCAGACCTGACCGACGTCCTGGACGACACGCGCCGCGAGGGGTTCGTCTCGGGCGTCCGGCTGCGCGTCGCCCCGGGCACCGATGGCCGGGCTCTCGCGCGTCGCATCGAGAGCGACGGCCGCTTCACGCTCGAGGCGAAGCCGGAGGTCGATTACTACCGCGAGCAGGCCGAGACCGCGAACGCGCTCTACATCCTGGTGCTGACCCTCGGCATCGCCATGGCGGTCGGCGCCACCTTCGGCGCCCTCAACACCATGTACGCCGCGGTGGCGGCGCGCACGGCCGAGATCGGGACGCTGCGCGCGCTCGGCTTCTCCCGCGGCGCCGTCCTCGCCTCCTTCCTGACCGAATCGTGCCTGCTCGCCGCCGGCGGCCTGCTGGTGGGCGCGGCGCTCGCGGGGCTCGCCGTGCTCGGCATCAACACGTTGCTCTCCGGCGTGCAGTTCAGCATGATGACCTTCAGCGTGGCGACCGTGTTCCTCCGTCTCTCGCCCGGCGGCGCCGCCCTCGGGCTCCTCTTCGCAACCGGCGTGGGCGTCCTCGGAGGCCTCGCACCCGCCTGGCGGGCCGCGCGCCTGCGCGTGGTCGACGCGCTCCATCGCGCGTGATGGCCGAGACCGCGGAGGAGCTGCGCCGGAACCTGGCGGCGCTCCGCCTGGCGCGCCACGCGCCGGCGCCGGGCCGCCCGACGCGCCGGCGTCTCGGCTGGGTTGCGGGTGGCGTGGCGCTCGTGGTGCTCGTGCTCGTCGGCGCGCGCGCGCTGCGCGGCCGCGCCGCCCTGGTCGAAGTCGCCCCGGTGAGCGCGCTGGCCGCGACTCTAGCCGACGACGGGAGCGGGGTGCCCATCCTCTCCGGGGCGGGCTACGTGGTGAGCGCGGACCGCTACGTCTCGATCGGCGTCCGCGTCGCGGGACGGATCGACCGCTACCTGGTCGAGGAAGGCGACCACGTCCAGGCCGGTGATCCCCTCGTGCAGCTCGACGCCCGCGACTACGAGGCGTCGGTGCGTCGGGCCGAGGCGAACCTGCGTCAGGCGCGCGCCACCGCCGCGCTGCGGGAGACGCAGCTGGGGCGGGCGCGGAAGCTCGCCCGCGAGGGCGTCATCTCGCGCGACGACCTCGATCTGCGCGCGGCGGAGGCGGAGACGGCGCGCGCCGCGGTCGGCCAGAGCGAGGCCGAGCTGGCGCAGGCTCGCCTCGCGCTCGAGTACACGACGCTGCGCGCGCCCCGCCGCGGCGTCATCCTGGCCAAGTCGAAGGAGGTGGGCGAGATCGCCGTGCCGGGCGGCTTCGCGGGCTCGGGCGACCTGATCCGCATGGCCAACCTGGACGATCTCCGTGGCCAGGTCGACGTGACCGAGAGCGAGCTCGCCAAGGTGCACATGGGCCAGCGCGCAGAGCTGGTCCCGGATGCCTACCCCGACCGACGCTACCGCGCGCACGTGGTCAAGCTCTACCCGCAGGTCGATCGCCAGAAGGGCACGCTGCGGGTCGAGGTACAGATCGAGGCACCCGACGACTTCCTCTGGCCCGACATGAGTGCGCGCATCACGTTCCTGGAGCCGCTCGAGGCGCCGGTGGGCCGCATCGGCGTCCTCGTGCCGCGCGCCGCGGTGCGCGGCGAGGCCGGCGACGCCTTCGCGTGGATGGTGGCCGACGGCCGCGTCAAGCGGGTCGCGCTCACGCTCGGCAAGGACTTCGGTGACCAGGTCCAGGTGACGAGCGGCCTCGCCGGCGGCGAGACGGTGGTGGTGGGCTCGCCGCCCCCGTTGCGCGACGGCCAGCCGGTCACGATCGCGGGCGCGCGCTAGAACCCGGAGCGAACGCCCCGCGTCCGCCGAGCGCCCGCGCGCGCCGGCCGGCCGCTACTCGGCGCCGGGCTCGGGCTTCGGCTTCTTGCTCTTGCGCACGACCAGCACCTCCTGACCGTTCACCTTGACGGTGCGCCGGTCGCTCGGTGCCTCGCGCGAGGGCTTGGAAGCGGCGCGGCTCTGGCGCCACTTCCTGAGCTCCTTCTCCAGGTTCTCGAGCATCCCGCTCCTCCAGCCGGCTACTGCCGCTGCACGAAGGTTTCGAGCGCGCGGGCCCGATTCGGGCTGCGCAGCTTGCGGAGCGCCTTGGCCTCGATTTGCCGGATGCGCTCGCGCGTCACCGCGAAGCGCTGCCCGACCTCCTCGAGGGTGTAGTCGGACTTCTCGCCGATGCCGAAGCGCAGCCGCAGGATCTGCTCCTCGCGCGGCGTGAGGGTGGCGAGGACTTTCCGCGTTTGCTCTTCCAGCGAGAGCGCCATGGCGGCGTCGGCGGGCGACAGCGTCTGGCGGTCCTCGACGAAGTCGCCGAGCGAGCTCTCCTCGTCGTCGCCGATGGGGGTCTCGAGCGACACCGGCTCCTTCACGATCTTCAGCACTTTGCGCACCTTGTCGGCCGGCATCTCCATCTGCTGCGCGATCTCCTCGGCGGTCGGCTCGCGTCCGTACTGCTGCACCAGGTAGCGGGAGGTGCGGATCACCTTGTTGATGGTCTCGATCATGTGGACGGGGATGCGGATGGTACGCGCCTGGTCGGCGATGGCGCGGCTCACCGACTGCCGGATCCACCAGGTCGCGTAGGTCGAGAACTTGTAGCCGCGTTGATATTCGAACTTCTCGACCGCGCGCATGAGCCCGATGTTCCCCTCCTGGATCAGGTCGAGGAAGCCGAGCCCGCGGTTCGTGTAGCGCTTGGCGATCGAGACCACGAGGCGGAGGTTGGCCTCGATCAGGCGCTTCTTCCCGTCCTGCGCCTTCATCTCGCCGAGCCGGATGGTGTGGAGCGAGGTGCGCAGCGCCTCGGCCGACATGCCGACCTCGCGCAGGACCTGCTGCGACTTGCGGCGCGCCTCGCGGATCGCGTCGGCGGCCTCGACCACCTGCGCGGCGGGGGCGCGGAAGAGCCGGCTCGCGGTGCGGGCGGCGTCCTTCTCGTCGGCGCGGATGCGGGCGGCGTGCTTGAAGATGTCGGCGGCGGGGTGGCCGAGCCGCTGCTCGAGGCGGCGCACCTCGTGCTGGTCGGCGTCGACGAGACGCTGCGCCTCCTTCAGCTTGTCCACCAGCATCTGCACGTGCTTGGCGCCGATCTGGGTCTCGAGCAGGACCTCGCGCACGGCCCGAGCGATGATCACGAGCCGCTTCTCGATGCGCGCGCGGCGCGCCTTGGAGGTCTTGGCCCGGTCCGCCTCGGCGACCAGCTTGTCACGCTCGCCAGCCAGGCGCTTCAGCTTGCTCACCTGCCGGAGGAAGGCCTCGGCCCGCTTGTCCTCCTTGCTCTCGGTGCCCTCGGCCGGCTCGGTCTCCGGCTCGTCGTCGCCGAAGATGTGCCGCGCCTCGATCTCCCCGCGGCGGAGCTTCTCAGCGAGCGTCAGCACGTACTGGAGCGCCAGGTCGAGCGAGAACACGGCCTCGCGCACCTCGCGCTCGCCGCTCTCGATCTCCTTGGCGATCGCGACCTCCTCCTCGCGCGTGAGGAGGGGCACGCCGCCCATCTCCTGGAGGTACATGCGCACCGGGTCGGCGGTCTCGCCGGGCGCGCGCTCGGCCGCTTCCTCGGGCTCGGGCTGCTCCTCGGTCCACTCGGGCTCGACCGCCTTTTCCGGCTCCTCGGCCAGCGGCGTCTCCTCGACCGCCGTGTCGACCTCGATGTCCATGTCGCCGAGCATCGAGACGACCTGGTCGAGCTCCTCGGGCGCCGTGCCGTCGGCGGCGACCTCGCGCTGGTCGCCCGCCTCGGCGGGCGCCGCCGCGGGCCGCGGCGGGCGCGGCCGCGACATCTCCGGCTTCTTCTCGTCCACTCGCTTTTCCTGGCGCTTCACGCGACCCCACCTCGAGGGGCGCCGGGCCGCGGAGCCCGGAGGGGTGGCCTACGCCAGGCGCTGAGCAGGTGCCGAGGAATGGGCTTGCCCGGTGTCCGAATCGTGCCGTCCGACGGGATAAGGCCGCCCGGGGGTGCTGGGCCTCAGCAAGACAACCTAATCGCGGCGCCGGACGGAGTCAAGGGGAATTTTTCAGCTCCTCGGCCAGGCCCGGGGCCCGGGCCTCGAGGACCCGCCGGAGGCGAGCGAAGCGCGGCCCGCTGAGCGTCTCCTCGAGGGCGTCGTGGGCCGAGAAGTTGACCAGGCGGCGCTGGCGCGCGGCGATGATGTCGGCCGTCCCCATCGCACGCCGCCGCGGGTTCGCCACCACGAGGTCGAGGCGGGTGCCCGCAAACAGCTCGGCCGCGACCTCGATCCGCCGCCGGCCCTCGGGAGTCAGGTCGGTGCCCTCGGCCGGAGGCACGTCCCAGGTAGAGCGTCTCGCCGTGCCGCATGAGGTAGCGGCGGCGCACTATACGCGCCCGGCCCGGCGCTTTCCATCGCCGGGCGCCGGCCTGTATGCTCGGCCGCCGTGAGCGGGAGCGCTGGATGTCGATGGATTCGATCGCCTTCATCGGGGGGACGGGGCGCCAGGGGCTCGGCCTCGCGCTCCGCTTCGCCGCCGCGGGCGCGCCGGTCGTGATCGGCTCGCGGGTGGCGGAGCGAGCCGTCGCGGCGGCGGAGACCGTCCGCACCGCGGTGCCCGGGGCCTCGGTGCGCGGCTCCGAGAACGCCGAGGCGGTCGCGCGCTCGAAGCGCCTCGTCCTGACCTTCCCGTTCGGGGGCCTCGCGAGCTTCCTCGCCACGGGGCGCGCGGCGTTGGCCGGGAAGCTCGTGATCGACGTCATCGTCCCGCTCGCGGTGCGCAACGGCTTCTTCGAGCTGACGCCCGTCGACGGCGCAGCCTCGGCAGGCGAGCTGATCCAGCAGACGGTGCCCGCCGCCCGAGTCGTCAGCGCGTTCAAGAACCACTCGGCGGAGACGCTCCAGGACATCACCGCGCCGCTCGAGGGCGACGTCCTCCTGTGCGGCAACGATGCCGGCGCCCGCGCCGAGGTCGCGGCGCTGGTCGGGCTCCTGCCCGGGCTCCGCGCCGTGGACGCCGGGGGCATCGCCAACGCGCGCTACCTGGAGGCGATCACCGCGCTCCTCCTCAATCTGAACCGCCGGCACAAGGCGCGCGCGTCGATCGCCATCCTGGGGCTGCCGACGCCGTGAAGCGCCGCGTCCTCCTGGCGACGCTCCTGCTGGCCGCCTCGGCGCGCGCCGGGGCGCCCCCGTGTCCCTTCGCCGCGGGCGCGCGGCCGGCCGACACGCTGCCCGCCGGCGCGCCGCACGGGTCGCAGATTCCGCTCGACGCGATCGTCGTTCTCATGCAGGAGAACCGGTCGTTCGACCACTACCTCGGACGCCTCCACTTCGAGGGCAAGCGCGCCTCGGAGGGCGAGCCGAGGGACGCCGCGAATCCGAATCCGCAGGGCGGCGCGCCGGTCGCGGCCTTCCACCAGAGGCGCTACTGCGAGGTCGCAGACCTCGACCACTCGTGGAACGGCACCCATCGCGAGTGGAACGGCGGCGCCATGGATGGCTTCACGGCCGCGAACGTCGACGCGCACGATCCGACCGGCAGCCGCAGCATGGGCTACTACGACCGGCGCGACCTCCCCTTCTACTATGCGCTCTACCGGAAGTTCGCGACCGGCGATCGCTTCTTCTGCTCGCTGCTGAGCCAGACCTTCCCGAACCGCTTCTATCTCCTCGCCGGCACCTCCTTCGGCCACATCCGCAACGACTTCCCGGGGCCGACGGAGTTCGCGCAGCCGACCATCTTCAACCGGCTCGACGACGCGGGTGTGGCCTGGAAGGTCTACTCGAGCCAGTTCCCCTTCGCGAACCTGTTCGCCTACGTGCGCACCACCCGGCAGGCGAACGTGATGCCGATCGCGCAGTACTTCGCGGACGCGGCGAACGGGACGCTCCCCCAGGTCGCGTTCGTGGATCCCATCTTCGCCGGCAGGCCGACCCGGGAGAACGACGAGCACCCGCCGGCGAACGTGCAGGTCGGGCAGGAGTTCGTGTCGCGCGTCGTGAAGGCCCTCTTCACGAGCCCGCAGTGGCGCCGCGCGGCCCTCTTCCTCACCTACGACGAGCACGGCGGCTTCTTCGACCACGTGCCCCCACCCTCCGCCTGCGTGCCCGACGCCATCCCGCCCATGCTCGAGCCCGGCGACGAGCCGGGCGCCTTCGATCGCTACGGCATCCGCGTGCCGGTCGTGGTCGTGTCGCCCTATGCGCGCCGGCGCTTCGTGTCGCACGAGGCCCACGATCACACTTCGATCCTGCGCTTCATCGCGACGCGCTTCGACCTGCCCGCGCTGACGGCGCGCGACGCGAACGCGGATCCGATGCTCGAGTTCTTCGACTTCGGGCATCCGCGCTTCCGCAAGCCGCCGCGCTTGCCGAAGGCGCGGATCAACCCGAAACGGCTCGCGCAGTGCGGGCCGCCCTAGCCCGTGCCCGTCAATAGCCACTTTCTGGGAGGCGGCGGTGCGCAACGCCGTCGCCGCGATCGGCGCGGTTGAGTGCTCCTCGCGCTCCCGGTAGAAGTCGAGCATGAGCGCACTCCGGATCCTTCCCGTCGTGCTCCTGCTCTCGGCTGCCGTCAGCTCCGGGGGTTGCGGCACGAGCGACGCTGGCTTCAAGCTGATCCACGTCGACGACCTCGTTGCGATGCTCGGCTCGAACGAAGGAGCGGTCACGCTGCTCGATGCGAACGGCTCCGACTTCCGGACGAAGGAAGGAGTCATCCCAGGGGCTACCCTCCTCTCGAGCTACAAGTCGTACGACGTCGAAAAGGAGCTGCCGTCTCGCAAGGACGCTCGGCTCGTCTTCTACTGCGCCGACTCACACTGAAGGGCCTCGCACGGGGCTGCCCGTCGGGCGGTCGAAGCCGGCTACACGGACGTCAGCGTCATGGTGGATGGTCTGAAGGGCTGGAGGGCGGCGGGGCGGCCGGTCGGCAAGTCGTAGAAGAGCTCGGAGCGCGGCCGCCTGCGGCCAGCCCCGAACGAGACCCGGGTCTCTCATTGCCATCGTCCCCGGCCCCGTCGAGGTCGACCGCAACGCCAACGGAACGATGATCGTCAGAGGTAGCGATCGAACTGGCGCACCTTCCTCACCACGAAGACGCTCGGCACGGCGTAGCGGGTCGAGAGGGTGAAGGCGGAGGCCGCCGCGAGCCAGCACGCCACAGCCGCATAGACGAGCGCCCGGGAGCCGGGCGAGAGGCGCGGGGCAAGCCGCTCGAGGACGTACGCCAGGCTGAGCGTCGCGTACGGCAGCAGGTAGAACTGCCAGTAGGCATGGTAGCGGGCGCTGCTGGGGAACCCGAGTACCGGTACGATGCCGACGACACCGAAGAGAACGAGCAGGCGGGCGTGCGCCGAGAGCCGCCCCTGCTGCCAGGCACACCGGGCGGTCATCCAGGCGGTGGCCAGGGAGGCCGCGAGCAGGGGCTCGGTGAAGTAGCGCCGGTTGTAGTCGATCACCTTGCCCGCCAGCTGCCAGCGGGTGTATTGGCCGTGCAGCTCCAGGCGGAAGCCGAGCGCGGTCGCGAGCTCGTGGGTGCCCACGGGTCCGCTCACCCACGCCGCCACGGCGGTGGCGAGCATCAGAGCGAGGAGGCACGCGCCCACGCTCGCGGCGAGGAAGCGCATCCCGCCGCCCCGTCGCCAGCGCCGCGCCGCATCGACCCCCAGCACCACGAGGAAGAGCGGCATCGTCCAGTCGACCAGGCTTCCGAGCGCCGTCAGGGCGAGAGCGAGTGCGAGCCAGCGCGCGCCGTTGCGCTCCGCCCAGCGCCAGTAGGCAAGCACGAGCCCGATCATGAGCGGCAGGACGACGGGCTCGAAGTTCACCAGCTTGCCGAAGTAGCTGCTCATCGGCACGACCGCGAGGGCGAGGGCCGCCATCAGCGCGGGCACGCCGGAGTACTGGCGGCGGAGCAGGCCGAAGAGGAGGAGGACGCTCACGAGATGGAAAAGCGCGGGCAGCGCGCGCGCCGTTCGGGGCCCGTCGTTGCCCGTCAGGCGGAACCAGCCGGCGAGCAGAAGGCCGAGGCCCGGCGGGTGATGCCCGTACGGGACGAGGCGACCGGAGCGCGGGTCGAAGAAGAAGTCCCGCCCGCCGGTTTGGGCGAGTCCGAGGGCGAGATGCGTGCGCGCGTAGGACGAGTAGCGCCGGCCGTTGTCGTCGTGAAGGTAGCGCCACGGGTCCGCCGAGTGGAGCGCCAGCAGGGCAGCGAGCAGGACGACGAGCGCTGCCCCGGCGACGAGCGACAGCCCGGGCGACCGATGCCCCGACGCTACCATCGGAGGAGCCAGGCGGGAGCAGCCGCGCGCATGCCGCCGGGAGAGATGGCGTCGAGGACGACGCCGCGCACGTCCGCGACGGCGCGCCCGTTCAGCCGCAAGCGGACGGCGCGCGGCGCGAGCGCGACGCGGACGTCGTCGGCAGCGACCAATGCACCCCCGGGCGCACCGCCCAGCACCTGGGGGACCGCGCCGAGCATCACGAGCCGCTCCTGGATCTCCTCGGCTTCGACGTAGCGCAGACGAAGCCGGCCCCCGCCGGCCACGTCCGCACCGCAGGCCGAGCGCGGCACGTCGATCGCGACCCCGCCTGACGCGCGGTGGACTCCCGGCCTCCAGCGCGACATCGCGCGGTTCGCGTGCACCAGGACGCCGCCCGTGAACGGCTCGTTCTCCGCGGCGAAGGGACGGAGCACGGCGCCCCGCGCGAGCTGGGAGCGGTACTCCTCGATGAGCGAGGCCTTGAGCGCGATGGTTGGTGGATCGAGCCGAAGGTCGGCCCAGGCAAGCGAGGCGCTGCAGCCGCCCGGCCGGGGGATCGTGCCGCATCCCGCGCTCCTGCGGTGCGCCGGCCAGCCGGGTCCGCCATGCACCAGGTAGGCGAGCAGGCCGGGCTGGCCGGGCTCTTCGAGCATCGCGAGCATCGTGAGGCGGCCGAGGGCGGCGTGGTCGGGATGCCGGTCGAGGGGCATCGGCAGGACGACCGTGTCGGGCTCGAACGTGCGGAGCGCAGCGTGCAGCGCGTCCACCAGCCGGGTCGCGGAGACATCGCCCACATCGCGACGCGCAACCTGCCAGCGCTCGCTCCACGCGGCGGCGAGGCCGCCGTCCGCGTAGCCGAGGAAGGTGACATCGCCCGCCCCGAGTCCGAGCCGTCCCAGCGCACGGCGGGTCTCGGACTCGCGCGTCGCGGCGAGCCGCACGGCGCGCTCGCCGCGGCCGTCTGCGGCCCCGTCCGTCGCGACGATGACCTGCGCGCGTCCACCGCGTCGCAGTGTCCCGGCCAGCAGGCCGGTCGCACCGAGCACCTCGTCGTCGGGATGCGGAGCGAGCACGAGCACGCGGTGGCCGGGCCGGGGTGGGCGACCGAGCGGTCGA
>Ga0137403_10003115_pt1 | contig 19988 bp, 20 predicted proteins | sample CZOMad2_1_16fung_FD_122057 | JGI IMG/M metagenome (GOLD analysis project Ga0137403, IMG submission 122057) | Vadose zone soil fungal communities from Angelo Coast Range Reserve, California, USA - CZOMad2_1_16fungal (Hybrid Assembly) | ecosystem: Environmental > Terrestrial > Soil > Vadose zone...
GCATTTTTCATGGCTGCCGGAAGCATAGTGTATCGATCTTTGTCGCCTTTGCCGGCACGAACAACGATTTGGTTACGAGAAAAATCGATATCCTTCACTCGGAGACGGCAACATTCCATCAACCGCAATCCGCCACCGTAAAGGAGCAAAGTCATTAGCCGCGGAGTACCGTCGATATATCGGAGGACCTGTGTAACTTCCTCTTTTGTGAGCACCACGGGGAGTCTCAATGGTCTACTGGCACGTACGACTCCCTGAATCAGTCCAACACGCTTTTCCAACACTTCATTGTAAAGAAAGATAATTGCGTTGAGGGCTTGGTTTTGAGTCGAAGCGCTTACATGCGAATCAGTGGCCAGGCTTGAAAGAAACCGTCCGATTTCAGCCTCGCCCATTTCGATCGGGTGACGTTTGTCGTGAAAGAAGATAAAGCGTTTGATCCAACCGAGATAGGCCTTCTCAGTCATATAACTATAGTGTCGTGTGCGAATTACTTGCCTGACTTGCTCCAACAACTTCGGTTTCTGAGTCGTCGGAAGTATTTGAACGTAAGCTTTTGCATTCATCCCACCATCAATGACTACAAGCGCGCGATTAGCCGGTTTGTGAGTGTTTGCTGTTTCCATCATCGCTGTCTCCCCTGCCTTAATTCCCCGCGTTCAAAACGTTCCAATCGTTCAAGCCGTTCCGAGGCAAGACTCCAATGGACTCTTTAACCCAAAACTCGCTTAGCGCGCTTTGAATTTACCTCCGGCATCTCGTCCCATGTTCTGCCGTCCAACTCACGTCCAGTTAGTTTCTTTCTCGTTCCGCCCCACTGCTTAAAGAAAAACGGAACGCCTTGAGCCATGCATCGGTCTCTAATTTTTCTCACCCATCGCGGGTCTATGTTGCGCGCTCCAGGGCCCGACTCTCCACCAACAATCACCCAGTGAATTCCTTGCAGCGGCAAACGAGGAATAGGTCCCAACAACGGCTCGACCGAGAGGAACCGAACAGAAGCAGGCACTTTCCGCAAATGCTCAATGCGATAAGTATAGTCTGTATTCTCAACGCTCACGCCCATCCAGATATTGTCGTGCCACGGAAGTTTTCCGGCGAGTTCGACCAACCTTTCCGATCGCTTGGTCAAAATTTGGAACGTGTGCCAATCAGCTTTTCCCATGACGTCGAAGACCGACTGAATGAATTCGAGTGGCACCTCGGGATGGAAAAGATCGCTCATCGAATTGACAAAGATCTTACGCGGCTGACTCCACCGCAAAGGCTGGTCGAGTACATCCGGTTGTAGAGTGACAGCGAAATTATTCCTGTATCTAACCTGTCCCATACCATATAGCCGTCGCGCCATCCGGTGAGCGTAACAGTTCTTACAACCCGGACTGATCTTCGTGCACCCTGTAACCGGGTTCCAGGTGGCATCAGTCCATTCTATTGCTGAGTCTTGGGCCATATTTACCTCGCTAAAATTCGAAGCCTGTTTGCGGATCTGAATATTTCTTTGTTTCTTTCCAAAATTTTGGACCTAATTTATGTTTGCTGTACAGCGCGAGTCGATACAGTGGTAGGTTCTTATCGTCCGATCGGATCATAATTGCTTCTTTTAGCCCGGGGTCGATGTAACCGAGTGTCTGCATCGAGCGGCCAAACTCTTCAACGACAAAGTGCTCGAATGATTTACCAGACGCCTTTTCCTTGCCCCAACGAGTACGCCAATCCGGGTTGCCAACAAAATTCTCTAGCGTCTTATTTCGAGGATGCATGTAATGCTGTTCATTGCGGTTAGCAACCATGCTGGAAGGAATAAGCACCAGAAAGTCCATAAATCTTTGCGACAGCATTTCTATCGTTGAAAAATATAAGTTCTGCATTTGAAAGGGATCAAGAAAGCAAAACCCCAATACCTTCTGATTCCTCCCAGGTCGTGGCATCTCCGCGATAATATTTTCTGCCGATGCGTTGGCATTCCCGCAAATAATCTTCACTTTTCTGTCAGAAAAGTCTCGTCGGCATCTTGTTTCGAGAGCCTCCGCGGAATTCTTGTCTCCTTCACAGAAAATATATTTGTCGAAGGCTTCCGGTATCCCAAGGATCAGGAGAGGCGACGCGTTCACTATCCGCCTTGTTCCGCGAATTTGAGATCGTCCCGAGCCAGCAAATAAGTCCAAGTAAACGAGAGCGTCCCACTTGGTACGCATAGATTTTACGAAGAGCGAAGCATAAAGCTGCACGTGAATTGGCTGTTATCCCGCATATCGTAGCGACTGCTTTCTCGGAAACTCCCACAGTGATTTCTCGTTTCGTTTTCCGTCATAGCGCGCCTGCAGGTCGAGCCAGTACCGTTCGGACATTCCGAAGTAGTGCGCTAATCGATGCGCGATGTCGGCGTTGATGGAGCGCTGACCTTGAACTATCTCGTAGATGCGCCGCACAGGGACACCGATGTCTTTCGCGAGGTGCCAGACGCTTACTCCTTTCGGAGCTAAGAATTCTTCTAGCAATATGCGGCCGGGATGTTCCGTTAGAAGTCTGTTGTTGTTCATATCGCATCTCCTTATCTCATTTATGAGGTTCAAGACGTTCCAGTCGTTCAAAAGCTCGAAAAGAAAGCGTTCCAAACGTTCCAGTCGTTCCAATCGTTCCATGCGTACAAATGTCAATGCGTTTCGGATGGATTTGATTGAGTTGTATTGCCGTACTTCGGGCCACGCATACCGCTTTGTTTAAGATGATCGATCAGGTGTTTCATCATTACCGATAGACGTTTCAGATTTATTAGTAAATTGTCTACTATTTTCTGATCTATATATTCTTGGTCAAGTGCCACGTACAGCTGAGAACGCACCTCGCCACATGAACCCTTCGCAATGTAGAGGAATTGGACGAACTCTTGATTTCCACCGCGCTCAAACCCTTCGGCGATATTTGACATAATCGAAACGCCCGCACGGCGCATTTGATCTCGTAAGGCAAAGTCTTTGGAAAACTGTGGGGCCTTGGATAGCGTATAGATGTCTCGAGTTAAACGGCGCGCTTCCGTCCAAATCTGCAAGTCTTCAAAGTTTTTTATCTTCATGATTCCCTCCCAACATTTGGAACAATTGGAACTTCTGGAACGATTGGAACGGTCCTTATTCAATCATTCCCTGCCAAAACCATCTTCGTCTTACCCGGTCGTAGTAGAGCCAGAGAAGATCGCCGCGGCGGGTTTCGGCGAAGTAGTATTCGCGCTGGATCTCGCGGTTCCACCAGCCGCCGGAGAAGACATAGGGGCCGGTGAGCTTGTCGATGGTGCCGTGCTTGGGGCCCAGGATGAGCCAGCCGTCTTCGTGCGAGTGATACGGCCCGCCGGCGAGGCGGCGCGGTTTTGCCGCGACGCGACGTACTAAAGTTTTCACGGCGTCACTCTTCGGTTCCCTTCGACCGTGCTCAGGACAGGCGGGCAGTTTGACGCGGTTCAAAGGCTCCCAGGTAAATCTCGCTTCGGGAAGGTGGCCGTCGGTGAGCTTGGCGCAGACTACGGATTCATCGCCGAACTCGGCGCGCAAACGGGCCAGCGCGCGATTGGCGGCGTCGAGATCGCGCGTCGGTCTTTCAGTAAACAAATGAAGCTGCTCGCTGGTGGCAGCGCAGGATTCGGCGCGTAATTCGATTTCAACGACACCGGCGGCAAGCTGGAGCGATTCCAGACGCAGCCGAACAAGATCTAGAATTTGCATCGCATCGAGCGTCGGCGTTGCCGGACGGAGCGGTTCCTTGAGCTGGCCGTTTCGGTCAATGAGCAAAGAAAGCCAGAGAATCAGCAGCGCTTGATGACGCGCCGCCAAGGTTGCCAGCAGCGGATGAAGCAATTGCTTGATGAGAAACAAAAGCCGCGTGGTGTCGTCTTCCGGATCGTCGAGAATATATTTCTGCAAAACGGGGTCGTCCGGCGCGCGCGGTTCGAGTGGCGTCCAGAGATCGCCCGCGGCCATGAGGTAGAGACGATGCGCCTGTTTGCCAAAACGTTCACGCAGTCCGCCCGGTGGGAGCGAAAGCAAAGCGCCGACGGTTTTGATACCGAGCTTCAAAAGCGTGTCACGGAACTCGGGCTCGATGTTCAATCGACTCAGCGGCACTCCGCGCGCGACGCTCTGCTCCTCGGCGGGATCGCGAAAGACCGTGATGGCTTCTTTCGCTTTAGCGACGGCATAGCTGCCGAAGCGCGTGAAGCCGACCGCCAGATTTACCGTGAATCCTTGCGCGCGCAGATCTTTATGAATGACGTAGGCCCATTGTCGCGGCGAATCATAGAGGCGCTGCAGGCCGGCGCCGTTGAGCCAGAAAACACCGGGCTCCTCAGCCGACGGCTCGACTTCGGGAGTAAAACGCATCAGCCGCTGAGCCAATTCTGTAATTGCTTTTTTACTGTCAGCCGGAGAAACTTCGCCGGCGCGCAGTTCATTGGCCAGAGAAAAAGCCGCAGCATAACGGAAGCCGGGGAGCACGCCCTGTTGCCGGGCTTTTTCGTTGACCCAGAGAACCAATCCTTGCGGCTTGTCTTCGGCCACCACCGCCGCGGGATAAGCGCGCCACTCGGGATGGCATTGAAGTAAGAGTTGCAACGGAAAAGCCGGTAGATCAACACAAGCCAGCCGGTCCGGTGTAGAGTTCTTCATAATTCCAAGTGGGGCCGCGCCGTTTGTCTTTGAGGATGCGCAAAGCGCATGTAAAGCGATGATCCGCCGTCCGTTTCTTTTCGGCGTGAGCCCTGAGCGAAACCAAGGAGCCCAAAGAAAACGCCGCACTTTCTTTTTTGGTGAGACAAACCAGCGCCGTATGATGGCGATGGGCAAGACCGGTCAAGCGAGTCTGCAGCGGCATGGGAATATCTGCAGCGCCGAGATCGAGCACGACCACGCCGAATCCGCCGGAGCGCAAAAGTTTCTCGCCGGCGCGCGCGATGCTTTGAGCATCGGCGAGACGCACGACAACGAGCGCCGCTAAATCGGCGCCGCCCCGAGCCGCATCGGGCGGATAGAAAAAACTTGCCGTCGACGTCACCCAGCCCACCGGCTCGCCGCGTTCTTGAGCTTGCCGCACCAAAGTAAAAGTAATTGTCAGCGCGGCCGAGGCCGTCGAGCTCGAAATCTCCACCAGCCGTCCGGCGACTTCGGCGAGCGACCACGGCGTCTTCGGAACGATGAGACGAAGTTTTTGTGCAGGAGAGAGAGCCATGAAAAATTAACCACAAAGAACGCAAAGGTCACAAAAAAATATTTTCAAAAACTCAGATAAGCTTCCGCCCACCTTCAAAGAAAACAACCGTTCAAAGGTTCAAACATTCAAGAGTTCAAGGGCGAAGCCCTAAACAATTTGAACCAAACGATTGAACTCTGAACCACCGTTCAACCGCTCTTAAACGATTGGAACGTTTTGAACGGCTTGGGACAATTGGAACACACCCTGTTAAAACTTTCTTAACAATCCGACCACCCGCCCCGCTATCCGAAACTCCCCTTCTGAAACAGTGATCGGGGCATATTTGTCATTCTCTGCTTTAAGAGTAATGACGCCGTCTTTCTTAAAGAATCGTTTTAAGGTTGCCTCGCCGTTGATCATGGCGCAGACGATCTCACCGTTTTCCGCTGTTCCCTGCTGCTTCACGATCACTTTGTCACCGTCCAAAATGCCGGCGCCGATCATGCTGTCGCCTTTGACTTGCAAGGCAAAAAGTTTCCCGCTGCCCATGTCGTCGGGGATGCTTAAAATCCCTTCGATATTTTCTTCGCTGAGTAATGGTTTGCCCGCCGGTACTTTTCCCAAAATCGGCACATCGCGGGTGGCGGTCAAAACCGTCTTGCCCAAAGCATTGACGACCTCGATCGCCCGCTTGCCGACCCGGCGGATATAACCCTTTTTCTCCAGGGCCTTCAGGTGATCGGAAACACCGTTGGTCGAGGCAATCTTAAACTGCTTACCGATCTCAGGGATCGACGGAGCAAAGCCCTTTTCTCGAATGGTCTTGAGCAGGAAATCGTAGATCGCTTTTTGCCGGGCAGTCAGCGAGGGAAGCATAATCACTATATACTGAAATTATTTTCAGTAGTCAAACGAGGAATTGGAGTGATGGAGTATTGGAATGCTGGGAAACGGAAAAGAATCGGCAACTACCGTCGCGCGCCTTGCAGCTGAACCTTCTTGACCGCGCTGTGAAATGAATTTTCTAGGAATGAAAACCGGAAGAATCCGGATTACGTTTACTTCAGCCAGGCTGCGGCACTAAAGAAGCTGCGGGTTCTAGGTACGTTGGAACGGCTGGAACTATTGGAACGAATGGAACGGTTTAGCGCGCCGCGCTAAACCTTCTTCCGCTGATGCGAGAGATAGTCGACGAGCAAATACTCGCCGAGCCGATCGGGACGGGTGTAAAAAGCGCGGCCCCTGTTGATGCGGGTAAGGTCATCGACGAAGCCGCGCAGTACCGGGCTATCGTCGAGCATGAACGTATTGATGGTGATACCTTTACGCGTGATGCGCTCGACTTCTTTCAAAGTTTCCTCCGCAGCGCGCTGGCTGATGCCGCCGAAGCTCAGCGGCCATTCACAGTAAAGCCTTCCCTGACGGCAGTATGCGGTCGGCTGACCGTCGGTAATCACGATCATCTGCTGGTTGGCGCTGGGCTTTTTGCCGAGCATTTCCGTCGCCAGGTGCAAGCCATCCTGCAAGTTGGTGAACGGGTCGCCCATGTTCCAGGTCGCCTGCGGCAGATCCTTGGCCTTGAGCTCGACCGCGCGGGTGAAGAAACCGACGATGCCGAAGTAATCGCGCGGGTGAAGCGAGCGCACCAGGCTCTCCATTGCCAGCGCGACTTTTTTTGCCGCGGCGAAACGCCCTTCCCAACTCATCGACCAGCTCATATCCAACAGCAGCACCGTCGCCGCGCGGGTGTTGTATTCCGATTCGTAGACGGCGAAGTCTCCCGGACCAATGCGAACGGGCACACCGCCGCCGTGAAGCAGCGCATTCTTGAGGGTTTGAATCATGTTGATGTGCAGCGGGTCGCCTTGCACGTAGGGCCGGCTGGTTTCGAGGACCATCTCCTGGTTGCCGCGGTTGCGGGTCGTGTGGCGACCCATGCCGTCGCGCCGAAGCTGTTTGTAGATATCCCGCAGCGCCAGTTGGCCGACCCGGCGCACGCCTTTGGCACTCAGCTCGAAACGCTCGCCCTGCTCCAGGACATAGCCGCCCTCTTCGAGCAGTGATTGCATGCGCATGACCCCTTCAAAGTCTTGCTTCGGTTCACCGCCGAGAAGTTTTTCCAACAACTCTTGATCGACGTCTTTGAGCTGCATGCCGGAAAGCTGCGCTTCCAGCTTGCGCAAGTCCTCCATGCGTTCCATCAGTTCCTGCGACTGCTGAAATTGCATGGGCGTCTGGCCGCGGAACAGACTGCCTTCGCGGCGCAGCCAGTTTTCGAGCTTGCGGATTTGATCGAGCTGCATGACCAGCTGTTGAAACTCTTTTTCAGCGTCGGAATTTTCGAAACGGTACGAAGTGAGCTTCTCGATCGCCTCACTGGTTTTCCCGGGAAGATCGTGGAGGAACTGCTTCTTGTCCTGCATGTCCTGCCCGGCTTGGTCCAATTCTTCAAGAGTTTGGCGCTCTTGATCGACAACGGAGTCGAGCTTGTCCTGCACCTCATCCATCGCCGATTGCAAGCGGTACTCGTCGTAGAGCTTGCGCATCTCGCGCGCCACCTGCGCGAGCAGATCTTCGAGACCTTTGGTCTGCTTTTCGCCTTGCTTGATGCCCTTCTGCATCAGGCGGCGCATCGCCTGCTGCAGATCGCCGGTTTCGTTCATGTAGTCGTTCAACTGATCGAACACGGATTCCGAGTCGAGGGAATTGCGACCGTCGGCATTCCAGCGGCTATAGCGGACATGTACCATGAAGGGGTGGCTTAGAGATTTTGTCTGGCGGCGGCTGAACTTGGCTACTTGCCGTAGGTCACCCGGCCACCCTCTATCTCCTTGTTGAGCTTTTGGTGCAGATGGAGCCCTTCGAGGACGAATTCTGTCGCCGAAGCCATCAAGGTGGGGGACTCGTGAATCCCCAGGGACTTGATCGCTTCTTTTAATCCGGGAATTTCCTTGATGCCTTCTAGATAATCTTGCGAAGGCATTTGATCGGATACTTCGACGCCCCATCCCGAATTGAAGTACTCGACGACTTTCTGCAGCGAGTTGAGGCTGAAGTATTGATCGAAGACTTTGACGATAGAACGATTGATCAGCTTTTCGACCAATTCGTTTTCTTTCTTGTCCTCGCCGACGTATTCCATTTCGATTTTTCCGCTGGTCGAGGCCAATAGCGCGTGAAAATCACTGATCCGCGGCACGATGTCGTTCTCCTTGCAGCGCAGCGCACGCTTCTCGGCGTTGCTGATCAGGCTTTCGTAGTTGTTGATCGTGACGCGCACGCTCACGCCGGAGGACTGGTTAATCTCGTTGGACTTGCGCGCCTCGAAGGTCAAATGACCGAGGACTTCCTTCAGGAAACGCGGCACGTCGACTTTGCGGCTGCGGTGGCTCACCGGCGCGGCTTCCTGTTCCATGATAGTGAGCTCATCCTCGATCTTCTTCGGATAATGCGTGCGGATCTGCACGTCGAAGCGGTCCTTGAGTGGCGTGATGATGCGTCCGCGGCTGGTGTAGTCCTCCGGATTGGCGCTGGCGACGATGACCACGTCGAGCGGCAGGCGGATCTTGTAGCCTTTGATTTGGACGTCCTTTTCTTCCATCAGGTTGAACAGACCGACTTGAACTTTTTCTGTTAGATCGGGGAGCTCGTTGATGGCGAAAATGCCTCGGTTGGTGCGCGGCACCAAACCATAGTGGATCGTTTCTTCGTCGGCGAGATAGCGCCCCTCGGCGACTTTGATCGGATCGATCTCACCGACCAAATCGGCGATGGAGACATCCGGAGTCGCTAGTTTCTCGCCATAGCGAAAATCGCGATCGATCCATTGAAGTGGCAACGCGTCACCCATTTCCGCGGCCCTCTTGCGACAGACGCGACAGATCGGATGGTATGGATTATCACTGATCTCACACCCTTGAATGATGGGAATTCTTTCGTCCAGCAGACCGATCAGGCTGCGAATGATGCGCGACTTTCCCTGACCTCGTTCGCCGAGAAAAACCATATGATGGCCGGAGAGAATGGCGTTTTCGATTTCCGGGATGACCGTCTCGTCGTAGCCGACGATGCCCGGCAAAATACGCTGCCCACTCTCGAGATGGCGCACGAGATTCTTGCGCATTTCCTCGCGCACCGTCAAAACTGCAACGCCGCTTTTTTTGAGTTCTCCTAATGTTTTCGCCTCAGTCACTTCCGTAGGCCTCCCCCGTGAAGAGTAGTTTTTGGTATCGTGTTCCGTTTTTCGCTGATTCACTGGTTTTATTTTACACTAGATGCCTTGTACGACCAACCCATCAAGCGAAAAGATTCTGAAAAAAGGGTTGTAGACGGTCGTAACTGTCGAGCAAATGCTGCGGCATCACGCGGGTCTCCGCGACCACCGGCATGAAATTAGTGTCACCCTCCCAGCGCGGCACGACATGCCAGTGAAGATGATCTTCGATGCCCGCGCCGGCGCATTTGCCGAGGTTCATGCCTAAGTTGATGCCGGCCGGGTGGACCGCCTGGCGCACGATCTCAACCGAGTGGCGCAGCGCTTCGTTGAGATCGATAAATTCTTCGCTCGACAAGTTGGCGAGAGTATTTTCATGGCGCTTCGGAGCCAATAGCAAATGACCATTGTTGTATGGATACTTATTCAACATTACGACCGTGTGACGGGTGTGCGCCAAAACCAGTCCGGCTCGCAGATCGCCATCGCGAAACTTGCTACAGAAGATACAGCCCTGTTCCTTGGAGCCCTCGTCTATATAGGCCATTCGCCAAGGAGCCCAAAGCTGCTTCACTCATCGTCTCCTTCATCATCGGCGGGGTTATAAGGTTGGCCGTCAACCCGCAGTCGAAGCTCTTTGCCGACCTTGAAAAAGGGCACGCGTTTGGCGGCTACCGACACTAGAGCGCCGCTCTTGGGATTACGCCCTTGCCTGGCGCGCCGGTGTTTCACGACGAAACTGCCAAAGCCGCGAATTTCGATCCGATCTCCCTGGGCCAGAGCATCCACCATGGAATCGAAAATGGCGTTGATAATGACTTCTGAATCCCGTCGCGACAGATGAGGAAATCTTTTGTTCACCTCATCGATCAAATCCCTTTTTGTCATATCATCCCCCTCACAACGCAAGAAGTTATTGTCAATGTTGTGTTTACCACTCTTCGCCGCCGCCAATTACTGGAGCAGCGACGGCGACCATTCGTAGCGCAACCAGCCGCGCTCAGTTCCCGGCAGCCGGCGACCGAAAATCCCCATAAACATTCGTTCCCACCATCGCTCTTGTTCCGGGCGCGAGTAATAAACCGCCGGCTCGGTTTCGATGCCGGCGCGTTTCGCCGCCAGTTCGATCGCTTCTTCCAGAGTGCCGAATTGATCGATCAATCCCAATTCCTTGGCTTGTGCTCCGGAGTAGACGCGGCCGTCGGCGAGCTTACGAACCTGCGCTTCGTCCATGCTTCTGCCCTTCGCCACCGCCGCGACGAATTGGCCGTGCACGTTATCGACCAACGACTGAAGAATCTGTTTTCCCTCCGGGGATAACGGTTGAAACGGCGAGCCGATGTCTTTGTTCGCGCCGCTTTTGACGTTGATCCCCTTGACGCCGATTTTCTTCATCAAGTCTTCGAGGTTGCTCAGTTGCATGATCACGCCGATGGATCCGGTTAGTGTCCCGGGGTTGGCGACGATCTTGTCGCAGGCGGCGGCGATGTAATAGCCCCCGGACGTCGCCATGCCGCCCATCGAAGCGATAAACGGTTTTTGCTTTTTGAATTTCTGGATTTCCTCGAAGATCTCCTGAGTCGGCGCCACGGCGCCGCCCGGCGAATCGATGCGCACGACGACCGCTTTCACCCAAGGCATTTCCTTAAACCGTTTTAGCTCCGTCACCACGTTGCGCGAGTCATCGATGGCGCCTTCAATCTGCAGGACGCCGATGCCTTCGCCGGCGAACATCGACAAAACCTTGGCATCGCCACCGGTGATGTATGCGTAGAAAAATGCTCCGGTGAAGACGACCAAAATAAATACAAACAGCAGGCCGAGGCCGCGTAAAATATAATGTTTCCTAGCCATATCAATTCCAGCGAGTCTATCTGCTCGGGATTACCCGCGCCCCTTGCGCCCGCCCTGTGCATCTTCGTCCCTATCCAAGCGAAGCTCATCGCCAAGCAGAGACTCGAAAGAGAAACGGCCGCCCTCTTTTTCGCGTTTTAGATAATTTTCCATTTCTTGGCGCTCTTCCGTGCGACGTAGGGCTTTGATACTGAGACCGATCTTGCGATCGGCAAGATCGATGCTGAGAACTTCGGCTTCGACTTCATCACCAACCTTGAAGAGGTTCGACGGTTTGTCGACCCGCTCCGAACTCAACTGAGAAACATGAATAAGCCCTTCGACGCCTTCGTCGATGCGGACGAATACACCAAACTCCGGCACGCTGGTGACTTGGCCTTTGATCTTGGAGCCCACCGGGTGACGATCGGCAACTACTTTCCAGGGATCAGGCGCCAGCTGCTTGATGCCGAGAGAGAAACGCTCGTTTTCGACGTTTATCCCGAGCACCTTGACTTCGATGATATCTCCTTTTTTAAATAATTCCGACGGATGCTTGACCTTCTTGGTCCAGTGCAGATCGGAGATATGCACGAGGCCGTCGATCCCTTCCTCGATGCCGACAAATATGCCGAAGTCCGTGACATTCCGCACCGGGCCTTTAATGCTGCTGCCGATCGGATATTTTTCCTTCGCCGCCTCCCAGGGATTTGCCATCACCTGCTTGAGCCCGAGCGAGATCCTGCGGTGTCCGGGATCGACGTTGAGCACGACGACTTCGACCTGCTGGCCAACCTGGAGGATTTTTGACGGATGGGCGACCTTGCGGGTCCAAGACATTTCCGAAATATGCACCAGTCCCTCGATACCGCTTTCCAATTCGACGAAAGCGCCGTAATCCATCAAGCTGATAACCTTGCCTTGTACTCGTGAACCGACGGGATATTTTTCCGCCACCGTGTGCCACGGATCAGGCGTCAATTGTTTCATGCCCAGGGAAATGCGCTCCTTCTCGCTGTCGAACTTGAGCACGACGACTTTGATTTTTTCGCCGACTCGGACGATCTCCGAAGGGTGATTGATGCGCCCCCAGGACATGTCGCTGATGTGGAGAATGCCGTCGATGCCGCCGAGATCGACGAAAGCGCCATAGCCGGTAATGTTCTTCACTGTGCCTTCGAGGATCACGCCCTCCTCGAGAATTTTTAAGACCTCTTGTTTCAGCGTGTCGCGTTCCTTTTCCAAAAGCGCGCGACGCGAAACCACGACGTTGCCACGCGGTCGGTTAAACTTAAGAATCGCAAAGCGATCGGTGGTGCCGATAAAACGGTCCAAGTTGCGGTTCGGGCGAATATCGACGTGAGAGCCCGGTAGAAATGCCGGGACTCCAACGTCAACCTTGAAACCGCCTTTGACCTTGCCGATGATGTGCCCCTCGACGCCGCGGCCTTCGTTAAAGGCTTTTTCCAGCTCTTCCCAAAGTTTCAAATTTTCCGCCCGTTGCCGCGATAATACAATGCCCCCGCCCTCGCTTTCCGAGGAGTCGAAGAACACGTCAACATCGTCACCTACCTTGACTTGCACATGGCCTTCGCGATCGGTGAACTCTTGGATGGGAATCTGCCCTTCGGATTTGTAGCCAACGTCGATCAGCACATGGGTTGCCGTGATACCAACGACCCTGCCTTTGACGACGCCGCCAGGTTTGACGGTGCGCAGGCTCTCCTCAAACATTGCTTCAAACTCGCTAGGGCCCCCTGCGGGCGCGCCTTTAATCTGTTCGTCCTGTTCAGCCATGCAAACCAACTCCGATCTATTTAATTTACTCGCGCACTGTTTCTAATTTTCGCTAAAACCTGGGCGGCCACGCTGTCAGCGCTGGCATTCGAAGAATCGATCCTGAGCGCGTCGTCCGCCATCCGTAGCGGCGCCAAATCTCTTTCGCTGTCCCGCTTGTCGCGTTCTTCCATCTCTCGTAATGTCTCACTCAAATCGGCCGGACGGCCGGCAGCCCTAAGCTCTGCACAACGCCGGCGAGCCCGCTCCTCCGCCGAGGCATCGAGAAAGATCTTTACCTCGGCGTTGGGAAAAACCACTGTGCCGATATCCCGTCCCTCGGCGACGACGCTGCCCCGTTTGCCCATGCCGCGTTGCAGATCGAGCATGCGCGCGCGCACGATTTTTAACGCGGAGACCTTCGACGCCAACTGGCTCACTTCCGGTGTGCGAATCTCGTCAGCGACATTGATACCGTCCAGGAGCACCTCCAGCGTGGCATTATTATCTTGCAGGTCAATCTCGGTCGATTCGACCAACCGAGCCAATCGCGCATCATCCGCCAAATCGACTCCCTGACGCAAGACCTTCAGGGCGAGCGCCCGATACATCGCCCCGGTATCTAAATAGATAAAGCCGAGCTCTCTCGCCAGCCGTTTCGCCAAGGTGCTTTTGCCGGCCCCCGACGGTCCGTCAATCGCAATAATCAACCAGCCTCCCCAACACCGCGCCGACTATCCCCTCTCTCATAAGCTAATGCAAACAAATTTTTCCCAACAAATCAAAAAAGCCCGGGAACGATATATCGACACAGCCTACGTCGTCAATTTCCACACTCCCCTCACTGCATAGCCCGGCGACCGCAAACGACATGGCGACCCGATGATCGGCATAGCTTTTAACTGCGCTCGCCTTGAATCTCTGTCCGCCTTGAATAGTCATGCGGTCTTCGCCCGCTTCGACTTCGATGCCCAGCTGGCGCAACCCCTCGGCCATGGAGGCAATGCGATCCGACTCCTTATAGCGTAATTCTTTGACGTCGGAGAAGGTCGTCACGCCTTGGGCAATCGCGGCAACAATCGAAAGAATCGGATATTCATCAATGGTCCGGGCCACCAGGTCAGGCCCAATATCGACGCCCTTTAGCGGGCCGCCGGTGACGTGAATATCGGCCACCTTCTCGCCGGCTTCGGCGCGTTCGTTTAGCAGCTCGATCGCCGCTCCCATGCGCCGCAGCACTTCGATCACGCCATCGCGGGTCGGATTGCATCCGACGTTACGGATGAAAAGATCCGAGCCAGATATCATCGCGGCCGCTGCCAGGAAAAATGCCGCTGAAGAAATATCACCCGGGATGCGCACTTCTTGAGCGCTCAGTGACTGGCCGCCTTTTATGGTTATAGTCGCACAGTCACGTGAGATCGCCGCGCCAAAACCGCGGAGCATTACTTCCGTGTGGTCGCGCGATTTTTGTGGCTCTTCCAGAGTCGTCGTTCCCTCCGCCTGCAGCGCCGCCAACAAGATTGCTGATTTCACCTGAGCGCTGGCGATGGGCATGTGATAATCAATACCATGCAGGTCGCCGCCGTCGATCTCCAAGGGCGCCAAACCATCGCCGCTTTTGCTGCGAATCTTGGCACCCATGACGCCCAACGGATCGATGACCCGCCGCATCGGCCGTTGGCGCAGCGATGCATCGCCATCGAGCTCGCTGTGAAATGGCCGCCCGGCCAACAGGCCGGACATCAGCCGCATGGTCGTGCCCGAGTTGCCGCAATTTATCGCGGCGGCCGGCTGATGCATTCCAGCCCAGCCATTGCCGTCAACGTAGAGAGCATCACCGTCGCGATAGATTTCTACGCCCATTTGGCGAAACGCCTTGACGGTGCGGGAGTTGTCGTCGCCACCGGACAAATTAAGAATCCGGCTACGCCCGTTGGCGATGCTGCCGAGAATCACCGCGCGGTGCGCGATCGACTTGTCGCCGGGTACGCTGATGTCGCCGCGTAGCGGTTTTTTGATCGGCTCAATCCGTTTCATTTTGCCATCATTACGGAATCTGCCCACGAATATCGTAGGCGCGGGCAAATTCTTTTTCCAAAAGCGCACCCTTGCCATCGCGAATCCAGCGATGGAGCCGTTCCAGGTGCTTGATGTAATCGCCCAAGGAACGGCCCAACGCGTGACGATTCATCAGACAGATGTCGCGCCAAAGCTCGGGCCGACTTGAGGCGATTCGAGTGAAATCTTTAAAGCCGCCGGCGCAGTACTTTTTCAAATCCACCCCCGGCAGCGGCGTGCGCTCGAGCGCGTTCACCAGCGCATACACCAGGACGTGTGGTAGATGACTAATCACCCCGAGGAGCCGATCGTGAATGTCGGGTTGCATGATTTCCACGTCAGCGCCGACTTTACGCCACAGATCGGCAATTTTGTTGAGCGCCTGCCGATTGGTCCGCTTAGTCGGGGTCAAAATGCAGCGATGCCGGACGAACAGATCTCGGCGCGCCGCCTGGGCACCCCATTGTTCGCTGCCAGCGATCGGATGGCCGGCAACGAAATGAATATGCCTCGGCAAAAGGCGCTCCATGCCGCGCACGATCTCGCCTTTAACGCTACCCACATCGCTGACAATGCAGCCGGCTTTGAGCTTGCGTAGAAATCTCTTGGTCAGCGGCACGATGGTTTCCACCGGAGTGCCCACCATGAGAAAATCCACGTCGTCGGGAAATTGATCTTCATCCAAGAAGTAACTGTCGACAATGCCCTCTCGCTTCGCCAGCCTGAGGTTGGCTTCGCCGCGGCCGTAGCCGACGATTTCCTTTGCCAGTCGATGACGGCGCATGTCCAACGCGAGCGAGCCGCAGATCAACCCCACTCCAGCCATCACGACCTTTTGAAACATCACTGCCATAAGAAATTTCACCGCTTCGGTCTTACCAGAAGTCGCTACAATGCCCTCATCACTTTCTGCAGGGCTTCGATCAATTTTCGATTCTCATCCATCGTGCCGATGGTGACGCGCACATGCTCGGGAAACTGATAGCCAGCCATCGGCCGGACAATGACGCCTTTACTTAGCAACTGTTTAAATACTTCCTGTCCTTTACCGACGCGCACCAGGATAAAGTTGGCGTCGCTCGGCACGAATTCCAGCCCCAACCTGTTGCACTCGGCTTGCAGGTATTCCATGCCCAGGCGATTCACCTCGAGGCTTCGCTTCACATGATCGACATCTTCGAGCGCCGCCAATGCCGCCCACTGCGCCGCGGCGTTAACGTTGAAGGGCTGGCGCACCCGCTGCATCATGTCGATGAGTTTTTTTGGACCGACACCGTAGCCGATGCGCAATCCCGCCAGTCCGTACAATTTCGAGAACGTCCGTAGCGTCAGAATCGCGCGATCTTCGGCATGGTAGCGCAGCGAGTCGGGATAGGCCGGGTCTTGAACGTATTCGAAGTAAGCCTCGTCGACAATGAGCAGCAAATTCGAGGGCACATTGCTAAGAAAGCGCTCCCATTCGTCGCGCCGGTAAATGGTTCCCGTCGGATTGTTGGGATTGGCCAAGAACACGACTCGCGTCTGCGCCGTGATGGCCTCGGCAATCGCTGCCAGATCATGGGTGAAGTTACGCAGTGGCACCGCCTTTTTCTTGCCGCCAACGGCTTGGACGATGAGCGGATAGACGACAAACGCTTGCTCGGCCATCACCGCTTCATCCCCTGGGCGTATGAAAGTTCTCACGGCGAGTTCGATGATTTCATTGGAGCCGTTGCCAAAGATCAGGTTTTCCGGCTCTACACTAATTTTCTGCGCCATGCCCCGCTTCAGATAAAAGCAGTCGCCGTCCGGATAGAGATGCAGCTGATCCAATTTCTCGCGGATCGCCGCCAAGGCTTTCGGTGACGGCCCCAAGGGATTCTCGTTGGACGCGAGCTTGATCGAGTTCGAGATGCCGTACTCGCGCTCCACTTCCTCGATCGGTTTGCCCGGCTCGTACGGAATCAACGTACGAATATATTCTGGAACTTGTTCGACGGTTTTCATCTTCCGCTCGGATAGGAGCCCAAAATCTTCAAAAACAAACAGTTCTTTTGCAAATTGGCCACGGCATTTCTTATCGAGCCGTGCTGCTGATGGCCGCGCAGGTCGAGAAAGAACATATACTCCCAGGGTTTGTTCTTGATCGGCCGCGACTCGATTTTGGTCAGGTTGATACGGCTTCGGGCAAAGGGCTGCAGCATGCGGTGCAGTACCCCCGCTTTGTCTTGCACGGAAAACACCAGCGAGGTCTTGTCATCGCCGCTCGCCGGGGCGTCCGTCTTGCCGATGACCAAAAACCGGGTAATGTTCGTGCTCTGGTCTTCGATATTGCCTGCAACCACTTGGAGATTGTAAACCTCTTTCGCCATGGCACTGGAAATCGCCGCCAACGAGCCATCGCCGGCTGCTTTCATCGCTGCATGGGCCGTGCTCGCCACCTCTTCTACCGGCACAGACGGAAAATGGCGCGCCAACCAGCTGCGGCATTGTGCCAAGGCTTGGGGATGAGAGACGATGCGTTGAACGTCGCTTTCCTTGCCAGACCGCGAGAGAAGATTGTGATGAATGTCCAGAAAAATTTCCGCGCAGATCTTCAGCTCGGACTCGACCAGCGAATCGAGCGTGTGCGCCACTACGCCTTCCGTGGAATTCTCGATCGGCACCACGCCGAATTCCGCTCTTCCCTGACTCACTTCCTGAAACACCTCGGTGATGCTCGTCGTCGGACGCAGGTTCGCCGAAGAACCGAATTTCTCGCGGGCAGCAAGATGCGTATAGGTCGCCGCAGCTCCGAAAAATGCCACATTCAGCGGGCCTTCAAGCGCGCGGCAGCCCGAAATGATCTCACGAAAAACGGCCCGAACGGCTTGTCCGGAAAGCGGCCCGCGATTCAGATCAGCGACCCGCTGGAGAATTTCTTTCTCGCGGTGGGGAGCGTAGACCTCTTGGTTGCTTTGGCTCTTGGAATGGCCAATCCTCTGTGCCAGAGAAGCGCGATCGTTTAGCAGGTTAACGATTTTTGCATCAATTTGATCGATTTTTTGTCTTAGAACATCGACCGACTCATTACGGCTCAATGACTACCTCGCCCGGCGCAAACCAAGCAGCCTGAATCCTTGGCGCCACCCACGTAACCTATCTTAATGCTTGAAGAATAGCAAATATTGATAGCGCCCAAGCTTGACTCCTGTCGACTTCTGCCATTATCTGATTGGCGACATGCATGAAATCGTTCTGCCCGCCGGTGAAACGCCCAAGAAACTTGCGAAATTTCTTACAAAGAAATTCCCCATCGGTTACGTTAGAAAAGTCTTTCGCAAGAACGGCGTACGGATCAATGGCCAACGGGCGAAATCGGATGATCTCATCCGCGCCGGCGACCGCATCCAACTTTACATCCCGTTTGAGGGGGATGCTGCAGCAACAAAGCCGGTCAAAACTTTTCCAAAAATCGACGTCGTTTTCGAAGACGATTCGCTGTTGGCGATCAATAAACCCGCCGGTCTGGCCGTGCACGAAGGAAGAACCGTCAGTAAACGCCACTCAATACTGGATATCTTGGAAACGCAATATCGTGACAGGGGCATAAAGCCTCAACTCGTCCACCGCCTCGATAAAGATACATCCGGATTGCTTGTCGTCGCAAAGAACCAGCAAACAGCAAGTGAATTGGAAAGCTGCTTTGAAACCGGCAAGGTCGACAAAGAGTACCTCTGCCTGGTCGTCGGCCGATTACAAATGAACGAAGGCAAGATCGACTTTTCACTGCGCGGCCGAGATGACAAGCCGGTTCGCGCTCTCACCCGCTTCCGAGTCATAAAGCGATTTTCCGAAGTCACGCTCGTGCGCGTGGCAATCGAAACCGGCAGGCTGCATCAGATCCGGTTACACTTCGCAAAGCTAGGATATCCGGTAGTGATGGACGACCAGCACGGCGACTTCGGTTTTAACAAGCGCTTTCGCAAAGAGTTCGGGTTGAAGCGGCAGTTTCTCCACGCGGAAAAATTGAAACTCAATTACGCAGGCAAACCGCGAGAATGGACAGCGCCGCTGGCAAAAGAGTTAGACGAGACCCTGCGAGTGTTGTCCGGCGAGAAGTCTTAGCGCGTCATTTACGGCGACAATTTGTAGGATGCGGTGACCATCGGGAATCGCATCGCTCGTCTTTTCACAGCTGTTTGTCAAACCGAATTGATGCGGTTCCTTTCAGTCACCGCATCCTACTCTACTTATTTTTCCGATTTCGGTTTTTTGCCGAACCGATTTCTGCGACAATTCCCACAAGAAAAATTCCGATAATAAGGACAAACTGATACGGCTCTGGTACAATCCAAAACGCGGTGCCAAGAGTCGCGACCGCCAACAACACGGCCACGAAAAGCCCAACAATTTGGTTTCTGGATAGATCTCCTCTAATCTCAATGCTATGAATGATAGACACCGCGTAGGATGCGGTGACCGCAGGGAACCGCATCTCTTTCATAATCGATCACCTAGTACGCGGTTGCCTTCAGGCATGGCTGCGACGATTCTCCCGAATGTAGGGGCGCGATTCATCGCGCCCGGATTGCCGTATGTCCGAACAGCGGGCCCAGCATGCTGCGCCCCTACAACGCCTTTTTGCGTTCTTCGCGGTTAATGATTTTCTTTCGCTTGTAAAAAAATTAATCACAACTTTCTCACCAACATGATCCCATCCCTGACCGGCAGCAGCACATTCTCCACCCGCTCGTCTTCGCGGATGCGTTTATTAAGTGCGTCGACAGCTTTGGTCGCTTCATCGTGAGGATCCAAAACTCTGCCGCTGCGCAGCATGTTGTCCAGAACAATTAGCCCTTTGGGTCGAACGAGCTCCATACAGCGGTCATAGTAGGGGCCGTAATTTTCTTTATCCGCGTCGATGAAACACAAATCAAAAGGACCGGGAATGAGTTTGAGCGAC
>Ga0137403_10003116_pt1 | contig 19984 bp, 14 predicted proteins | sample CZOMad2_1_16fung_FD_122057 | JGI IMG/M metagenome (GOLD analysis project Ga0137403, IMG submission 122057) | Vadose zone soil fungal communities from Angelo Coast Range Reserve, California, USA - CZOMad2_1_16fungal (Hybrid Assembly) | ecosystem: Environmental > Terrestrial > Soil > Vadose zone...
GGTTGATGATATCCCGGCTCTAAAAATAGTAGTGCAAACCGCGCGTACTCACTTTTACGAAACTATTTCAGACAGAAAACGTCTGTAGTGAAGTGGCGTACCGAGTGGCGTAGTTTTTCGTTGGAAATCAAGCTATCAACCAGTTCCAGGAATTCGGGAGAAAAACATGACCAAGCTGCGTCTTCGAGCAGGCGTCTGCGCTGCCATCCTCACCGCGCTGTTGTTGGGCGCCCGCCCGGCGATGACGGGCAAAGCCTCTCCGGCGGCCGACCAGACACCGGCGGGACCCACTCGCCTCTTGCGCTACGCGGATGTCTCGAAAGACTCCGTTGTGTTTTCCTACGCCGGAGACTTGTGGCTCGCTTCGCGCCAGGGTGGCGCTGCACACCGGTTGACTTCCGGCGCCGGTGATAAGCTGTACGCCAAGTTTTCTCCCGATGGAAAGTGGATCGCCTTCACCGCCGCGTACGACGGTAACCCCGACGTCTACCTCATCCCTGCAACTGGCGGTGAACCCAAGCGGCTCACATTTCACCCTGCGAACGATATTGTGTTGGGCTGGACTCCCGACGGCAAAAATATATTGTTCCGGTCGGACCGTATCACCGCTCCTCCGCAGCGCACCACGAAGCTCTTCTTGGTTTCCTCACAAGGCGGTCTGCCGAAGGCGCTGCCGGTGCCGAGAGGGGACCTGACCAGTTTCTCACCAGACGGAAACAAGATCGCGTACCTCGAAACCTCCCAGGAAAATCGCACTTGGAAGCGTTACCACGGTGGCTGGAGCCTACCAATCGCCATCTACGATTTGAAAAAGAACACCTACGAGGAGTTGCCCAAGTCCCGTGGCATGGACTTGTTTCCCATGTGGCACGGGAACGCGGTTTATTTCATTAGCGATCGAGACGGCGTCATGAACCTGTTCTCCTACGATCTCGGGACCAAGCAGACCAAGAAACTGACTGACTACAAGGAGTACGACGTGAAATGGCCGAGTCTAGGGCCGGACGCCATCGTCTATGAAAACGGCGGACTCCTCTATGAACTGAATCTCCAGGATGGGGCCTCGCGGAATATTCCGATCGATGTGCACGCGGAAGATTTGGAAGCGCGGCCGGAGTTCAAGAACGTAGCGCAAAACGTCGGAACCTTCGGCCTTTCACCATCGGGAGCGCGCGCGGTATTCGAAGCTCGCGGCAACATTTTCACGGTTCCCGCCGAGCATGGCAGCGTTCGCACCCTCACTACCGAGAATTCCAGCGTGCACGAACTGAATCCAACATGGTCCCCGGACGGAAAATGGATCGCCTATCTGTCCGACAAGACCGGCGAATATGAAATCTATCTACGTCCGCAATTGGGCGGCACTGAAACGCGTGTCACGCCCGATGGCGGCGTCTATCGTTACGGCCCGGCCTGGTCCCCCGACAGCAAGAAGCTCCTGTTCTGGGACAAGCTGCACAAACTCTGGTGGATCAACCTCGACGAAAAGAAACCCGCCCAGGTCGATCAAGGCGATTATGCCGACATCACCGACGGCAACTGGTCCTCTGACAGCGCGTGGATCGCATACTCCAAGGCGGACCGCCGCGGTGCAGGCCAGATGTATTTGTATTCGCTCGATAAGAAAACGACCACGAAAATCTCCGACGGTTTTTACAACGACACCAATCCAGTCTTCGATCCCACCGGAAAATATATTTTCTTCCTGTCGCAACGATATTTCTTCCCCAGCATCGGGCAGCTAGACCAGCGTTTCAACTACTACAGCACCGACGGAATCTTCGCGGTTACGCTCAAGAACGACGAAGCTTCACCGTTCACCCCTCAAAGCGATGAAGAAAAAGCTGGGAGTGAAAAAGACAAAGACGCCAAAGACCAGAAAGATGCAAAGAGCAAGAACGACGACGTCAAGGCTTCCGGCAAAGATAAGGAAGAGCCCAAGAAAGATGAGAACGAAGCTCCCAAACCAATTCAGGTCGACTTGGCTGGCATTGATACCCGCGTCGCTCCTGTACCCATCGCGTCTGGAATTTACAGCAGCCTGGCGGTCCGCAAAGGAAAGCTTTTCTACCTGGCGCAGCCGCCTGAAGCCAGAGCGGCTGGCACAGAGCAGGACAGCGACCCGCGCAACATTGTCCACGTCTATGATCTTGAGAAACGCCAGGACAAGGAACTGCTAACGGGCGTCGATGCCTACGATGTCAGCAAGGAAGGCACCAAAGTCATCTACAAAGCGGGTCCCGCCTTCGGCATCCAGGACGCCGAGCCCGGTAAGGCAAAAGTCGGACAGGGCAAGCTGGATCTCGCCGCCTTGCAGGTCAAAATCGATCCGCGCGAAGAGTGGAAGCAAATCTTCCACGAGGCCTGGCGCATCGAACGCGACTTCTACTGGGACCCAGCCATGACCGGTCACAACTGGGAACAAATCGGCAAGCGGTACGATGCTTTGCTGCCGTGGGTGGCACACCGCGCCGATCTGAATTACCTCCTCGGCGAGATGATTGCCGAGCTCAGCACTTCGCACACCTACGTCGGAGGAGGAGATCAACCGAAGCCACCACAGATCGGCGTGGGCCTGCTTGGCGTCGATTTCCAGACTGAACAGGGCTACTATCGCATCGCGAAAATCTATCCAGGTGAAAACTGGAACGAAGCCACACGTTCCCCTCTCACCGAGCCCGGGCTGAAAGCTAAAGTTGGCGACTATCTCGTCGCTGTGAACGGACAGCCTGCTGCCACTTCGCAGGATGTGTACGCCTACTTCCAGAATCTCGCCGGGAAGATCGTCACACTGAAACTAAACAGCAAGCCCAGCACCGACGGAGCGTGGGAAGTCACCGTCAAGCCTATCGCGAACGAAAACGGCGTTCGCTATCTCGATTGGATCGCCAACAATCGCAAGCGCGTCGAGCAAGCCACCGGCGGCCGTATCGGCTACATGCACGTCCCTGACACCGCGATTGAAGGTGTCATCCAGTTCGACAAAGCTTTCAACGCGCAGCTCGACAAGGACGGCATCATCGTTGACGAACGCGACAATTCCGGCGGCCAGATTCCCGACTTCTACACCGAAAAACTCAAGCGCCAACTGTTGGCCGTCGTCGCTGCCAGGGACACCAAAGACATTCCGTGGCCGCCGGTCGGTATCTACGGCCCAAAGATCATGATCGTCAACGAACTCGCCGGCTCCGGCGGTGACGCCTTCCCATGGTTCTTCCGTCGCGAAAAAATCGGGCCCATCGTTGGAGAGCGCACTTGGGGCGGGCTCGTCGGAATTGGCAACGTCCAACCCCTGCGGGACGGCGGCGGCGTCACCGCTCCTGGCTTCGGTTTCTGGAGCACCGACAATGGCGGTGAATGGGTCGTGGAAGATCACGGCGTCGATCCAGACTACGTCGTTCCTCAACGCCCCGATCTAGTCGTCAGCGGACACGACCCCCAGCTGGAGAAGGCCATCGAACTGGCCAACGACGCCCTGAAAAATTATAAAGGGCTTCCACCGAGGCCAAAATATCCCCAGATTAAGCAGCCGTAATTCTCACAAACCAAAGGAGCAGCTCGGCACGCATCGCTGGCAGCGGAGAGAACCCGATCGCTAGCGAAAGCCAAGCGCGGCGGTGCCGGCTTTCGTGCTCAGGATCTCCGCCTTCAACGACGCGTGCAGAACCGCCCCTCTTTACTTCGCTACTTCATTACTTCTTTGTTTCGCCGTTCACGGCCTCCGCGTTGACCGCTTCTGCGCCTTCGCCGCAATCGCCGTCGCCGCCGGATCATCCGACCCATCCTCCGAGGCCGCCGATCCTGCCCCAGAGAACGCCGACCGAAACACATCGTTCGCAAAGAAGTTCTTCCCATCCACCGGCACCATCATGATCTGCAGCTTGTCCGACAACCGCTCAGCGATAATCTTCTGAATCAGCATCGGGTTCGACTTCAGCACCGCCGCCTCGAACTTCATCCGCTCGGAATCCGCTGCAGCGGTCACGCGAATCCGGTTAGCCTCCGCATCGGACAGATTCCGCTGCCGCTCCATCTCCGCCTTGCTGTCAATCACCTTCGCCTGCGCCGCCGCGTCCGCATTCTGTAAAGTCGCTTCCTTCCGCGCCTGCGCCTCCAGCTTGCTCTGCTCGATCTGCTTCTGTTTTAAAGGCAGCGTGTACTGCATGGCATCCGATTCCGCCTTCGCTTGCAACACGCGAACCTGCGCTTGCGCCTCCGCCTGCTTGACGTCACGCGCCTTCTGCGCCTCCGCTTCCAACTCCGCGATACGCACTTGCTTCTGCTTAATCTCCGTATCGGTTCCCAACCGCTCGTTCTCCTGCTCCTTCAACAGCAATCCCTCTAGCCCTTTCGCATACTCTTCCGGCAATTTCAAATCGCGTAGCAGCACTTCGCGCACGATAATTCCGTCCGACGCCAGCCGCGTCGTAATCGCCGTCGCAGCCGAAGTCCGCAGCTCTTCCCGCTTCGTCGCAAAAATCTCCCGCGTAATGTAGTTCGGCGCCAGCTGCCGGTAAATCGTAGCCACCGTCGGCGCCACAACCTCGTCTCCGACCGGCTGCGGCAAATTCGCATGGATGTAACTCAACCGCTGCGGATCCAACCTGTACCGCACGCTAACCGCTAGCCCGATATTCAATCCCTCGCGTGCCTGCACCGTCAGCACCTCAGCGCCCGACTTCGGAGCCTCGGCCGCCGAGGTCGTGTATACCTGCTCCCGCGTGTCGTACAGCACCACGCTGTCGATCAGCGGCACGACAATGTGCACGCCCGGATACAACGTCCCGGGCCGCGCCCCCCAAATCTGACTGATGCGCACCCCAGCCGACCCGTCGGGAATCACCACGATGCTGAGTGCCAGCAACAACGGCACCACCGCCGAAACCGCCAGCCGCCGCGCCAACCCCCACCGCACCGGTCCGAAAGGGCGCGAAGCCACCAAGCCCGCCTCGTCCACCTCGCCGACCTCACCGGCCGACCCACGCCGCAACAATCGCCGAAGCTGCGCCGACAAATAAATGTCGTAGACGACCAACGTCCCCGCGCTGCCGAAGAGCCCCGCTCCCACAATCATCAACAAATATTTCAGCACCAACATATGTCGCTCCTTCGAACCTCACCCGGCCACGCCGCGGCAGATCAATCCAAATCTTCCGCCGCTAGGTGAATCCGGAGAACCCTCTACCGCCAACGCCAGAGCCAATGTGTAGGGGCGGGCTTTAGCCCGACCGTCCCGCCGCCCGCCTCCCAAACTTCAACCGCGCCCATCGCCCAGCCTCACCGATGCCCCGCAAACGCCCGGGTCAAGCGCGCCGTCCCATCCGCCAATTCCGCGCGCACCACAACGCGCCGCACCGCAGCCGGCCGCATCAAACGGAACGCCACCCGCAAAAGCAGCCAATGAAACGCAGTAGCCGCCGCAAGCGCAAACAAAGTCGCCAGCGTAAGAGTAGTGATATCGAGCAAAGCAATCATGGGGTGCCTCCTGTCGTACAACCAAAGGATGGCACTCCCACAGCCAAGCTCTATCTACCTGAAATGATTGATGTTACTGGAAGATGTCTGACGCAAGATTGTGGCCCGCAACACACGATGTCGCCCGCCAAACACAGCCATCCACACTCAGCCGTCGAGCCCCGCCCCCACCACACTGTGCTACGCTAAATCGGAACAACCATGAACCCCGGATCCAGTCTCCGCATCGGCCGCATTCTCGGTATCCCCATCTACATTCACGCCAGCTGGGTCTTCCTCTTTATCCTCATCACCATCACGCTCGGCATGCAATTCACGCAGCAGCATCCGCAATGGACCACCACGCAGCACTGGTCCGTAGGCGTCCTCACCAGCGTCCTTTTTTTCGCCTCGATTCTCTTCCACGAGTTGTCCCACAGCATGGTAGCCCGCGCCTACAAAATTCGCGTCGACTCCATTACCCTCTTCGTCTTCGGCGGCGTGGCCCGGATCGCCAACGACCCCTCCAAAGCCATCCAGGAATTCAACATCGCCATCGCCGGCCCCATCTCCAGCCTGATTCTCGGCGGCGCGTTCTACGCCCTGACGCTATTTTTCCCCTACGGCACTATGACCGGCGCCTTAGCGCTCTGGCTCGCCGGAATCAATGCCACCCTGGCAATCTTCAACTTGCTCCCCGGCTTCCCCCTCGATGGCGGCAGAATCTTCCGCGCCATCGTCTGGGGCATCACCAAGGATTTCACACGCGCCACCAAAGCCGCCGGAGCCAGCGGCAAACTCGTCGCCTACGCCATGATCATTTTCGGAGCGGGATACGCGGTCAGCACCCGCCACTGGGAAGCCTTGTGGTACGCCTTCATCGGCTGGTTCCTGCTAAACGCCGCGCAGGAAAGCGTCGCCCAAGTTGCGATTCGCGAAACGCTGGCAGGCCTTCACGCCGCTGACGTGATGAGCCAGGAAGTCCCCATCATCCCCCGCGAAATTTCGCTGGAAGAGTATAGTCAGGAAGTAGTGCGCACCGGTCGCCGCTGCCATCTGGTCGTCACCGATGAGCGCCTGGTCGGCATGATGAACGTCCACACGCTGAATTCCGTGCCCCGCGAAGAGTGGGCCCACATGTCGGTGCAAGCCGTAATGATTCCCCGAGACAAAATCCTCTGGGCCAAGCCGGAAGAACCGCTACTGGGCCTGCTCGAGCGCCTGCTAGCCGCCGACATCAATCAAATGCCAGTAGTAAGCGGCGGCGAAAACGGCGAAAACACCGGCGCCCACATCATCGGCATGATCACCCGCGACTCCATCCTTCGCGTAATGCGCACTCGCGCCGAAGTCGGCTCCCCACTCCCCGCCAAATAGTTCCGGATATTCCCGAAAGGTGTCGGAGCTTCAGCCCCGACATGAATACTCGCTCCAGACTGGACTTTAGCTCCTGAGGAAACGTCTTAAATATCGACCCGCAAGCTGTCCTCAATCTGCAACCGCCGACCTAACTCCCACCTCAACCCGCGCCTCAACTCTCCCCCGAATCCCATACCGAGGCCGCAAAGTAATCGAAGGCATCGGCACCACCGGATGCCCCTCCACCAGCCGAATCCGAAACCTCTGCGCAATCGCCGCCAACAACAATCCCGCCTCCATCACAGCAAAATTATTCCCAATACACTGCCTCGGTCCCCCGCCAAAGGGAAAATAAGCAAACCGCGGCAACTTCTTCAACAAATCCCCCTCCCACCGTTCCGGCCGAAATTCTTCCGGCGCCTCAAACCACCTCGGGTCCCGATGCACCACCCACTGCGCCAACGAAACCCCGCATCCTTTAGGTATCGGGTACCCGCCAATCTCCACATCCTCGGTCGCCACCCGCGCCATCCCCCAAGCCGGCGGATACAACCGCATCGACTCTGTAATCACATGCCCGGTGTAGCGTAAATTCGGCAAATCATCCAAAGAAGGCGTCCGCCCAGCCAAAACGCTGTCCAACTCCGCATGCAGCTTCGCCTCCACCACCGGATTCTGAGACAGAAGCATCCAGGTCCACGAAAGCGCGTTCGCGGTAGTCTCGTGCCCCGCCAGAAAAATCGTAATCGCCTCATCGCGCAACTGCCGGTCGGTCATCCGCGAACCATCCTCATCCCGCGCTGCCAAAAGCATCGACAACAAGTCTCCTGTATCTTTCCCCGACGTCCGCCGCTCCTCGATAAATCGAAAAATAATCTTATCCAAGCGCCGTGTAGCAATCGCCGCCCGGATATTCCGCGGAGTAGGCAGCCAATTCGGCGTAAGCATCAACTTCCGAAAATCCGAGTTCAACTCCATGATCGCTTCCAGCGCATGCCCCACTTGCCGCGCCTCGCGATCCACGTCCGCATCAAAAAGCGTCTTCGCCACGATCTGCAACGTCAACCGCATCATTTCCGCATGAATATCGCGCTCGTCCCCGTCCTTCCATTCCCCAACCAATCGATCCGCAAAGAGCACCATCGCGTCTGCATACGAAGCCACTCGCCCGCGATGAAACGCCGGCTGCGCCAAACGTCGCTGCCGCAACCAAAAATCCCCCTCGCTGGTCAGCAACCCATCCCCAAACAGCCTCCGGTTCTTCCGCAGAATCCGCCCCTTCATAAATTTGCGGTTGTGGGTCACAAGAACTTGCTCGATGAAATCCGGATGGCTGACAAAGTAAACGCGAAAGTTGTAGTAGCGCATCGTAACGATGTCGCCGTAATCGCGCACCAGCCCCGGCATATAAGCCAGCGGATCGCGGCTATAATTCTTAAAACTAGCAGTCCAGGATTCAGGCGAAGGCCCAGGCGGCAACTTATCGGGAGTAGGAATTCCCATAACCCAGCTTCCCGTTTCCGCTTTCAGATGTCCAGCATGGAAAAATCGGACAGCATTGGAAGGACGCTCGATACGCTTCAACCCGTGTAAACACTCCGATTTTCGTCAGGGCACGGCTTCAGCCGTGCCGGTAACTGATGCCGAATCAACAAGGCTTTAGCCGCTGAGGGCTCTTTCTCTCAAATCCGCCACGCAACACTCAAGCGCTCTTAAACGCCTGGAACCCAAAACCGCCGCGCCTGGAAATAAGCGTCACGCGAGAAAACCCCGCACCGCCGAGGCGTGCAGGTATGCTGGCCGGCGGCACCGGAATGAACGTACTCTTCCAGTGAATCGCACGCTGCAACCATCCATCCGGTATTTCACCCGCAAGGAAAACGCCTCCCGGCCGAAGCACCCGATAAATCTCGCAGAACGCTCGATCCTGCTGGCCGCTAGAACGCAAATGATGGAGCACGAGTACCGCGAACGCCGATGAGAAACTCTCATTCGCGAATGGTAATGCGCTGGCGTCACCCTGCAAGACGCTACCCTTGCCATCGCGATCCTGCGCCGCCAGATTCGCTGCAAACGCATGACTCCATTCCAAACTCGTGACCTGCGGCGCCAGTCGCCGCAATTCCTGCGTCGCGGCGCCGGGACCCGCTCCAATCTCCAGCACGTGGTCGCCTAGCGGCACGCCCGCAATAATCCAAGGCAACACCCGCTCCTGCGTAACCCGCCGCCAATATCCCGTCGAGCAAAACCAATTCTCAAGCCGGTTCACAGGTAGCACAGGCACTCCTGCCTGTGCCCCTTGAACCCACACCGCCAACTCAACCGCAGCAACTCGACGTCATTCCACAAGGTCCGTTCATCGACACCATAAGCCAATCCGCCATCACCCATTAATCAAACTCATCATATGCTCCGGATATCTCGCCCCCGCAGCCGCCCCCTGAGGCGCAACTTCATCAATCCGTCTCAAATCCTCCGAAGTAAGCTCAACATCCAGCCCACCACCGTTCTCCTCCAAATATTTCCGCCGCTTCGTCCCCGGAATCGGAATAATGTCTTCGCCCTGGGCCAAAAGCCACGCCAGAGCAAGCTGGCTAGGCGTGCACCGCTTCTCCGCAGCCATGGCTTCCACCCGCCCCACCAGATCCAAATTCTTCTGAAAATTCTCCCCCTGAAACCGCGGCGAGAATCTCCGGTAATCGTCCGCCGCCAAATCCTCAAACCGCTTGTACTGCCCAGTAAGAAATCCCCGCCCTAGCGGACTGTACGCCACAAAAGCAATCCCCAGCTCCCGTGTCGTAGGCAAAACTTCGTCTTCCGGATCACGCGTCCAAAGCGAATACTCCGTCTGCAACGCCGCAATCGGATGTACCGCCGCCGCACGCCGAATCGTAGCAGGCCCCGCCTCCGATAATCCGATGTGCCGAATCTTGCCCGCTCGCACCAGTTCCGCCATTGCACCGACCGTCTCTTCAATCGGCGTGTTCGGATCGACCCGATGCTGATAGTAAAGATCGATCGTTTCGACGCCCAGCCGCTTCAAGCTCGCGTCGCAGCATGCACGAACATATTCAGGTTTGCCGCTGACGCCGCGTACTTGCGGATTGGCTTTATCCCGCACGATCCCAAATTTCGTCGCCAGAAAAATCTTGTCGCGTATCCCGCGAATCGCTTCCCCCACCAAAATTTCGTTGTCGCCGTAACCGTAGACATCCGCGGTATCCAAAAATGTCATTCCCAATTCAATCGACCGGTGAATGGTCGCGATCGATTCCCCGTCATCGCGCGCACCATAAAATTCCGACATGCCCATACAACCGAGCCCCAACGCCGAAACCTCCGGACCGTTCTTTCCAAGACGTCGCTTTTGCATAAATCGCTCCTAAAATGATTTCGCCAGAGCCCAGCTCACGACTCTGTACAATGTTCGTTGCGAAAAAAACCACATTGTCATCCCGAACCCGCGTCTTTTGCGGGTGAGGGATCTGCTGTTCCGTGACTTCGCGTTAACCACTTTCTTCGGGCGCACGACTTCAGCCGCGCCAACAACCCCTCTTTGGGAGGGCACGACTTCAGTCGTGCCGCTAAAGCTCCGAAATTCTTGGGGCTTTAGCCCCTGAGGCACTACCGACCACTCTACGAGACCACGTTCCATTGAGATGCCGTCACCACAGCTCGGGGTACAATCGCTCGTAGCGAACATCTTTCAACAACCAACCACGACGCCCGCTTCCGCGTCGATTATCCTAAAGCCCAGATGCAACGTGAAGACAATCCTCAGCCCAATGACCGACCTCTTCCACTCGATCCTACTCCGGCTTCCCATCCAACGAACGAACAACTCGCCAAGCCAAACATGTCCGCCTCCCGACAAACAACCCCAAAAGAAACTCCGCCGTTGAGTAAATGGAAAACCTTCTGGCGCGGTGTCCTCCATGTGGACACCGCGAAGATGGATCCGTGGATTGCAGCACGCAACGCCATGGGCGTCGCGATCCCATTAGCCGTTGGCATCGCCATCGGCATGCCGCTAGGCGGCCTCGCGGTGGCCAGCGGCGCTCTCAACGTCTCTTATTCCGATGGCCACGATCCTTACAAACAACGCGCAAAACGTATGCTGGCGTCCAGCCTCCTGTGCGCCGTCGCCGTCATGGCCGGCGGACTCGCCGGTCATCACAACGCCATCGCGATACCCATGATCGCCATCTGGGCCTTCGGCTCAGGTATGGCCATCACCCTCGGGCCCACCGGCGAAAGTCTCGGCGTAATCAGCCTGGTCGTTCTGATCATTTATTCGGCGCAGACCCTTACTCCAGAACGTGCCCTGCAAGCGGGAGCGTTGGCGTTTGCCGGCGGCGTCATGCAAATGTTGTTGTCGTTGGGATTGTGGCCGGTCCGCGCCTACCAGCCTGAGCGCCGCGCTCTGGCCAATTTATATTTAACGCTGGGCCGCGCGGCATCCTCCCCCGCACAGCTCATGAAAGCCCCTCCGCCGGCCGAGGCCAGCACCCAGGCGCAGGAAGCGCTTGCCGGCCGAGCATCCGATCACAGCCTGGAGAGCGAAAGGTTTCGCTTGCTGTTGAGCCAGGCGGAACGCATGCGCTTGCGCCTGTTCACTCTCGGCCGTCTGTTGCGGCGCATGCGCCGCGAAAAATTCGGTTTCGACCCTGCCGAAATGCTGGAGCATTTTCTGGAGTCCGCCGCCCGCGTCATGACCGCCATCGGTGAATCTCTCCTCCGCAACCGTCCCGCGGCCATTGACGAATCCTGGGTCCGCGAATTGAAAGACGCGACGGAAACGCTTCGCCGGTCTCATGAAACCGCAGAACGCTCGTTCCTCGCCGCCGTCGTCAGCGACGCCCGCTTTCAGATGGATGCGCTTGGCGGACAGCTTCGTGCCGCTGTACAGATGGCCGGAGATCTCACCCCCGCGGGGATTGAAGCCACCGAGCAGCGCGAAAAAGCCCGTCCCTCCCGCCAACGCATCACCAATGACCTCGCGCGCGTAGTCGCCAACCTCAGTTTGCAATCCGCCGTCTGCCGTCACGCCATTCGCATGGCCGCGACGGTCGCCGTCGCCGAGATCCTGTCCCGCACCCTCGAAACACCCCGCGCCTACTGGCTCCCGATGACCACGGTCCTTGTCCTGAAACCCGAATTTACGGTCACCTTCACACGCGGCCTCCTGCGCATCGCGGGCACCATCGCCGGTTTGCTGCTCGCCACCGCCATGTTCCACTTCCTTCCTCCAGGCATCGGCCTGGAAGTGGTCTTGATCGCTGCGTTCGTCTTCCTGCTCCGCTGGGCTGGCCCGGCCAACTACGGAATTTTTGGAGTCGCCGTCAGCGCCCTGATCGTGCTCCTGGTTTCGATCACCGGCATATCGCCCAAAGCTGTGATCGTTGCGCGCGGCCTTCACACCATCATGGGTGGAACGCTCGCTCTTGTGGCCTATGTCGTTTGGCCCACCTGGGAGCGCACCCAGGTGGCAGAGATGATGGCCCGGCTCCTGGACTCCTACCGCATCTATTTCCTGAAGGTCGTCGATGTACTCGAAAACCGCGAAGGTGCCCAACCCACGGACCTCGATAAGCTGCGTCTGGCCTCCCGCCTTGCGCGTACCAACGCCGTGGCCTCCGTCGATCGCATGCAAGCGGAGCCAGGAACGCGCCCCGAAGAAGTCAGCCTGCTGATTGGTATGCTCGCGAGTTCCCATCGCTTTATTCATGCCACATTGTCGGTGGAAGCGGGATTCCTGCCCTCAGCACGCCAAACCATTCGCGATGAGTTCCGCGTATTCGCCAACGACGTGAGTAAGACCCTTGAAGGTCTGGCAGCGGAACTTCGAAGTGCGCGTCCCCCAATCCCAAAATGGCCAGACTTGCGCGAAGACCATCGGCGGTTGACCCAGAACCCCCTCTCGGCCGGCGAGCAATACACCCTGGTAAATGTGGAAGCGGATCGCATGACCAATAGTTTGAACACGTTGCGAGAGCAAATAGAACACTGGCACCGCCTAAACAGCGGCCCGCAATCTCCCTAAAAAATCTCATAAACCTGTCATCCCGAACCCCGCCTTTCCGCGGGGTGAGGGATCTGCTTTTTATCGCCTTTTTTGAGAATGGCGAAGAATTGCGCATCACTAACCCGCATCGCCGTGGGTGAGGGCGGAAAAAGGTGCCTCCTTCCCCTTGCCGTAACCAATCACCAGTACTTTTTCCCCTTGACTTCAAGTTACCGATGTGTTACCATCCGTTGTGTTAGCCGAATCGCCAATTCGAACAAATCGACCGGTTCCGTCATTATGTCGGGTCGCGCTTAAGCGCGACCATTCCCTCTTCTTCCCACTAAGCTCTTTAGAATCCGCAGATCCGCAAAATAACCCCGCAACCCCTTTAGAATCCGCAGATCCAAAAACATTAGACTTAAAGTCCTTTAGGATCCGCACTTACAAAACAAACGGGGGGAGGGGGATAACAATCGCCGCATCCTTCTGCCCAATTGCATACTCTAACTGGCGTCCGGCGCTGACGCACCAGTGTGCACTCAGCCCGATTTTACCAAACCAAGACGAGTTCCGATTTGGTACGCGCGTAACGGCGCTCAAACTTAGGAGGAAACTGCATATGAGCCCCAAAAATGGCGGCAAGAGTTCGGATGTCCAAGCGGGAACCGAGAAGTCGCGACCCATCCTTCACCAGAAGGCCCGGGAAATTCAGCCGTACGGCAAGATTGCGAAGTTGCCGATCGCGCTCGACGAGAAAGTGTGCTCGGACAGCGTGGAAAATCTGAACCAAATCCTCGCTGACACCATCACCATCCGCGACCTCTACAAGAAACACCATTGGCAAGCCGCTGGCCACACCTTTTATCAGCTTCACCTGCTTTTCGATAAGCACTACGAGGAACAGGACGAACTGGTGGACACCATCGCCGAGCGCATCCAGCTCCTCGGAGGAATTAGCCTGGCAATGGCTGCCGACATCGCGGAAACGACCATTATTCCGAGACCGCCGCGTGGCCGCGAGGAAGCCCCTGTGCAGATTTCGCGCCTGCTCGAAGCTCATGAGACGATCCTCAAGGAAGCCCGCACCATGGCTGGCCAGGCCGACGATGCCGGTGACGACGGAACAAATGACTTGCTGGTGAGCAACATCATTCGCACCAACGAGCTGCAGGTATGGTTCCTGGCCGAACACTTGGTGGACGTCCCGGCAGTCAAGGCCGACGACAACGGCAAATCCGAAACCGCTAAAGCGGCCAAAGCTTAGTGTGGTTCGGACCAGCGACTCAGCACGATGTGGTAGGGGCGCCGCATTGCTGTGCCCCGAACACGCAGCCGAAGGCCAACTCGTACGGTTTTTTTGGCGCAGGAGGGGAATCGGGAAAAGGGATTTGATGAATTGAGAATTTGCATTGGACTTAACGTGGGGCTGCTCCTAGAGTAAGCTTCCCGCAGAAGATCAGCACAAGGCTCCAGAACCAGCAAGGTTGCGCTTGCAGTTTTGGCATTGCTGGACTTTCCGGGTAACCCGGCGGCGACATGATTGGCAGAACGGCCGGGTCACGACAGGGTGCGGGCGGCTACGGAAAGACCTATGAGCGCTACGGCCGTGCCACAACGAGTTGGAACCCCTCCTACGCTCCTAAACTATCCATTCGGCAGAACTTACGATGAGATGTTCGCCTCGCCAGAGGTGCCGCGCGCGCACTATCAAGCCTTGCAGCGAACATTGCTGAGCCTGCGTCCCGAGGAATTACGGAAGAGCCAGCAGGCGGCGGACCTGACGTTTCTCCAGGAAGGCATCACATTTACGGTTTACGGCAGCAAGGAAGGGACCGAGCGGATCTTTCCGAACGACCTGATTCCTCGGATTATCTTGGCCGAGGAATGGGCGCAGATTGAAAAAGGGCTGACGCAGCGGGTAACGGCCCTCAATTTGTTTCTGCGGGACATTTACCACGAAGGTCGCATTCTGACCGAAGGGGTTGTGCCGCGGGACTTGGTCTATAGCTGCAAGCATTTCCGCCGAGAGATGCGCGGGCTGAATGTGCCGCGCGATACCTATGTGAGCATTTGCGGCACCGATCTGGTGCGCCTCCCGGACGGCACCTTTGCGGTACTGGAAGATAATCTGCGAGTGCCCAGCGGCGTTTCCTACATGCTGGCAAACCGCAAGGTTTTGAAACGCGTGTTTCCAACGATGTTCCGGGACTACGGTGTTTCGCCTATCGATCATTATCCGCAGGCGCTGCTGGCTACCTTACGGAGCCTGGCGCCGGAAAATTCCCCCTATCCGCAGGACCCTACGACCGTATTGCTGACGCCCGGAGTATCCAACTCGGCGTACTTCGAGCACACATTTTTAGCGCAGCAGATGGGCATCGAGCTGGTAGAAGGCCGCGATCTGCTGGTGCACGACAATGTGGTGTACATGCGGACGACCGCAGGGCCGCGGCGCGTGGACGTAATCTATCGCCGTGTGGACGACGATTTCCTGGATCCGTTGTGCTTCCGGCGGGATTCGATTTTGGGCGTGCCTGGGCTGTTTAATGCGTACCGCACGGGGAATGTGACGCTGGCGAACGCCATCGGGACCGGAGTGGCGGACGACAAGGCCGTATATGCGTACGTACCGGAGATCATTCGCTTTTATTTGAGCGAAGAGCCGATTTTGCAGAATGTGCCTACGTTTCTGATGACCGACGCCGTGCAGCGGAATCACGTACTGGAAAAGATGGATCAGATGGTAGTGAAAGCGGTTGGGGAATCGGGCGGATACGGAATGCTGATCGGGCCGCACAGCTCGAAACAACAGCAAGAAGATTTCCGGCAGCGAGTATTGGCGGACCCGCGGAACTACATCGCGCAGCCCACACTATCGCTGTCCAGCGCGCCGTGCTTGATCGATGGTGAAGTGGAATCAAGACATATCGATTTACGGCCGTACATCCTGATGGGCGAGAAAGTGACGCTGGTGCCCGGCGGACTGACGCGGGTAGCGCTGCGAAAGGGATCGCTGGTGGTGAATTCGTCGCAGGGTGGCGGGAGCAAGGATACCTGGGTCTTGCGCGCGGGAAATGGCGACGATCGAGTGGCGCCGGGAGCGGTAGCGACCGACAAAGGAATTGCGGGAAGGACATCGGCGGAGAAATGAGACCTCCCCGAAATTATTTCGTGCGAGCGGTCCGGCGGGATGCCGGTATGCTTTCGCGCGTGGCGGACAGCTTGTACTGGATGAGCCGATACTTGGAGCGCGCGGAACATACCGCGCGACTCGTGGATGTGGAACTTCAGTTGTGGCTGGACCAATCGCCGGAGGCCGGTGCGGGGCGCTGGAGGTTTCTGCTGGAGGCTTTGCGGACTCCGGCAGGGCCCGGAGCGATCGATCCGACGCGGCTGGTCGATACGCTGGTATTCAGTCGAAAGAATTCGTCGTCGATCGTATCGTGCATCGCGACCGCACGAGAGAATTTGCGGCACGTGCGGGAGCAGTGCAGTTCGGAAATGTGGGAGCAGTTGAACCGGCTGTACCTGGAAGTGATGGACGCGCGACCCGAGGAAGCGTGGATGCTGAAGTCGCACGGATTTTTCCGTGCGGTGTTGGAAGGCGCGCATCTTTTTCAGGGGATCACCGACGGGACGATGAGCCATGGAGAGGGCTGGCAATATATCCAGCTTGGGCGTTACGTGGAGCGGACCGACACGCTGGCGTCGCTGATGGAGACGCACTTCAAGCGCATGGCGCAACCCGCGGACCAGGTTGTGGAGAGTGAAGAGTACCTGGAGTGGGTGGGATTGCTGCGAGCGTGCGTAGCGTTTGAAGCGTATTGCAAAGTGCATACGGCGGCGATACGTCCGTTGCGCGTGGCGGATTTTCTGCTCCTGAATCCGGAGTTTCCGCACTCGATTCGGTTTTCCGTGGATCGGGTCAATGCAGCGCTGCACATCATCGGGGATTTGACCGAGCGGAAAGCTAAAGCGCCGACGCGGATTGCCGGCAGGCTGCGGGCCCAACTGAGCTTCAGTCAGATCGAGGAGATCATGGCGGACGGGGCGCACGCGTATCTTGAGAACGTGCGCAGCGAATGCTCCCAGATTCACGCGGCGATTCATCAGATTTATTTTGACTATGCGATTGAGGGGGAATTGGCTTCCTAAGAAGAAGTAAAGGAATAACGAAACAGCGAGGTAATGAACAGCGTCGCAGGATAAGGCTGGGGCGCTACTATAAATATGGCTTACTCGGTGCGGCACATTACTAATTTTCGCTATGAGCCCGCGGTGCGCGAAAGCGTCATGGAAGTGCGGATGCAGCCGCGGACCGATTTCCGGCAGCGCTGCTTGAGCTTTTCTTTGAACATCGATCCGCGCGCGAGCATGATGATGTACCGCGATTTCTATGGGAACGCGGTGCACAATTTTGATATTCCCGAACGACATCGAGTGATTGAGGTCACCGCGCAAGCGATCGTGGACGTTCTGCCCGCGCGGTCCCTGGATGCGGACGCCGTGGGCGACTGGAATGAGCTGGATGAGCGCGTGGCGCAGACGGACTATTGGGAGATGCTGCTGCCAAGTTATTTTGCGATGCCCACGGAATTGCTGGAGAAATTGGCAGATGAGTTGGACCTGACGCGGCGTGGGAATCCGCTGGAGTTGCTGCAGGAACTAAACGGCAAGCTGTACGAGATGTTCGATTACGCGCCGAATACGACGGAAGTAGACTCGCCGATCGATGACGCTTTGAAGGCGCGGCGCGGGGTGTGCCAGGACTTTGCGCACATCATGATTACCTTGGTGCGCCAACTGAAAATACCTTGCCGCTATGTGAGTGGGTATCTCTATCACGAGGACAAGTCTCGGGACCGCTCGCCGGCGGGTGCGACGCACGCATGGGTGGAAGCGTATCTTGGGGAATTGGGCTGGGTGGCATTCGACCCGACGAATAATCTAGAGGGCTGCGACCGCCATGTGCGCGTGGCCGTCGGCCGCGATTATTCCGATGTGCCCCCAACGCGCGGAGTATACAAAGGCGAAGCGGAGAGCGAGCTGAGCGTGGTAGTCACGGTGCTGCCGGTCGATGCGCCAGAACCGGAAGAGATGCCCCCGACCACGGTAATCCGGTCGAGGTCGCGTAACGCAGAAGTCAACGCCGAGTCCGAGCAACAACAACAACAACAACAACAGCAACAGCAGTAGTAGCAGTGGTTTCCCGCCACGAACTCCCGAACAACCGTCGTTGTGCTTGAGGTTGGGATGGCGAAATGCCGAGCGTGGGCAAGTCGCGATGCGACGAGTCTAAGGTTCGATGCGGGTGCCAAGGACTTTCAGGAATTGTCCGAGCCAGGCGTGTAGTGCGGGCCAGGCGGGACCGGTAACGAGATTGCCGTCGGTGTGAGCTTGGTCCATGGGGAGATCGACCCAAGTGCCTTTGGCGAGCGCTACGTCGACGCTGGAGGCTGGGTAGGCGCTGCACTTTCGTCCTTCGAGGACTCCGGCGGCGGCCAGGAGTTGGGCGGCGTGGCAGATGGCGGCGATGGGTTTCTTTGTTTTGTCGAAGTGGCGGACCATGTCGAGGACCCGGGGATTCAGGCGGATATATTCAACTGCGCGGCCGCCGGGGATGATGACGGCGTCGTAGCCCTCGGCCTTCACGTCGTCGAAGGTGGCGTTGAGGACGAAATTGTGGCCGGGCTTTTCGGTGTAGCTTTGGTCGCCCTCGAAATCGTGGATGGCGGTGCGGACGAATTCGCCGGATTTTTTGTTGGGGCAGACGGCGTGGACGGTGTGGCCGACCATAAGCAGAGCTTGGAACGCTACCATCACTTCGTAGTCTTCGACGTAGTCGCCGATCAGCATTAGGATTTTTTTCTTGGACATTGGGTGGCCTCCGGGCGTTTTCGACGTTAGAAGAATAGCAAAGAATGTTCACGGGCGCGTAAACGGGAACAGCAGATCCCTCCCTGCGCGGCCGGGCGCTCAAAAACCGAGCGCAAGAAAAAACCGGGCCGCTCCGCTCGGGATGACACGTCTGGGTACTTCTCAATTCCCGGGAGAATAAGGAGCGGAGAGTGGCGGCCGGGCTAAAGCCCGGCGCCTACATGGGGCCGGCAATTTTGCCTGCATTGTTGCCGGGGCCGCCTGTCGGTTGTAGGCGGGGGAGACGCTCACTCACTGGCGGTAATGCTGGGAACTGGGCGTGGGGCTCGGTTTGGTACCAATAGGCTACGGAAGCAATATCGGACTGTTGCGGTAAATAGGCACCGTTCCGTTTCCAGCCCAGGTCCTGAATGGTGATCTTCAGATCGTGCTCAAATCGAACAGGATCGGTAATATGCCACCGGTACATACCAAATCGCTGCATCACCTTATAATGACCATCGCCCTTGATGACTTGATGAAGCCCGGTATACGGAGTAGAAAACGGCGTGTAATCTACCACCTCAACGCCTTCTGAGATCTTCCTTCGCGTATCGAAGTCATAGGAGCCGCAAAAATAATCTTCGGTTCCCGTACCGTTGATGGTTGGAAAGGGCTGGTCGCCATCCATATAAAACTTAATTTCTCCTTCACCCCACCAGCCGTTGTTATGGACACCCCAGGCCAGGTACGTACCAACATAGTGACCTTTTCCTTTAATCTGATCGACGATGGTGTAGACGTCTTTTGACTTCACCGGATTCGTTCGCCGGAATTGGGCATGAAAGTAAGCCGCGTCATCGGGTACCTCGGTGAGGGTATAGTCAACCTGGTAATATACCGTGTTCTTTTCGGTGTTGATGTTCTCGATCGTGATCTTGCATTTTTTCCGGAATGGCATGACCCAATAACTGTTGAAAGCGCTGCCGGGATTCACACAAACAGCAAGGGACGAGAGATGAGCATATTCACCCCATCCTGTACAAAAGAAATCGCCCAGCGGCACCTCTACGGAAGGAGTGGCTTCATCATCCCAATACATACGCAAGATGGAAAAGCGCCAGGTGCCGGTAGGAGTGAGCCAGATATGTTGAATAGCACCGGGGCCCGTTATCTCCGCCAATGTGTGAGTTTTGCCGGGTTCAATAATGGCAAAGGGGCTCACTTTCCATCCTTGCCCCAGTTCGCGTGCAGCGTTTGATGCAACACCCTCCTTATCCATTCCTCCTTTTCCCTTTTCCCCGGTCG
>Ga0137403_10003117_pt1 | contig 19983 bp, 17 predicted proteins | sample CZOMad2_1_16fung_FD_122057 | JGI IMG/M metagenome (GOLD analysis project Ga0137403, IMG submission 122057) | Vadose zone soil fungal communities from Angelo Coast Range Reserve, California, USA - CZOMad2_1_16fungal (Hybrid Assembly) | ecosystem: Environmental > Terrestrial > Soil > Vadose zone...
GAATATTCCCCGACGGAAAGATCGAAATGGATTAATTTATCTCTTTGCATAGTCTAAATATATTGCGCAGGCATCTTTTACAGGATGCCACAGTATTTTGATTTTACAAGTTCAAGGTGCTTATGAAGGTCTTCAACCGTATCGAACCTGCCTTTGACCTTTTTTGCAGGCGATCCCGCGTATATTGAATAAGGCTCAACGTCTCTGGTGACCAAACTGGTAGCTGCAATGATGCTTCCTTCGCAAATCTTTACGCCGCCATATATTGTACTGCCGTGACCTACCATTACGTCATTTTCGATTATGGTGAGCAGACCGATCCCTTTCCAATCATAGTCTGCATCTCTCATTTGCACCGCATGCCTTATGGGAGTGCCTATTTGTTGAAAGTTGTGATCATATTTACCAATCACCGCAGCACGATTGCCGATCATAACATTATCGCCGATGACCGCATCGGTTTCGATCAGCGCATCTCTGCCGATATAAAAATTCTTTCCGATCACAAGCTTTCTTTTGGCCCATAGCCGTACGCGTATCCCCGAGGAAAAGCCTTTGCCTATTTTATACCTCCGGTATTTAATTTTCCTAAGAAGTTCATTTCTTACTTTTTTAAGCGGTTTGATTATAGACATATAGTGTTTTTTAGTGAGGGTTATAGTGACATAAATGCTTCACTCATCTCGTCACAAATCTTAGTTTGAGAGAATTGAGTCGCCAAGCGTTTATTATTATTACTCATGTATTTCCTGAGTTCTTCATTCTTTATCAACTCATTGATCGCATCCGCAACCTGCCTTTCGCTTCTTGGTTCCACCCAAATTACATTTTCGGGCATATTCAAATGATCGATGGCGGCACGGATCCTGGTAGTAACTACAGGTAATCCCGAAACAATGGATTTGAACAGCGCCATCGGAAACCCTTCGCCGAAAAAAGTAGGGAAAACCAGCATATCGACGCTACCGTAAAAACTCTCCGCTTCTTCCTGATCTACCCAACCCAGAAACCTTATATAAGGAGACACGTTGAGTTCCCCGGCAAGCCGTTTGATCTGGTCAAGAGCTTCGCCATCACCCACAAGGATAAAATCACATTTATCCTTGCGATCTATTAATGGGATAGATCTCAAAAATTCGAACACCCCCTTTTCATTTATGACGCGGCCTATAAAAAGGATTTTTAGCTTGTCATCGTCAAGATTGTATTTGTTTTTGAAATCGACACTCGATGTAAGCCTTGAAGGCTCTATGATATTGCAAGTGATAAATATCTTTTCCGACATGCGCGGATTGTATTTGCCCACGATATTTTTCTCTTCTTTGGAAAGAAACAGCCACAGATCGACATGGTTTGTAAGATGGGGAATGATGATCCGCTTGTAAAAAAAGGATCTTGTCGTAAAAACAGACGGATCCGAACCATGTGATTTTATTGCGATCTTTAATTTTTTATAATAAAAGCATTTTGTCAGGAATATGGTAATAAAATCCCTGACAGAAGCGATAGGCTCAAGGCGTGAATTCAGGTATAAAATGTCTGGTGTAAATTTATATAATGTTGAAATAATATTGAATGAGTTTAAAACCGTAGAAAATAGCCTTCCCAGGGGCCCATTCACCGATAAATCTTTTCTGCCATACCTGACAGACCTGCATTGCAGGCCGATTTTGTTCAACCCGTTTAATTCATCCATTGCAAGATGGGCATGACCCTTTGGGTTCATTCCGATTAGAACTTTCATTGAAATTATCTTTTGAGTTATAAATTGATGGAATAGTAATTTTTAAAATACCCGTTCTCTTTCATTTATGGAGACAGCGGGATTCCCAACTGCAGTTTGATTATCTCCGATACTTTTTGTGACCACGGCGCCGCAACCTATTTTTACGTTGTTCCCGATATGGATTTTTCCGATTATGCAAACATTGCTGCCCAGGTCGACATTGTTGCCGATAACAGGCGAGCCGCTGAAACCTCCATTTTTCAATTGTTTGTGGCCGATGGTTGTGCAATGCCTCAACGTGCAATTCTCTCCGATCACCACCTGGCTATTCATTACCAGGGATTGCCCGTGGAATAAGGCGAGGTTTTTACCGATTTTAACATTCCAGGGTATTTCAACGCTAAAAAACCATTCAACAAGGATTTTATAAAATATCAAATAGGGTAGGCCTAAATAGAAATATATTCTACTTGTTGAACAAAAATTAGCGATCCTGAAAAGAACCATGATGATCCTCCCTTTTGGATTTCCTTTGTTTGCTTTCCAGTCCTGAAATATGAATTGAAAAAAAGACATTCAACGATGTTTTAAATAAGTTTAATTCTCATTGACATTTTCAAAAATATTATTGTACTTCGATGCGATATTTTTCGCAGCATATTGTTTTGAAACGAAATCCTTTAAATTGCTCACTAAATGGTCATACGCTTCTTTTTTCCTGAGAAGTGAATTTTCAAGGACCTTTTCCAACTCGTCTTCTTTGGCGGCGCCGAAAGTGAATCCTGTTGTGCCTTCTTTTATGTATTCCCTGAATCCTTCCAGATCACTTGCGATGACAGGAAGATTGTAATTATAGGCGATCATCAGCGGGCCGCTTTGGGTCACATCTCTATAAGGCAGGATAAGATAATGGGCCGACGAAAAAAAATCGGGTATTTCGGCATTTTCAATAAAACGGATATCGGCAACTATATTTTTGCTATCGGCTATCATCGGCTCATAGATAGTTTCCCACTCGCTGCACCTGCCGGCAATTGTCAGCTGGAAATTGTCATACTTCCGGGATAATTGTTTGACCGCATTGATCAGAATATCCAATCCTTTATAAGAGGCAATGTTGCCGAAAAATAAAAACCGGATAACGCTGTAATCTTTTTGGGTGTTTGTATTTGCTCCGAAATATTTCAGGGCCATCGGAACTGCGAACACCCTGTTGCATTTTGATTCAAGTATCTTCGCCTGGGATTCGGAAAATACGAGAACGGTATCGAATTTTCTAAGAAACATTTTTTTGCTCGCTTTCAGTAATATATTTTGCTTCCATCCGCTGTGGTGCACGACATCATGGATACCATAGATGGTTTTATCTTTTCTGATGAAGGCCGCGAATAATGTTCTGAAATATATATCTTCAAAATCATTTAAATAGATGACATCGTATTTGCCTTTTCTGATAGCTGAAATCAGTTTTATGTAAACAAGGATATTAAGTGGAGTTCTTCTGCGGTATTTTAAAGGGACAATTTTAAATTGAATAGATTTATTTTCAATCGCTATTTGCTTTAATTCCTTTTCCCAATAACTGCGGCTGAATTTCGGTATCAGCACTCCGAATGTGATTTGATGCTCTTTGCTGATATACGGCAAGACATTCATATCGGTATCGAGTACGTCAACGGAGGATAGATAAAATATTCTCATGAATGAAAAATATTATAATGTATGTGTGTCTGCAATGGCAGCTTGCGATCTGCCGGTCTTTATTCTTTGGGTGATGGTGAAGACGGCAGCAAGACCCCAAACAATCATGAAGAAAACAATTGACTGAAATCTTGGCGCCAGAAGAACGTAGGCAGTAACAAAGGCAGCCGTAAAAAAATAAAAATTCATAACACTCTTAATCGTCAATACTTTCCTTTTGACGAGAATATAATCCTGGCAAATATGAAAAACTAAAAAAGAAATGAAAATGGAAATATTTACGACCGTAAGTGAATGAATAAACGAAAGGCCAGCCCAGATCAACGCAACGCTGACAATAAGGCTGATAATATTTATTATCATATCGATTCTTTCCAGTTTCATCGATATGAGAACAGTTGCCTGAAGCATACCTGTAGGAAAAAGCAACATGGTCAGGAACATTTGCTCAGTATAGGCTGGCGCCGTTAGATATTTCTGACCGAAAACAAATGGCATTATTTGTTTGGAAAGTGAATACATGAAAGTGTATATGAACAAGCCATAGATCCAAAAGAGGGAAATATATTTTTTGTAATAGACATTGAATTGTATTGTGTCGCCTGAATTATATAATGCAACTAAACGAGGGAACAATGACGCTGAAATAATTATCGGCAAGATTTGAAAGATGGAAAATATGCGAAATGAAATTTCATATACAGCGACATCCAACAGAGACAGCATTTTAGAAATAATTATATTCCCGATCCGCCAGTAAACGATAGAGACGCTTCCGATCACAAGAAAGGGCCAATTGGCAAGAACGATCTTTTTTACTTCGTTAAGAGATATCTTATAAGTCAACAGCAATTTCAGGCTAAGTGTTTTTCTTGAACCATATTTTAAAAATAAATTCAAGGTTAAGAACCTGATGCAAATCAGGCCTGTTGATAAAGTCATAATTGAGAATGGGAAGAACAGCAAAAGAAGAACCATCATGAATTTAAGAACCGAATCGACAATTACGATTTTGAAGGTGACATTTTGGATGGACCTTGCAATGTTCAGGCATTTGATGACGTAAATAAGATTATCAAAAACGATATTAATTCCCAGCAGCATTGTGAGCAAACGAATTTCATGATTGTCGTATAATGTGAATGCAAGCAAAAAATTGATGAAATAAAACCCTATCCCGGAATACAGTTGCAATTTCAAAAATTTATTGACGATGCTTTCACCAATGTCCACACTCACAATTTCCCGCGTGAACCATTGCCCCAGACCCAGGTTGGAAATTGTTGCCAAGAATTGATAAATAGAGTTTGCAATCAGGAAGTATGAGAAATCGGATGTAGTATATTTTCTTGCTAGGATCACATAAAATAGACTTAGTAAGACTGATTGTGATATGTTTGCGGCCAAGCCCCAAAAGCTATTGCGCACCAAATCGGATTTGCGCAGCGATAAGATCTTTTTTATAGAAAAAAGTGTCATAGCGGTAAAAGTCGATTTCTGGGGGGTATATCGGCTAAATCATTTTCTTCATTGACAGGAGCGATGGAATTCGATTTGATGACAAAGCAGATTAAGGCCGTCAATAAAATTACAATTCTTCTGTCAGTCAAAGTATAAAGCGAGTTAAATGAAACAAACCAGCAAATGATGGATGCTATGCAAAAGACTGCGATATAATTGTTTCTTGTTTTAATGTGGGCATAGATAGCCTTTGTGACCGGTATCAAGATCAGTAAAAAGGAAATTACAAACCCGATGACGCCCAGCTCGGTCAAGATTTTAAGATAACCGTTCTCAGGCTGATCTAACAGTAAAATAGTATTGTCTTTAAGAACATAATATTGATCGGAGGAATAACGATTGACATAATCTTTATAATTTCCAATACCGATCCCTAAGAATTTGTGATTTGAAAAAATATCATAGGCCTCTTTCCATATATAAGCACGGAATATGTAGGAATCGTCGACCGTATTGATACGCCGGAAAAGAATAAATGAATCTTTCAGGAAAGACATCGAAGTAATTGCAACTAGTGCTCCGATTCCAATAAAATACCTCATTTTCCACCCAAAAAAAAGCAAAAGAAAAACAAAGCCTGCTGCGAATCCGAAAAATCCGGATCGCCCTCCGGAATAGAACATTGAAATAACGACCAGGCTAAATAGCAAGTAATTTAAAAACACCGGCTTTAAAATATTTTTAAGATTAATGAGGAATATGAAGCTGAGCATACCAAGGAATTGCGAGTTCGTTTGCGAATCCATGAAAAAACCTGGATAGCGGATCCCTTCATCGGTGGATACATTAGGGTTCAGGTCCTGGTAAAAGCTGAATTGTATCCCTGCAAGCATCTGCATGCCGATAAAGACCGCGGCTATTAAAAATGAAAATTGAAATCCACGGATCATTTTGTTCATTAACCCCGGGTTGACCGAGACCTCTTTGACCAATAGCCTGGAGAAAATGAATATCGGCAAAACAGACAGTATGCTTAACAGCGAATTGTTGACAAATTCGGAATGAAGGCTTCCTACGAATAATATTACCATCAGCGCACTGAACAGGTAAAAGTAGATCCTGTTTTTAGTTGAAATGAAAATGAAATCTCTAATGAAGAAAAAAAAGGCAAAATAGGAAAGTGAATCAAAAAGTTTCAACCCGCCAAAGGCTTCCGGCGTTACGCCAAGGCTCATTAAAGGAAGAAAATAGACATTGAACAGTAAATAGGACTCACGGGAGTATTTGTTCATGAAGAAAAATACAAAAAATGAAACTAATGTAAATCCTGCTAGTGCAATTAAGAGCAGCATAATGAAGTTTATAATAGACTCAAATCGCGGGCCTGGGGAAGTGAGATTGGTTTTGTTTTAATAATTCAACATGCGAAGCATTTACTTCAGCCATCATCATAAATCCAAGAGAGGGTAAGATAACCTTTATCACCTTGTTAGAGGCCGATAATACCATGCCTTCCTGCCCCATGAGTACTCCATTTGTTATGCGCACTGTATCGTTATTCTGAACCGGTATTTTTTCCAATTGCACATTTTCATATTCGTTCATGAACTTTTTGATAAGAGCTATTTCTTCATCAGGTATGATTGCAGGTTTGTTCAGCCAATACACAAAATTGATGACACCGATCGTAGAACGCGTCGATAGTTGTTTTTTTTCATCGATCTTCACAAATACATAACAGGTGAATAGCGGAACTGTGATCATTTTTTTCCGATCGCTCCATTGTCGGTATACTCTATTGACAGGGCAATAATTTTCAATGTCTTTGGCTGATAACGAGTCCGCCACTTTTTTTTCCCATCGTGGCTTTGTATAAACTGCGTACCATTTTTTTGAGTTTTCCATGGCGTCGGGTTGTTTATGGTTTTTCAGGTAAAGCTTCGCTGATCCACTCCCATAATATTATGAAAGCATTTCATCCGAATTATTTTGTAAAATAATTTCTATAGGTTTAAAGCCCAAACGGTCTTCTTTTCTTCCTCACTATAATAACCGTAGCCCGTTTTGCTATTGTACCCGTATCCATACGAATAACCGAATCCTGACGTTGCAATGCCTCTCCTCTTAATTCCATTAAATACGATATTCACATTTTTCAGGTTTTGCATTTTCATATCTTCGTCAAGGATCAATACATTTTCTTTTGGAGTAACGCCATGCCGGACAACAAACAAAGTAATATCTGCAAATCTTCCGATGGTGAATGCATCGGGTACAGGGTTGACTGGGACCGAATCAATTATGATGATGTCAAATTGATTTTCCAGTTCCTTCATTAGAATACTGAAGTTGTTGTTCATGAGTAATTCCGAAGGATTACTTGGTGCATTACCTGCAGGAATTATAAAAAGATTATCCTGGGTTGCTGTGCGATGAATGGAAGAAACCCACACGGTATGAAGATCGGCATGTTGAAGAATGTTGCTTAAGCCGAGCTCGGTGTTCAGATGAAAGACCGAGCTAAGTTTCGGCTTGTACATATCGGCTTCGATCAGCACCGTTTTTTTCCCTGCCTGTGCAAAGATCACTGCAAGGTTAATTGCCACGAAACTTTTCCCTTCTTCTGCAATCGAAGAAGTGACCATGACCGTTTTTATTTTTTCTTTTGATAACCTCGATGCAACCGAACTCCGGAGGTTTCTGAATTGTTCGGTAATAAAGGTTCTTTGATCCTTTGTAATTGCCAAAAGCTGATTAGACATTTCGTACCCCAATTCCCCTATGACCGGCAGCACAGTCAATTCTTCTATTGTACGCCTGAATAAAATTTTATTGCCGAGCAATTCCCTGGCACTTATTGCACCTGAGACAAGTGGAAGGGGAAACAACAGGGCGATCATATAGACCATCCACGGCTTAGGACTTACAGGTTGTGTCGATGATTGTGCTTTATCGATAAACCTGCTGTTTGAGACAGCAGAATTGAATGCCAAACTTGCTTCTTCTTTTTTTTGAAGCAAGAAGCTGTAAATGCTGTTCTCTATGTTTTTCTGCCTGCTGATCTCTGCCAATTCTTTTTCCTTCTCAGGCAGTGTGTTCAGCATATTATTATAATGCGAACTCGTTGAAACGAGCTTGTTCCTTGCAGCCTCGATGCTTTTTCGTTGGTTTCTTACATTTTCAAGTATGCTTGGTTTGATCTTAGCGATTTCATTTTTAACTGATAAAAGGATCGGGTTATCTTCAGCGGTTGTCTTTTTGAGTTTGTCATATTGAATTTCGGAATCGTATAACTGTTCAAGCAATCGACCAAGCATTGCGTCTTTAATTCCAAGGGTTGTCGGCACCAGACCGGGTTGGTTTTGTTTGGATAGAATATATTTCTCTATTTCGTCCAGGACAGAAATCTGCACATTCATTTCGCTCAGCTTTTGATCATTTTCACTAACATTCTGCAGATATTGGTTGCTCTGCTGGCTAATATCTACAACGCCGTTTTCCGTTCTGAATTTTTGAACATTTGATTCGACATCATCCAATTGTTTGCTGGCAAGCTGCAATCTCTTTTCTACAAAATCAAGCGTGTTTGCAGCCGTCGAATTTTTATCGTTGATGGCCGCTTGTTCGTAAACATTGATCAATTCATTTAAAATGGTTTCACCACGAAGGGGGACGGCGTCCTTATAACTGATATTTATTACCGTTGATAATTTACTCGAAGGGGAAACCTCGATGCCATTTTGTAGTTCATTGATCTTTTTTGGCAAACTTATGAAAGAGAAGAAAAACGATTTTTCCGAAACGCTTGTAGTGGCAAGAGGGTTTTTTGAGAAACGGATTTTCCCCCACGGAGAAGCTATCCAGTGATTTAAGGGATATTTGGTATCGCTTATGACAACGGTCTGTGTCTGATCGTAATACCTGAATTTTACCCTGCTTGCTTCGAGGAGCTCTTCAGGTTTTTCAAGCTCGATTCTAACAGGGCTTGTAAGATAAGCAGAGCGATAGATAAACGCTGATTTTTCTTCGACCGCGGCATATAAGTTTAAGCGGGTAACTATATGAGAGATGATGGATCTTGAATGAATTACTTCTATCTCATTTTCAATTATTTTCTTTTCGCCAAAGAGATTAAGGGCGTCTTCGACTTTTGAATCATCAAGTCCCCGCTTTTCGTCTTTTATCAGGATCGATGCAGTCACCTCATACAAGGGCGTTTTGCCTGTCAGATATAAAAACCCTGCGATCAAACTGAAAATGCCCACTGCAACAAATAATGGCCAGTAAGGCAGGTAACGGAAAATGAATTGTTGCAACAGGTCTGTTTCTGTTTTTTCGATATAAGCATCTTTGGAAATTTTCATTCTTTTACTCACTGCTATGTGTTTTTTTAACGGTGTTCGTCAAATGAGGATTTGATAACGGCAAATCCGAATTCGACAATCCCTTTGAAAATCAATTGTGCCGTTGTCAATGCTTTGCATTTCATAACTGCTTATTTGCGGCAAGGCTGCTTACAATGATTAATAAAGACAGGGCTGCTAATGCCACGGGCACAAGTTGCCTGGTATTGTTAACACTTCTCACTTTATCTATATTTGGCTGGACATATATTACATCATTAGGCTTTAAATTGTAAAATTGAGAACTGAGAATGTCTTTTGTATTAAGGTCGATATGCTGAGCCACTTTTTTTCCACCCTTGTCCCGGATCAATAGTATATTGTCGCGCCTGCCGTAAATGGTCAGATCGCCTGCAAAACCCAATGCTTCAAGGATAGTTATTTGCTCACTTGGTACAGAAATAACACCTGGATGCCCTACTTCACCAAGAACTGTAACTTTAAAATTGGTGATACGGGTTGTAACAATGGGATCTACGAGGAATTTTTTATCAGATAATATCTTTGCGATATTGTCACCAAACTGTTTTGTAGACAAACCTTCTGCATGCACCGTTCCAATTACGGGGAAAAGAATATCTCCTTTTTCATTTACCAAATAGCCAACTAATTGAGAGGGCGCTCCAAGTACAGTGGAGGATGCGGTCGGAAGTAAATTAGGAGCATTGAATATAGCGGAAGCTTCCGGGTTTAAACTGCTCACAGAAATACTTAAAATATCATTTTTGGTGATCAGGGGGGTGCCGGCTGGGGCAGACATTATTTCACCGTCCTGGAGGTTGTTGAAATAGGTTGTTTTTCGCATGTCGACGCATGAAGAAAACACGATCGATACTGAGAGAATCACCGAGCCAATCTTGAAGCCTATTCTATTTTTATGCATATGTAGGGGCTATGATGTTAATTACACGTATTTAATTTTAATTAAAATGCATGGCAATCAACAAATACCAAGACAAGCAACAAATAATAGGAATGCGACTTAGGGCTGAAAATGTTTGCGGAAATTGGACGCACCGCGATTCATCAGTTGAGTTGGTTTATTCACCGAAAAATAGTGATTTACCATTACTTTTGAACCTTCCAAATTAATTCAAAGAAACCTCAATTTGCATGCCAATCCCATTTCTATGGAGTCGACCTTGTATCACATTAAGAGGAATCCGCCATTGGGGTCTCGCCCACACACTTTGTAGATTTTATTCCACAATGTAGTAACACGGGCAATGGGCAGGCCAACGCTTCCTTCAAGCTTTGCGGAGGGCTCGACATGGTCTTCACCGATGGTTATCAGTTTTTTGTGTGAATTCCGGAGACCTGTTTGGATTATAAAATGAAAGGTCTCTACAATGTCTCCGGAATCATGAACGAGAATGGGAAGATTTGAAAATGTCTAAAGAAGAAACATTATAAATCAAGTATTTATAGCGTTTTGATCAGGTTTGGGCTGGCGGAGAGAGGAATTACTTCCACCTGCTCCCTCAATGCCCGGTGATCTGCAGGGTGGGGCTTGAGGCATTTTGTTAAAATACAGATCTCCGAAAAGTATCCGGCTTGAACCGATTATATCGAAGATCTATTAATCTTATTTTAAACGCTTATATCATAAAGCTTAAGCGAGAAATAATGGTGGCAAAACAAGCTAAATCGGGACAAATGAAAAGTAATCTAATAAGGATGTGAAACGTGGTTGCTGGCCGTAATTGATAGTGTAGGCAGATAGCGTTGCGGTCCGGATTACAGCAGCCCCTTCGAAGTATCCCGTGATCTCCTCCCTGAACCTGGTGCAGTACACCTTTGTCACCAATGAGCTCGACGTTATGTATGCGGCTCACCAATTTTTCTCCGATTACAATAAGACGACTATCCATTTCCTGGAAGCGCCCTGCAAATAGGCGCTCTGCCACGGGTTTGCCTTCTAATTTTTGAATTTTATCAAGCTCACCAGTTTGCCCACTTTGTTACCCTGGGCTAAACCAATAAAATCTGAACTTCGGAGATGTATGCCTCCATAAATCCGGGACAATCCCACTTCGTTGGCATAGTCGGAAAATTTGCTGAACGAGCGGGGAGTAAATCCCAGATAGTTGATACTATAGTCTGTGAACGTCGTGTTATCTCCGAAAATATCCGCCAATACCCATGCAGCGGCTCCCGTCTGAACAGAGTGTGCAGATGTGTAATCCGGGAATGGTGGTGTGGGCAATAAAGATGTCCATCCTGCATTGATATTCGCTCTTATATATGAGATGGGTCTTTCCTGGTTAAACGTATATTTTGTTTTATAACAGGAAACCATTGCGTCCGAGATAGCAATTCCCAGTTTGCAGTATGCCAGAGCGGCGGAAAACAGTGATGCGGCTTTATCCCGTAAGACGGCACCCAGTATCGAAACAGAAACGGCCGGCGGCGGGATCGCCGCCCAGTAAAGGGCAATTGTACGATGCTCGGGATCCTGGTTGACCGATTCATTATATACTTCGAGTTCCTCTTTATACATCTCGGATTGATGATCCGTGGAATAAGCAGGTGGCAATATGGGTTGCGTTTGATTGACGATGCCAGGAATAAACGTCCTGTTATCTCCCCAGTGCGAATTTTGTGCTGCCTGCCCGGGCAGTGGCGCCCATATTCCAGCCCCGACCGGAGGGATATAGTCTGCGGGGAATGGGTTCGCGTAGGCTTTATCGCCCCCATCGGTAGTTGACCATTGATATATCGCGTTCGAGATATTCTGGCCAAACTGGACAGATCGTGTAAATTCATTCTCAGCTTCCTGAAATTCAAAGCCAGAAATAAATGATTTGTATCGCGCATTAAAATCGTTTTCCAATGAATCGATCGTCGCATTTTGAGCCGGTGATGCATTGCCGAACATATGATGCACCATATTGGCAAGGCAGGCATTGGCAACAATCGCATCGATATAACCCTTATTTCTTATTGGCCCTGGTAATACGGGAAGGTGATTCAATTGTGTCTGGAGAGATCGGAATGGAGGGTTCTGAGGAGCAATGGACTCATAAAGTGCAAGCCCCATATATCCAAAACTACGGGCGGCAACTGGCCCCGTGTGGCCTGGTGTAGTCCTTACTAAACGGATAGCCAGGCTAAACCAGCTCAGGGGAACTTCTCCGGTTGATAAAAAACCTGGAGGTGTATTCTTACCACCGGGGTTTTTCCCCGGGAAACCATTCCCGGGCCTTTCCTTAATGCAACCGGTAGGAACCATAAAAACAAAGCATAATACCAGCAGGGGAAAATTGCATTTTTTCATATTATAAAATTTAAAATTTTTTAGATGAATACCTATGCGGAAACGGTGGCCGCCATTAGTTGAAAATACAGAATACAGCCATTGACTCCTTGCTCCAATGTTTAAATGCCGCAAATGAATGATGAATCACAGGAATTGACGTGTATTTGCCAAATCTGATTATTGCGGGTGATGTAGATACGGCAAAATGAGGCTCCCTTTGCCCAAGTCGAACCTTTTTATCGCAGGTTTATTGAAAATTAATAACTTCATAAGAGACATATGAAAAAAGTCAATTACAATAGTGTCCTTATGATCGGGTCGATAATTTCATTAATTGGAATTACATTATTTACTCAATCCTGCGCGGATTTCCTCCCCACGCCCGATTCTCTTTACCATCGGGGAACGGCTTTGTGTGCTAAAAAACAATATTCAGAAGCCTTGGAGCTGTTTAAAAAGGCAGCCGATGCAGGTCATGTGGAGGCCATGAACTACATTGGGTGGATGTATGAAAAGGGGGAAGGTGTAGATACCAGTTATCCAAGGGCCATGCTGTGGTATAATAAAGCAATCAGGGGCGGAAGTACGGCTGCTATGACCAATATCGGATGGATGTACGATAAAGGGGAAGGCGTAAAAGAAGATAATCAACTGGCCGTAAAATGGTACAGGAAGGCAGGGGCTGCAGGAAACATTATTGCTATCTACGATATGGCATCGATGTATGAAAATGGGGAAGGCGTAGACAGGGATTATGATAAAGCTATGGAATTTTACCTGAGAGCAGCACAGGCTGAAAATGCCAAGGCAATGAACAACATAGGATGGATGTATGATAAAGGGGAAGGAGTAAGCATTGATTACCAAAAGGCAATGGAGTGGTATTCGAAGGCCGCCGAACAAGGTGTTTCCGACGCTGTTTTTAATATGGGTTGGTTGTACGAAAAAGGTAAAGGTGTCAGCGTAGATTACCAAAAGGCAATGGAGCTGTACCAAAGATCCGCTAAAGCCGGCAATGCACGTGGCATGAACAATATAGGATGGCTATATCATAAAGGTGAGGGAGTGAATGAAGATGACCAATTAGCCGTAGAATGGTACAAGAAGGCAGCAAGCGCCGGTTATGATATTGCTATTTACAACATGGGATGGATGTATCAACACGGTAAAGGAGTAAGTTTAGATTACCCAAAGGCGATGGACTGGTATCAAAAAGCGGCAGCTGCGGGCAACGGGGCAGCCATGAACAACGTAGGATGGATGTACCAGAACGGTGAAGGAGTAAGTAAGGATTTCCAAAAAGCGATAGAATGGTACCAGAAAGCGGCAGATACCGGAAATGTCAATGCTATGAACAATATGGCGGTTATGTACGAGGAAGGAAAAGGAGTAAAAAAGGATATGAAAAAGGCGGCGGATTGGTATAAAAGATCGGCTGAAACTAAAAAAAATGTTGGGGATGTGAACTAGGCAATTAATGAATCTTTCGGCAATTAAATTTTCCCCCAAAACTAGAGCTTGCTATATCGAACAATAAAAACCGCTGCAGAGAGGTTTTTTGAAGAAAAGTGACTTTTTACGGAGAGATCGGGATTATCTCTGCCTGCTCCCTCGGTGCCGTATACTCTTCCAAATCTAAAATGATAGGTTTTATTCCAAAAAAATGATAAATTTGTAATATGTACTTGAAAGAGAACGATATACAGCTGATTCGGGACTATTTTGTAGATAAGCCTGTATTAAAGGCATACTTATTTGGATCTTATTCAAGAAAAGAAGCCAATAATAACAGCGATATTGACATACTGGTAGATCTCGACTACTCGCGTCATATTGGGCTCGGATTTGTGCAAATGAAGTTGGATTTGGAACAGCAGTTACATAAATCTGTCGATCTTGTATCTTCACAAGCCGTTTCCCGGCATCTATTACCTTTCGTAAATAAAGACAAACAGTTAATCTATGAATCTCCTGGACTGAAATCTTCATTTCACGCTTAATACTCCAAGTCGTAAAGATAATTTTCAAAGAATGAAAGGTAAAATAGGTGACAAACAAAGGCTAGGTCATATATTGGATGCTATCTCCGAAATTGAAAATTATACTGCAAATGTCGAGCTAAAAGAATTCTTGCAAAATTCTATGATGCGTTTCGTTTCCATTAAACAAATTGAGATTGTAGGTGAAGCGGCCAATTTTATTGCTCCTGAGACAAAGCTGCTATTTTCCGACATAGAATGGAAACAAATCATTGGCATGCGACACATTCTAATACATGAATATTTTGGTGTGGATGCTAATCTGGTATGGCAGGTTATTATAAACGATATTCCCGTTTTGAAGGAATCTATTCATAAAATTTACCCAACATTTGAATAATTAAGTGATAGCGCCTTTCCCTTTATATATTGACGAAATAAGTAGTGATCAAATCAAAGCAACTGTGTCCAACAGCGATATAGTATCCTATAACCTTAAAATGATGTCATTAGACATGCCTATTTCCCACCGGGCTCCTCTCTTTAATGGAGCAAATGGAATATTCATTTTGCCGATCGGCAAGTTCATTTGCATGCTGGTAAGGAGCAATGCCAAAAGCGACATGATCATACTCGACTTGATCGGTAAGGAGGAGCTTGCCAAAAAAATGGCTGAAAAGCTCAGCCATGCGGATCTCCACGATAAGTTTATGAATGTGTACGAGGAGATTATAAGCCATCCCGAAAATCACGGGAGGTTTAAATTGGTTATAGGAACCCCCGGGGAAGATGTGATTTTCACTTTTTTCTGGCCCATTTGAATTTAGAATTTATTTATAGCCTGCCGCGAGTTTAAGCGCATCATAGGCATTTACTACACCTCCGCTTACGCACTTCTTTTCCAGGAATGTTCTTTTTGCGACTGTTTTCATGATGATCTCCTTTACCTGGACGGCGGTCAATGCCGGATAATATTCCATGATGAGGGCCGCCAGTCCTGCGACTACTGGTGCCGCTTCGCTGGTGCCGTCCCAGGTCGCACATGCGGAGTGCGGAATGGTCGAGGTGATCTGTACGCCGGGCGCGAACACATCGACCGTCTTATGACCGTAATTGGAAAAGGACGCCGCCAGGGTCGAATCGTCCTGGTAGCCCGAGGCGCCGACGGTTATCCAGGCAGGGGCAACACCCCCATCCAGGTACCTCGCCGAAGGAAAGAAGGAATTGCTATCCGCATCCAGGTCCATCCCGTCATTACCCGCGCTATGTACAAGGAGCACGTCCCTGGACATGGCATACTGCACCGCTTTATCCACCGCCTCCCGATGCAACGAAAAGGTTTTCCCGAAGCTCATGCTGATGACCCGCGCTCCGTGGTCAACGGCAAAGCGGATAGCAGCGGCCAGGTCATCATTCCGCATTTCCCGGATATTGTTGAACAGCTTGAGCATCATGATCCGGGTATGATCGGTAATGCCATTAATACCCTTCCCATTGTTTCTGACCGCTGCAATAATACCCGACATCATCGTACCATGCTCAGGCATAACATTTGGATCTGTGACGAGCCCCAAAGCATCGTTGCTTACATCTGTGTTGATCCCGCCCCTTACGCTATCTTCAGAAGCCGTTCCCATCCTTAGCCCATGTTCTAAATGATACTGCCCAAGCTCAAGCAGACGGTCCAGCTCACAGAATTTCAGCCTGTCGAAATCCGGGTATGCCGGCAAACGATCCAGTACGAGGCCGAGTATTCGTTTTTCGACCTCATCGCGGGGCTGGTATTGTTTAAGATCGCCGGGAGATGGCCTCTCTTTTCCAATATTTTTTATAATCTGCTCCAATATCTTTTTGGATTCTTTCAACTGGCTCATGAATGTCTCCAGTCTCTTTACATGCAGGTTATAGTCATCCTGCGTCTTGCGGTATTCTAGGTCGCCCCTTTTGGCCTCCAACACCGGGATAAAGTCCTCCTTTCCTGTCTCCCGTCCAATATAGTTCCTGCCATGCGACCCATCTTCCGGATCCGTCCATAAGACCGGACTAAGGTCTTCCTGTGCCGTATCTATCCCGCTGTCGATGACCGCCACGATCGTAATTTTGGCTTTTTTGTTCTTTAGCAATTGCGCATAAGCTTTTTCTGTACTGATTCCGAAAACACTATCCTTTTCGAGGTCAAGGTTATGCCAATCAGGTGTTGCATGCGCCATCCGGGTTTGGAGGGTATCTCCTTCGCTGAGCTTGCCCGCAGATGAAGAAGGATGAGAACAGGAAGATGTTACTGCAGCGATCAAAAACGCCGGTAAAAGATTTTTCATGGCGCAGGTTCATTCTATTTTCAGGCTATCCACCGGGCTGGCGACTGCCGCCTTGATGGAATGGAAGCCCACCGTCAGGAAAGTGATCAGCACGGCAGCGCCTGCCGCCAGCGGGAAGACCCACCAGGCGATGCTGGTCCGATAGGCAAAGTCCTGCAGCCAGCTATGCATTGCATACCAGGCGATAGGTGAAGCGATGACCAACGCGATAAAGACCAGCCGGAGAAATTCCCGGGACAAAAGCCCTACGATCGTTGCGACCGATGCTCCCAACACCTTGCGTATGCCGATCTCCTTGGTGCGCTGGATGGTGCTATAGGCGGCAAGGCCCAGCAGACCAAGACAGGAGATGAAGATCGCCAGCAGGCCGAAATACAGGAAGACGCGTTGGAACCGGTCCTCGGAGGAATATAATTTCGCGAAGTCCTCGTCCACAAAAGAATATTGAAAGGGGCGCTCAGGCGCCAGCCGTTTCCAGCGCTCTCCCAGGGCGGCTACGGTCTGTGGGATGTGGCTGCCGGCGATGTTTACCGAGATTACCCCATAGAAGCGGGGATTAAAGACCCTGAAGGCGAGGGGTTGGATGGCTTCCTGTAAGGACCGGAAATGAAAATCCTTTGCGATGCCGATGATGGTGCCGTCCGTCCCCCACATATTGAACTTCCTTCCCACCGCTTTCGCCGGATCGCTGTAGCCGAGGCTACGGGCAGCGGCTTCGTTCATGATCAGCGCTTTGGTGGAGTCCGTGGTAAACTCGCGTGAAAAACCTCTGCCGGCTGCCATCCGGATGCCATAGTGTTGGAGATAATCAAAATCGATGACATAGAAATTCAGGTTGGCGCCCTGCATATCCCCTTTAGGGTTGGCCACCCGGAGATACCAGTTGTCGGGACTGGTGCCGGGAACATTGCTCGAAAAAGTGACAGCTTTTACATTTGGGATCGCCGCCAGCTCCTGCCGGATATGTTCCGTATTCACCTGGACAGCGCTATCCCCGTGGTAGTCGATCGCGACCTCCTGGTTCTTGGAAAAGCCGAGGTCCTGGTTCTGCATGTACTTTAGCTGGTTGTAGACCACGATAGTCCCGATGATGAGCACGGTGGAGATGGTAAACTGGAAGACGACCAGCACCTGGCGCATCGTCAGCCCATTTTTGCTGGAGACAAAACGGCCTTTCAGCACGGCAATGGGGTTGAAGCCGGACATCACCAGGGCCGGATAGATGCCTGCGAAGCAGCCGATACCGATACCGATGACAAAGAGCAGTCCTACATAACCCCCGGCGCCAAAGGCTTTGAGCGGAATTTCCTTACCCAGCAAGTTGGTAAAGACCGGGTGAAGGATATTGCATAATCCGATAGCCAGACCACAGGCGATGAGACAAAGCAAAATGGATTCGCCCAGGAATTGAAGTATGAGTTGGGCTCTCACCGCGCCGATGGCCTTGCGGACACCAACCTCCCTCGCGCGTTCCGAAGCCCGTGCCGTAGCTAGGTTGACGAAGTTGATGCAGGCGATCAGCAGGATAAAGGCGCCGACGATGGAAAAAATATAGGTATTGGCCTTGCTGCCGGTGGGCTCGCCCTGGCCGTAATTATTGAGTGTAGGTCCGAGGTAGATGCTCTTGAGCGGCTGGAGGTGCAGGGTATAGGACATACCCGTTGCTTTTTCGACATCGGCCGCTTTTTCCTTGACAAAGGCGGGAAGCCGGGCTTCGAGGCGTGCGGCATCTGCGCCTGGTTTGAGCAGGAGAAAGGTGAACCAGTTAAAGTAGCCCCATCTATGGTCCCAGTCGCCATACAGCCGGCTCGAGAAGGTGGACATCGAGATGAGGATGTCCCCATGGAAGTGCGAATTCTCCGGGATGTTCCGCATGAGACCGGTGACCTTAAGCGTGTATTTGCCGTCCAGAACGAGGGCCTTGCCGATGGGATCGGTGGAACCAAAATACTTTTTGGCGCCCGCTTCCGACAATACTACGCTGAAGGGGTCGCGCAGCGCGGTGGCGGGATCGCCTTTCAGCAGGGGAAAAGAGAAGATGGAGAAAAGGCTGGAATCGGCGGCAACTATATTGCTCTCCTGGAATTTTTTTATGCCATTCTGGGTCAGGAAGCTCATGAAGCAGATCCGCGCCTCTTGCTCCACTTCCGGAAAATTGGCCTTTATGGCGGCGCCAGTAGGACCCGAGGTCATCCCGGTTGGAAGGACTTCTGTTTCCGTTCTGGTGTCACAAATGACGCGGTAAATGCGATCCGCCCTGGCGTGGAAAGCGTCATAGCTCCGTTCGAAGGCAACATAGGAGAAGATGAGCAGGAAGGAGGACATGCCTACGGCCAATCCCAACAGGTTGATGCCGGAGAAAACACGGTGCCTCCAGAGATTGCGAAAGGCGATTCGGATATAGTTTTTGAACATGACTGGCAGATTTACTTCCGTTTTTTCTGCTAAGACAATGCCATTCTGCCTAGCAATTGATAATCAATCGAATATAAGAAATCAAAGAAATGCGAACCGTTCGGATCTGATGCAAGGGGTGTCTGCTTTAAACGTCCTTAGCATCCATTCTACATGAGTTTCTAACCAGATTCAGCGCCGGACACTGACAGTATCAAAACCGAACAATCGGACGCCTAAATCTTAACCCAATCTTCTCATTTACAATCAGTTATAACTTTGGCATAAGCTTCGCAGCCGCAAAGTATGCTTAAGAACTATATCCTCACGACACTCCGCAGCCTGCGGAACAAACCCACGTATAGTTTATTAAATATAGCCGGCCTGGCCCTCGGCATCGCCTGCGCCACACTCATCTTTCTCTGGGTCGAGGACGAACTCACCTGGGATCAAAAGGTGGCTGACCGCAGCCAGATTTACTGGACCCGCCTGAACATGCCCTTCAACGGCACCATCACAAGTTTCGACGCCGTCCCCGGTCTCCTGGCGCCGGAAGCAATAAAGACCATCCCCGGCATCCGCTACGCTGTCCGCCTCTCCAGCCGCGAGCGCCGCCTCTTCACCATCGGCGAGAAAGTGATCTATGAGAACGGCACCTTCGCCGACTCCAGATATATCGACATGCTGAAGATCCCCTTCCTGAAAGGCAGCCCTGTTGGCTGTCTGCACCTTAAGCATTCCA
>Ga0137403_10003121_pt1 | contig 19972 bp, 16 predicted proteins | sample CZOMad2_1_16fung_FD_122057 | JGI IMG/M metagenome (GOLD analysis project Ga0137403, IMG submission 122057) | Vadose zone soil fungal communities from Angelo Coast Range Reserve, California, USA - CZOMad2_1_16fungal (Hybrid Assembly) | ecosystem: Environmental > Terrestrial > Soil > Vadose zone...
CACCCCGATCGCAACCCAGGAGATGACGCCGCAGAAGAACGCTTCAAGGAGGCCTCCGAGGCCTACTCTATCCTCGCCGACGGCGACAAGCGCGCAGCTTACGACCGCTTCGGCCACGCTGGCGTTACCTCCAACGGAGGCGGCGGCTTCGACGAAACCGTCTTCCACGATTTCCACGACATCCTCGGCGACTTCTTCGGCTTCGACATCTTCGGAGGCCGCGGCGGAGGAGGCCAGCGCCGCACCCGTGTCCAACGTGGCGCCGACCTCCGCGAAGATCTAAAACTGGAATTCGAAGAGGCTGTTTTCGGCGTCGAAAAAACCGTCACCGTCCGTCGTCACGAAACCTGTGAAGCCTGCCGCGGCGCCGGCACCGCTCCCGGAAAATCTCCGGTAACCTGCCGCACTTGTAACGGCCACGGTCAGGTCCGTCATCAGCAGGGGTTCTTCAGCATCGCCCGAACCTGTTCTACCTGTCAGGGCTTGGGCCAAGTCATTACCGATCCATGCCTGCAATGCCGAGGGCAGGGAAGAGTCCTGCGCCAACGCACAGTAGAAGCCAAAGTCCCCGCTGGTGTCGAAGATGGAACGCGCATCCGCTTCACCGGCCTCGGCGAAGCCGGCCCCTTCGGCGGCCAGCCGGGCGACCTCTACGTCGTCCTCCACGTCAAAGAACACGCCTTCTTCGAGCGCGAGGGCAACGACCTGCGCTGCATTGTTCCGATTTCGCTGGTGCAAGCCACGCTGGGTGCGGAAATCACTGTCCCCACGCTCCGCGGCGACCAAACACTCAAAGTTTCCGAAGGGACGCAGTCCGGTTCCACCATTCGCCTCAAGAATCAAGGCGTCCCCGTCCTCAATGGCCGCGGCACCGGAGACCTCTTCGTAGAAGTCCGCGTGCAAACCCCCACCAAACTAACCAAGCGCCAGAAGGAACTCCTGTACGAATTAGGCACGACGCTCAAAGTAGAGAACAGTCCGCAGAAAAGCTCCCTCTTCGGCAAAGTCAAAGAAATCTTTAGCTAGAATCGTGACCGCAAAAACCACCGCAATGCTCGCCGCGGAAAACACCTATGTAGGCGGAGGTACCCACGTAGGGGCGGCCGCCCTCGGCCGCCCGCAAAGCCTTTCGAGCCACGCCCGCCAACTCCCCCGCCAATTTCAATGACACGCCGCCGCTGGCTAGCCGACCGCGTCGAAGGAGACCTCGCCTCCCTCTTGGGCGATCACGCCGACCATCTCTCCCGCGTCCTGCGTGCAGAAATCGGTCAGCAATACGACATCGCCACCCCCGCAGGTGTCCGCGTGGGCCGCATCGTTTCAGTAAAAGAAGGCTGCGTAGATTTCCTCCTAAGCGATTTCCTGCCCAACCCTGAAATCAGCACACCCGACATCACCCTCGCCCTAGCCATCTTCAAATTCGACCGCATGGAGTGGGCCATCGAAAAGTGCACGGAACTAGGCGTAACAAAAATCATCCCGTTCATCGCCGCGCGGACAGAAAAGCACTTGGCGCAAGCCGCACAGAGGCGGGCGGAGCGCTGGCGACGTCTAGCAACCCAAGCATCAGAACAGTCCCGCCGCGCAACCCCACCTGCGGTCGACGATCCCATCAAATTCGATCAACTCATCGCCACCGATGCGAATAAAGATGCGCCCACACGAATCGTCCTTGCCGAATCCGAAACAACTCTCTCGCTCGCCTCGCCCCTCACACAAGCTCAAGGCCGCATTATCCTGGCCATCGGCCCCGAAGGCGGATGGACCTCCGGAGAACTCAACAAGTTCACCCAGTCCGGCTGGAAATCCGCGACCCTAGGCCCAACCATCCTCCGCGCAGAAACCGCCGCCATCGCCGCTGTCGCCATCGCCTTCTCGCATTTGCAACAACCACACCAATAACTGCGCCACTGTCATTCCGATCGCTGGGAGGAATCCCCGCACCCTCAGGACCCCTCCACAAACTCTCCAATTTTCGGATGGCGAACACCTCGAAAAGTAAATCGGCAGGGGCGAACAAAATACGAATATAATAGTGTATTTGGAGACTAATGAGAGAAGCAGCAATGCATTGGGCCGGAAGCCTTCGCAGCGAGTTAAGCCTCCGAAATCTGCAACTAGCAACCACGACTGGCTCCCTGCATGAGCTCACGACCGGAGAAGTGCCAAGCATCATTTTTGGACACAGCGATGACGGGCAGCACGGGAATTTCCATCCAACGTCCTACCGGAATATCCGAGCCAACCCCGCATGGGCGCGTCGATTGGCCAAGGTCCACACGAGTTCGCGAAAGGCGAAGCCGCGAGCAGGATGGCGGTGGATGGAGCTCGATTGCTCCAATAGTTCCGATGCTCTGCTCATGAATATCTTTTGCTATCGGCGCGCGGTTACGAACAATACGCTGAGCGCGATGCTCGGGATCGCCTCAGGCTTGAGGCCTGAGTTTGGATTCCGGCCAGGAATCCCTTTGCGCAATGGCAAAACAGATCGCACCGAAATCGATATGAAGCTGGGCGACCTGCTAGTCGAAGCCAAACTGACCGAAGGCGATTTCCAAACCGCACCACTCCGACTGCTTGAGCGGTATCGGGACTTCGACGAAGTTTTTCACGCAGCCGACCTCACTCGGTCTGGGGAAGCTGTTGCCAGTTATCAACTGATTCGAGGCGTGCTCGCTGCCTATTCCACGGGCGGATCGTACTGCGTCCTTTGCGATGGACGGCGTCCAGACATGATCGAAAAGTGGCATTCGGTGATGCGCGCAGTGAAGAGCTACACGCTGCGCTGCCGGCTGCATGTGCTGACCTGGCAGGAATTGACAACTAGTCTCCCCAAGTCGTTGCGCAGTTTTCTGAAAACGAAATACGGAATCGCCTCTTGAAACTTCACCCCAACCATCGGCTCTCCGATTTCTCACTGCTAACCCCTGGCAGTTACTCCTTCTTTCTGCTGTCTTTCGCCCGTTTCCCGCCGTGGGCTGCTTCCTTGATCGCCGTGAGCCGTATCACCGCAGCCGCAGCCGTGTACCGAACGGCCTCGTTTTCATCCAGCATGTACGGCTGGATCGCCTCGAGCGCCGCCACGTCGCCGCGTTGGGCAAGCGCCTCCAGTGCGGCCGTACGAACCAGCCATTTGTCATCGCCCACCGCCTCGGTCAGCGCTTGGGACGTCGCTGGGTCCGGGTCCCGCGTCAGCACCTTGGCCGCTGCCGCGCGAACCGGCGACGAATCGTCCTTGCTGATGATCTTGAAAGCCTGCCAGCCGATCCCTGCGAACGGAATGAATCCTATGCCCTCTTGAAAACCGAGTTCCGCCACCTTTTTTGGATCCTTCAGAAAAGAGGTTTTCGATGCGATCAAGCCGTTAGCCGCCTTCCGCTGGCCGGTCAGGATTTGGTAATAGACGTTATAAGCGGAATCGTCGTGCATCAAATCAAGAGCGTGAGCGGCCGCCAAGGCAACCGATGGATCGGCGTCGTCCATCGCCTCCCGCAACTTCGGGATGCTGTTCCTCGACTTTGCTTCCCCCAAGGCCATCGCTGCCGAGGTTCTCACCTCAGGTTTCTCGTCGCCCAGGGCCGTTTCCGCAAGCCTCCGGGCCCTGGCGTCATTCGGAATCAGACCCAAAACGCGAACCGCAGCCGCGCGACTGCCAGTCTTTTTCCCAGTGGCTGCAGAACGGAGAATACTCCACGCCTCCTCCTTCGGAGTCCGCGAAGTTTTGGGACCGCTGGTTAACGGACTGCCGGTTGAAAGACCGCCAGTTGAAAGACCACTAGGTTCCTTCGCTTGCGATGGCGTCGCGCTCTGCGGTGCGGACTCGCCGGAGGAGGCCTGAGCACTAGGGCTCGTAGTCGGCCTTTCGGGAGGCTTCGACTGCGGCCACGCAAATAACAGGCATGAGGTAGCGAATACAACTGAGCTTCCAAGCAGCCATCTAACACGCATGACCCCTCATCCTGACTGCGTGGCTTGGATTCGCAAGAAGCACAATCAGATGCGCTCCGACTGAGAGAATTGTCGAGAAGCGGCCCATGCAAGCCACTTTTTGGCTTGTGTCGGGCTTGGCGCGGGCGGTCCAGGACCACCGGTTTCAAAACGTGCGCGGTTTTACTGAGTACGTGCGTAACGTTTGCCAACAGAGTCGTCGACCTATACTCGGTTCATGGCTGTGATCCGGCTCATCGCATTTCTGCTGCTGACTTCGCTCGTAGGTGGCCAGGAGCCTTCCAGTCCCAGAATCGGCCAATCCAACACTCCCAAACCTGAACTTCCGGTCGCCGACTACGATGCCTGCCCCGGCAAAGGCAAGCCGGTCCCAAACGTGAAAATTTCTCAAGACGACAAGATATATTCCTCGTGGCAGGGCAAAGATACATCCATCGGTAAATTAAAGGCAGGAGAAGAAGTGACGGTACTCGGAGGAGTGAACGTAGTCCGAGAACCCGACACAGCTGTGATCAAGTACGTCGACCCAGATTACGATTCTTCGTCGCTCAGGGTTGGAGAAATTGCGCTTGGTTACGGTATCGAAGCCGACGAAAATGTTGTCTTCTGGTCGAAGGGCACGTGGTTTGCTGTCTGGATCGAAGAGGTAGGCGAAAAGGGTCAGTGCGGTTTCACATCGGGCTTTGGCTTCGCTGGATGCAGTATCGACATTGTTCAGGGCGGAGTCAGCGAATGGTGGGTGCAAGTCAAAACCAGCCGCGGTCGTACGGGTTGGGTCCTTGCTGGAAAATTCACTGACAAAAAGCGTTGGTATGGAAACTTCCGCGATCTATGTCACTATGGGGAGGACTAAAAGCCGTAGTCCGATTCTAAAAACCCCCAACCATCGCCGAATCCCCACAGCCCCCGCTCTGCTATCCTCGCCCCATGGCAGTACCGAAACAGAAACCCCTAGACTTCACGCCCGACCCCCAGCAAAAACTCACCCTCGAACACGTCAGCGGACCCATGCTAGTCATCGCCGGGGCAGGTACGGGCAAGACCAGCGTCCTAACTCAGCGGTTCGCCCGTCTCATCGAGCAAGGCCACGCCCAGGCCGAAGAAATCCTCGCCCTCACCTACACGCAGAACTCCGCGGCTGAAATGAAGAAGCGCGTCCAACTGGCCAGCCCTTCGGCCAAAAACGCGCAAGCTTACACGTTTCACGACTACTGTTTCGATATCCTGAAGCGCCACAATCGCGGCTTCGAAGTCCTCGACGACTACGACCTCAACATCCTCCTCCGTAAGCGCATCCGCAGCCTCAATCTCAAGCATTACGTCCGCGCCGCCAAAGTAGGCCAATTCCTCAAAGACCTGCTTGAGTTCATGCGCCACTGCCAGGACGAACTGGTCACCTCGGCTCAATACCGGGCGTACGTCGAGGCGCTAGGTTCGCAGAAAACGACGCGCGGCGAGGTTAAGATTCACCGCGTCGCCAAATCCAAAGACAGCGACGAGCTCACGGAAGAAGAAGCCCTGGCCCGCTGTCAGGAAATCGCCGGAGTCTTCGAGACCGTGGAAGGCTGGCTCTCCGACGAATCCCTTGGCACCTTTGGCCACATGATCACCCGCGCCCTCAATCTGCTTGACACCGATCCCGAAGTTCTTAAGGAAGAGCAGGCCCGAGCCCGCTACATCCTCGCCGATGAATTCCAGGACGTTAACTTCGCCCAGATCCGCGTCCTCAGTCTTCTCGCTGGCAAAGACGCTAACCTGTTCGCGGTCGGCGACCCCGACCAGGCCATATACCGCTTCCGTGGCGCATCGTCCGGCGCGTTCGATATCTTCCTTCGCCAATATCCCGAAACCAAAATCGTGCGCCTCGGGCGCAACCGCCGCTCGCTTTCGCCCATCCTCCACTGTGCCCACTCCATCATCCAAGAGAATCCCCCGATCTTTCGGCACGCTGCCTTACCAGGAATCCCCAACCACCGCCACGTGCTCGTCTCGGTTCGCGAGGATGACGCAAAATCGGCTGCTGCTCCGCTGCGCGCCGACCCCGTAGAAATCATCGCCGCGAAGAAAGACCGCGAAGCCGAAGATGTCGCCGCGACCATCGCCGCCCGCAAGCGTTCTCTCGGCGGCCGCTGGCGCGACTTTGCCGTCCTCTACCGTCAACATTCGCACCGCGAAGAGGTCATGAACCAACTCTCGTATGCTGGCATCCCCTTCGCGGTCGAGACCATGGACGTTCTCGATACGCCCCAGGTTCGCGATCTCCTGGCCTGCGTTGGCGCCGTCGTCGATCCCGCCGACAGCATCAGCCTCTTCCGCGTAGCAGCGATTCCCGAGTTCGCCATCGATCCTCTCGCGCTTCAATCCGTCATGCGTTCCGCCGCTCGCGAAACGGATCTGCACCACGTTCTAACCGATGTCGCCGGCGGTCCCGTCGTTCTCGCCAAACTCAATCAGGTTCGCGCCGAAATCGCTCAGAAATTCAGCAAGGGCGTCCAGGCATTGCGCATCATCCTCCAGCGCTTCAACCTCGCTGCCGATAGTCTGGCCACGCAGGCCTTCCTCGAATTTGTCGCCGGCTGGGAGCGGAAGAAGCCGCCCATCAAGGAAACCGGCGAACTCGGCGAACTACTCGAATACCTCAAGCTCTTCCGCGAAGCCGAAGGCAAGGTTCCCGCCAAACCGCCCGAGCAGCGCGATGCCGTCCAGCTCATGTCCGCCCACACAGCCAAAGGCCTCGAGTTCCGGCACGTGTTCGTGATTCGCATTGGCAGCGGTTCTTTTCCCGCGTCGTATCGGGAGTCCCTCGTCGAGTTCCCGCAGGAATTGCGCGATCCGCAATCCGTGGCTCCCGGCGACAGCAAGGAACTCAACGCCGAAGAGGAACGCCGCTTGTTCTATGTCGCCATGACGCGCGCTGAGGACACGCTCACCCTCTACGGCAGTCCCGGCCGAGGCAAAAAAGACCCCACTCCTCCCGGCTACCTCCGCGATCTCCTTACCGCCAAATCTCTCACTCCGTGGCTTCGCCCACGCGAGCCGCAGCCCGTCCAGATCGATCTTCTTGCTGCCGCGGAAGATCTCGACTTCGCAGCCTCCTCCCCGTCTCCCGTCTCTGCTTGGATCGCGCTCCCTCTTCCACAACCGCCCCAGCGTGGACTCAGCGCCAGCGCCATCGAGAGTTATGAGCGCTGTCCTCTCCAGTTCAAACTCAATCGCGATTGGCGCATCCCGGAAGAATCCCATGCCGCTCTTCAATACGGCGGCGCTATGCACCTGGCCCTTCGTCACTACTTCGACGCCGTTCGCTTCGAGCGTCCCGCCACCGTCGCCGACGTCATCCAGATCTTTCGCGATGAATTTGCTAAGGCCGTCATCCCCGACGCTTACCAGCGCGAACTCTACGAGCAGCAGGGCGAACGCCAACTACAGGACTTCATCGCCGCAGCCGAACGCAATCTCCCCGCCGTCCTTCACACCGAGCAGGAGTTCGCCATCGAATTGGCGGGCAGCAAGATTCGAGGACGCATCGACCGCATCGACCGCCTCGACGACGGCACCGTCCGTATCGTCGACTACAAAACCGGCAAAGCCAAAACGCAAGACGACGCCGACGAGAGCCTCCAGCTCTCCATCTACGCCTTAGCTGCCGAGCAAAAATGGGGCTACCACGCCAGCGCGCTAGCCTTGCAAAATCTTCAAGATGGGAGCATGCCTATCACGCGCCGCAACGAACTCGAATTAAGGAAGGTCAGCGACCGCGTGGAGAAAGTCGCCTCAGAAATTACGGAAGGAAGGTTCGACCCAAAACCCGGGCGCCACTGCTCATGGTGCGGCTTTCGCAACCTCTGCCCCGCCACGGAAAAGAACCTCGCCATTCTGCAGCGCCCTGTATCCATCAAACACTAGAGCAAAAAAAATCTGTCATCCTGACCAACGGGAAGGATCCCCGCAATCTTGTTCTCACTGAACTCTCGAACCCTTTCTCAACGTACAGCCGAGCCACCCGCTTGGAGGCGCCAGGACTCAAGCGTTCCGATTAAGCACGCTCACGAATTCCCGCACCGCTGAGGCAACATTCACACCAAAACTAAAGGGACGCTTTCGCGTCCCCTAGTTTGCCTTTCAGCGAAGTGCACGTTTAGTGCTTTTTCTTCGTAGCCTTTTTCTTCGCTGCCTTTTTCTTGGTTGCCATTTGAACGATTCTCCCTTCCATCGTAGATGGAAAATTGTGCAACGGTCTTATGTTGCAACTACTTGATGAATACAATCACACAAAAACGAAGTCAAGAAAAAAATGATGCCAAAGAGGCTACCCAAGCAAGTACGAAAGTCACCATCGCGATCATCATCAACACGCAATTCTCATCTTCGCATCACGCGACTCGCATGCAACCCGCTAACGACGGCCTTTGCACGAAGAATATTTTCTGCCGCGCATGCGCGAGCGCACGCAATCACGCAGCGAATCGCTTTTCCCCAGGCACACAAAATATAATCACAAAAGCACGAATTAGGAGTCATTCATGTCGAGTTCCACGTCGAGTTCGATGAAAAGCGAAGACGCAGTCATCCTCTCCGCGGTCCGCACGGCGGTCGGAAAGTTCCAGGGTGCGCTCTCGGATATCACCGCCACGCAGCTCGGTGCCATCGTAGTTCGAGAAGCCGTCAAGCGCGCCGGCCTCAACCCCGAACTGATCGACGAATGCATCTTGGGCAACGTTCTGCCCGCGGGTCTGGGCCAGAATCCAGCGCGCATCGCCGCTATTTATGGGGGTTTGGCCAACGAAGTCAGCGCGCTGACCATCAACAAGGTCTGCGGATCGGGCCTTAAGGCCGTAGCTCTCGCCGCCCAGGCGATCCAAACCGGCAACAGCAGTATCGTAGTTGCGGGAGGCATGGAATCCATGACCAACGCCCCCTACCTTCTCCCCAACGCCCGCAAGGGCTATCGCCTCGGCAACGGCCAACTCATCGATTCCATGATCAACGACGGCCTCTGGGACATTTACAACAACTACCACATGGGAATCACCGGCGAGAACGTTGCCGAGAAGCACAGCATCACCCGCGAGCAGCAGGACGAATACGCTCTCAACTCCCACCGCAAGGCCATCGCCGCCATGAAGGAAGGACGTTTCGATTCCCAAATCGTTCCCGTCGAACTCCCCGCCCGCAAGAAGGGCGATCCGCCCACGCTATTCAACAAAGATGAGTCCCCCCGCGAAGACGCCAGCATCGAAGCCCTCCGCGCCCTCAAGCCCGCCTTCAGGAAAGATGGCACCGTCACTGCCGGCAACGCTCCCGGCGTCAACGATGGAGCCGCCGCAGTTGTCGTGACTTCCGGCGCTCGCGCCCAGGAACTCGGCATCCAACCCCTGGCCCGCATCGTGGGCCAAGCCACCAGTGGTGTCGAACCCAAGTGGGTCATGCTCGCTCCCGTCACAGCAGTTCAGAAGCTCTGGCAGAAAATCGGATGGAAGCCCGAAGACGTCGATCTCTACGAACTCAACGAAGCCTTTTCCGTCCAGGCGCTCGGCGTGATGAAGGAACTCAACCTTGAGCCCGCCCGCGTAAACGTCAACGGAGGCTCCGTAGCCATTGGCCACCCCATCGGCGCCAGCGGCGCCCGCGTTCTCACGACGCTGCTTTACGAAATGGAGCGCCGGAACGCGAAACGCGGCATCGCGGCTCTATGCCTCGGAGGCGGCAACGCCGTAGCCATGGCAGTGGAACGATAGCTCCTTCTTTCTTAGAGTTTCGGAGTCTACGCAAGGCCTTTCGTGAAACTTATCCGTAAAGAGTGGGGATGCCAATGCTGCTGATTTTAGGTTGGTCGATTGTTGTTCTACTGGGAATATGCATGGCCGTCAACGGTGCATTTATGCTCGCTTCGCCTCGAGCCTGGTTTCGATTGCCCCATTGGCTCGGGAAACGAGGCTCACTGACCGAGAAAAAGTACGCGAGGGGATGGGGCGCGATCCAAGTACGACTGGCAGGGGGAATGATATTGGCAACCATCACTTGGGTGGTATATGACTCCGTCCGAGGACGAAGGTAGGATCAGGTTTCGCCTGCTCACGTCAGGACGACCGTCCTCGCCCGTCCAAGGGCCGAGGTTTCGCTCCCGCTCTTTTGGAGGCGCAAAGCACTTCAGCCATGGGGATAACACCATTAGTGGAACGAGTCTTAACCGCTAATGCAACGTTTCGTATCATCTCGGCTATCCCTCGCGTCCTCTAAACCCCAAACCTCCGCCGGTACGCGCTCGGCGAAACACCGGTCTGTCTCTGAAACAGCTTCCGAAAGAACGCCACATCCTGGTATCCCACCGCATCGCAGATCTCCTGCATTGTGCGCTGGTCACTCTCCAGTAGGCGTTTGGCCGCTGCTATCCGCAACTTCTGCAGATAAATCAGCGGGCTATCACCGGTAGCTTGCTGAAAACGCCGCACGAAATTGCGCAAGCTCATGCCCACACGCCGAGCCGGTGCCTCCAGCCCGAAGGTGCGCTGAAAATTCTCGTGCATCCACTCTTGCGCCCGCGAAATTGTGTCATCTGAATGTTCCGTCTTCAGCGGCACAATCGCGAACCCTGCCTGCCACGCCCGGGGCGTCTCAATCAGTAGGGCCTTGGCGCTTTGCATGGCCACATCGTGGCCGCAGAATCGTTCCACCAGAAACAGGCTTAAATCCAGCGAGGCATTCACTCCTCCACCACAGTAAAACCCCCGGTCCTCCGTCACCATCAACTCCGGCATCCACTTCACCTTCGGATACTTCCGGCGAAACTCTTCAGCCAGCCCCCAATGCGTAGTCGCCCGTTTCCCGTCCAATAACCCAGTCGCCGCCACCAGACCCACACCGGAGCACACGCTGGCAATCGCGGCCCCCCGCTTATGCCATCGCCGCAGCCAAGGCACAACCGCTGCATTGCGCTCTACCACGTCATGCAGGCTGGGCCCCGTGGAGGGAATAAAGATGATTTCCGTCTTGCGAATGTCCGCCAGGGCTGCCGCCGGCCGGATCTCGATGGGCCCGTCGCACCGCACCGCGCTCCCGTCCACAGATGCCGTCGTAACCCGAAAGCGAGGCGCGGGGGGCTTTCCCGCAAACATGTTCCAAAGCGTGCCAGTATGCTGGAACACTTCCATCGGGCCCACGGCGGTTGAGGAAAACGTCCCGTCCAGCAGCAGGACTGTGATGTCGATCATGAGTGACCTCCCTACCATGGCTTAATCACCCATGTAGAATGGCAAATCTGCCATCTTGTTGCAAGCCCCTTTGTCGTCTACCTTAAAAGGGTCGAACCTGAAACTTCGAAATCACAAGGAGGATAGCGTGAAGAAATATATGATCGAGCGTGAGATCCCGAAAGTGGGGACTCTGGACGCAGAACAATTGCGTCAAGCCGCCGCCAAGTCCAACCAGGCCCTGCAGCAACTAGGCCCGGACATTCAGTGGGTGGAGTCCTTCGTAGCTGCCGACAAGACGTTCTGTGTGTACCTGGCCAAGGATGAAGGCGTCATCCGGAAGCATGCGGAGCTCAGCGGATTTCCCGCCTCCAAAGTTACAGAGATCGGAACAAAGATCGATCCGACCACCGCCGCGTAGGAGTGGCTGAGCGTTTCAGGTTCACGGGCCCGCTCCAAGGACTCCGACCTTGTCGCGTACCTGCGGCAAGGTCAGGCTCTCGGGCCGCCCTATCGCCGTTTAGCCGTGTTGCAGTAGCAAGCCGCCAACCGCAGCGCACGCGATCAGCGCAGGCTCGGGCACTTTCCAGCGAAACAACACCGCAACACTAATCAAGCAGATCGCAACCGTCGGCCAGTCATATACCGAACGACGGGCAAGGACGACAACTGCCCCAGCAATTGCGCCTGTCGCCGCCGCCGTCACCCCGCGCACGAATGCGTTCAACTGAGGATTCTTGGCCCATCGTTTGTAGGAGGGCGCGAGCACAACCACCACAAGATACACCGGCAGAAATATTCCGAGCGCCGCCGCCGTCGCTCCAGCAACGCCGGCTACCAGGTAGCCAATAAACGCAACCGTGATGACCACCGGTCCCGGCGTGATCATCGCCACCGCCACGGCATCGACAAATTGATGGTCACTCAACCAGTGATGTTCTTGCACCACGCCGCCATAAAGAAAAGGCACCACTGCAAGCCCGCTGCCGAATACAAACATTCCCGCCTTAGCGAAATAGAGGAAAACCTGCAGCAAGGTGTTGTTCGTTCCGAAGGTGACCGCAGGAAGAAACACCGAGGCCATGGTTCGCCCTTGCTGCCGCGTCGGCAAAGCCTTCACCACCACGGCCACCACGCCTCCCAACAGAAACAGCCAGATAATCTCACGCGAGGTCCATGCCGTCGAAATCGCCAGAACCGCGAAGATTCCCCACAGCAACTTGTCTTTCCCCAGCGTGAGTTTCGTCAGCTTGAACGCCGACCGCGCGATAATCCCAATCACCGCCGCACCAATTCCGTAGAACATGCCCCGCATCCAGGGCAGCCCGCCAAAGCGAACGTAGGCCGCGGAAAGTGCCAGCACCATCAGGAACGACGGCAACACGAAAGCCACACCCACCGCCGTGGCTCCCAGCAGGCCAGCGCGAATGTACCCCAAATAAATCGCGAGCTGCGCGGCAAGCGGACCCGGCGCGAGTTGTGCCAGCGCCAGGCCTTCCACATAGTCTTCCTTGCGTATCCACCCGCGCTTGTCGACGAGGTCTTGTTGCATGTGTCCAGCCAGGGCAATCGGACCGCCGAAGCCCACCGTCCCCAGCCACAGAAAATATCCCACGAATTGAGTGAGCGACACTCTCGTTGCATCGGGCGCCGTCGAGTTGTCTACGGGGGTCATTTTGCGGAGTTTGTTTTGTCGAGCGCGGCCCGCAATCCCTTCGCGAGTTTCACCGCCTCATCATTCGCCCAGAAATGCATAAAGAACAGTCGAGGTTCTTCCATCAGCATGTGGCTGTGCAGTGCGGTGACGGCAATGCCGTTCTGCCGCAGCGCCTTGATCACCGCGTTGACTTCGCTTCCGAGTAGCACAAAATCTCCTGTGATCGCCGCCTTGCCGTTGCCTGTCGGCTGAAAGTTCAGGGCCGTCGCTACGCCCATCGATGGCGGAACCGCCATGCCCGAGTCTGTAATCGCCTCCGATCTTGGCACTCCAATCTGAAGAATTCCGCCGTTGACCTTCCCGGAGTGCCCGAGTATCTGTTCAACTTCTTTCTGATCAAAACCGAGGTCCGTTGCTGCCGGCGCCGCGGGAGTGGGTGTGGGGTCCGGGCCCGGAGTCTTTGTCAATGCCAGCGCATCGTGAATGACTTTTGCCATTTGGACAGCGTCGCCGTGACTGGCAACGTGCATATACATCACGTGCGGCGATTCCCCGATCAGGTGATTGTGGACTGCGGATTCGTGGATCCCGCCTTCCTGCAGCTTCATCATCACAGGCTCCACCTCGTCCTCAGTCAGAACCAGATCGCCCATGACCATTGCGCTGCCGCTTTCCTGTTTGAATGCCGCCCACGAACCTAACGCGAGTCCCGGTTTGATTTCGACCCCGTCGAGCGTGACATGCAGGTCTTTTCGGGGCATTCCAAACTTGATCACGTCACCCGGTTGTATCTGCCCCGGACGGCCCATCGCTGCCTCAACCTGTTTCCAGTCGCTCCCGCTGGCCTTGGTGGTTGTGGAACTAGCTGTTTGTCCTGTAGCCAAAGTGCCACAACACAGGGAGATGGCGAGACTCGCTGTTGTGAAGAGTTTCAAGACTCGGACGCCAGTGGTGCTAAGCAAAGCGATCGTAAGCATGGTCACACACTCCTATTTCTTAGGTTGCGAATCTGAACCGAACTCCCAAACCCTGCCTCTCGGCTTTTTCATACACGAATGCAGCCGCCGCCACATCTTGTAACGCCATACCCGTGCTATCAAAGACAATTGTTTCGTCGTCCGATTCGCGCCCGGGTTTCTTTCCCGCTACGACCTCGCCCAGCTCGGCATGCACATCGGCTCGCTTCACCACACACGCCTCCAGCGCATGATGCAAGTCCCCCATCACGGCGCACTGTTCCAGGATGTCGCACACCACCTTGCTCTTCTGCATCAGACTGGGGTGGATTTCCTGTTTCTGAGGGTTATCCGCCCCAACTGCGGCAATAAATGAGCCAGGTGAAACAGCGCCGGAGTCCAGCAGGGGCTGTCGTGAAGAAGTACATGTCACACAAATGTCGCTTTGGAGAACTGCGGCTGCGAGATCTACCACAGGCGTCACCGGAATCTTCAATTCCAATGCCAGTTCCAGCGCAAACTGCGCCGCCAACTCCTCGCGCTGATCGTAGGCAAACACAGTCTGGAAAGGGAAGAGGCGGCAGAGCGACTTGAGTTGTATCCTCCCCTGGACTCCACAACCGCAGATCGTCACGATCCGGGAATCTCGACGCGCCAGATACTTGGCGGCCACGGCTGTCGCCGCTCCAGTCCGCAGTGCAGTAATTTCTCGTGAATCCATCATCGCAAGCGGGGTCCCGTTCCCAGCGTCGCAGAGAACGATGACTCCTTGAATCGTGGGCAGTCCGAATCGTGGCCCGTTTTCCGGAAAGTTTCCGTTCACTTTCGCGCCGAAGTACGATCGCTCCAGATCCAACAATCCTGCTTTCACGTGAAAGCCACCATCGTGCGCGTGCAGGCTCAACACGGCAGGGGGAACCGCCTTGCCCTCTCCATACAGACCGAAAGCGTGTTCCACCGCCTCAATGCATTCGTCCAGGGTCAGCAGGATTTGAATCTCTCGCGAAGTGAGGAGCACCACCCCGTCTGCCTTCACGCGATTCTCCCCACGGGAGCAGCATCCGATGCTGCCAACAAAAAGCTGACGTCGGAACCCGGTGCAGCCTCAAAAGGCGTCTTGCCTCGAAAAAAGATGCGCGCTGCGTTGGGCCCTCGCAGAGTGATGGCTCCGTCCTGCACCCGCAGCATCGATCCCTCCCGCAAGCCGACCACCGGCTCTTCATTTTCTTCCAGGAACTGAAGGATCCGTTCCTCTTGTGTTTCTCCCATGTGGGTCGACGTGGGCTCGGGGTCGAGATAGTGTGGGCTAATCTGAAAAGGAACCAAGTCCAGAGCTTCAAAAGACAATGGCTGAACCACCGGCATGTCCTTGGTCGTTTTCAGACTAGGACATGCCACGATAGACCCGGCGCTCGATCCGATGTAAGGCACGCCCGCCGCAACTCTTCGCCGAATCGGGTCAACAAGGTGGTGCTCCTGAAGTCCTTTCAAAAGCCGAAACGTATTGCCGCCACCAATGAAGATCGCGTCCGCTTCCTCCACGGTTCGCACCATGTGGGAAACGTCATGTACTGATGTTAGAGAGAGGCCCATGGCGTGAAAGCGTTCCTTGGCCTTGGCCGCGTAGTCCCGTCGGTCACTCAGCGCAAAGGGAACGAACACAACCCTACTGCCACTGCCAACCAGATTTCGAATTTCCTCCTCCGCATGATCCAAATAACCACCACCGTGTACGGTCGAGTTGCTGATGAGTAGCAGCCTTCTGACACTGTCCATCGTTGTCATAGAACCCCCAGGCATCACGTCAGGGACTCATACAGCCCTTCGATCAGATGCATGCCTCTTTGCAGCAATTCCTCATCCGGCAAATCTTGTTTCGCCCAGCCCCTCAGGACTCTGTCCAAGCCCAATCCTTCGCTCCGGCCGAACTTCGCGTCAGCAAGATCGGCATCATGAATAATTTGTGCGATCCGCTTCACCTTGCCGTCTCGGATCGGGAACTCCTTGCACAAGGTTTCAAAAGTGCAATCCTCTCCTCGATGGCCGAATCCCTGCGGACAAAACATGTCGAAGGGAATCGCATCAGGATAGGCGCTGGGGTCGGCGCCGAAGACAAACCGTGCCTTCGGATCAATGAACCGCCGAATGAGCCACGCCGATGAAACCCGATCAATCCCAGGACGGGGCCGAGTGATCCACAAACGTTGCACGAACTCGCCAGACTTTTTTCGGCCCTTGCGACCGGACTTTGATGTCTCCGGTTCACCCGCGCGAAGTAGCAGAGTCTCAAGTTTGCTGCGCAATGGATTCCCGAAGAAGTCAATCTCTTGCAGCTCCAAGAAACGCTGCCGAATTCGATTCAAGCGCCCCGCCGGCCTTCGTGACGCCGAAAGCGCGAGAAGCTGTTTCGTCTCATGCAGCAATTTTTGATAATCGCGTGATCGAGCCTCCACGAACAGCCGTTTCAGTTCATCGGGCGGCAAGTCATCAAACCCCTGCACCTGAGCCACAGAGGCTTGCCCTTTGTAGGTGCGAATGGCCGTTGCCAGCCATTCCATGTGCTCTTGATTCGTCGCGCTATTGGGAAGCACATACCCGGAACTGCGCAGCCCCAGCATTCCGTACCGCTGCAGCCTCCGCCAAACCTGCACCCGCTGACTCGCGCTCTTAGCGGGAAGGCTGAAGACCAGCAGGAGCCACGGTACTTCCTCTGCTGCGGTTACATTCATAACGTTAGAAGGTATATATATAACACACCAGCAGCGTACCTGAAAAGCGCATACTTCCGGTCGGGGAAGAAAGAAAAAAGCCCGCCCCTGCAAGAACGCAAGGACGGGCCACCTGAGTTGCCTCGAGCGCCTCGGCGCCCGATCTCTCCCGTGCTACCTCTTTCGTGCCACTATTACTTCACAACAACTTTCGTGCGCATCCACGGATGAATACAGCACTCGAAGTTGTGTACCCCTTTCGAAAGGTTTGTCACTTCAAGATGGCTGCCCTGAAGAATGCGCGTTTTGGCGACACCCAGATTCGAGAACCCGCCTACGCATTCCGGCGCCGTCTCCTCGCCACCGTTGAGCCCGGGAATGAAGCCCCCTCCGAATTTCTCCACCTCGGTAAACGTATGGGGTTCGCCGCCCTCGTCCGCAACGGTCAGCACCGTCCCCGCCTTGATCCGGACCGTGTCAGGCTCGAAGTCCCAGTTCGGATCGGGAGTCCCGGCAGCAGCCTTCGCGAATAGGTCGGTCAACGTCGTAAACGCTCCCAGGGTCACGTTATGGCAAAAATCTGGCCCCAGTGCGGCATTGAAAGTGATGGGATCGCACTCGTCCAGAGCTACGATCTGTGAGATTGCAGGTGGAGTGGCTTCCGGCAATTTGTTTTGAGCCAAAGCAGCGGTCGCGCCAGCGGCAGTCAGACAGCCAGCGAGTACACAGAGTTTCCATGCGGTATTCATTTTGTTGCCTCCATTGAATTCAAAAATGTTGGTCGGTTGGATCGTGTTCGGCCGCCGTACGCTGACGGAGTCTAGCGTCAGGGCGGCAAGTTACAAGGCAAGTCCAAGATCGAGCGGCGACGAACGCTCATGAGTTCTCATCCTTAAAAGTTCTCCTTCCTTAAATAGGTCGTCCTGAATGATTGGCTCAGGCGCAACTTTCGCTGCAAACCGCTAACGCGTCAATGCTTCCCACCTCCAGGGAGTCTCAAAGTTTCCTCCTCGACTAACCAACTGAAAGGAAAAGATTTACCTGCACATTCGGGAGCCTGTCCGGCATCCAAGGTTGTGATAGCCTTTTGTCTTGCACTTGGGGGAGCATGTCGGCACCCGTCTCAGCGGCGCGCATCCTGCGTTTCGATTCTTTCGAACTGGATCTCCAGGCGGGAGAGTTGCGGAAACGTGGCATCAAGTTACGCCTGCAGGGTCAGCCCATCCAGGTTCTTGCAATCCTGCTGCAGAGTGCTGGCAGCCTCGTCACTCGCGAGGAGCTGAGGAGTCAACTCTGGTCGGCTGACACCTTCGTCGATTTCGACCACAGCCTGCACAATGCCATCGCCCGGATTCGCGAAGTGCTGGGCGATTCCGCGGAGAACCCCAAATACGTTGAGACCTTGCCACGTCGCGGATATCGCTTCGTCGGCAAAGTAGAGGAAGTACAGGCGCCATCGCCCGGAAAACAGAACGGCACAAAAACAGTTGCGGAAAATAACAAAAAGTCGGCCGATGCCGCGCCGGCAGTCCCAAAGCGCCGGGGAAAACTCATCCTAGCCCCGTTTGCCTGCGGAATCATCGCCCTAACGGCGTGGCTGGCCTGGAAACATTATTCACTTCCCGCCGAAACGCGCCCGATCCGCTCACTCGCCGTCCTTCCCATGCAGAATTTTTCCGGCGACCCAGCCCAGGAATACTTTGCCGACGGCATGACCGAGGAGCTGATCACCGAACTTTCGCGCATTCACGCCATCAAAGTCATCTCGCGCACGTCCGTCATGGAGTACAAGGGCACCAAGAAGCATCTGCCGCAAATCGCGCGCGAACTCGGCGTCGATGGAATTCTGGAGGGCTCGGTTCGTCGCGAAGGCGACCAAGTCCGCATTACCGTCCAACTACTCGACGGCCCCAACGATCGTCACCTGTGGAGCGAGGACTACCAGCGCGAGATTCGCGGAATTCTGAATCTGCAAACAGAGATGGCGCAGTCCATTGCGCGGCAGATTCGCATAGAAGTCACTCCGCAGCAGGAAGCCCGCGCCCGCTCCGGCCGCGCCGTCAATCCTGAAGCCTACGAAGCTTACCTCCGCGGACGTTCCTACATCACATCCGCGTCCTTAACCGTGCAAGACCTCCAGACGGCACAGCCTTACTTCGAAGAGGCCATCCGCAAGGATCCGGGGTTTGCCTTGGGCTATGTAGGTCTGGCGGACTGTTACGTATATTTGGCGTTCTACCATCAAATTTCTCCCGCAAGCGCGCGTGGACCGGCGAGGGAAGCTCTGCGCAAGGCAATGGAACTTGATGACAGCGTCGGGGAGGCCCACGAAACACTCGCTGTGCTGCATTGGTACGAAGATTGGGACTGGGCGGCAGCAGAACGGGAGTTCGACTCCGCGCTGGCACTCGCCCCGAATTTTGGTTGCGCTCATTTGCTTCACGGGCATTTCCTCGCCTGGAAAGGAAAGCGCCCCGAAGCTCTGGCCGAGATCGCCAGGAGCGGCGAACTCGACCCTGGTTACTCCTTCGCGGCCAGTGAATCTGCCGTGTACGATCGCCTTCGCGACTATCCCGCTTTGCTCGCTGCGAGCCGTCGGGAACTAGCCGCAAATCCGAGCGAATCGGCAGGGCACTTCTTTCTTGGTCGCGCCTACGAGGGTTTAGGGAAACGCGCGGAAGCCATTCCTGAGTATCAAAAGGCAATGGCCATGACCGGCAGGAATCAAGATGCTCTAGCCGCTCTCGGTCACGTCTACGCAGTGATGGGCAGAAGGGCCGAAGCCCGGAAGGTCATCCAGGAATTGGAACTAAGATCGCAGCATGCCTATGTCTCGCCTTACATGCTAGCCTCTGTCTACGCCGGACTCGGCGACAAGGACCGGGCCTTCACGCTTTTGGAAAAATCCTACCGGGAGAAGTCCTGGGACCTGCCTTGGACCCTGCAAAGCGACCTGCGCCTCGACAATCTGCGCTCCGATCCGCGATTCCAGGACTTCGTCCGCAAATTCCAGTTTCCAAAGTGACCCCGGAAGACTTGGACGCCCGCCGTCATCAACCTCTCACGGTAGAGCGGCGCTTGGTAGTCGGTCAGTTTCCGAATAGCCAACAATTCGTCGGGCATCCGACAGTCGTCCCGCTGTCGGTCGGCCCTCGGACCCTATATCAGGGCATCGCTGAGGCTAGGAATCCTTAATCGCGCCCGCCCTCGCGCCTGGAAATGAGAAGCTGTTCCCGCTGGGCTATTCTTGCGCGCATCCGCTTGCCCTCGGCTGGCAAGAACAGAAGGGATCCCATACCGATGCGTCGAAGTTCATCATCCTCCCAATGTCCTTGCATGATGCCGCTGATGGCATGGGCATTCGATCCGAGCAGCAAATGCCCCAGTTCGTGTGCCATGAGACTGGCGAGAATTGTTGCCAGGTCAACCTTCGAACTCGTTTGGAGATCTCTTGCTCTCTTCCAGAACACGTCGCCGTATTGCCCGGTACCGTCGGACGCCAGATAGGCAACC
>Ga0137403_10003122_pt1 | contig 19970 bp, 24 predicted proteins | sample CZOMad2_1_16fung_FD_122057 | JGI IMG/M metagenome (GOLD analysis project Ga0137403, IMG submission 122057) | Vadose zone soil fungal communities from Angelo Coast Range Reserve, California, USA - CZOMad2_1_16fungal (Hybrid Assembly) | ecosystem: Environmental > Terrestrial > Soil > Vadose zone...
CCTTGTGGGTGACCGCGATGGCGGGCGAGCATCGACCCCCCGCTCACACCCTTACCCATTCCCCTTACCAAGGATCACCACTGCTGCAAAAAAACCGCTCACGGTCGAAGAAGCCGATTCCTTCACAAGCTCTTGCGCGGGAATGACGGCAACAGAGAGGTCGGAGAACCCAAATGCCATTGCCCTGCCCCTGAAGGGCGGAGAGGGAGAAAAAAGCAAAACAGCCGGCAACTCTCCCGAAATGTGTCCATGCCATAGCCCCAACCCGCCCCCATCAAGGGAGTGGGCAGGGCGGGGGTGAAACAAATGCGCGATCGGCGCTTTGCCGGGACCTCGAATTCCGGCCCGGCGCGACCATTTGATGGCAGGCGCCGGCAATCCTCCGGCGCCCGGCGATGGAGGCTGAGGATGGAATTGCGGTTGAGACTGGCGTTCCTGGCAACGCTGCCGATCCTGCTTGTCTTGGCGAGCATGGCTTCACCGGGCCTGGCGCGGGCCGACGATCTGGCCTGCGTCAGCACGACCTTCAATCTGCTCTCGCCCAACGACAAGGTCTGCGTCAGCGATTTCGACGATCCCAAGGTGCCGGGCGTCGTCTGCCACATCTCCCAGGCGCGCAAGGGCGGCTGGGGCCAGCCGCTGGGTCTCAACGAGGACCCATCGAATTTCTCGCTCTCCTGCCGTCAGATCGGGCCGATCGCCGTGGACATTTCCAAGCTGCCGGCGAGCGAGGCGGCGTTCAGCGAAAAGACGAGCATCTTTTTCAAGGCAACTCGCGTCTACCGCCTGCCTGACAAGAAGCACAACACCCTGGTCTATCTCGCCATCAGCTCCAAGATCGTGAACGGGTCGCCGGCCAATGCCATCAGCACCGTGCCGGTCTTGCCCTGGGCCTCGCAATGACGCCGAGAACGGCGGCCGCGAATTGCTGGCGCAGCGACATCATGATCAGGCCGGCGCCATGACAAACGCGCGACCTCACAGGCTCCAATCCGCGTTGCGCAAGCGCTCGACCAGCCAGCGGGCCGCCGGTCCCGGCGGCCTTTCCGTTCGGTGCAGGCTCTGCAGGGGATAGAGGACATTATCCCAGGCGTCCACCGCGAGCCGCACCAGGCGCCCCGCGGCCAGATCCTCGCGCACCATCGGCTCGGGCATGCTGCCCCAGCCCACACCGGCCAGCAGCAAGGCGTGCTTGGCGCCGAGATCGGCCAGGCGCCAGGTCTGGACGGCGATCACGCCGAATTCCTGTCCCTCAGTCAGCGGCGAGCGATCGGTCAACACGAGCTGGACATGTGCACGAGCGGCAGAGGTGGAGAGTGGACCCTTCTGGCGGCTCAAGGGATGTGAAGGCGATGCCACCGGAATCAGCTTCACCACGCCGAGCGGACTTTGCTCCAACCCGTCGGGGCGGAGCGTGAGAGGACCGCTTACCCCCACGCTGGCCACGCCATCGAGGACGAGTTGGGCCACGGCGCCGAGCGCTTCCACATAAAGGCGAAGTGCGACGGTGGGGAAGGCGGCCCGAAATGCATCGAGCACTTCGACCAGCCGCTGGATGGGCAACATCACGTCGACGACGATTGCGACTTCCGCTTCCAATCCTGCAATCAGACCCCGCGCCTTGGCGAGAAGGCCATCCAGCCCCATGGCGATGGCACGGGAATCCGAGAGGATGGCCCAGCCGGCGTCGGTCAAGTGCGGCTTGCGGGTAGTGCTGCGATCAAAAAGCTCGAGGCCGAGCTGGGCCTCGAGATTCGCCACCGCATAGCTCACCACCGAGGTGGCCCGGCCCAGGCGGCGCGCGGCGCCGACGAAGCTTCCCGCTTCGACGACGGCATGGAAGACCCGGAGTTGATCCAGGGTTGGGGCGCGAGGATCAGACATATCAACTTTCTAGAACGTATCTGTCGATATTATCCTGGTTCTCCGAATCTGGAAACCGCCCCATGTTCCTGCGCGACATTCAGCCAGCGCCGTGGCCGGCCAATCGGGAGGAAACCAGCATGTCCGCCGCCAAAGTCCTGATCGTCTTCGATTCCCGTTCCGGCGTGACCGAGGCGCAGGCCAATGCCCTCGCCGAGGGCGCACGGGCCAGCGGGGCCGATGTTCGCCTGCGCCGCGCCCGAGAGGATCGTCTTAAGCCGATGCGGCGTAGGACGTGACGGCCGCCAGGCGCCACCAATTCTTCTTGCTCAGAAGGTGAAATCCATGACCTTGCTCACCCGCTTCGCCCCCGCCGTTGGGCGGTTGCTCATCGCCGTGATCTTCTTGCTCAGTGGGTTCGGCAAGATTGCCGACCCAGCCATGGCCCAGGGCTATATCGCCTCGGCCGGCCTCCCGCTCCCGCTTGTCGCTTTTCTGATTGCTGTCGCGGTCGAGCTGGGGGGCGGGGCGTTGCTGCTTGTGGGATACCAGACCCGGCTTGCCGCCCTGGCCTTGGCGGTGTTCTCCGTTGCCGCCGCTCTCGGCTTCCATCACGACTTCGCGGACCAGAACCAGATGATTCATTTCCTGAAGGACCTCGCCATCGCCGGCGGCCTTCTCCAGGTCTTCGCTTTCGGTGCCGGCGCCTTCAGCCTGGACGCGCGCCGCGGCCGCGGGGCGGCCCGACCTCCGCTGAATTCGCCTATTGCCGGCCTGGAATAGGAAGGTCGCCCGGAATCTTGCCGGCCTGATCGGCCTCCGCCTTGCAAACATAGGCGCCGACGGTGGTGGTGGCGTACCAGGGTTGGCCCTTGTAGTGGTAGATGCCGCTCCTGGTGTTGAGCCAGACGACGATGTCGTTGGGGCAGGCTTGCTTGGCAGCCCGCTCGCTGGGAAATAGCGGGGGCCGAGCGGCGGCCCAGGACGTGGCCGGCGCGCCGAGCAGCGTGAGGACGATGAACAGGCGCGCAATCATCCGGGTTGTCGCCTTCGCCGAGTCAATATCCCGCCGGCTTCTTTCGAACGCCGGCGTGCCCTCCTGCCTCATTGTCTTGCCGGCTCTCCTGGAGCAAGATTCGATCAGTTCGTTTCAAACTGATCGAATCTTGCTCCAATTCAACAAAGCAGCGGTTAATTCACGCCTCAGCCGAATTGGCTTAAGACGATCAGACGCTAAGCGCAGGATGGAACGGAAAGCATGACAGGAAACCTACCGCGCTGTCGGACCCCAGAGTCCGCAAAATGAATTCCAGCGATCTCGCCGCGCCCACGGCCCAAGCGTCGAGCAGGTTCGCCTGGCCGCCGGTGATCTACGGCACGGCGACCATAATCTCCCTGCTTTTGGCCTGGCGGGTGCCCCTGATCTTCGTGCCGGACGCGGCCCTCTCTCCCTTCCGCCTCATCGGCATCGCCGTGGTCATCCTCGGCATGCTCATGATCGTCGGCGCCGCGCGACTCTTCAGGCGCGCGGGCACACCAGTGGCGCCCACCGAACCCACGAGCGCGCTGGTCATTGACGGCATCTACCGCTGGACGCGAAATCCCATGTATCTGGCCCTGTCATTGATACTTCTGGGTACCGCACTTGCTACCGGCTCGCTTTGGTTCTTCATCGGCCTGGCCGCCGCCATCTTCGCCGTCACCAAACTCGCTATCGAGAAGGAAGAGATTTATCTCGCCGATAAATTCGGAGCGTCCTATCTCGACTACAAAGCCCGCGTGCGGCGCTGGATTTGACGAGATTCAGCATAGGGCCGGGCTATCGCCCCGGCGGTGGCGCGACGGGCGGCGGCTGTTTTTTCTTGTGCCTGACGATTGCCGCCCTGCTGTGGCCCGGCCCGGCCCGTGGCGGCAGTTTCTCCCTGCGCGGCATCTCGTTTTCCGATGAACTCGGCGGCTTCGTTCTGGAACGCGTCAGCGGCCAGGGCACCATCCTCGATCCCTTCGTTGTCGTCGAGCGTCTGACGAACCCTGATGGCGCGACCTTGGTCTTCCGCGCCTCTGCGGCCGTGGGCAATGGCATCGGCTCGCCCGATCGGATCGGCTTCGCCCTGGTCAAGGTGATCAAGAATGCGACGGGCCACGATTGGTCTTCGCTCGAGATCGAGTTGCAATCGAGGTTCGGCATTCCCAGCGACCATAACGATGAACTCTCGTTCGGCCAGGGTTCGACCGCAGGCCGGCCCTTTACCGCCAGCGATTTTGCCCGTGTCACGCTGATCGACGAACCCTTCGATCGAATCGAGTATGACGCGGGCAATGTGCCGGCGGGCGGGCAGGTGACCTTGCGGTTCGTCGTCTCCCAGCCCGCCAGTCTGCACGAAGCCTTCATCGCTCAGAGGCCCGGCCGGCCGGTGGCAATGCAGCCCATCGGCCCGATAGACCGGCTGATCGCGTTGGGCCATGCGGGGGCGGCGCCGTGAAAACGATCCTGCTGCAGAGTTTCCGCACCAGCGTCGTTGTTGCTCGACCATTTGCCTGGGGCTTTGCAGCCATTGTGTCGTCCGTCTTCACGCGCATTGGCGGCCGCGGCCGCGCTGGGTGAGGCGCTCACCCGGCAGTGGAATCGCCATTGCGGTCCGCCGGCGCATAGGGGCCAAGCGCCTCGATCAGCGGGTCCAGATGCGCTCGATAGCGCTGCCACCGGCCGATGGAGCTGCGATAGATTTTCTGGCGCACCTGAGTGGCGCTCGCCGTCTTGACCGGTCGTTCGGTCTCATGGAAGGCCAGACAGCGTTCGTCCCATGCAAGCCCGCAGTAGTCGAGGATTCGCCGCACGCTGCCTTCCATATCGTCCACCAGGTCCTCGTAGCGGATCTCCAGCATGGCGCCCTCGGGCAAAACCTGGCGCCAATGTTCCATCAAATCGCCATAGAGGCGGTAGTGCCGGCCCAGCTCGCCAAGCTCATAGCTATGGGCATGGGCGTTGCCGCGGAAGGGCAGGCAAAAGGCGGAGATGCAAGCGTCGATGGGTTCGCGCCGTACATGCAATATCCGGGCATGGGGCAAGGTCAGGCGGATAAGCCCGATGTTGGCATAGTTCGTCAGATATTTGTCGGTGATGCGCGCGGCCGAGGCATGATGCGCGCGCAGCAGGTCGACATAGGCATCGCCCAGCAGGCGGAAATCGGCGCTCTGAAAGGCAGCCACGCATTCGGGGAATTGCCCGGACGAACCATCGGCAAGGCGAACGGCCGCGAGCAGCTTGTCGAGATGGGGCCTTTCGCCGGCGCCATGAACCTGGGGGTGGCTCGCCAAAATCTGTTCGATCAACGTGGTGCCCGAGCGCGCCACGCCGACAATGAAAATCGGTAGATCCGATTCGCTGCCACAGCCGGCCCACTGCTCCATTACCGAGCGGGTGAAAACGCGTGGAATCCGATGGAAGCGATCGCCGCAAGCGGCTTCGTCGTAATCGAGCCATTCGCGGCGCAATCGACTGGCCGTTTGAAAATTCGCGAATGCCTCCTCGAAGCGGCCCTGCGCCTCATAGGCCGTGCCGAGCGCGAAATGCAGCCAGGATAGATCGGCCGGGGTGCGATCGGCGGCGGCGATCATCGCCTCCAGCGTTGCCGTGTCATGCTCGCCGGGCGGGCCTTGCGTTGTTCTGATCCTGTTGTAATGGGCCTCGGCCATCTGTGGGTTCGCCCCGATCGCCTTCTCGAAAGACTCCTTGGCTTGCACGCGCTGGCCTATTTCCAGCAAGGCGAGGCCGCGGTTGTTATGGGCGGCGGCAAAGCCGGGATCGCGTTCGAGCGCGCGGCGATTGCATTCCAGGGCCTCGGCGAAACGATCGAGGTCGGCCAGCGCCGTGCCCAGATGATTATGCGCAATGGCAGAGTCTGGCTCGGCCTCGATCGCCCTGCGAAAGCTGGCTTCGGCCTCATCCGGACGGTCGAGTTCCATCAGGACCACGCCGAGATTGTTGTGGGCTTCGGCGAAATTGCCGCGCAGCGCGATGGCTCGCCGATAGGCGGCTAACGCCGGTTCGAACTGCTGCAGGTTCTTCAGCGCATTGCCGAGATTGTGGTGGACCTCCGCCACCTCCGGCTTCAGGTCGATGGCGCGCTGATAATGGACAAGGGCCTCCGTCAACTGGCCCGATTCCCTGAGCGCCATGGCGAGATTGTTGTGCGCGGCCGCCAATTCCGGCTGCAGCTCAAGGGCACGCCGGTAACTGGCCGCCGCCGCCTCGAAGCGCTTCAACCGGGCCAGGGCCAAACCGAGATTGCTGTGAATGGGCGCCAGCTCCGGCCGCAGGTCGGCGGCGCGCCGCAGACTTACGACCGCGTCCTCGAAGCGCTTGGCATCGCCCAGCGCATTGCCTAGATTGTTATGGGCCTCGGCATAATCGGGCTTGAGCTCCGTCGCGCGGCGGTAGAGAGCGATAGCCTCGGCCAGCCGTCCCGCCTGTTGGTGCACCTTGGCTTGGGTGAAGAGGGATGTGGGCTCGTCTGTCATGAAGGGCAAAGTATTTTCAAATGAAGGGCCGAGAGATGGCGGAATTTCGAATCAATGAACGCTGCGCGAACTGAGCATCGGTGATTCTTGCCCTTATCGCCGAAAGACGCTGCTGAGGAAAAGGGCAAATCATTCGTCGCGCCCATTGTCGGGACCATATGGGCTTACTACGTTCAGCTATGATGATAAAGGCGTCTTGGGGCTCGGCCCCAGCGTTCATGGCTGCAGACCGGCGACATACGATCGTCATGCTGGATGAGGTCCCATTTCACGGAGTGCGGCGATGCGCGTCTGGATGTTTTTCAGCACTACGGTCATAGGCCTGATGTCACTGGCTGCGACACCAGCCGTAGCGCAGAATGCCATGGGCCAGATCATGACGCCGTTCTCCACCAACATCCCCACGCCGCCGGCGATCGGGCAAGGTGGCGGGCATGAGGGAGGCCATCATGGCCCCTTCCATCGCCCGGTGTTTCCCTTCTTCTATTATCCCTATGGAGGGGGCTATATCGACGATGGCGGGACGGCTTCGGTCTATCCCCAGCCCGTGAACCCCGAACCCTTTGCCCCGCCAACGCCGCCCACCGCCAACGATCGGGCGCCCGCGGCCCCTTACAAGCCGCCCAGCGTGGAGATCGCGCCGAGTGGGGTCGAAATCGTGCGCGGGCCTGGCTAAGGCCAAATATTCAGATCGGCACAATGCAAAAAAAGCCCCGGGGTTTCGCCCCGGGGCCCTCGGCTATCGCGGTTGATCTCGCTCAGCGGAATCGCAAGGGAATCACGAAATCCAGGCTGACGCCGGGCGGTCCATAGACCGGCGCCGGTGGGTAATAGACCGGAGGCGGTGGGTAGTAGTAGACCGGCGGTGGCGCGTAGTAATAGGTCGGCGCGCGATAATAGCCCCCGCCGCCGTATCCGCCGTATCCACCATACCAGCCATGACGCCAGTCTCTATCGCCATGTTCATGGCCGCCGCCATGCCATTGGCCGTTGTGGCGCCAGTCATCATCGGCTACTGCCGGCTTCAACGGAGCGGCAATGGCAAACGCGGCCACGAGGGCCAGGGAAGCCGAGAGAGCGACCCGGCGCGCGACGCGGTTGAGTTCAGCCATGATGATCCTCCTAAAGGCTCAGCCGGCCCCGTGCCGACCTCGGCAGTAAGACTGCCTTACCTGAATACACGCAGAGCCGGCCGTTCTCCTGCGCGGCGGCGATCACGAGACCGCGAGCGCGTTCATGGCAAAAGTAAGGCAGGGCGGCCGAACCAAGGCTTGCTGGACAGGTTTGGCGCCCCGTCCTTCAACGGGCCCAGGATGAGTTGAAAACAGGGGCCTCGAATGAGCCCGCGGCCGCACGCTTGCCTTGCATCATGCCCCGCGCCGTCTGTAGATTTCGCCAGATGACCCCGAGAAAGACCGACGAGACCGTGAATACGCCCAAGCTTGCGAAGTTCCGCATTGGCGATATCGTCAAGCACCGCTTCTTTCCCTTTCGCGGCGTGATCTTCGACGTCGATCCGGAATTCGCCAATTCGGAGGAATGGTACAATTCCATTCCGGCGGAAATCCGCCCCCGCAAGGATCAGCCCTTTTATCACCTGCTGGCCGAGAACGCGGAATCCACATACACCGCGTATGTCTCGGAACAGAATTTGCTGCCCGACGGCGAAAGCGGCGCGGTGCGGCACCCGCAGGTGAATGATATGTTCGTCGGGCTGAAGCAGGGCCGCTACGAATTGCGCAAGCGGCGGGCGAACTGATGTTGGTGCACTTCAAAGGCTGGCGGCTGATTCAGGTTTAGAGCTCAGTTGGCTTGAGACGATCAGACTCTAGGTCGCACCGCCGCTGTCCAGCACGGCGCCGCTCAGCAGCATGAGGCCGATGGCGGTGATCAGCAAGGGGCCCAGCAGGCTGAGGAAGGTCTGCATGCCCCGCCCGCCGGCAAATCGCGCCGTCACCTGGCGATGGGCCAGGACGCTGGCGATGCCCAGGGCGGCGAGAGTCAGCCCCATGCCGACGGCGATGAGAAGGGCCATCAGCATGCCCATCAACAGGATTCCGTTGGTGAAGGCGAAGACCAGAATCAGGATCGCCCCCGAACAGGGAATGAACCCGGCGGCAACCGCGAGCAGGCGCTGCTCGCGCAAGCCGCGCAGCGAATGGCTATGGCCATGATGATGGCTATGTACATGGCCGCCGGCGAGCGCGATCGCGCGGCGGTCACGCAAGGCCAGCATCAACATGACGAGACCGATGGCCAGAATGGCGCCATAGCTCACCAGACGCAGCCAAAGGGTTTCCTCCACCGGCGTTGCCATACTATGGGACAGGACGTAGTGGACCACGCCCACGATCACGATGGCGCCGATGACGTGGCTGAGCGCAATCCACCCCGCCATGGCGACACCGCGCGCGATGCTGCCGCCGCGGCCGAGAAAATATCCCACTATCACGGTCTTGCCGTGGCCGGGCCCCAGCGCATGGAACACGCCATAGAGGAAGGCGATCAGCAGCCCGGCGAAAATGACGCCCGGCCCATGACCATCGCGAACCGCGATCAACCGCCGATTGATCTCCCGGTTCACATTGCGCTGGGTGACGATGATGAAGCCTTCGATGCGATGCAGCAGGCCGCCCTGATTGGCCGAGGTGGCGGGGCCCTGCCCGGATGCATTGTCCGAAGTGTTGTCGGAGGCGGGCGCCGGCCCGAACAGCGGCGCCTGCTGGGCTTGGGCTGCGTCCGTCAGCGCAAGCATGAGCATGAACACGCCGATCAGGACCCCGATCGTCGCAGAAGTCCGCAAGATCATTTGCATTTCAACTTGATCTGCTGGGGATAGACGAAGCCGCCGTAATAGGCGTTCTTCTCATCCTTGGTCACGCTGGGCTCGCAGACCGGGCCCGTGAGATCCTTGCCCGTCAGTTCCTTGAACGCGATCGGCGCGTCCTTGGCCAACAACACTTCGACGAAGTACTCCCGGTCGTTGATCTCGACCGCGATGTCCTGGTTCAAGGGATCGATCGGCTTGGGAAGCGTCACCATGAAATTGAACGTCACCAGCTTGTTCTTCGCGCTGGCATGGAAATCCTTCGGGGGAATCTTGGCGAGCGGCTTGCCGTCGACCCAGATAAAAGTGAAGTAGTGAAACTGCGCCAGATTGGGCAGTATTTCAGTCGCGATCTTGTCGCTCTCGGCCTTGCTGAATTGCCCGTCGCCGTCGGCGTCGAAATCCTGCAGCAGCTGATCGCTGAAGACATCGTCGAACAGCCAGTTCTCGCGGAATCCCACGATCTTGTTCTCGGCGAACAGGAAGGTGACGCGGTTGTCGATGAAGACATGGGGATGGGCCGATGCCGTTGCCGGCACGAGCGCGCCGAATATTGCCGCCAGCGCCCAAACGATTCGCCGCCGCCCGTGAAGGGCCCCCCCACGTGGCAAATCAGTAGCTGGCGTCGGCCGTGACGGTGATGCGGCAGCCGCAGATCGGGCAGACGACAACCTGTTCAACACTAGCCGGTGCCGCGCCGCTGACGATCTTGCCCTTGAGGATCGCCTGGACCGCGGCGATGAGCCGGCTGTGATCGCTGCCGGAGGCTGCCGCCGGCTTGCAAGCGAGGGCGAAGGCGGCGGCGACGGGTTTCGACATCGGCTCGATGGAGAAGGCCAGCGCGGCGCGGCCGCCCAAACCGGCGGCAATCCCACCCAGGGCCGCACCCGTCAACAGTTTGCGCCGCGTCAACATCGCATCTACCTTCCATCGGTAGTTCGGGACGAATTTTAACTTTATTGCGGGGGTTGGGCAAGTTGACCTTGCCCTGGTCCTGAATTTGGACATTATTTTTTTGTAATGGGACCATATTGGCGATAAACGCAGGCCGGTGAACCGTGTAATGCCTGACGGGAGCGGGCGCGGTTCCGGGCATCGCGTGGCTGGAGCTGCGGCGCAGCATGACTCCCGGCGGCGAGGAAGGTGGCATGCCTAAGAGGATTCTCTCTTTGCTGATGGTGGCGGCACTGGTCGCCGGGCCGCTTGTTCAGCGCGCCGAGGCCGGCCGCGACAAGTTCCCCCCTGTCATCCGCGACGCCGAGATCGAAAAAACGCTACGCGAATATACCACGCCGATCTTCCAGGTGGCCGGACTCGATCCCACCGCGGTTCACATCTTTCTGCTGCAAAGCGACCAGATCAACGCCTTCGTGGCCGGCGGGATGAACGTGTTCATCTATACCGGTCTTCTGGTTCGCACCCAACGGCCCGGCCAATTGATCGGCGTCGTCGCCCACGAAACCGGCCATATCGCCGGCGGGCATCTGGTCCGCCTGCAACAGGCGATGAACGACGCGCCTTTGGAAATGATCATATCCGCCGTGCTGAGCGGAGGCATCCTGTTGCGCTACACCCGTACCATGGAAGCATCGGCGGATGCCGCGGCCCTCACCTTTCTCGATCGCTTGCACCAATCGGCCCGGGGCATGATGGAATTCCTACAAATCCTCCAACACCAGGAATTCGTGCTGGTCGGCCAGCTCAACCCGTATTTGATCAACCACCCACTCACCAGCGACCGTATCGACAATGTGCGCCAGCATGTCGAGCAGTCGCCCTATGGCAACGTGCCCGATCCGCCCGCCTGGGTCGACCAGCACAATCGCATGATCGCCAAGCTGGTGGGATTTCTCTGGCCCTTTCAGCAAGTGCTGATCAAATACCCGGAGAGCGACAAGAGCCTGTATGGCCGCTACGCACGCGCAATTGCCTATTTCCGTGCCGGCGATCTCGTGCATTCTCTCGCCTTGATCGACCAACTGATCGCCGAAAATCCCATGGATCCCTATTTCCCCGAGCAGAAGGGCCAGATCCTGTTCGAGAATGGCCGAGGCGCCGAGGCCCTGACCGCCTATCAACGGGCCCTCGACCTGGCGCCCGACGAGCCTCTGATCCGCATGGAACTGGCCAATGTCCAGATCGAGCAGGAATCCCCGGGCCTGCTGAAACCGGCCATTCAGGAATTGAAAGTGGTGGTGCGCCAGGAGCCGCATAATTCCGATGCCTGGCGGCTTCTGGGCATTGCCTTTGGCCGCGACGGCCAGATCGGCAAGGCCTCCTGGGCGCTCGCCGAAGGCGCGGCGCTGAGGGGCGACGACAAGCAGGCGCGCCACCTGGCGGATGAGGCCATGAAGCAACTTCCCATGGGCTCCCCGGAGTGGCTGAGATCGCAAGACATCTTCAGCGCACCCAAGCCCACCAAGGACGAATCCAGCGGCGGTATCTCGGGCTGATCCGGCGGCGAGGCTCACCTTGAGGCCTTCATACTGATCCTGTCGAAGCATGAGACCTCCGAACTTTGGCCATCGCTGCATCGGGCGCCCGATATGCTATAACATTGCGCTATTCATCGCGGGAGGCACGCATGGCAGAATCGGTGACGCGCTCGCTCGCCAAGGCCGAGGCCATCGCCAAGGCGCGGGGTGCCGCTTTGACGCCCATCCGCCGGCGCGTGCTGGAACTGATCCTGAAGGCCCGGCGTCCCGTCGGCGCCTATGACCTGTTGGCCGATCTCAAGACCGCGACCGGCAAGGCGATGCCGCCCACTGTCTATCGCACCCTGGATTTCCTGATCGCGCAGGGCTTCGTCCATCGGATCGAATCGCAGAATGCCTTCATCGCCTGCGTGGAGGCCGACAGTCCCCATCGCAGCCAGTTTGCCATCTGCGACAGCTGCGGACGGACGGTTGAATCCATGGACGCCGATCTCGCCCACAAGCTCAGCCGCCATGCGGCCAAGCTTGGATTCAAGATCGAGCGCCAGATCGTGGAGATGCATGGCATCTGCGCCACCTGCCAGGATGGCACGCATGAGCCTGCGCGCCACCGTCATCCCGCTTGACGGATGTTATAACATAACATTAGATCGCGAATGTCGCCGGGCTGGGTGCAGGCCGGCCAATCGGGCAGAGGAGACACTTGCGATGAAGATCATTCCCATCATCTTGACGGCGGTCGCCCTCGCGGCTCTTCCGGTTACTGCGCGAAGCGGCGAGCCAGCCCCCAAGATCGTCGCGGCGGAAAATTTCTATGGCGACATGGCTCGCCAGATCGCCGGGCCCGACGCCAGCATCGACAGCATCCTGACCAATCCCAACCAGGACCCCCATGATTTCGAAGCCAGCCCGTCGACGGCGCGACTCATCGCCGACGCCAGCCTGGTGATCTACAACGGCGCCGACTACGACCCCTGGATCGAATCCTTGCTCAAGGCCTCCAAATCGGCCAATCGGCGAACGATCGTGGCGGCTGAATTGATGAACCGGAAATCGGGCGATAATCCCCATCTCTGGTACGATCCGGCCACCATGCCGCGGGTCGCCCAGGCGCTCGCCGCCGAACTCGAGCGCGCCGATCCCGGCCACAAGACCGACTACGAAAATCGTCTTCAAGCCTATCTCGCCTCGCTCAAGCCGTTGAGCGACAAGATCGACGAACTCAAGCAAAAGTACGGCGCCATCGACGTCACGGCGACCGAACCGGTCTTCGGCTATATGGCGAAGGCGCTCGGCTTCAAGATGCGCAACGAATCCTTTCAGATTAAGGTGATGAACGGCACCGAACCGAGTGCATCCGAGGTTGCGGCCTTCGAAGACGATCTGAAGAACCGCAGGGTCAAGGTTCTGTTCTACAACAGCCAGGTCACGGACGATCTCACAGGCCGGCTGCAGAAACTGGCGAAGGATTCCAAGGTGCCCGTGGTGGGTGTCAGCGAGACGGAGCCGGCCGGATCGAATTTCCAAGATTGGATGCTGGACCAACTTGTGGCCCTCGACAAAGCGCTGGCCGGCGCGGGTTCATGACGGCAGCCGCCCTCGACAATGTCACCATCGTCCTGGGCGGCCGTACGATTCTCGCGGATGTCAGCCTGAGGATCGAATCGGGCGAATTCGTCGGCGTGCTCGGACCCAACGGCTCGGGCAAGACCACGCTGATGCGGGCACTCCTCGGGCTGATCAAGCCAGCTACGGGCACCATTCAGGTGCTGGGCCAGCCGGTCCGGCGCGGCAATCCCGCCGTCGGCTACATGCCCCAGATGCGCCGCGCCAGCGAGGGCCTGCGCCTCAGCGGCTGGGATTACGTCGCCAGCGCCGCCAACGGCCATCATTGGGGCTTGCCCATACTGGGCCTCGAGGCGCACCGCGAGGTGGGCTGGGCGCTGGAGATGGTGGGGGCGGCAGATCTGGCGCGCCGTGCGCTCGCCGACACCTCCGGGGGCGAACGCCAGCGCCTGCTGCTGGCGCAAGCCTTGCTCGGCCGGCCGCCGCTGCTGCTCCTGGATGAACCGCTGATCAGCCTCGATCCGAATCATCAGCACGTTGTCGTCGATCTCGTGCGCCGCCTGCAGCAGGAACTCCACATCGCGGTGCTATTCACCGCCCATGAGTTGAACCCCCTGCTGGGCGCCCTGGACCGGGTTCTCTATCTGGGCAGCGGCCATGCGGCGTTGGGCACCGTGGAGGAAGTCATCACCGGCCCGGTCCTCTCGCGGCTCTATGGGGCCGATATCGAGGTGATACGCCTCGGCGGCCGGATTTTCGTGATGGCGGGCGAACACGATCTCGAACACGTAGAGCATCGGCACGATGTTCACCTATGATTTTATGATCAACGCGTTCGCCGCCAGCGGCATCGTCGCCGTGGTGGCGGGGATCGTCGGATTTTTCCTGGTGCTGCGGGGCCAGACCTTCGCGGGCCATGCGCTTTCCCATGTGGGCTTCGCCGGCGCCACCGGCGCGGTTCTGATCGGGGTACCCCCGCTCTGGGGGATGCTGGCCTTCACCGTCGGCGCCGGCCTGGGGATGGGCGCATTGGGTGAGCGCATCAGCGCCCGCGACGTGGCCGTGGGCGTGATCCTCTCGCTCTCGCTCGGCCTTGGCCTGCTGTTCCTGCATTTCTACACGGCCTACGCAACGCAAGTGACAGCGCTCCTGTTCGGCAACATCCTGGGCGTCGAAGGCCGCACGGCCTGGTATCTGTTCGGCCTGGGTGCGGTGAGCCTGGTGGCGCTCGCCTGCATCGCACGGCCCCTTCTGTTCGCAAGCCTGCAGCCCGAGTTGGCCGAGGCGAAGGGCGTCTCCGCCGCGCTGCTCACGACCATCGCCGGGGCCGCGATCATCGCGCTGATGTACGCGCTGGATGCGAGAGAGATTGTCCTGATGCCGCCGCGCGGCACCGGCAGCCTTTGGCCGGTTCGCATCCTGACCGACTTCGGGAAATCGGCCTATGTGCTGTGGTTCCTGGCAGGGCTGTTGTTCGCCGTGGCAATTATTTCACCCCAATTGCGGGCAACCACGCGAGCCTTGCTGCTCGGCTTCGGCACGCGCCTGCAGTTTGTGTTTTTTGCCGTGCTGGTGCCGGTTCTCACCGGCGAGGTCATCAAATGGGCCGTCGGGCGCGGCCGGCCGTTTGTCGGTGGCGAGGCCAACGCTTTCAACTTCGCGCACTTCAACGGCACCGAAGCATATGCCAGTTTCCCATCGGGCCATGCCATCGCGAGTTTTGCGCTGGCTTTCGCTGTCTCGGCGCTCTGGCCGCAGGCAAGGCTCGTCATGATTGTGTATGCGGTCCTGATTGCCATCAGTCGCCTGGTGCTCCTGGCGCATCATCCCAGCGACGTGGTCGCCGGCGCGTTGATCGGCGTCATCGGCGCGATGCTCGTGCGATATTGGTTTGCCGCCCGCCGTCTCGGGTTCGCCATCCGGCGCGATGGGGCCATTGTACCGCTTGCCGGACCCTCGCTGAAACGCCTCAAAAGGGTTGCCCGCGGCGCGTCAGCCCCATAAGAAGCGGACGCCGCAAACGCCGGAAATAGCCGCCGCAGGCCAGCTCAAACCAAGAGTGTCGATTTGCCGTCTCCTGAACCAGCCGCGGTGGCCGTTTCCATCGTTGTCCCCGTGCGCAACGAAGCCGAGAATGTAGCCCCGCTGATCGCCGAGATCGCCGCCGCCCTCGACGGCGGATGGGCTTATGAAATCATCTATGTCAATGACGGCTCGACCGACGCGACCGCCGAGCGGCTTGCAGCGGCCATGCAACAGCGCGGAAATCTGCGCCAGATCCGGCACGCCACATCGTCGGGTCAATCGGCGGCGGTGCGCAGCGGGGTTCGCGCCGCACGCGGCGCCATCGTGGCGACGCTCGATGGGGATAGTCAGAACGATCCTGTGTTCCTGCCGGATTTGATTTCGGCGATCGAGAATGGCGGCGAGCGCGTCGGTCTGGCCGCGGGCCAAAGGATCGGACGCAAGGATACTGGCTTCAAGAAAATCCAGTCGCGCGTCGCCAATGGCGTGCGCAGCGCGATTTTGCGCGATGGCACCCGCGACACTGGGTGTGGCCTGAAGGCGTTCCGGCGCGAGGTGTTCCTGGCGCTGCCTTATTTCGACGGACTGCATCGCTTTCTGCCGGCGCTGGTGCGCCGGGAGGGCTATGAGATCGCCTATGTCGACGTGATCGACCGGCCGCGCCGCGCCGGCGTCTCGAATTATGGCTTTTTCGATCGCCTGTGGATCGGGATCATGGATCTCGCGGGCGTGTGGTGGCTGATCCGCCGCAAGAAGTCGACACCCGTTGCGACCGAGGTGACGTCATGACCGACCTGTTCAATAATCTCGCCAGCTATCTGAACGATGTCTTCATCATCAAGTTTGATGCCTGGGTAGTTCTGGGATTCGTGGCGCAGGGATTTTTTACCATGCGTTTCCTGGTGCAGTGGATCGCATCGGAGCGCGCGCGCAAGAGCGTGATCCCGGTAGCGTTCTGGTTTTTCTCGATCGCCGGCGGCCTATTGCTGTTGATCTACGCACTGTATCGCAGGGACCCGGTCTTCATCGCAGGTCAGGCGTTCGGGCTCATCGTCTATGTACGCAACCTGTACTTCATCATCGTCAGCGGACGGCAGGCATCGGCGAGCGATTGAGCGCCAGCGAGTTCACGCGCACCCAAACATGTCGAACCGCTCAGACGATGCCTTTGCAAGCCCAGGCGGTCGTGGCGAAAGACCTGGGCCCATCGGGCTCGCCGCCAAGATAGACGTTTCGAACTGCCGCTTCCAACGCAGCCCTTTGTTCGGTCGCGAGGCTGAGCGCGAACTTGCCGAGGGCGGCCTCGCCCGCCGCGATCGGAACCCAGTAATCTGAAAAATTCTGGTATTCAAAGCGAATGGTGATGCTCGACTGCTGGACTGACGTCAGTCCGGCTTCGGACCATGCCGCGAGCATTTCGTTAGGCCGCGTCATGGGACGGAAATAGAAGTCGCGCAGCACCTTGCCGTCGGCGATTCCAAGGGTTGCAGCGGCATCCCAAAACAGCCTTAGCGCCGGCATTCCACCGAGGCCATCCCAAACAGTAGCTGCCACGACTCCACCCGAGCGGACCACCCGTCGCATTTCGCCCACCGCCTTTTTTGCATCGGGCACGAAATGAAGGACCAGCATCGCAAAAGCCCGGTCAAAACTCTTGTCCGCAAATGGCAGGCTGGTTGCGTCGCCGGTTTTGAAGTCAACCCTCGGATCGCGGATCGTCTGTCTTGCGGATTCCAGATAGACGTCCGCAAGATCCATGCCGACGATGGTTTTTACGTCGGCGGACTCCAGCAAGACGCGTGTCAGGCTTCCGGTTCCGCACCCAACATCAAGAATGCGCTCGCCATCGGAGATACCCGCAAATTCGACAAACCGAGGGGAGAGCTGACGACTCCATCGCCCCATGAAATGCTCGTAGGCGGTAGCGCTCCGCGCATTGTAGGTTGACGACATGGCGCTCCTCCTCGCATGGGGGCACGGGCTACGCGGCGTTGAAGGCCGCAAAGCCGCGCTCGAGATCGGCTTTGAGATCGTCGACATTCTCCAGCCCGATGTGAAGCCGCAACGCTGGCCCGCCCGGCGCCCATCTGGTGGCGGTGCGGTACGGCGAACAGTCGAACGGAATGATGAGGCTTTCGAAGCCGCCCCATGAATAGCCCATGCCAAATAATTTGACGGCGTTGAGCAATGCATCGACCGCCTGTTGCGGCGCGGGCTTCAGAACGATGCTGAACAGGCCCGACGCTCCGGTAAAATCCCGTTTCCAGATCGCATGGCCCGGATCGCTTTCGAGAGCAGGGTGCAACACCCTGAGGACCTCGGGCCGGGTCTTAAGCCAGCGCGCGATCTCGAGCGCGGATCGATGGTGCTGCGCCAGCCGGACCGCGAGCGTGCGCAAACCGCGCAGCGCCAGAAACACGTCGTCGGGACCTGCGCACACGCCAAGCAGCCGGATCGCCTCTGATATCCTCGGCCAGGCCTCGGCGTTGGCCGAAATTGTTCCGAACATGATATCGGAATGTCCGCCGACATATTTGGTTGCCGCCTGCATGCTGATATCGACGCCTTGATCCAGCGAGCGGTGATAGAGCGCGGTCGCCCATGTGTTGTCGTCGATCACCAGCGCCCCGCGGCCATGCGCCACGGCTGCGATCGCGGGAATGTCGGGCATTTCGAAGGATTGCGAGCCGGGCGCTTCGACGAGCACCGCCCTGGTGTTCGGCTTGAACAGCCCGGCGATGCCGGCGCCGATCAAGGGATCGAAATAGGTGGTCTCAACGCCGTAGCGGGCAAGCAGGCCATTACAAAAATTGCGGCTGGGACGGTAGGCATTGTCGCAGACCAGGAGATGATCGCCCGCGTTCAGCACCGCGAGCAGGGTGGTAGTGATCGCCGACAGGCCGGAGGGCGCAAGACCGACGCCCGCGCATTGCGGGCTTTCGAGCGCCATCAGCGCCTCCTGCAGCGCCCGGGTGGTCGGTGTGCCGTGGCGGCCATACTGGAACTCGCCGCGATGGGCGTGCAGATCGTCGGCCGTCGGATACAGCACGGTCGAGCCATGGACGACGGGCGGATTGACGAATCCTTTCTGGGCCTCGGTGTCACGGGCTGCGGTGACCAATGTGGTTTCGGCCTCGAGCGGCTTCGATCGTTCGTTATTTCCGGGAGAATTCATGCGTCTGCCGCCACCAAAAGACCTTTTGCCGCAGCCGTGACGCCCTGTGAAAGCCCGCCGGCGGCGGATTCGGGCTGGGTTTGTTAATAACAGGACACAGAAGACGGCCGTCAACCCCTTGACCCGGCTCGCCAGTCGTTCTGTGATGCGTCGGAGCTATCTGTCGCCGCACGTTGAGGGGCCTGCCGCGACCTTCGATCCATCGCTTGACCAGACTGCACGTTATACTGCCTGTCGGGCTGGCGTTTGCAGCGGGGATCACGGTTAGGCCCATCGGCGTCGGCAACGAAAAGCAAATATTCCCAGACGACCCTTGAAAGGCTTTGCCATGAAACGTGCATCCCTGGTTCTTACCCTTGCTCTCGCCGCCGCTTTTTCGACTGAGGCTGCCACTGCCCAAACGCTCAAGACGGTCAAGGACCGGGGCATGTTGTCCTGTGGCGTGAGCCAGGGCCTGCCCGGCTTTTCATCACCCGACGACAAGGGCAACTGGACCGGGCTCGACGTCGACGTCTGTCGCGCGCTAGCCGCCGCGATCTTCAACGATGGGACCAAGGTGAAGTTCGTGCCGTTGTCGGCCAAGGATCGCTTCACGGCCCTGCAGTCCGGCGAAATCGACGTGCTCTCGCGTAATACGACCTGGACCCTTTCCCGCGACACCTCGCTTGGCGCCAATTTTACAGGGGTGACCTATTACGACGGTCAGGGCTTCCTGGTAAAAAAATCCCTTAAAGTGAATTCGGCGCTGGAGTTGAACAGCGCATCGGTTTGCGTGCAAACCGGCACCACGACGGAGCAGAATCTCGCCGACTACTTCAAGGGCAACAACATGAAGTACGAGGTGATCGCGTTCAGCACCGCCGACGAAACCGTCAAGGCCTATGAATCCGGTCGTTGTGACGTCTTCACCTCGGACGTGTCGCAGCTTTATGCCGAGCGTTTGAAGCTCTCAAATCCCGCCGACCACGCCGTACTCCCGGAGGTGATCTCGAAAGAGCCGCTCGGTCCGATGGTGCGCCATGGCGACGATCAATGGTTCGACGTCGTGAAGTGGACGCTGTTTGCGATGGTTGACGCTGAAGAACTCGGCGTTACCCAAAAGAACGTCGATGAGATGGCGAAATCCGACAAACCCGAGCTCAAGCGGGCCTTCGGCACCGATGGCAATCTGGGCGAACAGCTTGGGTTGACCAAGGATTGGGTATCGCGATCGTCAAGGCGGTCGGCAATTACGGGGAATCCTTCGATCGTAACGTCGGCGCCGGCTCAAAACTGGGGATTGCCCGTGGACTCAATCAGCTCTGGAACAAAGGTGGAATTCAGTACGCGCCACCGATCCGCTGATAGCGCCAGGCAGCTGCGGCGATGACGATGACCATCGAACCCCGAAAACCACCGCCGCAGTTCGCCTTCCGGCTGAAGCGTGCCCTCGGCGGTCGTGCGGGCTGGGCGGGATTTGCCCTTCAGATCCTGTTCGTCGCCGCACTGGTCTGGATCGGTTATGAGATCGTCGCCAACGCGCGCGCCAACCTGCAGGCGCAGCGGATCACATCCGGTT
>Ga0137403_10003123_pt1 | contig 19966 bp, 21 predicted proteins | sample CZOMad2_1_16fung_FD_122057 | JGI IMG/M metagenome (GOLD analysis project Ga0137403, IMG submission 122057) | Vadose zone soil fungal communities from Angelo Coast Range Reserve, California, USA - CZOMad2_1_16fungal (Hybrid Assembly) | ecosystem: Environmental > Terrestrial > Soil > Vadose zone...
TGACTTATCAACCACCGCTCGAGAGAAGCCTCGTTATGATAGATGCCGGGCTCGAAACCATTGCGATAGGCGGATCCATACCAGAACCACGACTCGCCTCGTCCGATCCCGTCGGGTACTCCAAGCTCAGTCAGGACGTCAATTCGCGTGGTCGTTCCCATGCTAATAAAGGGCGGGACGATGGATTCCGTTGCGTGACGCTGACCGTCCGGACGCTGAACGGCCCGAGACTCGGGTGCAGGGCCCAACGCGGCCGGTGTCCGCACCGACGCAAGATTGTGTCGCAAGACCATCTGGTTCTGGTCGTACGCCACGATAAGGTCATACGGGGTTCCCTCGCGAATTCCTCGCCACACGTTTCGGGCCCGAGCAGCAACGTAGTAACCGCTGGCGTTCTGCCCGAGGCGGAACGTCTCCACGCGGCAGCCCTCGAAAGTCGCGCTCGGATCGCCAAGCTCGCGATGGATTGCATCGCGACTGACGTCTGACTGCGCGAGAAAGGACAGGAGATTCTTCTGGCCTGACGGGATCTCGGCGCACGCTGAGACTAACGCCGTGAATGCGCCCAGAAAGACTAGCCGACACATGGTCGACGCACCCCCAATGTCTTCGCTGTGATGGTTGATTAGCAGCAGCTCAGCATAATCAGGCGAAAGTCGACCGGCAATTCCTAATTGGTGCAGCTCCAGCCGCCGGTGCCGAGCCGGGCACACTGCTCGCTGCAGAAGTACCGGACCTGGCCGGCGTCGGTGCGGCGGACGGCGCGCGACTTCACGATGTAGGTCTGGCACACGGGGTCCTTGACCAGCTCGTCGGACAGGGAGCGGGGCGCAACTCGGGCCGGCGAGCGGAGCCGACGCAGCAGCGGGAGCAGCAACACGACGGCCACGGCGATGAACAGAATGACTGGAAGAAGCCGCATGACGCTCAGCGGTCGGGCTTGATGGACACCGCCCGCAAGAACTCCTTGTCCTGGGTCGTCAGCTCGGACGAGACGGTGAGGCCCTTCTTGCTGCCGGCGAAGAAGATGCCCGTGTCGGCGCCCCGGCGCAGGATCTCCTGGACGGCGTCGCGGGCCGCCTCGCCGGCGGCCAGCGAGACTTCGATCGTCTGCAAAAGCTTTTTCAGGAGGGCGTCGACCTGGCGTTCCCGGGCCATCGCGTCCCTTACGATATCATAGGCCGATGCACGCGGCCTGGACCCGCCTCTCGTCGTCCCCGCGCTACACGCGCGGCAAGCTCACCCTGCGCGAGGACGCATGGCGGCTGCCGGGGGGCGGCGCCCAGGCGGGCGAGGATCCTCTGGCCGCCGCCCAGGGTGAGCTGCGCGAAGAGGGCGGCTACCGGGCCGAGCGGTTGGCGTTCTTGACGCCGGACCCCCTCCCCGCCGACCACGACGACTTCCTCGAGCGGCGCATCGTGTCGCTCGAGGAGGCGAGTCGGTCTCGAAGATGACGCTGCTTCAGTACGTCGCGCGGCCGCCCGAGAGGTCGTAGACGACACGCCCGGTGAGCCTCACTGGCTCGCCATCCTCATGCCAGCGCCTGGCTGAGGTCGTCGATCAGGTCGTCCGGATGCTCCAGGCCGATCGACAGCCGCAGGAGGTTTTCCGGCGTGCGGGTGCCGGAGCCCTCGATCGACGCGCGATGCTCGACGAGGCTCTCCGTCCCGCCGAAGCTCGTCGCCCGCGTGAAGACGCGGAGCTTCGCGGCGACTTCCAGCGCGCGCGCGCCGTCGCCCCTCACCTGCACCGACAGCATCCCACCGAAGGCCGTCATCTGACGGCGGGCGACGTCGTGGGCGGCGTGCGTCGGGAGCCCGGGGTAGTGGACCTTCTCGACGCGCCCGTGGCCGTCGAGGAAGGTTGCGACCCGGAGCGCGTTCTCGGAGTGCGCGCGCACCCGGTACGGAAGCGTCCGGAGCCCACGGCGGACGAGCCAGGAGTCGAACGGCGAGGGCACGGCGCCCCCCGACACCTGGACCGCGCGGATCCGTTCGAACAGCTCGTCGCGGCGCCGCGACACGACGGCGCCACCGAGCACGTCGCCGTGGCCGCCCAGGTATTTGGTCGTGGCGTGCAGGACCAGGTCGGCGCCGAGCTGGAGCGGCGACTGGAGCACCGGAGTCGCCGTGGTGTTGTCGCAGACGTAGAGCGCCCCGGCCGCGTGGGCGATCTCGCCGAGCGCCGCGATGTCGGTGATCCTCCACATTGGGTTCGAGGGCGTCTCGACCCAGACGAGCCGTGTGTTCGCCCTGATCGCCGCGCGCGCCGCCGCGATGTCGGTCATGTCGACGAAGGTGGTGTCGAGACCCCAGTGCCGGAAGGTCTCGCGCAGCAGTCGCGAGGTCCCGTGGTAGGCATCGATCGGCGCGACGACGTGATCACCGGGGCTCAGGGACAGCAAGATGGCGGACGTCGCGGCCGAGGCCGACGCGAAGGCGGCGGCCGCCTCGCCCCGCTCGAGGGCGGCCAGACAGTCCTCGAGCGCCTCGCGATTGGGGTTGCTGTTGCGCGCGTAGAGGAATCCGCGCGGGTACGAGCCATCCGGATCCCGCTCGAAGGTCGTGGACGGATGGATCGCGGGCGTCACCGCGCCGGTCCCGGGATCGACGTGCGTGCCGGCGTGGACCGCGATCGTTTCGATCCTCATCTCAGTCGCCTCCTCCCCTGATGACCCTCTGTCCCTTGGGATCGTACAGCGGCTCGCGGCTCACGGTGGCGGCCATCGCGTCGCCGAACACCTCGACCGCGAGGCGGGTGCCGGGCGCGGACGCCGACACGGGCACGTAGCCGTACGCGATGCCGCCGATGATGACGACGCGAGCGGGACTAATCGCGCGTCATCCGGCGGTGAAGCCGCCGTCGACGACCAGCTCCGCGCCCGTCATGAACGAGGACTCGTCGCTCGCCAGGAACAGGGCGACGTAGGCGATCTCGCGGGGCTGCGCGATTCGTCCCAGCGGGATCCCGGTCTCGAACTCCTTGCGGATCGCGTCCGTGAGATAGGGCGCCTGGAGCGGCGTGTCGACGATCCCGGGGTGGATCACGTTGCAGCGGATCTGGTCCCGGGCGAACTGGATCGCCAGCGACTTGGTCAGCGAGATGAGGGCGCCCTTCGCGGCGGTGTACGCGTCCTGGGCTCGCGTGAAGCCGGCGAGGGCGGAGACGGAGCCCATGTTGATGATCGAGCCGCCGCCCGCGCGCCGAAGATGGGGGATGCCGTGCTTCGTGACCCAGAACACCGACTTGAGGTTGATCGCCATGACGCGGTCCCACCAGCGGTCCTCGGTCTCGAGCACGGAGCGGTCGCGATCCTTCCAGAGGACGCCGGCGTTGTTGTGCAGGACGTGGAGCGCGCCGAAGCGCCGCACGCCGTCCTCGACCATCCGCTGCACGTCGGCCTCGAGCGCGACGTCACCCGTGACCGCGAGCGCCTGACCGCCCGCCTTTTCGACCCGGGCGGCCGTCTCCGCCGCCGCCCCGGCGTCGATGTCGGCGACGACGACCCGGGCGCCCTCTTCGGCGAAGAGCAGGGCCGTCTCGCGTCCCATGCCCATGCCGCCGCCGGTGATGAGCGCGACCTTCCCGGCGAGCCGCCCGCTCATCGCCCGGCCCCGGCCGCGCGCAGCTCGTCGAGAGTCGCCGCGAAGGCGTCGACGACCCCGCGCATGTCGCGGGGGGTGAGCGTTCCCATGTTCGACACGCGGAAGGCGTACTTCCGGATGTCACCCTGCCCAGCGTAGATGATGTAGCCGCGACGCTTCATGGCGTCGTGGAGCGGCTCGTACGCGATGCCCGCCGGGAGCCGGAAGGTCGTGAGGATGCTCGAGCGCGCGGCCTCGGGTACCAGGATCTCGAAGCCGAGCGCGGTCATGCCCCGGCGCAGCACGCGCGCGTTCTCCGCGTACCGGGCGATCCGCTCCGGCACGCCCTCCTTCTCGAGCTCGCGTAGCGCCTGCCGCATCGCGTGCAGCACCTGCACCGCGGGCGTGAAGGGGGTGTTGTCCTGCTCCTGGGCGGCGTAGTGATTGCCGAGGTCGAGATAGACGCTCCGGGGCGGCTTGCCCCGGAGCGCGTCGAGCGCGCTCCGCCGGGCGAGGACGAACGAGACGCCGGGAACGCCCTGCAGGCACTTGTTGGCGCTGGCCATGACGAAGTCGATGCCGTCCTGCGTGACGTCGAGCGGCTCGCCGAACAGCGAGCTCATCGCGTCGACCAGGACGCGCCGCCCTTCCCGCGCGGCGGCGCGCACGATGTCGGCGACCGGGTTGAGGACGCCCGTCGTCGTCTCGTGGTGCACGACCGCGACGTGGGTCAGCGCCGGCTCCGCGCGCAGCGCGGCGCTCACGTCGTCCGGCCGGGCCGGCGTGGTGACGTCGTAGCTGAGCACCCGGGTCGGAATGCCGTGGGCGCGCGCGATCCGCAGGAGGCGGTCGCCGTAGACGCCGTTGTCGACGACCAGGAGCCCGCCCGCCGCCGGCACCACGGAGCACACCGCCGCCTCGACGGCCGCGGTGCCCGAGCCGGTGAAGAGGATCGCGACGAATCCGTCCCCGCCCTCGGCCAGGCGCACGAGGCGCTCGCGGCAGTCGCGCATCACCTCGAAGAACTCCGGCTCGCGATGGCAGAGGTCGGGCATCACGAGGGCCGCGCGAACTTCTCGGCTCGTGTTCGCCGGGCCCGGGTTCAGCAGGATCCACTCTCGGTCGCTCACCTCGCTAGATCCTCTCGAAGTTGCGCGCCAGCTCCCAGTCGGTCACGACCTGGTCGAAGGCCTGTTGCTCCAGGCGCGCGGTGTGCAGGTAGTGCTCGACCACGCGGTCGCCGAACGCCGCGCGCGCCACCTTCGAGCGCTCGAGCTCGGCGATCGCCTCGCGGAGCGTCTTGGGCACCTGGGGCAGCGTCGCGTCCTCGTAGGCGTTGCCCTCGTAGAGCTTCGGCGCCTTCAAGCGGCCGGCGATGCCGTGCAGCCCGGCGGCGATCGTGGCCGCAAAGGCCAGATAGGGATTCGCGTCGGCGCCGGGAATCCGGTTCTCGACACGGAAGCCCCCGCCTTCCCCGCAGAGTCGGAAGCCGCACGTGCGGTTGTCCCAGCCGGCCACGATGCGCGTGGGCGCGAACGATCCGGACTGGTAGCGCTTGTAGGAATTCACACCCGGAGCGTAGAAGTAGGCGAACTCGCGCGCCATCCCCATCTGGCCCGCCAGCCACTGACCGAAGAGCGGCGTGCTCGTCGTACGGGCGCCCCGGCCGGCGCCCGCGAACAGCGGCTTGCGGCCGGTCTTGTCCCAGAGCGAGGAGTGCAGGTGGAAGGAGGAGCCCGCGGCCGCCATGTCGTACTTGGCCATGAAGGTGACGGCGGACCCGTGGAGGTGCGCGATCTCCTTCGCGCCGTGCTTGTAGAGCGCGGTGCGGTCGGCCATCTCGAGCGCCTCCGCGTAGCGGAGGTTGATCTCCTCCTGCCCGCGCCCCCACTCGCCCTTCGAGGTCTCGACCGGGACGTCCGCGCCCTCCATGCCGTTGCGGATCGCACGGATCAGCGGCTCTTCCTTCGAGGTCTGCAGGATGTGGTAGTCCTCGAGGTAGCCCGACACCGGCGTGAGATCGTGGTGGCGCTTTCGGCGCGCCTCCTCGAACGACTCCTTGAAGCAGTAGAGCTCGAGCTCGGCCGCGGTCTTGACGACGTAGCCCAGCGACGCCGCGCGCTCGAGCTGGCGCTTGAGAATCCACCGGGGCGCCTCTTCGATCCGCTCGCCCTCCTCGGTGTAGACGTCGCAGAAGACGAGCGCGGTCTTCGGCAGCCACGGGATGAGCCGCAGCGTCGTCAGGTCCGGGACCATCTTCATGTCCCCGTACCCGCGCTCCCACGAGGTGAGCTTGAACCCGGGGAGCGGCTCCATCTCCATGTCGACGGTGAAGAGATAGATGCAGGCGTGGGCGCCGTCGTCGACGACGTGATCGAGGAAGTAGCTGCCCACGACGCGCTTGCCCATCAGCCGGCCGAACGTGTCGGGGAAGACGGTCAGCACGGTGTCGACGTCGCCCTTCTCGATGAGCTGCTCGAGTTGCTTGCGATCGAGCCGTCCCGGCATCACGCGGATAGTAGCGTACCCGCCGGGCCTGTGTCATCCTGCCGCCGTGCCGGCGTCGCCGCAGCGCACGATCGTCGCGTGGACGCTGTACGACTTCGCCAACTCCGCGTTCGCGGCGATCGTTCTCTCGACCGTCTACCCCGCGTACTACGCGAACCTGGTCGTCGGCAACGCCACCGGGCACGGAGATTTCCTCTGGGGCGCGGCGATCTCCACCGCCATGGTCATCGGCGCGATCACGTCACCCCTGCTCGGCGGCATCGCCGATCATGCCGGCGCGCGCAAGCGCTTCTTCGTCGGCTTCACGGTGGTCTGCATCGTCACGACCGCGCTCATGGCGACGGTGCGCCCGGGGATGGTCATTTGGGGCTGGGTGCTCGCCGTCGTCGGTGTCGTCACGTACGAGTCGGCGGTCGTCTACTACAACTCCTATCTCCCGCGCATCGCGCGACCCGAGCAGCTCGGCCGGGTCTCGGCGGCGGGGTTCGCCGTCGGCTACGCCGGGTCGCTCGTCGCGTTCCTGGCCGCGTATCCGTTCGCGGCCGCCGAAGCGTTCTGGGGCTGCTTTCTCTCGGCCGCGGTGCTCTTCGCCGCGACCTCGCTACCGTCGTTCATCGTCCTTCCGGCCGACGAGCGCCACGCGATGCCGATCCGCGTCGCCGCCGCGCGCGGCGCGCGCCTCACCCTCGTCACCCTGCGCGAAATCCTGACCGCGCCCGAACGGGCGCAGATGCGCCGTTTTCTCGCCTCGTACCTGATCTACGAGGACGGGGTGAACACGGTCGTGACCTTCGCGGGCGTCTTCGCGGCCAAGACCCTCGGCTTCTCGTTCAAGGAGATCATCATCCTGTTCATGCTGGTCCAGATCTCCGCCCTCGTGGGCTCGGCCGCCTGGGCGCGGCCGACCGACCTGCGCGGCCCCAAGTTCGTCGTCCGCGTGACGCTCGTGCAGTGGGCGGTGGTCACCGTGCTCGCCTTCCTGGTGCAGGCCAAGTGGCATTTCTGGGTGGTCGCGATCCTCGCCGGATCCGGGCTCGGCGCCGTCCAGGCGGCGAGCCGGACCTTCATGGCGACGCTCGTGCCGGCCGAGCGCGAGGCCGAGTTCTTCGGCTTCTACTCCCTGGTCGGCAAGACGGGAGCGGTGCTCGGGCCGGTGGTCTTCGGCGCCGTGTCGTGGCTCCTCTCCGGCAATCAGCGCGTGGCCATCGTCGCCGTCGGCCTCTTCTTCATCGTCGGCCTGGTGCTCCTCGGCCGCGTGAGCGCCGGCGGCCCGACCGTTGATCCTCAACGGTCCCTCAGCCTGACGTCCTCGTAGGGGCCGCTCCAGAGGTACCTGCCGATGAGCCCCAGCGCCGGCTCGGCCACCCGGGGTCCATATCCGTGCAGGCTGACGATGTCCCAGATGGGCGCGAACATCGCCCGCTCGTGCATGAGCTGCTGGATCCTCTGCAGCGTCGCCTCACGTCGCTTTCGATCGCGCTCCGCCGCCTGCTCCTGGATGAGCCCCTCGATGTCGGTGTAGCTGCCGTACGTGTAGAGACCGCCGGCCGCCACGAACGCGTCGATGCGTGTCGCCGCGTTGCCGTACGTCGCGCTCGCCACGTACACGAGCGGCCGGAGCTTCTTCTCTCGGAGCTGGGTGAAGTACGCGGCGCGCTCGAGGCTGCGAATCTTCATGCGAATCCCGACCGCCGCGAGATAGCTGGCGATGGCTTCCGTCTGATCGGCGAAGCCGGTGTCCGTCCAGAACTCTCCCTCGAAGCCCTGCGGGTACCCGGCCTCTGTCAGCAGCTGCTTGGCCTTCCGCGGGTCGTAGGGGTATGGCGGGGTCGGCCAGGCGAACTCGAAGTCGCGCGGGATGATGCTGCCCGTCATCCGCGAGAACCCGAGGCTCAGCGACTGGTTGATGGCCTGGCGGTCGATCGCATGGTTGACGGCCAGACGCACCCGACGGTCGGCCCAGAGCGACTTCGGGTCCCACTGGTCGGTGAAGAGCAGCCATTGCTCCCCGTAGAACTGGACCGGCTTCAGCGTGAGACCCGGCGTACGCCGCACGTCCTCGGCGGCGGGGCCGCGGAAGACGTAGCCGACGTCGGCTTCCCCGCGCTTGAGCATCGCCAGCCGCGTGACCTCGTCGGGCACAGACTTGAGCACGAGGCGCTTGACGCTCGGACTCTTCCGCCAGTACTGCTCGTATGCGTCCAGCACGAGCTCGACGCCAGGCGTGAACGAGACGAACCGGTACGGTCCGGCGCCCACCGGGGCTCTCTTGAAGCCGTCGTCGCCGACCTTCTCGACGTACTTCCGCGGGACGATCCACGCCGCGCCGGTCGCAGGCGTCGCATAGAAGATGAGGAAGTCAGGCCACGGCTGCTTGAGCAGGAAGCGTATGCGGTGCGGGTCGACGACCTGGACCTGCCGCACCCGTTCCTTCAACACCTTCGCCGAAACGCCGCGGTAGCGCTCGAAGGAGAACTTCACGTCGTCGGCCGTCATCAGATCGCCGTTGTGGAAGCGGATGCCCTGACGCAGCACGAACTCGTACGTGAGCCCGTCCGGCGAAGTGCTCCACGACTCCGCCAGGCTCGGCGCCATGGCGTTGCCGGGCATCGGCTTCACGAGCGCATCGTGGAGCGCGTAATAAACCGCGAAGGGGATGAGGAGACCGGTCGCCTCGGCCGGATCGAACCACGCCGGCGGCAGCGACACCCCGATGGCCCACGTGACCTGGCCCGCCGGCGCCTCCGCGGGCGCCGGGGGCGCGGCGGCGATGACGGCGACGAGTAGCGCGACGAGCGCGACCGAGACCGGACCCCGCGAATACTTCATGGAGGCCTCCTCGCAACGCCCGGTGAGGCTCCGATACGTCTCTGAGTGTTCGACCGCTACCGATCGAGCCACACGTCCCATACGTCAATGGATCACGACGAGCGGGATCATCAGCACCATGAGGGCGAGGCAGGCGATGCCGACGACGCGGCGACCGGACGATATCGGCGACAGGTCGTCGAGGGGCGGACTGTGATGAAAGCCGACGAGCAACGAGATGAGGCCCGCCCAGACGAACCAGTTCAGCGAAGACCCCAGGGCCACCACCATGTCGCCGCCCGACGCCCGCAGGGTCCAGAGAAATGATCCGACCCCGAGGAGGAGCAGGCCCACGACGGTCGCTTTGCCGATGGCGCGGTGGTGCCGGCCGAACAGCGCGTAGGCGATCCGCCCCCCGTCGAGCTGGCCCACCGGGAAGAGATTCAAGGCCGTGACGAGGAATCCCGCCCACGCCGCGTCGGCCATCGGATGCGTGAACAGCATGTATCCCGGCGGGATCGCGCCGAAGCGCAGATACGAAAGCGCGTACGTGAGCAGCGAATGGCCGAACGCGAGAGACCCCTCGGGCGGCGCCGGCACGACCGTGGACCACGCGAAACCCAGCAGGCTCGCCGGAAACGCGATGGCCAGTCCCGCCAGCGGGCCCGCCGCGGCGATGTCGAACAGCGAGTTGCGATCGCGGGCCGGCGAGCGCATGAGGATGATGGCCCCGAGCGTCCCGAACAGAAAGGGCGCGGGGATGAAGTACGGCAGGCTCACCGTCGCGCGGTAGTAGCGGGCCGTGAAGTAGTGGCCGAGCTCGTGCACGCCCAGAATCGCCATCAGCGTGAACGCGAACGGCACACCCGCCAGGAACCGGGCGGCCGACGGAGACGAGCGCAACGCGTCGAAGGTCGGGGACCCCGCGAACGAGAGCCCGGCGACCAGCGTCGACAGGATCGTCAGAAAGAACAACAGCACGTTCACGCCGACTCGCCAGGACGCGACGGGCTCGACGAGCGGCCACGCCTGGACGGCGACGACGCCCGCCTCCTCGCGCAGGAACGGTGTGTAGCCGAGCGGCCGGAAGCGCTCGAGGAGCACGTCGAGTGCACGCGCGGGCGTGGTCATGAGGTCGCCGCGGAACACGAAGATGCCGCCCCGAATCTGCCGGTCGCGCACGACCAGGATGTCCTCGACGTTCCGGCGTAGTTGATCCTCGGTGACGAGCATCTCCTCCGGCGGAGGCGGAGCCGGCAGACGGCGTGCGCGAATCGGCCACCAGCGCATGGCTTCAGGCTACCACGCGGCCAGACGGCCGATCACGTCCCGCACCGCGCCGAGCCCGGCCTCGCGATAGATCGCGCCGAGCACGGCCTCGAGCGCGGTGGCGAGGATCGATTCGCGCGTCCGGCCGCCCGACTGGTCTTCGCCGCGGCCCAGGCGCAGCAGCGGGCCCAGCGCGAGCTCCACGGCCCACCGCGCCAGGCGCGCGCCCGCGACCAGCTCGGCGCGCCGCGGCGTGAGGACGCCGACCGGCGCCGCCGGGTCGGCCGCGGTGACGTGCTCGGCGACGACCAGGGCGAGCGCCGCGTCGCCGAGGAACGCGAGCCGCTCGTGATCCGCCGCCGGCGGGTGCTCGTTGGCGTACGAGGTGTGAGTGAGCGCCTGCTCGAGGAGGAGCGGGTCGCGGAACCGGTAGCCGAGCCGCCGCTCGAGCTCGGTGACGCGGAGCGAGTCCACCTACCGGAGGAACGTGCGGAAAGCCAGCGTGGCGTTCGTGCCGCCGAAACCGAAGGCGTTCGAGAGCGCCACCTCGACGTCCTGCTTGCGCGCCTGGTTGGGAATGTAGTCGAGGTCGCAGTCGGGATCGGGCGTCTCGTAGTTGATGGTCGGCGGCAGCAACCCGTGGTGGAGCGCCAGCGCGGTCGCGATCGCCTCGACGCCACCGGCGGCGCCCAGCATGTGCCCCGTCATCGACTTGGTCGAGGAGACGGCCAGGCGCCGCGCGTGGTCGCCGAAGACCCGCTTGATCGCGAGCGTCTCGAACTTGTCGTTGTACAGCGTCGACGTCCCGTGGGCGTTGATGTAGCCGACGGCGGAGACGTCGAGCCCGGCATCATGGAGCGCGGCGGCCATCGCCCGCGCCGCGCCGTCGCCCTCCGGATCGGGCGCCGTCATGTGGTGGGCGTCCCCGGTCATCCCGTAGCCTATGATCTCGGCGTAGATACGCGCGTCACGCGAGAGCGCGTGGTCGAGCGACTCGAGAACCACGACGCCGGCGCCCTCGCCGCACACGAAGCCGTCGCGGTTGGCGTCGAACGGCCGCATGGCCTTCGCCGGCTCGTCGTTGCGGGTGGACATCGCCTTCATCGAGCAGAAGCCGGCGATCGTGAGCGGAACGACGATGGCCTCCGCGCCCCCCGCGATCATCACGTCGGCGTCGCCGCGCTGGATGATCTTGAAGGAGTCGCCGATGGCGTGGTTCCCGGTGGCGCACGCGGTGACCACGGAGGAGTTCGGTCCCTTGGCGCCGAAGCGCATCGACACCAGCCCGGACGCCATGTTCACGATCATCATCGGAATGAAGAAGGGCGAGACCCGGTCGGGGCCCTTCTCGAGGAGAATCCGGTGCGTCTCGAGGAGCGTCGTGATCCCGCCGATGCCCGAGCCGATCAGGACGCCGAACCGCGCGCCGTCGACCTTGCCGGTATCGAGCGCGGCGTCCTGGACGGCCAGGGCCGCAGCCGCCACCGCGTACAGGAGATAGGGGTCGAGCCGCCGCGCTTCCTTCTTGTCCACGAAGTTCAGCGGGTCGAAGTTCCGCACCTCGCCGGCGATGCGGGTCGGATAGTCGGTGGCGTCGAACTTCGTGATCGGCCCCACGCCCGAACGGCCCTGCGTGAGGGCGGACCAGAATTCATCCGCCGTGTTGCCCACCGGCGTGAGGGCCCCGAGCCCCGTCACGACGACCCTGCGCGCGCTCACCGTCTACGAGTTGTCCTTGATGTACTGGACCGCGTCGCCGACGGTCACGATCTTCTCGGCGTCCTCGTCGGGGATCTGGATGTCGAAGTGCTCCTCGAGGGCCATTACGAGCTCCACCGTGTCCAGGGAGTCGGCCCCCAGGTCCTCGATGAACTTCGCCGCGGGGGTGACGTCGTCTTCCTCCACCCCGAGCTGCTCGACGATGATGTCCTTCACCTTCTCATCCACTGACTTCGCCATGAACCCGTCACCTCCACGGAAAAGGATGAGTTACATATATAGGCCGCCGTTGACGTGGAAGACCTGGCCCGTCACGTAGGTCGACCCGTCTCCGGCGAGGAATCGTACCATCTCGGCCACTTCGCGGGCGGTTCCGATGCGCTTGAGCGGCACCTGGGCGAGCAGGGCGTCGCGGGCGGCCGGCGGCAGTGTCGCGGTCATGTCCGTCTCGATCAACCCCGGGGCCACGGCATTCACCAGAATGGACCAGTGCGCCAGCTCGCGCGCCGCCGCCTTCGTGAACCCGATGAGCCCGGCCTTCGCCGCGGAGTAGTTCACCTGACCGGCATTGCCCATCGCGCCGGCGGTCGACGTGATGTTGATGATGCGCCCACCGTTCTTCTGTCTGACCAGCGCCTTGCTCACCGCGCGCGTCATCAGGAATGCGCCGCGGAGGTTCACCTCGATCACGCGATCCCAGTCCTCGTCCTTCATGCGGACGAGCAACTCGTCGTGCGTGATGCCGGCATTGTTGACGAGGACGTCGACGCGTCCAAAGTGCTGTCGCGCCGCGTTCACGAGCCGCTCACAATCCTCGCGGCTCGCGACATCGGCGGCGACACCGAGCGCCGCCCGGCCCTGCGCTTCCAGGTCGCGCACGGTGCGTTGCAAACGGTCGCCGTCGCGCCCCGAGACTACCACGGCCGCGCCGTCCTCGGCCAGCCGCGCCCCGATCTCGGCGCCGATCCCGCGGCTTCCGCCGGTGACGATCGCGACCTTGCCGTCGAGCGGGCCCTTCATCGACTCGCCTCGGTCCCGCCCCCGACGGCCCCGAGCACGCGCTCGAGGCCGGCCGGATCCTCGATCGAGTGTCCCCGCGCGCCGTCGACGATGCGCCGGAGCAGACCCGAGAGCACACGTCCGGGGCCGACCTCGACGAACGCCGTCGCGCCCTCCGCGGCCAGCCGGAGCACGCACTCCGTCCACCGGACCGGGCTGGCGACCTGGCGCAGCAGGAAGGGCCGCACGTCCGCCGCCTTGCGGGTGACCCCGGCGTCGACGTTGCGGACCACCGGCACGGCGGGATCGGCGATCTGAGCCGCGTCGAGCTCGCGCGCGAGCTTGGCGCCGGCCGGCGTCATGAGCGAGCAATGGAAGGGCGCGCTCACCGGGAGCATCACACTCATCTTCCCGCCCCGCTCGGTGGCGAGCGCCACGGCACGCTCGACGGCGGCCCGGTGGCCGGCGATGACGATCTGGAGCGCCGAGTTCACGTTCGCGATCTCGACCACCTCGCCCCGGGCGGCTTCGGCGCACACCTGCTCGACCGCCCCCAGCTCGATGCCCATGATCGCCGCCATCGCGCCGGTCCCGACGGGCACCGCGTCCTGCATGAACTCGCCCCGCTTGCGCACGATCCGTACCGCGTCGGAGAAGCGGAGCGCGCCGGCGACGACCAGCGCGGTGTACTCGCCGAGGCTGTGGCCGGCCGTCAGCGCGGGCCGCAGGCCGCGCTCGGCGCACGCAGCGACCGCCGCCACCGATGTGGTGAGGACCGCGGGCTGCGTGTTCGCGGTGAGCGCCAGTTCCGCCTCGGGCCCCTCGAACACGAGCCGGGCGAGGTCGAATCCGAGCGCGGCGTTCGCCTCCTCGAAGACGGCCTTGGCGCCGGGGGAGGACTCGTAGAAGCCCTTGCCCATCCCGACCGCCTGCGAGCCCTGGCCGGGGAAGAGAAACGCGATGGTCATTGTAGCGGGTGCCGTGAGCTGGCCTTGGTCATTGTAACGGGTGACGTGAGGTCGGCTTGGTCATTGTAACGGGTGACGGAGGTCGGCTTGGTCATTGTAACGGGTGCCGTGAGGTCGGCTTGCACCGAGGGTGGCCTGAGATAGAAGCGGGTGGCTCCGACACGGCCGATCTCACCCGATGCGCTTCAGATGTGAGTGGCTCCGCTCGCCCCGTCAACCCTTCAACTCTCACCCGATCGATCGGCTTCACCAGCGCATCAGGGCAGCTCCCCAGGCGAAGCCGCCCCCGAGTGCGACGATGAGCACGAGGTCGCCACGCTTCAGTCGGCCGCCGGCGATAGCCTCTTCGAGCGCGACGTACACCGACGCGGCGCCGGTGTTGCCGTAGCGGTCGACGTTGACGAACACGCGCTCCATCGGCAGGGCGACCCGTTTGGCGGCGGCCTCGATGATCCTGAGATTCGCCTGGTGCGGGATGAACAGGTTCACGTCGGCCGCCGTGAATCCGTTGCGCGCCAGGATCCGCTCGGCGCAATCGACGAACAGGCGCACGGCGACCTTGAAGACCTCGTTGCCCTTCATCTTCGCGTAGTGCATCCGCGCCTCGACGGTCTCCTTGGTCGCGGGATGGCGCGAGCCGCCCCCCGGCATGTAGAGCAGGTCCCAGTACTGGCCGTCGGAGTAGAGATCGAAGTCGATGATCCCGCGCTCGTCGTCGGACGGCTCGAGCACCGCCGCCCCTGCCGCGTCGGCGAGGAGCACGCACGTGCCCCGATCGGTGAAGTCGGTGATCCGCGAGAGGGTCTCGGCACCGATGCAGAGCACCCGCCGGTACTTTCCGGTCTGGATGAACTGAGAGCCGATCGACAGGCTGTAGATCGAGCCCGCGCATGCCGCGAGCATGTCCACGGAGCCGGCGCGCCGGCAGCCGAGGCGGTGCTGGACGATGTTGCCGACCGTCGGGAAGATCATGTCCGGGGAGGTCGTCCCGACCGCGATGAACTCGACGTCTTCCGGCAGCAGGTTGGCTCGCTCGAGCGCCTGTTGCGCCGCGCGCACGGCCAGGTCGGACGTCGCCTCGTTCTCATCGACGATGCGGCGCTCGCGGATGCCGGTCCGCTGCACGATCCACTCGTCGTTCGTCTCGACCATCTTCTCGAGATCGGCGTTCGTCAGGATCCGTTTGGGGAGGAACGCGCCGACTCCTGTGATCCTCGCTCGCGTCATTCACGTCCCCCCTCTCGGCCGCCGCGCGCCACCTCGGCCTCCAGCGCGGCCTTGATGTGCTCGTTGAGCCCGGCGCTGGCCCACTCCTGCGCCACCCGCACCGCGTTCTTGATGGCCTTCACCGGCGATGCACCGTGACAGATGATGGCGGCGCCGTCAATGCCGAGCATCGGGGCGCCGCCCATCTCGGTGTAGTCGATGCGGCGACGAAATCGCTCGAAGGCCGGCATCGCGAGCTTCGCGCCGATCTTCGACCGCGTGTCCCGCATGAGCTCTTCCTTGATCATGGCGCCCAGCATCTCGGCGAGGCTCTCGGAGATCTTCAGCGCGACGTTGCCGGTGAAGCCGTCGGTGACGATGACGTCGCATCGGCCGTTGTAGATGTCGCGCCCCTCCACGTTGCCCACGAAGTTCAGCGACGACTCGCGGAGCTGCTCGTACGCCTCCTTCGTGAGCTCGTTCCCCTTGCCTTCTTCCTCGCCGACCGACAGGAGCCCGACGCGCGGGCTGTCGAGCCCGAGGATGTCGCGTGCGTAGACGTGGCCCATGACGGCGAACTGTAGGAGATGCATGGCCTTCGGATCGACGTTCGCACCGGCGTCGATCAGAATCGTGAATTTGCGGAGATTCGGCAGGACCGCCGCGATCGCCGGCCGATCCACGCCGGGCAGGACCCCGATGACGAACATCGCGATGGCCATCGCGGCCCCGGTGTTGCCGGCCGAGATGAGGGCGGAGGCTTGACCTTGCTTGACGAGCTCGGCGGCGACCCGCAGCGACGAGTCACGCTTGCGGCGGAGCGCCTGCGACGGGCTCTCCGCCATCCCGACGACCTGCGAGGCATGGCGGATCTCGAGCGCCAGGTTCTGGGCCTCGAGCCGGACGACCTCACGGTCGATCGCCGCCCGGTCGCCCACGAGAATGATGGACGCGCCGAACTCCCGAACGGCGGCCACCGCGCCCTCGACCACGACTCGGGGACCGTAGTCGCCTCCCATCGCGTCCACGGCGACCTTCATGCGGGACGGCGCGCCGTCTCCGTTGGCCATCTTCATGTTGTCGGCGGCGTGGAGATCGGCTAGGTCCCTTCGACGGCGACGATCTCTCGGCCCTTGTAGTACCCGCAGTGCGGACAGACGCGATGCGGCAGCTTGGCCTCGCGGCATTGCGGGCACACCGAGCGCGTCGGGGCGGCCAGCTTGTAGTGCGTGCGGCGTTTTCGTCCTCGCGTCTTGGAGTGGCGTCGTTTCGGCAGAGGCATGCGGTTTCTCCTAGTGCGGCAGCCGCGCGGCCAGGTCCTTGAGGGCGGCCAGACGCGGGTCCGGCGGGCGTTCTGGGCACGCGCACGGGGCCACGTTCCGGTTCACGCCGCAGACCCGACAGAGCCCACGGCACCCTTCGCGGCACAGCGGCTTCATGGGTAACGCGAGCGTCGTCTCGGCCTCGATCAGTCCGCCGATGTCGACCTGGCCGTTGTTATAAAAGTCCACGTCCAGATCGTCGGGCGCGAGCTCGACGGTGTCGGCGGTGGTCGGGCGAGGCACCAGCCGCACATCGACAGGGGCCGTGACCTCGGCCGGCGAGGGCTCGAGGCAGCGCCCGCAGGCCTGCGAGACGCTCGCCCGGAGCTCGCCCGTCACGAGGACGTCGACACCGTCCCGTTCCAGGCGGAGATTCACGTCGAGCAGTCGCCACGCCGGGTCGCGATAGACCGACCCCAGCGCGGCCGCCTCGGTCACCGTCAACCCCTCACTCGGTATATCTGGAACTCGAACGATCATGACCTCTAACTCTTCGTCAACAAACGATTTTTCACTCAAGCCGGGCCAGTATATCGGCCGCGGCGGCCGCAAGTCAAGGCATTTGACCTGTCCGGGGCGGGATTTGACCCGTCAGGAGGCCTCTGTTAGGCTTCGACCATGTCAAACATGTTTAAGACCGGGCTACTGTTGGCCGTCCTGACAGTGATGCTCGTTTTGCTGGGAGGCGCGCTCGGGGGCCGCCAGGGAATGTTCATCGCGTTCTTCCTCGCCCTGGTCATGAACTTCGTGAGCTACTGGTTCTCCGACAAGATCGTCCTCGCCGCGTATGGGGCCCAACCGGTCGATGAGGCCGCCGCACCCCGGCTCTACGCGATCGTCCACCGGCTCACCACGCGCGCCGGTATCCCGATGCCGCGGGTCTACTTGATCCCCAGCGAGACCCCGAACGCGTTCGCCACCGGCCGCAACCCCGAGCACGCGGTCGTGGCCGTCACCGAGGGCATCTTGCGGATCCTCGACGAGGAAGAGCTCGAAGGCGTTCTGGCGCACGAGCTCTCGCACGTGAAGAACCGCGACATGCTCATCTCGACCGTCGCCGCGACCCTCGCCGGCGCCATCACCTACCTCGCGCACATGGCCCAGTGGGCCGCGATGTTCGGGGGGCGCAGCCGGGACGACGAAGAGGGCGGGTCGAACCCGATCGCGATGATCTTCCTGGCGATCCTGGCGCCGATCGCCGCCCTGCTCGTTCAGATGGCCGTCTCGCGCTCCCGCGAGTTCCAGGCGGACGCCACCGGGGCGCGCGTGGCCGGGCGCCCGTGGGGCCTCATGAAGGCGCTCGAGAAGCTCCAGATGGCGAACCAGGCGATGCCCATGCCGAACGCGACGCCGGCGACCGCCCATCTGTTCATCGTGAATCCGCTGAGCGGCCAGACGCTGATGCGACTCTTCTCGACCCACCCGCCCCTCGAGGAGCGGATCGCCCGCCTGCGGGCGATGCGACTCTAGCCCGCATTATTCACGAACCGCACCGCGCCGTCGGACGGGTGGCACCAGGGTGTCCCCGGCCCGCCGGGCGGAAGTGGGACCCCCGAGTCCCGCCCGCAGCTCGAAGAGCTGCGTTCGGGCGAGTGGGTGACGGAGCTCGGTGGGCCGGGGACACCCTGGTGCCAGGCCGAGCGTCGTGAGCGCGCCGGCCGGGATCCTAGATCTCGGCGATCCGGTCAGGCCTTCTCCACCATGTAGACGTGCGGCAGCATGTCGACGTAAATGTTGCCCTCGACGACGGTCTCGCCCAGCCTGTTCTTCTCCAGCCCGCGCACCGTCGGCTTGGCCGCGCACCACCGCGCGACCCAGGCCACGGGAACGTAGCCTGCGTCGGTCTGCATGATCTCTTCGGCCTTGGCGTAGTTAGCAAGACGCTTCTTGGCGTCCCGGGTATCACGCCCGGCCTCGAGCTCCTTGTCGAAGGCGTCGTTGACCCAAGCCTGGCGCCGACCTTCCGTCTTCTTGCCATAGAACGTGTCGAAGTACTCGTTGTGCGGATCCGGGTAGTCCATGAACCAGCGGATCCAGACGAACTGGTAATCGTTCTTCCACAAACCGGCGCGGAAGACGCGCTGCTCCAGCACTTCGAGCTCCGTCTTCATGTTGAGGTGCTCGAGCAGGACGGCCTGGACGGCCTCCGCCAGCGGCTTGGACCCGAGGCCCTCTTCGCGCATGGTGAGGGTGATCCGCGGCCAGTTGCGACCGCCCTCGAAGGGCGTGCCCTTGAGCTGCGCCATCGCTGCCTTGGGATCGAAGCGCTGGATGTCGCGAATCTTCTTGTCGTCCACTGCCCCTGGGAAGCCGGTCGGGATCATGGAGTGGGCCGGGATGGCGAAGCCGTCGGCGACCTTCACCACGCTCTCCCGGTCGATCGCGTGCCCGACCGCTCGGCGCACTTTCACGTTGTCGAAGGGCGGCTTCGTCGCCTGAGGGATCAGGTACCAGGTTCCCGGGAACGGGTAGCGGAACACCTGCGCCTTGGTCCGGGGATCGTCGCGCAGCCGCCTGAGGTCGCCCGGCTGAAGCGGCGAGATGTCGAGCTCGTTGTTCTCGTATGGTAGAGCCCCCGACTGCACCGGGACGATCGGGATGGTGGCCTTGTCGAGGGTCACATCCCTGGCGTCGAAAAAGTGCTTGTTCTTGCGGAGGACCATGACCTTGTTGTGCTCCCAGGCCTCGAGAACAAAGGGCCCGTTGCAGACGATGTTCGCGGCCTCCGTCCACTTGTCGCCGTGCTTCTCGACCGAGGCGCGGTGCGCCGGGAACGCGGCGAGATATGCGGAGAGCACCGGGAAGTAGCCGCGCGGTCCTTCGAGCGTCACCTCGAGCGTCCAGTCGTCCTTGGCCTGCACGCCAACCTGAGAGGCATCCGGCACTTTCCCTTTGTTGAAGGGCTCGGCGCCCTTGATGTCATAGAAGTAGCTCGAGTACGGGTTCTTGCTGGCCGGGTCCATCTGACGCTTCCACGACCACTCGAAGTCGCGCGCCGTGCACGGGTTGCCGTCCGACCACTTGGAGTCCTTGCGGAGCGTGAAGGTCCACACCGAGCCGTCGGCGTTGGACGCCACCTTGGTCGCCACGTAGGGGACGGGCTGGAAGTCCGCGTTGAACTTCATCAGGCCGGCCCAGAGCACGGGCACGCCGGAGCAGTACAGGTCCTTGTTGTAGTCGTGGCTGGACGGGTCGTTCTGCCACCAGCCGCCGCCGCCGAGGCGCACGTGTTGCTCGCGGGCGAGCTTCTCGCCGGGGGCGAGCTTGGGGGCGGCGGCGACCGGACGTGCGTTGAAGCCCGCGGCGCCCAGCGTCGCCAGCCCCGCGGCGACTCGCAAGAAATCGCGCCGCCCCACGCCGACTGCGGCGAGACGCGTGGCGAGAAGCTCCATCTGGCTATCAGAAATGCGAGGAGTACGCATGAGCGGGTCTCCTTCTATTTCAGTTTGGCTATTTCAGTTTGGGGTCCAGCGCATCTCTGACGCCGTCGCCGAAGAACACGAACGAGAGCATGGTAACCGCGATGGCGATCGACGGAATCACACAAAGATGCCAGTACGAACGGATGTACTGCTGGCCCTCG
>Ga0137403_10003124_pt1 | contig 19964 bp, 14 predicted proteins | sample CZOMad2_1_16fung_FD_122057 | JGI IMG/M metagenome (GOLD analysis project Ga0137403, IMG submission 122057) | Vadose zone soil fungal communities from Angelo Coast Range Reserve, California, USA - CZOMad2_1_16fungal (Hybrid Assembly) | ecosystem: Environmental > Terrestrial > Soil > Vadose zone...
TGCGCAAAGAGGATTCGAATGCGCGGACCAAGTGCCTGTAATTCTAGTGGTTTTTTGACATCGTAAATTGGGATGCCCCCAGATATGCCCCACTCCTCGCTACCGCCGGGCGGGCGCGTGTGGAACTTGATCTCGGGTGAATTGTGCACTTCAGTGTTTCGTGCAACCGATGGGCCACAATGTGGCCCAAACGTAAGCCGGAGGCTATCCTGCAATTGGCTTGCAATTCACCGAAACTCAACCCTCACCGCTATTTCGGCACTGCGAAAGTCCGATTGAGCACGTAAACGCCGGCGCCGGCCAGAGCTGCGTACACCATCCAATCAATGCCAGCGTAATTGGATAGGACAAGCAACCCATATCCCCCGCTTCCAAGGAGCGCCAGCCCTAGTATTACCGGCAATGCGGGGGACTCTTGGTCAAAGAAGCGAGCTAGGGGTCCCTGTGACTGATCGACGCTCGCCCGCCCCCGAGTGGGAATTACTTCCTGGAACAGATAGGAAACAATTGCAATTGCGGCGCCAATTAGCAAATAACTCCCGGCTAGTTGTGTCGTCAATCGTGCAGTAAGCGTAGATCCCCTGTTCGCGTTGGCAAACAAGGTCGCAAACAGATACACCGGGAGAATGCCAACCATCCACGCTTGGACGAGCCTCGATCGTAGAGCGGAGACCACGGGGCGCTGTAGGAGTACCGTCGCGGTAACCAGCGCCGTGCTGAAACCCACTTGAGGCGGCGAACCGTCACCCCACCAAACCGCAGCAAGCGCCGTAACGGCAATCATTAGCAATGCGCCCAAGAACCAATGACGAACTCGCGCGGCCACATCGAGCATCCAAATCTTCGCGGTGACGATGCCGCCTATTTCACTCGCGCCCAGCGCACCCGCGGTCGCGATTCCGGCAGGAAGGCCGATAGCCCAAAAGACGATGCCCATCCATACCAGCACCAGCCGATTGCGTGCGAATGACAACCGCAGCTTCTGGGAAAAAGTGAGCCCTTCGGCAATGAAGACCGGATAGGCGGCAACCGATGACCACACCAGAAGGCCGCCGCTCAATACTATCGACAGCACAGCGACCGGCCAACCTGGCCCCAAAATACTCACCACAACGACACTTGCGACAGACGCCGGCAGCCAGCCCAGGCGAACCCACGGCGAAGGGACCTTCCCTTTCAGGCGGCGCAGCATCAGAAGAATTGGCCAACTGAAGGCATAAACCTTGAGCAGCGCGAGGATGGGTCCCACAAAGAGCGCTAATAGCAGTGCGGTCCCCAGCCTGTCCTGCGTGATTGCCCCATTGTTGCCGGCGATAAAAGTAGCCAGTAAAGCAATCACGCTGTATACGGGCATAGCCAACAACGCCCTTCTCGTGACGTAAGGTCGTCCGAAGATTCCCATCCATGTGGCAACCGATGCCTTGTCTAGCCACAGCGTGAGTGTGGGGCGCGCCGGGACTGTCTTTTGTAGAAAATCGCGCACGGCTTGATCTACAAAGAAAACCTTGACGCGTCTTACCAGCCACGACGTCGGAGCAGGCTGGCTCAACAATTGGAATGCACGGGCGTCGGAATCTGTACCCACTCGCAGCTTCCCAACCACATCTAGATCCGCGACGCGAGTGACGACCGCAATGACCTCCTTGGCCCTCCGCGTGGCGACGTCGGCGTGATTCCATCCGAGGCGTTGAACCACTGTCGCAGCAACTGCATCGGACCTCGGTATCGAATCCAGCAAGAGCTGCGCAAGTCGCCGGTCCAAACCACTCCAATTGCCGACATGGAGTGCTCCGGGGCTATTCAAGACGGCGTCCAACGCCCGCTCGAGCGTCTCCGTGTCCGCGTCGGTCGGGGTCTTTAAGAGTCGGTCCAAGTTGCCGAGCGCGGCTTCAAATTGCTTGTGATCGCCTTCAGATTCCGTCGGAGCGGGCCGCCACGAAGGGTGCCGGAGCGCCTGCGATGGGCGCCGCTGCCTCGGGCACATCCGTGGTACGCTGGGGATGCGCTGCCGTGATCGCGCCACGCGCCGCATGCAGAGCTGTTTCGTACGCCGCCCGAAGCCGCTGAAAACCGGCGGGATCTTCCTCGGGGTGGCATTCTTTGAGGCGGGACGCATAGGCCTTGCGGATGGACGTAACATCGCGCGTCGCGGGGATACCGAGCGTCTGCCAGACAATGGGTTGCTCGGTCACAGGAAGCTCTGCCCTTCGAGGGTATCGAGCGCCGTGAGCAAATGCGCGCGGGCATGATCGGCGGTTACCGAGTCCTGAGTGTCGAGTGCGGCCTCGAACGTCGAGATTTGCCGCCGCACTTCTTCGCGCTTCTCACCGAGGAAATGCTCGAAACAGCGAGCCGCACGAGCCAGCGCCGCACGATTGGCGTCTCTGTCACGTGGATGCACCTTCAACGCCGCGAGTTCCATTCGACGATGTTCGACATCAAAGCCAGGTTCATTGTGTTCCCGGTCAAATATGACGAGTTGCTGCCTCTCCTTTGTGTTGGAGACTTCGACATCGACCTCCAATAGCCCATTGATGTCATAGGCAAAGCGGCACGTGATGCCCACCTCGCGGGCGCGCCGCGGTGGCACCGGCATTTCGATCGTGCCGAGGTAAATGTTTTCGTTGGCAATCCGTGACTCGCCCTGGTAGATCTTGAACACGATCTTTTGCTGTCCATCCTGAATCGTCGAGAAGCGCTTCTCTCGACTGGCCGGAATTACTGTGTTTCGCTCGATAATTGGTGCGAACACATCCGTCCTGAAGGTGCCATCGGGCCGCCGCTCCCCCGTATCAACACCGAGTGTGTACGGACAGACATCGGTCAGAACAACCTCTTTCAGCGCAGCGTCGCGCGCCTTGAGGCCGGCCTGAATGGCGGCACCTAGGGCAACCGCCTCATCGGGATTCAGGTCCGTCGCCGGGAATCGACCGAACATCCGAGTTACCGCGCGGCGGACTATGGGCATGCGCGTAGCGCCCCCGACAAGCACGACTTCCTTCAATTGGTCGAGGTCAACGTTGCTGTCGCGTAGCGCTCGAACGACGGGGTCACGCAATCGAGTCAGTAATTTCTGACAAAGACTCTCAAAATGGTCGGCGCAGACGGCGTGCTCAAAATGTTCGTCCTTCCAGGTCACGACCATTTTGGCCTCCGGCCCCACGCTTAACTCCCTTCGAGCGCGCTCCGCCTGGTCTCGCAACAGTTCATAAAGCAACGGATCTTTTTCCCGGGATGTGAATTCCCAGGAGGCTCCAAATTGACGCAGCATGTCTTGGATAAGCACTTCGTTGAAGTCCTCGCCCCCAAGATAGCTGTCACCCGTGCTGGCCCGGACCTCAATCACGCCCTCAAAGATCTCGAGTATCGAGACGTCGAAGGTTCCACCCCCTAAGTCGAATACCAAATATCTCGTCTCGTCCTGCCTGCGGTGAATTCCATAGGCAAGAGCGGCCGCCGTAGGTTCGTTGATCAGACGGTCGACCGTGAGACCTGCCAACTCACCGGCGCGCCGCGTGGCTTTTCGTTGCTTGTCATTGAAGTACGCAGGCACAGTGATGATCGCAGAATTGACGGATTCTTTGAGGTAGTGCTCGGCATCCACCTTGACGCGTGCGAGTACGAGAGCCGAGAGTTCCTCGGGTAGAAATTCCCTCTCACCCAGACGAGTGACCCGGTTCGTGCCCATGTAGCGCTTGAAGGCTGTGGCAGTCAGATACGGATGCGTGACCTGCCGTTCGCGTGCGGCCATCCCGACGAGCAGCTGCCCATCATCGTCGAGGCTGACCGCGGAGGGCGTCAAGACTTGACCGAGGCTGTTTGGAATGAGTTGTGGTCGGCCGTCCCGCCAGACCGCTATAGCAGAATTGGTTGTCCCAAGATCGATCCCGATCATCATATCTCCCTGATGGACGGCTTCTTACGTGAAGCGCGCATTCCTCATTTTTGGTCCCCGCAACTGGAACGCGCGGAAGCGGGCAACCGCACATCGATGGGATGTCGGCCGAATTGGCAAAGTTGTTATGTTTCCATCAAATGCGATTTTGTCGCGATCGCCTTTAAATTGATAGCGCAAGACGCGAGTATTGTGACCCGTTGCATACCACACCAAGCGACGCTTGTTGATGCAAAAGCGGTTATCGATCCGAATCGAGCGATGCCGCGCTCAGTCTCGGATCCTTCGGGATAGAACCATCAATAGTTTTGATCCTTATGAAGCCGCCTGCCTGTATTGACGATCATACAAGTGCGGGCCGCGGCTCACTACGGCGCGCACGAGTCTTTAGCGCCGGCTGTACCGTCAGGCGTAAACCAAAAGCCGCTAGGATCACCGCGAGGGTATCGAGCCGAGGATTGCCTCGTTCGGATAGCGTCCGATACAGCGTCTCGCGGGAGAGCCCGGTCTTGTCGGCTAGTGCTGTCATACCACCCACGGCATCGACCACGGTGCGTAGCGCAACCGGTACCGCGCGTGCGTCACCGTCCTCCAGCATTGCTTCAATGTACGCGGCTACCTCCGCCTCACTTCGCAGGTGTTCCGCCGCGATGAACGGGCGGCTTGGGGAGGCGGGCTTTGTAGTCTTTCCAGTACGCATGGGCTGTCTCGATATCCTTCGCTTGTGTGCTCTTATCACCACCACATAACAGAGGATGAGCGTCTTACCCATCTGCCCGTAGTACACCCGGTATCCGGGGCCGTGATCGATCCTCAATTCACAGACGCCACCGCCCACATTCTTCCAGTCACCGAGTAGCCCCGCCTTGAGCCGATCCAGTCGGGCAGTAATGCGGGCGCGGGTCGCGCCATCGCGTAAGCTCGCTAACCATTCAGTCAACGGGGCCTTGCCCTCGGTCGTCTGGTATTCGCGGACTTCTACATTGTTCATTGTAGCCTAAAAGCTACGGTCTGGGATAGTGCGGAATTTCATAGATCAGCCAGCCATACGCTTGAAAGGCACCATATTCGGGCCCGAGCGTAGCCCGTCGAGGTAATCCGACCACGCCTGCATCATCTTGCGGCGTTCCGGTAAACGCTGCGCCTTGTTGTAAGCCGCTCGCACCTGATTGCGCTCGGCGTGCGCGAGCTGTAGTTCGATGAGATCCGGGTGATACCCCTGCTCATTCAGGCATGTGGACGCCAGCGAACGGAATCCGTGGCCCGTCATTTCGTCGGTCGAATAGCCTAGGCGCCGAAGCGCCGCGTTCACCGTGTTTTCACTCATCGGCCGAGAACCACTCCGCAGAGATGGGAACACATACCGGCCGCGCCCCGTCACAGACTGCAACTCACGCAGCAGCACCAGCGCCTGCGCGGGTAAAGACACAATGTGTTGCTCGCGCATCTTCATTTTCTCAGCGGGGATGCGCCAATTGGGTTCAGCGCTATCAAGATCAAACTCGGTCCACTCCGCATGACGCAACTCGCCGGGCCGGACGAATAGCAAAGGAGCCAGCTTCAATGCATAGGCCGTGACAATGTGGCCGGCATAGCCGTCTATGGCGCGCAGCAACTCGCCGATCCTTGACGGTTCCGTGATGGCCGCGTGGTGTTCCTTGACCACCGGCGCCAGCGCTCCCTTGAGGTCCACGGTTGGATCTCTCTCGGCACGCCCGGTTTGCACGGCATAGCGAAACACTTGCGCGCAGCGCTGGCGGGTGCGGTGCGCGGTTTCGTGAATCCCGCGGCCCTCGATGCGCTTGAGCACCTTGAGCACATCCACCGCGCCGAGCTTGGCGATGGGGCGGGAACCGATATACGGGAACACCAGAGTTTCAAAGGTCCATCCGGCCTTGGCGAATGTGGAGCCCGCCAGTTTTTTCTGTTGCAGCGCCAGCCATTCGCGCGCGACCGCTTCGAACGTATTCGCGGTCGCCATCTTCTCGGCCTGCCGCTGGCTGCTGGGATCAACGCCGGCGGCGAGTTGCCGACGCGCCGCGTCGCGGCGCTCGCGAGCTTGTTTCAGCGATGTGTCGGGATGGGCGCCCAGGGCGAGGCGGTTCTCTCGGCCGTCGTGGCGGTACTTGAAGCGCCACAACTTGCTCCCGGTCGGGGCTACCTCGAGGTATAGACCGAGACCATCGAACAGCTTGTAAGACTTCTCGCGCGGCTTCGCGGCGCGTATTGCAGTGTCCGTCAACATGGGGGCATGGACCTTCCGTGGAGTGACGATGCCCCCAGTTATGCCCCCACTCCGGTCAGGCCGTCAAGATGCGAATCTGGACATTATTGGACGATAAGAGCCTTGATTTACAGCGGTTTTTGCTTGTTGGGTGGGCGTCTGCGGACGTTCTTGGAAGTAGGTGATGGTGCCGCAAAGAGGATTCGAACCCCTGACCCACGCATTACGAATGCGTTGCTCTACCAACTGAGCTATTGCGGCGTCGCAACCCGAAAGGGGCCGCATTCTAACCCGTGGGACCCACCGACGAAAGACTGGTCCGATCTTTTGCAACTTCGCGCAGAGCCTTGGGGAGAGCGAATATGACGTGTTCCTTCCGCCCCTCGAGTTCCTCCGCCACTTCGCCGCCCCATTGGCGAAGTTGTGCAATGACCCCCTGCACCAGAATTTCCGGCGCCGAGGCGCCGGCCGTCAATCCGACGGTCTTGACGCCATCGAACCACTCGCGGTGCAGATCCTCCGGTCCGTCCACCAAGTACCCCCGCTTGTCGTTCTTGCCGGCCATTTCACGCAGCCGGTTGGAATTGGAACTGCTCTTCGAGCCGACCACGACCAGCACTTCGCAGCGGTGAATCAGATCTTTGACGGCGTCCTGGCGATTTTGCGTGGCGTAGCAAATGTCCTCTTTCACCGGCGCCTTGAGACCCGGGAAGCGCGCCCGCAATGCGGCAACGATGCAGGCGGTATCGTCGACCGAAAGGGTGGTCTGCGTGACGAAGGCCAGGTGATCGGCGTTGCGAACCTGGATGCGCTCGACATCCTCGACCGTCTGAATCAAGTAGATCGCGCCGCCCAGCGTCGCGTCGAACTGCCCTATGGTGCCCTCCACTTCCGGATGGCCGGCATGGCCGATCAAGAACACCTCGCGCGCCTCCCGGGCATAGCGCGTGATTTCCATGTGCACCTTGGTGACCAAGGGACACGTCGCGTCGAAAACGTTGAGCAAGCGGCGCTTGGCCTCCTGCTGCACCACGCGAGGGACGCCATGGGCGCTGAAAATCACGGTGGCGCCGTCGGGCACCTCGTTCAATTCATCGACGAAGACCGCGCCGATGGTGCGCAGACGGTCCACCACGTACTTGTTGTGGACCACTTCGTGCCGCACATAGATGGGTGCGCCGAACAACACGACCGCCCGCTCGACGATGTCGATGGCGCGGTCCACGCCGGCGCAGAATCCGCGCGGGTTGGCCAAGTAAATTTGCATCAGTTTTTCCGCCTTGCCTCTAGAAAGGCATCAAGTAATAGGCACGCAGCGCCAACCGTAATCGCCGAATCGGCGACATTGAAGGCTGGAAAATACGCCCGCTCCCAGTGAAAGTGTATGAAATCGATCACGTAGCCCAGCCGAATCCGATCAATGACATTGCCTATCGCGCCGCCGAGCACCAGGGCAAGGCCGGCCGCGAGCAAGGCATGCGCACCGCGCGGGAGCCGGAGCAGCCAAATCGTGATGCCGACGCTGACCACGACGGCGAGGCCGATGAATACCCAGCGCTGCCAGCCGGAGGCCGAGGCGAGAAAGCTGAATGCGGCGCCGACATTATGCATGCAAGTGATGTCAAGGACAGGCAGTATTCGCACGAATTCAAACTCCAGAAAATGACCGGCGATATACGCCTTGCTGACTTGGTCCGCCAGCACCACCAACGCCGACAACAGCAGCCACGCCGCGGCGCGGCTGCGATTCTCTCCTATGGTCATGCGAATTGACGCTCCTCACCGGGACCCTCGACGTTGATGACGCAGCGCGCGCAAAGCTCCGGATGCCGCGGATCGCTGCCGACATCGCTGCGCAGATGCCAGCATCGCACGCATTTGGGCTGCGTGCTGGGTTTGACCTCGATCCACACGCCGGGTTCGCTGGTCGGAACTGTGGAGGCGGACGGTGTATCGGACTCGACCACGTGCGCCTGGCTGGTAATCAACAGAAATCGCAATTCATCGCGCAGAGCTTCGAAGCGCCCCGCCTGCCCGGCAGGCGCGAAAATCGTCACTTCCGCCTCGAGCGGCGCGCCGATGGCGCCCGCCGCACGCAACCGCTCGAGATCCCGCGCAACATCGGCCTTGAGCGTGATCAATGCGGGCCAATCGATCGCCGCCACCCGCTCGGCGCCCAAGGGAAATTGATGCCAGGTATTCAGGAACACCGACTCGTTACGGTCCCCCGGCAGGAAGCTCCACACTTCTTCGGCGGTGAAACTCAAGATGGGTGCCAGCCAGCGCACCATCGCATGAGCCACATGATACATGGCCGTTTGCGCCGATCGGCGCGGCGCGCTGCTCGCGCCCGTGGTATAGAGCCGATCCTTGATGATGTCCAAATAAAAACCGCCGAGTTCGACCACACAGAAATTGTGGACCTTCTGGTAGATGTCGTGAAATTCGTAGTTCCGGTACGCGGTAACCACATCGTTTTGCAGGGCAAAGGCCTTGGCTATCGCCCATTGATCGATGGCCACGAGGGTCTCGAACGCGATCGCATGCCGCGCAGGATCGAAGCCGTGCAGATTGCCCAGCAGAAATCGCAGCGTGTTGCGCATGCGGCGATAAGAGTCCGCCATGCGCTTCAAGATTTCATCCGACACGCTCATCTCGTTGGCGTAATCGGTTGCGGCCACCCACAGACGCACCACATCCGCGCCCAGGGTGCTCGTCAATTTCTGCGGCACCAGCGTGTTGCCGATCGATTTCGACATCTTGCGGCCCTTCTCATCCACGGTGAAGCCGTGCGTCAGCACACCACGGTAGGGAGCACGGCCATGCATGGCCACCGAGGTGAGCAGCGAACTGTGGAACCAACCGCGATGTTGATCCGAGCCCTCCAGATACAGGTCGCTCGGCGCGACGATCTCCGGCCGTATTTGCGACACGCAGTGATGCACCACGCCCGAATCGAACCAGACATCCATCACGTCGGTGGCCTTCTCGTATCGACTCGAGTCGGGTCCCAACAACGCCGCGGCGTCCAGATCGAACCAAGCGTCGATGCCGCCGTGCTCGACGAGCTTGGCGACCTCTTCGATCAATTGGCCGGTTCTCGGGTGCAACTCGCCGGACTGCTTGTCCACGAACAAGGGGATGGGCACGCCCCAGGTACGTTGTCTCGATACACACCAATCCGGACGGGCGGCGATCATGCTGCTGATCCGCTGCTCGCCCCAGGCGGGCATCCAATCGACATGCGCAATGGCTTCGAGCGAGCCCTTTCGCAAGCCCGCCTGTTCCATGCCGATGAACCATTGCGGCGTCGCGCGGAAAATCACCGGCGTCTTGTGGCGCCAGCAGTGCGGATAGGAATGATGATACGGCTCATCTTTCAGCAAGCGGCCGTGGTCATGAAGAACCTTGATCACATGGGCGTTGGCGTCGAATACTTGCTCGCCCGCGAACAGCGGCGTCGACGGGAGAAATCGGCCGTCGCCGCCCACCGGATTGTCGATTTCCAATCCGTAGCGGCGTCCCACGACGTAGTCATCCAAGCCATGTCCGGGCGCGGTATGCACGACTCCGGTACCGGCATCCAGCGTGACATGTTCTCCCAGGACCACGGGTACTTGCCGATCGTACAAGGGATGCCGCAGCAGCATGTGCTCGAGCGCCGCGCCTTTGACGGTCGCGATCAAGCTCCAATCGGTAATGCCCAAGGTCTTCATGACCGCATCGATCAATTCGCCCGCCAGCACCACCCGTTCGGCTCCGCCGCCTAAGTCGAACTCGAGCAGCGCGTAGTCGAATTGCGGGTGTACCGCCACTGCGCGATTGGCCGGCAAGGTCCAGGGAGTCGTGGTCCATATGACCAACGACGCCGGCGCGTCCCGGCGCTCGCCGGCCGCCTGCCCGATCCCCTCGATCCCGAAACGCTGCGCCAAATCGGCGGAGTCGACCGCCGGGAAGCGCACGTAAATGCTCGGCGAGGTCTTGTCCTCGTACTCGACTTCGGCCTCCGCGAGGGCCGAGCGGCAGTTCAGGCACCAGTGCACGGGCTTGTATCCCTTGTACACATGGCCGTTCTTGATGATGAGGGCAAAGGCACGCAGCTGCTCGGCCTCAAAACGCGGCATCATCGTCAAGTAGGGATTGTCCCAATCGCCGAGCACCCCGAGGCGCTTGAAATCGCGGCGCTGCGCATCGACCTGCTTGTGCGCATATTCCCGGCATGCCGCACGAAACGACTTGGCGTCGATCTTTTGCCCGACGCGCCCGTGCGTTTTCTCCACCTGCATCTCGATGGGCAGCCCGTGGCAGTCCCAACCCGGAACATAGGGCGCGTCATAGCCGTCCAACGTGCGCGCCTTGACGATGATGTCCTTGAGGATCTTGTTCACCGCGTGACCCAAGTGAATCGCGCCGTTCGCGTACGGGGGACCGTCGGTCAGCACGAACGAGGGCCGGCCCTTGGCGACGGCGCGAATTTTTTCGTACAAGCCGCTGCGTTCCCACACCGCCAGCATTCCCGGCTCGCGGTTGGCAAGATCCGCCTTCATCGGGAAACCCGTGTTCGGCAAATTAATCGTATGTTTGTAATCAGCCACGATCCACCTTCGACAAGAGATCGCGCGCGCGCGCGCCGTCGATCTTCATTTGCACCATCATCGCATCCAAGGACTCGAACTTGACCTCATCACGCAGCTTGGCCACGAACTCGACCTCGATCGCACGGCCGTAGAGGTCGCCCGAGAAATCGAATACATACACCTCGAGCAATGGCTCGACCCCGTTGACCGTCGGCCGCGTGCCCAGACTCGCGACACCGGGAAGAGGACGCGAATCGATTCCATGAACCCACACCGCCGATATGCCCCACACCGGCGGCTTGCGGCGCATCAATCGCAGGTTCGCGGTCGGAAAGCCGAGCGTGCGTCCCAACCGCCGGCCATGCACCACGCGGCCCATCATCCGATAGGGACGCCCCAGCAAGCGCGCAGCGCCGGGGTAATCTGCGAGTTCCAAGTGTTCGCGCACTGCCGTGCTGCTCACGCGCACTCCATCGAAAACGAAGGGCGCTATCTGCTCTACTCCGAACCCGCGCTCCTGACCTGCGGCCCGCAGGGTCTCGATCGTGCCTCCGGCGTTGCTGCCGTAGCGAAAGTCATCGCCGACCACTATATGGCGCGTTCCCAACCTCTCGACGATCAATTCATCGACAAAGGACCGCGGGGTCATGGCGCGCATGCATTCATCGAAACGCAAGGTCACCAGGCGCTCCACTCCTTGCGCCGCCAGCGCAAGAAATTTCTCCCGCCACCGTGTCAGGCGCGGCGGAGCACCGTCGGGATCGATGAACTCCTTCGAACTCGGCTCAAATACCAACACCGTGGCCGCAGAGCGCAATTGGGCGGCTCGCGCTTTGAGCACGCCGATCATGTGCTGGTGACCCAGATGGACGCCGTCGTAGTTGCCCACGGTCAGAACACAGCCTCGATGGCGCTGCGAGATGTTATGTAGACCGCGAACTAGTTCCATGGCGAAAGGCCGTGATTATACTCAGGTTTCCCGCGATTCAGTGGACCCACTATAACGAGGGCCCTGGCGCCGCCCGGCTCGGTCGTTGACAAGCGCAGAGCCAATCGGCAAGCTACGCGGCTCTTTTGAGGTCCGATTTGGACCATTGTTCCCGTAAGGAGTCTGCGCTTGGCGAATACGAAATCTGCTGAAAAGGCTGCACGGCAGTCGACGGTGCATCGAGCCCGTAACGACGCGCTCACCTCGCAGCTGCGCAGCGCCATCCGCAAGGCAACTCTGGCGCTGAAGGCCGGCAAGCAAGACGAGGCCGTCGCCGCCCTTGCCGCCGCGACCCCGGTGATCGACAGCATGGTCAACAAGGGCATCATTCACCGCAATAAGGCCGCGCGCCATAAGAGCCGGCTCACTAAGCAGGTTCGCGCTCTCGCCAAGTAATCCGCTCTCCGCAGGGCGTTGATGAAAATCAAAACCGGCCTCGCGCCGGTTTTTTCATGCGTCGACGACAGCCCCGGCTTCGGACGCCGCCACGCGCGGATGCTCCTCGAGATAGCGCATCACCGCCTGCTTGAGCTCGTCCGTACCGGCGCCGGTGGCGCCCGAAATGCGCAATACGGGACCCTTCCAGCGCAAGCGCCGGACGATGTCCCTGGCACGCCGCTCCACTTCGGCCGGCTCCAGAAGATCGATTTTGTTGATGATGAGCCAGCGCTCCTTTGCGGCAAGATCGGCGGCGAACTTTTTGAGCTCCGCGACGATCGTGCGCGCATCCTTGACCGGATCGGCGCCGGGGTCCGGCGGTGCGATATCGATGAGGTGCAGCAGCACGCGGGTGCGCTGCAGGTGTTTCAAGAAGCGAATCCCGAGTCCCGCACCGTCGGCGGCTCCTTCGATCAAGCCCGGAATGTCCGCCATCACGAAACTGCGGCCGGGTCCTGCGGTGACCACCCCTAAGTTCGGGTGCAAGGTGGTGAAAGGATAGTCCGCGACCTTGGGCCGAGCGGCCGATACCGCGCGGATCAAGGTCGATTTGCCGGCATTGGGCAAGCCGAGCAGCCCCACGTCGGCTATCAGCTTCAACTCGAGCATGAGCTCGCGCTTTTCACCGGGCAGCCCGAGACCTGATTTACGCGGTGTGCGGTTGGTGCTGGACTTGAAGCGCGTGTTGCCCCACCCGCCCTTGCCGCCTTTGGCGACCAATAAGGTCTGACCCTCGGCGGCAAGATCGCCCAACTGCTCGCCGGTATCTCGGTCTGAAATCACGGTGCCGACGGGTACGGATACATAGATATCGTCGCCGCCATGGCCGGTGCAGTCGTTACCGCTGCCGCTCTCGCCGTTCCGGCCCCTATAGGTTCGCGATATGCGAAAGTCCGCCAGCGTGTTCATCCCCTCGACGGCTCTCAAGTACACGCTGCCGCCGAGGCCGCCGTCGCCGCCGTCGGGACCCCCGAAAGGCACGAACTTCTCGCGCCGGAAACTGACGCAGCCGCGGCCGCCATTACCGGCCTGTACCTTGAGTGTAGCTTCGTCAACGAATTTCATGGCTCAACTCGATTGAGCGCAGCGCGCGCAAACAAAAAGGGGGCAGGATTACCCCTACCCCCTTAGGGTGTCTCTCGGCGAGCCGCTCAAGGCCCGCGCGAATCGCTACTTCGCAACGACGTTGACGTAGGTGTGTTTCTCGGCGCCCTTGACGCGAAATTCGACCACGCCATGGGCCTTTGCGAACAAAGTGTGATCGGTGCCGATACCGACGTTCACGCCGGGGCGATACACGGTGCCGCGCTGACGGATTAGGATGTTGCCCGCGAGCACGTCCTCGCCGCCGAATTTCTTGACGCCAAGACGCTTGGAATGCGAATCGCGGCCGTTACGAGTGCTGCCGCCCGCTTTTTTATGTGCCATGAGGTATCTCCTGCAACCCTAATCGATGAACTAGGCGACGATCTGCGTGATCTTCACATCGGTATAGGGCTGCCGATGGGTCTTCTCACGCTTGTAGTGCTTGCGGCGGCGGAATTTGACAATGCGTACCTTGTCACCCTTGCCATGACTCTCGACGGTCGCGACCACCTTGGCCGAACCCACGTAGGGAGCGCCGATGGTCACGGAGGACCCGGCGCCGACCAGCAGCACCTGATTGAATTCGACGCTGGCGCCTTGGTCAGCGTTGAGCTTCTCGATGCGCACCACGGCACCTTCTTGAACGCGGTACTGTTTACCGCCCGTGGCAATCACGGCATACATTTTTGGGACTCCGAGAGCGGCTTAAACGGGGCCGCAAAAGAGCCGTGAATTGTACGGGTTGCACGGGTTCAGGTCAAACCGCCGCCTCCCATGGCCTGAGGCTTCGAGGTTCCCATCCGCGGCCGGCGCTGCCAGTGCGTCGCCCCGCCCAAGGCATTCTTAGGTACCATGGCGTATTCGATTGAGCGCTTCATGACACTAGAACAGATTCGTGGCTTGGTAACTGCTGATTTCGAGGCTGTCGACAAGGTCGTCAAACAGCGTTTGCACAGCCAAGTAGCGCTGGTCGACCAGGTAGCCACATACATTATATATGCCGGCGGCAAGCGCCTGCGCCCCCTTTTAGTGCTTCTGGCGGGCCGCGCCTGCGGCCATAGCGGCGGGCGGCACGTCGACGCCGCCGCCATCATCGAGTTCATCCATACCGCCACCCTGCTGCACGACGATGTGGTCGACGCCTCGTCGCTGCGCCGCGGACGGGAAACCGCCAACGAAGTGTTCGGCAACGCCACGAGCGTGCTGGTGGGCGATTTCCTCTACTCGCGCGCCTTTCAAATGATGGTCGCGCTCGATCGCATGCGCGTCATGCAGATACTCGCCGACGCCACCAATGCCATCGCCGAGGGCGAGGTTCTCCAGCTGATGAACGCGCGCGATCCGAACACCACCGAGGCACGCTACATCGATGTCATACGGCGCAAAACGGCGCGGTTGTTCGAGGCCGGGGCGCAGATCGCCGCGGTCTTGAGCGACGCCCCACCCGTGATCGAGGAATCGCTCGCCCGGTACGGACGGCATATCGGGACGGCGTTCCAGCTGGTCGACGACGCGCTTGACTACCAGGCCGACGAAGGCAGCCTGGGGAAACACCTCGGGGACGACCTGGCGGAGGGCAAACCCACACTTCCCCTGATCTATGCAATGCAGCACGGTAACAATGACCAGCGATCCATGATCCGGCACGCCATCGAGCACGGCGGCCTAGGTCAATTGGCCGAAATCACGCGCGCCGTTGCAAGCCTCGGGGGGCTTGCGTACACTGCGCGCCTCGCTCAATGCGAGGCAGATGAGGCGCTTGCTGCGCTGAAACCCCTTCCCGAGAGCGCTTTCAAAGAGGGCTTGAGCGAACTGGCGAAGTTCGCCGTGGCACGCAAGAACTGATTCGCAGCCGATTCGGGGTGTAGCTCAGCCTGGTAGAGCACTACGTTCGGGACGTAGGAGTCGCAGGTTCAAATCCTGTCACCCCGACCATTGATCTACAAGGATTTTTTTCACTTCGTGGGGCAAGTTTCCTCCACTTGGGAACAAGTCTGGACGTCCTTGGTAACATCTTCGGTAACAGCTTCCATCCCATCGAGATCGAACCTCATTCGCGCATGCGAGGTCCGCCACATCTAAGCCTCGAGACCCGTTGGCGCCCTGGCGGGTCATTTCGAGACAGAATTTCAAGAACGACGAATCCACAACCAGCCTCCGGACCGTGGCCGGGCTCTAACTCCTCGCTACAGCTCCGCCGCGAGTCAACCCGGCCCAGCATTCACTGAGCATCGAGACGGCGGAGATGGCACCTGAGATTTTGCTCAGCAATAGTGGAGATAGGCTAGGCTGGCAGGTTCTTTTCGACAGTGAGTCTTTATGACCATGAGGATGACTAAGCAACGTGTTTCGAACGGGTGAAAAGGCGGACTTCGAGCGGATGCTCGACGAGATGGTGGGCCGCGCAAAAACCGCGGCGCAGAAGGCGTGCACTCAAGTTCAGTCCGACTTCACGGTGCACGGTGCGGGAGCTTCATCACGCACCCCTATTGCAATGGAGGAGTGCGTCACACCCATTCATGAGACGCTTTTGGCGGACGCCATGCGCCTCATTGTGCAGTTTTCGGAGGGCACCGGGATCTCTGTCCCGGAGCTGATCGAGTCAGCCCGAGACAAGCTTCCCGCCTTTACCTCTGAAATTATGGAACGCATAAGCAAAGCGGCAGGCTGGGTGGGTCCTTCGCAGACTCTTAGCGATGCCCGAGAGCGATTCAATCGACGGGTTGAGAACGCGCTGAAGGATGTAGGGATCGGTTTTATACAAGGCAGGAGTGCACTTGTGACAGAAAACTCGACGAACCAAAGCAAGGCCATGCGCCTTTTACAGGCCCTCTACGACGCGACGCGCGCTCAGACCGAGCCTGTATTCATAAGCACTCTCGGCACAGGGCTGTCCGAGCCTGAATCCCAGGCGGCGTGGCGTTATCTGCAGGACCGGGAGCTCATCGACACCTTCGGTGTTCCCTATACTGCGCGAATAAACGGTTCGGGCGTCGACGCGATCGAGGGTGCCAAGCGCCGGCCGGACCAGCCTAGCGCGAGTTTCCCCTCGGTCAGCTACAACAACATCGTGAACAACACAATGCACATCGGCACGATGACTCATTCGCCCATCCAACAGGGCGGCATCGACTCGGTGCAAAACCAAACCGTAACATACAGTTCGCAGGACCTCGCCGATCTCTACCGTCTCGTCACCGAATTGACGTCGCACCTTAGCGAGCTTCCGATCGACGCTAAGTCGCGCCAGAGAGCGGAGGCACAGGTCGCGACCCTCAAGGCCCAGCTCATCGATGAGCCTGATCCCGTGATCGTCCGACAGGCGGGACGGACGCTCCGCAACATCACGGAAGGAGCCATCGGCAGCTTGCTCGCCACTGCCGTCACTCAGCCTTCGGTGTGGATTTGGGTCAACGAGGCGATGCACCGCCTGTTTAGCTGATCACAATGGATTCAAGCAAAAAGGGTCTGCGGCTTTGGACCTCACTGGCCTCACGCTGACGCAGCTCTTTGACCTTGCACGCGAACGTCGCTGATGAGCGCGTGAACGCGGCGTCACCGGCAGCGCGAATAATTCGACCGGTGACCTAGCCGAATATCTTTTCTGCAAAGCATTCAATGGACGCAGGCTGACAAGTCTCATGCCAGGGTGGATGCGGCCAGGCTGGACGGGACCCGCCACCAGGTCAAAGGCCCCCGAGTAAATTGGCCAGGTTTGTGAACCCGCGATATGGTTGGACGCCGATCGGTGTCGCAACTACTTCGTTTATGGTGCCATGGTCGTCAAAACACCGGTCAATATTCGATGCGTGTTTACAGGGTGCTGACTTAGTCCTCCGCTTTTGATAGGCCTAGAATCTCGAAATGCCGGATTCGGAAGACAAAGGTTTGGTCGATCGCTCAATAACTGGGATTGCAGCGATTCATCCCGCGACGCGGTCAAACCAACCTCCACCCTTGGCAGGCGATCCGCGCCGGCAGGCCGTGCCATCGATCCGCGGTACCGTATACCAAGCCTGGTGGTCAATTGACGCTTGGCTGCGCCTAACCGATGAGCACACGGTGATCTATCTCGAAGGCGCCGAAGACTTCGACGTCGTCCGCGACACTGGCAACACGGTCGCGGCACAGGTCCGAAACACGAGCCAACCTATCTCGCTTGGAGCACAGAAAGCGCGGCAGGCGCTGGAGGCTTTCTGGAAAGTCACATGCAATGAACCGTATCGCCGCGTGGACTTGCACTATCTCACGACAAGCCCTGCTGCGATGGAGATGGATGCGGATTTTGGCGGAATCACCGGCATTGAGGCATGGCGCATCGCGCAGACCGATCGCGAAATGGCAAGCCGCATCGCGAGCTATCTTGCTGAGCAATTAGAGGCCAGTAGTGCGTTAGGTACTTTTCTACGAGGAAGTAGCCCCAAAGTCATTCAGGAGCGCCTAATTCAGCGGTTCCACTGGTTCATGAACCAGTCCGATCTCGATGCTGTAAAACGCAGCGTGGACGATCGAATTACCGCGCTAGTGGTTAGCCAGAATCGTCCAACAAGCCTTGTCGAGCCAATTCGGAAGGCTCTCGAGTCCCGCCTTTGGGAATTGATAGTTCGAACCAACCCAACCGAACGATGCCTTACGCACGGCGACTTGCTTCGGCAGATCGCCGAATCAACGCACACGTATCTTCCAATTCCGATCGATCTTCTCCCGGCTCTGATGAGCAAAGTCTATCCAGGGTTTGATCTCCTGGACCTCTTGCTCCAAAAGGTGCCGACACCACCAATGCCCCTACTCGATCGCTCTGCGCTCACCGATCGGCTCAAAAAGCTTATTCAGCAGAGGAAGGTAGTACTGATCACGGGAACGGTCTACAAGGGAAAGTCGACGCTCGCTCAGCTCGCTGCTGCCTCGCTCTGTCCCGATGCTTGGTGGGTTAGTCTCACTGAACGCCCGATCAAGGACGCGGACAATCTTCTTATGGCGCTGGGTCAGCGCATCGACATTGGGATTGTGCCTGGCCTCATCATCATCGATGACATCGACATCACTGAGAAAGCTTATCGAGCGTACCGCGCGTCCCTACAACTTGTTTTGCATCGAGCATATGCTGCGGGCTGCGGCGTCATCCTGACTGCGCAGGGCGGAACGCAGCAATCCTCCATTGTGCGCGATTTCGCGAACGTGGAATTACTAGAAGTCGAAGCCGTCGCCAACGAGGAGCTTGCCGCCCTGTGCCTGTCGTATGGGTGTCAGCCAGATCTTGCCCAGGTATGGGCCACGCTGATTTTTGCATCCACTCACGGCCATCCAAAGCTTGCGCAAGTCCGACTGGGGGAGCTGGCGGCACAGTCATGGCCGGCACCTAACGCGAACGATCTCCTGGGAGCCTCGCCCGGAGTGTTGTCGACGCGTCACATGGCGCGCGAGCTCCTGAGCCAAACTGTCACGCCTCAGGTCGCTGAACTCGTGTATATGATTGCCCAGTCGTCCGTACCCGTGCATCGTTCGGTCGCGATTCACCTTGCGGAATCTGTGCCGAACCTGCTGAACGGAGGCGACGTTATCGCTAGACTCGCGGGCAGATGGTTAGAAAGCTTGGAAGACGAGAGCCTTCGCGCCACGGCCCTATTGCAAGGCGTCGGTTCAGAGATCTGGTCGCCAGCAAAGCTAAAGACCGTTCATCTCCGACTTTACAATGCATTGCTGTCCAAAAGCCCGCTTACGCCCGGCGAAGCCGCGGCGACTCTATTTCACGCGTATTTGGCCGGAGAACCCCGCAATATTTCTCTGGCTGCGCTGAAACTTCAGCTTCTCGAAGATCCTGAAGCTGTGCGCCAGGTCAACCGCAATCTGCAATGGATGACATGGATGTCGCTCGATCCTGCTCAATCCCTCGCGGACGATCCCCACACGGGCGCAATCCTTCGGTCGCTGCAATTCCGTGTCGCTGTGACACTCGACTCTGACTCTTTGCCACGAATCTGTGAGCGTTGGGCAGAAGAGATTGAGCGCATCGACATTAAAGAGCTTAAGACCGTCCTGCGCGCGATGCGATGGATATCCCTAGGAATCACGAACAAGAAACAAATACCGCTCACGGCGCGATTCCAGGCAATTGAAGGTGCTGAGACAATACCGCCAAGGTTACGCCGCAACGCGCGCCTGCCGGCAGATATCAACGGACCCATCTCAAAGCAAGCAACTCTGGTGCAATCGATGTTTTCGTGCGCGATCCAGAGTATCCGCGACTATACTAGCCTGCGAGAATTGGTCGATTGGCTTGAAAATGGCGCGACAGATTCCATCCGTATCGATTTTGATTCAGTTTTGGATTGGCCGCTGATCCAGTCGATGGGCGCATTCGTGCAAAGCGCCTGGTCAAGCCTGCACGAGCAGATTTCCGATTGGTCTCCTTGGCTCGAGCTGTTCGAGCGGATCGAGCAATATGCCTTGCGCCACAACTCCCCGCGATTCGGCCGTGAGGCATCGAAAGCGCGTGCCATCATCCTTACCGAATATCTTAACCGTGCGCCAGAAGCGCTCACTGTATTAGACCATGCAACGGAACTCTTTGGGAGCTCATCGGTGCTCATGGAGCAGCGAGCGAACGTTCTGTTTCACGTAAAAGACGACTCAGCGGTACTAGAGCTTTGGCGGCGACTACGAGCTGAGCACCCAATATCATGGCGTCTCTTTCGTGACGCCGCCCGGCCCCTTGAGCGCCCTGGTCAGCGATGCGGTCAAGGCGGTGACGGGCCT